>Ga0316192_10001448_pt1 | contig 17439 bp, 14 predicted proteins | sample MerIslwburrow_MG_FD_204931 | JGI IMG/M metagenome (GOLD analysis project Ga0316192, IMG submission 204931) | Coastal sediment microbial communities from Maine, United States - Merrow Island worm burrow | ecosystem: Environmental > Aquatic > Marine > Coastal > Sediment | place: USA: Maine...
TTTGTCATTTACAAAAAAACCGTCTGCGAAATTCAAATTTTCTCGAACCTGTACTCCCAATATTTGGGCTGCTATGGCCGCCTCTTTATCTCTAATTTCAGCCGAACCTCTCGTTCCAAGCTCTCCTCTGGTTAGATCAATAATGCCTACTTTTTTTCCTAAGGAAATTTCTTTGGCTAAAGTTGCGGCGCAACCTAATTCAACATCGTCAGGATGGGCCCCTATGGCTAGAATATCTAATTTCATATATAACAATTAAGTTTCAAAGATACTACAAGTATTTTTTTAACAAAACTTTAATTAGTTGCATATGCAACTATATTGATTAATTTATATAAATTCGCCTTATGAAATCTGAAAATATCGTTATCGATTTTGAAAATTCCATCGGGCCTTGGCTAGGAAAAACAAGTAAAATTGTTGATTACTATCTGCAAGAAGCATTTAGTCAAAATGGGATCGATCTTAGTAAGGAACAAATGATTGTTCTGAAAAAATTAAATGATCAAGATGGGCTTCATCAACATGAATTAGCTTTTCTAACCTTGCGTGACAAATCTACATTAACACGTTTATTGACCAAAATGGAGAAGAAATGTTATATCACAAGGAAACAGAGCAAAGAAGACAAAAGGGTTAATAATGTGTATCTAACAAATTTGGGTAAAGATGTTTTTAACAAAACAAGACCTATTATTAAAAAAATATTAGATACTATGCAACATAATATTTCAAAAGAAGAAAAAGATCAGATGATCAAAACCTTACAAAAAATACAATTCAATCTTAATTCAAAAGAAGCGTCATTATAACCAAACATTATGAGAAAAATTATTATTTCGGCATTAGGTATTTTACTTTTAATAGGTGCATTTTTACTTGCACAGTATTTTATAAAAACTAAAAATAAGCCTAAACCTATATATGATAAAATTGTTAAAACCGTATTTATCGATACCGTAAAAAATAGGGAAATACCTATTGTTATAAGTTCGAGCGGTAACTTAACCGCTAAAAATAAAATTGAATTATTTTCTGAAGTACAAGGAGTTCTCCAACCATCGAGAAAAGAATTTAAAGCAGGTACGAATTATAGTAAGGGTGAAATACTTTTAAGTATAAATAGTGATGAATTCTATGCCAGTTTACAATCGCAAAAAAGTAATTTATATAATTTAATTACTTCTGTAATGTCTGATATCAGATTAGATTATCCTGATGATTTCGAAAAATGGGAAAACTACCTGCATAATTTTAATCTAAAAAACATTACACCCAAACTACCGGAATTTTCATCTGATAAAGAAAAATATTTTATTTCAGGACGAGGCATTACAACCAGTTATTACAATGTAAAGAACTTAGAAGTAAAGCTTAGGAAACATCGAATTAGAGCACCCTTTAATGGCATTTTAACGGAAGCTTTAGTAACTCCTGGCACATTGGTGCGTGTTGGGCAAAAATTAGGTGAATTTATTAATCCAGCGGTTTATGAAATGGAAGTTGCTATTAATGCTGCTTATAGTAACCTGCTTAAAATAGGTAATGCTGTTACACTGCACAATTTAGAACGCACTAAATCTTACAAAGGAAAAATTATTCGCATAAATGGAAAGGTTGACCAAATGTCTCAAACGATAAAAATCTTTATACAATTAGCCGACGAAACCCTAAAAGAAGGGATGTATTTGGAAGCTGACCTTATTGCCAAATCTGAACAAGATGCTATCGAAATATCTAGAAAGTTATTGGTGGAAAATTCAAGCGTATACATCGTTAATGATTCTATATTAAATTTAGTAAAAGTAAACCCTGTTTATTTTAATTCAGAAAGTGTTGTCATCAAGGGCTTACCTGATAATACTATGATCCTGAAACAAAGTGTTCCAGGTGCTTATGATGGCATGCCTGTAAAAATTAATAAAAGCAACTAGAATCAGATGAAAAAAATCATTTCATATTTTATTAAATATCCGGTTGCAGTTAATGTAATAATCATTGCATTTATTGCCTTCGGGATGATTGGGGCTTTATCAATAAAATCATCATTTTTCCCTCTGGTTGATTCTGAATTGATCAGTATCAATTTAGTTTATCCCGGAGCTTCACCTCAAGAAATGGAAGAAGGTGTTGTGTTAAAAATTGAAGATAACCTCAAAGGAATTGTTGGTATTGATAGAGTTACATCGGTGTCAAGAGAAAATTCGGCAAGTGTTACCGTCGAAATCATTAAAGGAAAGAATATTGATATTGTATTGGCCGATGTTAAGAATGCCGTTGACAGAGTGCCCTCCTTTCCTAGTGGTATGGAACCTCCAGTAATTTCTAAAATTGAAAATATACGGCCTACGATAAGCTTTACTATTAGTGGAGATAATTTACCCTTAACAACACTTAAGCAATATGCCCGAACAATTGAAAATGATTTGCGTAATATTGAAGGAATCTCACAAGTAAATCTATCAGGTTTCCCTCTGGAAGAAATCGAAATTGCAGTTAGAGAAAATGATCTGCGCGCTTTTAATTTATCTTTTACTGAAGTTGCCAATGCGGTTAGAAATTCGAATATCCTAATAACTGGCGGTAATATCAAAACCGATGAAGAGGATTATTTGATTCGTGCAAGTAACCGTTCTTACTACGGAGACGAGCTACATAATTTAATTGTTAGAACGGAATCTTCGGGTAATATTATCCGTTTAAAAGATATTGCCGAAGTTAAGGATACTTGGTCTGAGAATCCAGATAGGATCAATTACAATAGCAATGAAGCGATTAATATTACGGTGAGTAATACTAATAATGAAGATCTCATCTCCTCTGCTGATAAGATTAAAGAATACATCGATAAATTTAATCAACAACATGATAATGTAGAAATCAATATTTCGAGTGACGCCTCTATTAGCCTGAATCAACGGACAGAATTATTGTTGAAGAACGGGGCCATGGGTATTTTTCTTGTTCTTTTCTTTTTAGCGCTGTTTTTGAATGTTAGGTTAGCTTTCTGGGTTGCCGCAGGGTTACCTATATCCTTTTTAGGAATGTTCATTTTCGCTGCTCAATTAGGTGTTACTATTAATGTTTTATCGCTTTTCGGAATGATCATCGTAATAGGTATTCTGGTAGATGACGGAATTGTGATTGGGGAAAATATTTATCATCATTATAGCGATAAAGGAAAATCACCTATTAGGGCTGCCATTGATGGCACCATGGAAGTGATTCCTCCCGTTGTTTCAGCCATTGCAACTACGCTCATTGCATTTTCAACTTTCTTTTTCTTAGATGGTAGAATAGGTAATTTTTTCAGTGAAGTATCGATCATTGTTATGCTTACTTTAGGTGTTTCATTGATTGAAGCCTTAATTATTCTACCGGCTCATATTGCACATTCTATGACGGTCGCCAATTCGAAGAAAAAACAAAGTAAGATCAATAAATTTTTTGAGAAAATAAATACCAAGGCTGATGGATTTTTAGTTGCCATTCGTGATCGATTTTACGTACCATATTTAACCTTCTTCTTAAAACATAAAATATTGGGCTTTGCAATTCCAATAGCACTATTGATCTTCAGTATAGGAGCTATTGGAGGTGGTATAGTAAGGACATCATTTTTTCCTTCAATAGCGAGTGATAGAATAAACATAGATCTAAAAATGCCGCAAGGAACCAATGAGAAAATTACGGACTCTATTATTTCAATTATTGAAGAAGTTGCCTGGCAGGTAAATGAAGAATATACTGAAAAACAATCCGGAAATCAGCAGGTTGTTCAAAACATCATTAAAAGAATTGGCCCTGGTACCGCGAATGGTTCGCTTAATATTAATTTGTTGCCCGGTGAATCAAGAGATTTTTCATCACCTGAAATTACGAACACAATTCGTGATAAAGTAGGAAAGGTTTATGGAGTTGAAAGCCTCACATTCGGTTCGGGAGGTAATTTTGGTGGCAGCCCTGTAGCAGTTTCTCTTTTAGGAAATAATATTGAAGAACTAAAAGCTGCGAAGAAAGAGCTCAAAGACGAATTGGAAAACAACCCATTATTGAAAGATATTTCCGATAATGACCCTGCTGGAATTAAAGAAGTTAAAATTAAATTAAAGGATAATGCTTATCTGCTTGGCTTGAATTTACAAGAAGTTATGAATCAGGTTCGATATGGTTTCTTTGGTTTTCAAGCACAACGGTTTCAGCGAGGTCAGGATGAAATTAAAGTATGGGTGAGATATGTGAAAGAAAACAGATCGTCCATCAAAGATCTTGATGATATGAGAATTGTGACGCCTTCTGGTGAAAGAGTACCTTTTTCTGAAATAGGGTCCTATGAAATTGAAAGAGGCGAAATTGCCATTAATCACCTTAATGGAAAACGTGAAATTCAGATCACCGCTGATATGAAAACTCCCGGTGAAAGTGCCACAGATATTTTGGAGGATATTAAAACCAACTTAATGCCCGAAATTAGGTCTAAATATCCAACCGTTTCGGCTTTATACGAAGGTCAAAACAGGGAAGCTAATAAAACAATTAACTCGGTGAACGTCGTTGGCCCTATAATTTTAATTTTAATTTATATGACTATAGCTTTTACTTTCAGGTCATATAGTCAGCCCATTTTATTAATACTTATGGTGCCGTTTAGTTTAATTGGAGTTGTTTGGGGGCATTATTTTCACGATTTTCCAATCAACATTTTATCATGGTTGGGCATTATTGCATTGATCGGTATTATGGTCAATGATGGTCTTGTATTGATCGGCAAGCTCAACACCTATTTAAAGGAAGGACAGAAATTTGATGAAGCATTGATCCATGCTGGTAAATCTCGATTTAGAGCTATCTTTTTGACCTCCTTAACCACAATTGCAGGTTTAGCACCTCTACTCTTAGAAAAAAGCAGGCAAGCCCAGTTCTTAAAACCGATGGCTATTTCTATATCCTACGGTATTGCCATCGCAACAGTACTAACCTTGGTATTGTTGCCATTAATGCTATCTCTATCCAATTCTATAAAAGTGTTTATTAAATGGCTGAGAACCGGAGATAATATTTCCAAGGAAGAAGTTGAAAGAGCTATTATTGAAATAAATTATGAAAATGATGAATTACATTAAAATATGCATCAGCGCAATATTAACTTTATTGTCTATTCAAGTTAGCGCTCAAGATATATTGACAAAAAAGGAAGCACTGCAAATTGCTTTAGGAAATAATTACGGAGTTATCATAGCTAATAATAATGTAGAAATAGCAAAAAACAACTCAAGTATTTATAATTCCAGATATCTTCCAACTTTATCTACAAGTGCTGGAGCTAACTATAATAACAGCAATCAGGAAATAGAAAGTCAAGGTGGGGAAATTACCAATATAAATGGGGCGGAAACTAAAAGTTATAATGCCTCGGTGAATTTGAATTATACTTTATTTGATGGTTTAGGCAGAAAGTATAATTACAAACAATTGCAGGAAACCTATAATTTGTCAGAACTTCAAGCAAGGGAAACTATTGAGAATATGTATTTACAGTTGTTTACCGTGTATTTTCAAATTGCCAGATTATCAGAAAATACTAAAAATTTAAAATCGACATTAGAAATATCAAAACAAAGATTAATAAGAGCTCAATATCAATATGACTATGGTCAGTCAACTAAATTAGAGTTGTTAAATGCTGAAGTTGATGTCAATAATGATAGTATCAATTTATTAAACTCGAAACAATTATATTCTAATACCAAAAGAGATTTGAATATTGTATTAGGAATTCAAAAGGATATAAATTATATGGTAGAAACAGATGTCAATTTTATAACATTAATGTCTTATGATGAATTACTTGCAAAAGCCAAAGAAAATAATGTTCTTCTTCAACAAAATGAAAAGAATATTGCCATAAGTGAATTTAATATCAAGGCTAATAAAGCTGGTTATTTGCCAACAGCAGGATTATCGGGGTCTTACGGTTGGAACAAAAGTGAGAATCCGGCGACTTCATTTTTTGCGCGGTCAAATTCTACAGGTCTAAATGCTGGAATTAATTTATCATGGAATTTGTTTGATGGAGGAAATACGAAAACACGTGTGGCTAACGCAAAAATTACTTTAGAAAATCAAGAGATTTTAAAAGAACAGCAACTAGAAACAATTGAAAACACGTTAAAAAATACTTTAGAAGAATATAATAATACTCTTTTTATTCTTCAAGCTCAAAAACAAAACGTTATCACAAATCAGAATAATTTTGATAGAACTGAAGAAAAATATAAACTCGGTCAAGTAACATCAATTGAATTCCGTCAGGCACAAATCAATTTATTAAACACTCGAACAGCATTAAATAATGCAAAATATGATGCAAAACTTATTGAATTAGAGTTATTACAATTAAGTGGCCAGTTGTTAAATGTAGCGTTTTGATCCATATCAATACTCATATAGAGGGATTATAGCTACCCATTTTCCTTAAATCTAAACTTAATAATTAATTAAATAGATAAAATATCAACTTCAAATACCATTTTTTTAGGGGTGCCTCCACTAATTATTGATCAAATGGAGGTTAAATAGCTGATATTCTGTTTATTAAAATTATTCTAAAAACTCCCTGAAAACCATGAGTATAAAAAACCCCCAGTTTCTCTATTGTACAGTATATGTTAGGTATATACATTTGTAGTGTTAGATTAGGATAAATAATCAAATACAAAATATACTGTATAGCAATATATAGCAAAGATTAGGGGAGAAAGGAGAGAAGTGAAAATGTCAACAAAGGTTAACAACTACAAGTAACTTTTCTCCTTACTATTTTTTAAAATATTACTCCTTCGTAAGGAGTTAAAATTAGGGGAGAAAGGAGAGAAGCGAAAATGTCAACAAAGGTTAACAACTACAAGTAACTTTTCTCCTTACTATTTTTTAAAACATTACTCCGTCATAGGAGTTAAACTTAGGGGAGAAAGGAGAGAAGCGAAAAGTTAAGTTTGAGCTTAACAACTACTAGTAGCTTGTCTCCTTACTATTTTTAAAACAATTCTATTCGTTAAAAACTCCATCGAAATCTTATAAAGATACTATTTCCCAACGATTTATAACCGTCTAATTCAAAGAAAGATTGTCCAGTGAAATTAAGCTCCCAGTTAGTAGTTAAAGAATAATTCAAACTCGGCATCGCTATAATGGATTGATTCGTGGGTGAATAAATAAAACTCATTGAACTTGACAAAATGGGAGAAATTTCTTTAGATAATTGAAGAAATCCTGAATATTTATAAGGCATTAAACGCTTTGCATTAACATCAACATACATGAGACTTTCTAAGTTACTAGCCGAATTTTCTTCGCTACTATTATATAATACAGAACTATTTATGTAAAGTCCTTTTTGAAACGCATAATCAACGGATAATGAGGCACTTAAAATATTGTCAGAATTAAAATATGCCTGATAAGGAATAAAATAAGAAACTTCTCCCTTGAACCCTGCATTTTTCAAATTTCCTGCCCAACCAGTCCCTATAACCCAGTCTTTTTGATAAATGCCCGTTATTAGCTGAATGTCATAGGACCATTTATTGAATTTATACATCGCTGCAACGATATAATCATCCTTACTTCTCCCCTTTTTTGCTGCTAATTCAATTTTACTAAAATCGCCTAAATAGTATTGTACTCGTAATGCATCACTTCCCGGTCGTTCTTCATAATCAAAATCAAGAAAATTATAAGTGTTAAAAATATCGTTAGGATTCCACACTAAATTCATTCCCCAATTAACACGCTGTCTTCCAAGGGTAATATCCCACTTCCGTTTTGTGAAGTTGATCAAAGCCCTATCAATAGTTGAATTGAAAACCACATTGCCATCATCAATCATATTCCAGGAAAGATCAAACAACCCGTCATCGCGAGAAATTATATTAGAGAATCCTGTAATTTTCCGAACCCCATCACCATAATACAAACGATTTCTAAGCTCTAACCTTACTGTAAATTCATCAGAAGGAATATATTTAAAATTAAGCCTGTTGTGTAATAAGGTGGTCCATTGTAATTGATCTAAATTATCAATAAAACTAAATTCATGGAGATTTTTAATATAACCTGTAAAGAATAACTCCTTTTCCTTTTCTTGGGCAGTTATGTTAAAACCATTCAATATTATAAACAATAGACACACTATTCCAAGCTTTTTCATGATATTTAACTTGGTATTTGTTGTACATCTGAATCTATTTTGCCATCTACCAACGTAATTACTCTTCTTGCTTTTTTTATAACGCGCATATCGTGGGTAGAAAACAAAAAAGTAATTTTTTCTTCTTTGTTAAGTTTTGCCATAATATCCAATAAATTCCCGGCCGATTTTGAATCTAAATTTGCTGTAGGTTCATCTGCCAGTACAATTTTTGGATTAGAAGCCAACGCCCGGGCAACTGCTACACGTTGTTGCTGACCACCCGAAAGCTCACCAGGTTTGCTATTTTCTTTTTCTTCAAGATCAACTTCCCGTAACAGATCCATAACACGCTTTTCCCTTTCTTTTTTCGATATATTTTGTAACTGAAGTACAAAACCTATATTTTCTTTTGCTGTAAGAACTGGTATAAGGTTAAAAGATTGAAACACAAACCCAATATTGTGAAGCCTGAAATCTATCAATTTATTTTCTTTTAGACTTGTAATTTCTACACCATCTATGACCACACTTCCGGTTGTTGGTTCATCCAAACCGCCCATCATATTCAAGAGTGTCGATTTACCTGAACCTGAAGGGCCAACTAAAGCAACAAACTCCCCTTCTTCTATATGCAAATGCACATGTTGAACCGCCTTGACCGGAACCGTTTTTGGGTTGTAAATTTTACTTACATTATGTACATCAATAATGGTTTTAGCCATAACTTTAAATATTTCTTATTGCTTCTGATGGGTTCAATTGTAAAGCCTTATATGCCGGGTATATTGCTGCCAATAGGGCAGTAATGAAGCACATAACTGCTACAATAACATATTTTTCATTGTCCAAAGATGGATAGATGATCGAACTGAACCCGTAAGATGCCAATCCTTCCGAAAACATAGATATATTAATTCCATATTTTCCTAAAAAGTTAACACTTAACCAACCAATTAATAAACCAACAGGACAACCAATCAACGTTAAATAAAGGGTTTCTAACATGATCATAAAAAATATTTTACGCTTGTTCAATCCTATAGCCATTAACATGCCCAATTCTCGAATGCGTTCTAAAACCGACATTAACATGGTGTTTACGATTCCAAATGTCAATGCAAGTAAAATAATTCCGGTAATAATGTAGGTGTACATATTGAAGGATTCTATTATCATTCCCAGTTCTGGAGAAAGCTCTTTCCAGTCTTCAACTTCACCATTAGAAACTAAACCGGCAGTGTATTTTTTTATGGAATCCAGCGCTGCTTCATTCTTCAATAAAATGGCAATCTCATTAGTTTCGGTAGCGTCTAATCCCAAAAGTTGCCTTAAATGGTATTGGTGTACAAATACATTTACCCCATCTAAAGATATATTTTTAGACTTGTATAAGCCTCCTACCCTAAAGGCTGCGGAAACCATATCAGATTTAATATCCGTAAAGGTTAACACCACTTTACTTTTCACTTTAATTTTGAGTTTTTTTGCCAACTTCTCTCCAATTAGAATCTCGTTTTCTTTACCGGATTTAAAATAAGTGCCTTGTCTAACATTTTCATGTAAGCCTATTTGTTTTTCTTCTGATAAAGTGTTTATTCCATATATTTTTATACCACTTGCAGTAGTTGGTGATGTAATCATTCCTGTAGTAATAATACGTGAACTTGCGGAAGCAACATTTTCATTTAACTGCAACTGTTTGAGAATTTCAATCGTATTTGATATCGAATATTTTGATTCGACCTCTTCTTTAAATAAAGGGTGATGAACTTGTATATGAGAAAGCTGTTTAAAAACGGTATCATCAATATTATTTTTGTACAATCCCCATGAAAATGATAGCATAAAAACCCCTGCCCATAATCCAATAATTATAGAACAGATTACAACAAAACTTCTGGTTTTATTGCGCCAAATATTTCGCCAGGCAATTTGTAACAACATATTTAACTATTTATAGCTTCAATTGGTTTTAATTTCATCACCTTAAAACAAGGATAAAAGGTCAAAATGGTAGACAATAGTAAAACAATTAACGTTTGCGTAATAAAAATTTTCTCATCACTGGAAAAATAGATGATAGGTTCAATGCCATAATTCTCATATATCTCCTGAAGTTCACCTGTAAAATGAACCGGATACTTTGTAAACCACTGTACGATAAGGATGCCTCCTAGTATACCTGCCAAGCAACCAATTAGGGATATCATTAAAGATTCCAATAATAGAATTACTGCCAGATATCTTTTTTTCATGCCAATAGCTATTAAAATTCCAAATTCCCGTGATCGCTCAAAAGTCATCATCATCAAGGTGCCAAATAAGCCAAAAGAAATTATAAGATAAAGCACACCAATAATTATGTAATGTCCTGTACTATCAGCTGTAATAAATTGATCCATTTCGGGCATCATTTCCTTCCAACTCATGATCTCATAAGTATCTGTGTCAATTTCCTTTTCTAAGGAAGGTTTTAGCGTTTCTATACTAGAAGATTTATCTAACATTATTGAAATTGCGGTTAATCTATTTTCTGCACCATGCATAGATTGCGCTCTTTGAATAGGCATGTACACAATGTTATTATTCAATTCTGGCGACCCTAGTTTTATGATCCCCTTCACCCTATATTTTCCTGCGGCGCTACTTGCATGATACCCTTGTCCCAACAGTACTATTGTATCATTGGCTTTTAATTTTAACTGAGATGCCAAACCTTCACCAATTACAACAGCGTTATCATTTATGGTTTCAATATAATTACCTTCCACAACTTTTTCGTGCAATTTATTAACCTCTTTTTCTTTTTCAGGATCAATTCCTAAAATTAAAACGCCTTTCGTTTTTTCAGCATAAGAAGCTAATGCAAAGGTTTCTAACCGAGGCATTATATGTTGAATGTCTTGATTATCAAGTAAGCTTTGAGTTAGCTCTTTATTCTCTTCAAAAGTATTGTCAATAGATTGTTCATCCCAATAGCCTTTTTGGTGAATTTGCAGATACCCAGATGAATAACTAACCACATTATGTATCATGTTTACGTAAATGCCATCAGTCATGGAACGTGTAGCAACCGCCAACAAAACGGCAAAAAATACCGATGCTGTTGTTATTAATGTTCTGCGTTTATTTCGCCATATATTTAACCAGGCTAGTTTTAAAAACATATTATTTTAATTGTTTCATATTTCTGGTCGTGAAAAAATCATCTTTTATTTCTTCATCAAAAAGGATATCATTATATATAATCCAAGTGCTATTTCCTTCTTTATCAACTGGGATCATTTCTATTTTTGAAGTAATTTTTCGCCCACCTATTTCTTTCACATCTCCTGAGTTCATAATATTTACCAATGCTCCATCTTCATCATAGAATTCAGCCTTTAATTGCAAAAAGTCTTCGACATCAATCCAAACAATTACTTTTTCCCAAACAATAGCTGCTGTCGGTTTAGGAATCATTTCTATTTTATAACACGCTTTTCCTGCCATGGTTTCTTTACCTAAATGTTGATGTGTATAATCTACAACCGAAGAAGCCTCTTTAACCAGATCGTCATTTGTAAAATCAGTTCCCATCCAACTTTGCGACATCATTGAAGGTGGCAATTTTATATTCCTCTCTATGGAAGGAATCCAGTTCCAAACTTCCTTAACTCGTTTTAAAAAAACGGTTCCTTTTTCCTTTGCAGGTGATTTAATTAAAATCATTGAATAATCATCTCCTTTAGACCACGCTTTCATATTCATCTCTCTACTCCAGGTTGGCCTGATAATTTTAATAGTAATATCTGCTAATGAAGTTTTACCGCGCATGTTTTCATCTGCTTTTTTAATGACTGCTGTAGCTGAAAGTTCTTGTTGAATGGTCATTGCAAAAAGAGGAAAAATTAGTAATGCCATTCCTAATACATATTTTGACGGTCTTATTTCTTTCATAATGTTAAAATTAATTGACTTTTAGGAAAATAAAAATGATTCTTATCATACGAGGATAATAATAATGAAGTGTAACTGAATAACCATAGAAATAATAATTGAGCACTTCATCACTTTTTAAAATAAGACATTTCGTCATCCTTATAGATCAAACAAGAATTTAGAAGAATTTATTTTTCATAACTGATATTCATCATTGCGCATTAATTTTTATAATTATAGCTTTAATAGATTAATTAAATTATTTATTAACCTTAAAAATTAATGTTATGACAAACAATAGTGGAAATGTACTATTAGCCTTACTAGCAGGGGCGGTAGTTGGCACTGGAGTTGGGATTTTATATGCTCCTGATAAAGGTACCACAACAAGAAAAAAAATTAAAGAAAAAGCTGTAAAAGCCAAAAAAGAAATTTCTGAAAAAGTCTTGCATGCCAAAGAAGATATTTCCAAAACGGTTGATTCTAAAAAGAAAGATTTTGAAAAAAAATTAGAAGATACCCTCTCAAAAGCAAGCTTGAAGGCTGATGCTATGATTGTCAACTTGGAACATAAATTAGAAGACCTCAGAAAGAAAAATGCTCATCTTCAAAAGAATTAGAATCAAATGGCTTTTGACAATTTAAAAGAGAATCTAAAAGATGTAGACACCAACGTTCGCTCGTTCATAGTAAATAATCAGGAATACTATCATCTTAAAACTTTCAAAATTTTGATGAAGGGCATCACTTCCCTATCTAAAATGTTTTTGATTGGTGCTATCGTATTTCTAACCTTGTTCATGTTAGCCTTAGCGGTATCCTTTGCTATCGGACAAGCCCTTGATAATATGGTTTATGGATTTGCTATCGTTGGTGTTTTTTTTATTGTAATCGGTATTATTGTTTATCTGTTGAAAGACAGGTTGGACAAGCCATTATTAAAAATGTTTTCTAATTATTATTTCGACAACAATGGCAACGAGTAATTATAGTTCTTTTGAAGAAATAGATCAACGACTCAAAATTTTATGGCTCCAAAAAAAGATAGACCATGAAAATATTAAATTGGGTATTCACAGGTCTAAAGAGAACCTTTATCCTAGCAACCTAATGAAGGCAATTGACATTCCTGGTGGTTTTGGTGGTTTTATACAAAATATTATTATAACTTTTATTGCAAATAAGTTGTATAAAAAGTTTGTAAAAAAAGATCGAATTAAGGAAAAAATCAATTACAATTAATCCCGAACGATCGGCATTAAATATTTTTTTGTTACTAACTTTCTTTAAGAGCTTGCTCGATATCATGTAAGATATCTTCTTTATTCTCTATGCCCACTGAGAATCGTAAAAGATTATCAGAAATACCAATAGCTTCTCTTTGCGCTGAAGTAAGTAAAGCGTGTGAAGTTTTTGACGGTAGGAGTATGGTTGACTCTACACCCGCTAAACTCATGGAGGGTTTAATAAGATTTAGTCTTTTTTGAAACCTTACAGAATCAAATTTCTTATCAAGTTCGAATGATAACATTCCTCCAAACCCGCTCATTTGTTTTTGCGCTATATGATGATTTGGATGACTTTTTAATCCAGGATAGTATACCTTATAAATTGCACTATGATCTTCTAAATACTGGGCAATGAATTGTGCATTACTATTATGTCTTTCAACCCGAACTCCTAATGTCTTTATACTTCTTTCCAATAAATAGCACATAAAATCGCTCATATTACCGCCCAAATTTTTGGCTTTATTCCAAATTTTATCCATATGATCTTCAGAACATGCCACTACCCCGGCACAGATATCGCTATGACCTCCTAAATATTTTGTGGCAGAGTGAATAGAGATATCAATTCCTAAATCAATGGGTGTTTGATTAATTGGTGACGCGAAGGTGTTGTCAATCATAGACACTAAACCATGTTTTTTAGCAAGATCAGCGATAGTCTTTATATCTGTAATTGTCAATAATGGGTTGGAAGGAGTTTCAATATAAATAACCTTGGTATTCGATTTAATTTTAGACTCAAAATCACTTGCAGCTACTCCGTCAGTAAAAGAATATTCAATACCCATTTTATCAAATTCTTCCACCACCAAATTAAATGCACCTCCATAGATCTCATTTTGAAGCACAACATGGTCTCCATGTTTTAAAAAGGTAAAAAAGACAGTACTAATTGCCGCCATACCTGATGCAAAAGGCATTCCCATTTCGGCATGTTCTAAAGCTGCCATTTTAACTCCAACAGCTTGCTGATTTGGTGTATTAAAATACCTTGGATACCGTTTTATGTCAACATCCATAAAAGGGTAAGAGGTGGCCATGAATATAGGTGAAATTGCACCTCCAAACTGGTTATCTTTAATTTCACCCAAATGCGTACATATCGTATTTATACCCAGTTTGTTTTTGGTCATTTTTATTATTTTTTAATTTTAAGAAGTAGTAAATGTCTAAAAAATAATCGAATTAAACTGAAACATAACTGAACAATCATAAGCTGAATAATATGAAAAAATAATATTAAAACACAATAATATTTAGAAATTTAACTTTTAATCCAGTTAATTAGAGATTCATCAGTTGGTAATGTTTTCGGAGGAATTACTTTAAATAAATGTCCCTTTTCATCAATTAGATATTTTTGAAAATTCCAAGAAACTTCAGAATCTTCAAATCCATTTTTTGATTTTTGTGTCAAAAACTGATACAATGGGTGTATATCTTCACCCTTGACTGAAATTTTTGACATCATAGGGAAAGTAACCCCATAATTTAATTTACAAAATTCGGCAATTTCTGTGTTAGTGCCAGGCTCTTGTTTACCAAAATTATTTGCTGGAAATCCAACAATTACAAAGTCATTATCTTTATAAGTATCATATATCTCCTGTAAATCTTTGTACTGAGGTGTATTACCGCATTTTGAAGCTGTATTGACGATCATTATTTTTTTACCCTTTAAAGATGAAAAATCAAATTCTTCATCTGATAATGTTTTAACTTTAAATTGATAAATGTCCTCCGCTTGCTGTTGAGAAGCTATTTTAGTCGTCGCCATATCTTTATCTAGTTTCTCTTCTTTTTTAGAATTTTCCTTACAAGACATAATACTTATAATTAGAATAAGTAATATTATGTTTTTCATGATTTTTATTTTTTATAATATTTTTTGTACTTCCAGTATGCTAAGACACTGATCAATGCCGAAACAATCAACCAACCCCAAATTTCATTCGGTATAGGAGCCGCCTCACCTGTAGCATAAGAGTGCAATCCTGATAGTAAATGATTCACGCCTAAATAGGTCATTAAAATTGTTGCGAATGAAAATAACGACGCAATATTAAAGGTTAATCTACCTCTTAAGCCTGGGACTAATCGCATATGTAACACAAAAGCATACACCATAATGCTCACCAAGGCCCAGGTTTCCTTAGGGTCCCAACCCCAATAACGACCCCAACTTTCGTTAGCCCAGATGCCACCTAAAAAATTCCCAATAATTAACATAACCAACCCTACCGTTAGAGACATTTCGTTAATAGTAGTAATTTCTTTAATCACTAAACTTAATTTCTTTTTATTTTTAGATGTAGTAAAACCATACATTAATAATGCAATAAATCCTAAGATCATACTTAAGGTAAATGGACCATAACTTGCTACGATAATTGCCACATGAATCATTAACCAGTAAGAATCTAAAACAGGTACCAAATTACCAATAGTGGGATCCATCCAATTCCAATGAGCGATCATTAAGATCATTGAAGTTACAAATGTAGTTGCGGCAATAGTTAATGCTGATTTACGTCCAAAAAGTAATCCAAATAGCATCGTTGCCCAAGATACATAAATCATAGATTCGTAACCATTACTCCAAGGTGCGTGACCAGAAATATATCCTCGAATGGCTAAGCCAATAGTATGATAAATAAATAAGGCAACAATTATATAAGTACCAATTTTAACTAATAAGTTAACTAACTTTGAGCTATTAAAAATCTGCACAATTACGAACACAAATAATATAACTCCAGCAAGCATATATTGCCAAAACAGGCCTTTAAAAATATCATACTTATTATAAAATAACTCTAGATTAACTTTTTTATCCGATGGCATTACTTCACTTCCAAACTTAAGTTGGTATTTATGAATGCTTTCTAAATATTCATTGGCCTTTTCATAATTACCATCTTTTACAGCGGTTTGTAAAGCCCCCGAATATAAAGGCAAAATATTCGCTACGTATAGCGAATCTGTACCTTTAAAATTAGCACTTTGATGCTCTAAATAAGAAAACCATTTATTATTTTTATCCCCTTGCAAAGGGAAAAATTTAAAAATACTACCTCCGATGGCTTGATACAGAATATTGGTTCTTCCATCAATATTTAAGACACTTTCTTCAAATTTATTTTTAATTTTCTTTTTATGGGCTTTAGCAACTTCTTCTCGTAGTTTATACTCACCTTTATCGTTAAATAAATCAGATAATCGTGCATATTTTTGATCTTTTGGGATATCCAGTAGATCTCTAACTTTTGAATTATCCTTTTTCATATATATAAATGGAACAGAATACCAAACTCTTGAATTAGTAACCATAGAAACTGCAACCTGATTAGCATCCAATTCATTATATGAATCTTTTTTACTCACTTTACGCAATAGCTCTGAGGCGAACGTATTTACCGGTTTCATTCTACCTCCGGCATCTTGAATAACTAATTTTCCGAAATTCTCAGCATGTTCGGATGAAACTTTATTGGCAATCAAAATAGAATCAATTTGGCTATCTAAAAGAACATGCTGATGTCCTTCTTGAGCAAACGAACCCATCGATATTAACAGAGCGAGAATAGATAACTTTGCTTTTTTCTTTTTTATTTTATTTAATAAACCTCGTAAATCTGCAAAATGTGAAGTTTTCGAAAGTAACATCATAATTAGCCCACCAAATAATAAGAAATATCCAATATATGTCGTCCATGTACCAACCTTATCATGATTTACAGATAAATGACTTTCTTCAACTGCTCCTTTATCATTGTAACTGGATTGAAAAAAACGAAATCCTTTATGATCTAAAACATTATTCATAAAAATTCTAAAATCAAAATTTTCACCATTATCAAAAACTGTAATTTCACTAGCATAAGATTTTGGACTCATTGAACCGGGGTATCGTTCTAACTGAAAATCACGTAATTTTATAGAGAATGGTAATTGCAGTTGTTTAGAGCCATAACTTAATCTAAAATTAAGACCATTTAAAGTGAAATTTTTAGGGGGTCGAATTGAGTATTTACT
>Ga0316192_10001452_pt1 | contig 17428 bp, 14 predicted proteins | sample MerIslwburrow_MG_FD_204931 | JGI IMG/M metagenome (GOLD analysis project Ga0316192, IMG submission 204931) | Coastal sediment microbial communities from Maine, United States - Merrow Island worm burrow | ecosystem: Environmental > Aquatic > Marine > Coastal > Sediment | place: USA: Maine...
TTACGACTATTCGATCACCGATTTGGGTAATGCGATGACGCAAACAATCCGGCAGATTATTGAGTGGCAACAAGAAGCAAATATCGCTACCCCCTCACATCTTAATTTCGCCCTTAGTGATGGCTACAATATCCTTGTCACTCGCTATGTTTCTCATCCGGATTTCGCCCCACCCTCTCTTTATTATTCTGCAGGAGAACGAATCGAAATAAAAGAGGGAAAGTACCGCATGGCACCTACTCACAAACACCCTAACACTATCATTATTGCATCTGAACCACTCACGTCTGAAAAAGATGACTGGCATGTGGTCGAAAGAAACCATTTAATGGCCATTACACCTGAGCTTCACATTAGGCAGATCCCTATCGAATAATAAGACGTAATTAGCTTAGATCATGGCAATAGCCTGTTCAACGAACTGAGTTTGGCTGAGGCCTGCCTCGAGTTGTTTTAGCAGTCTTTTTTCAATTAATAAATATGCTCTGGCAATCCCCCAGCAAAGTAGTGATTCACAGAAGTATAATTTTCACATTATGTGCACAGACTGAATTCTTTAAATGACCGTTTGAGGCCGATCCCAAGCGATTGCTATAATTTGTTAAATGACGGCCTGGGCACTAAGTTGTCATGTACCTTATGACCCAGCCCACTATTTATTCATTGGTGACATGCCTTGGTGTACATATATGTTAAATAAGAAGTGTGTCTTAAGATAATCAGATACCTGTCATTGGTGGACGTCCAAGTAAAATTATGAATATTTCGAAGAATTCCAAGAATAACAATGAAACAGCCGTCCAGTAGCATCAGACTAGTGATTTGTTAAACGATTGGTGGCTACACAGTTACGCCGGAATCTCATTAACAACTACGGTTACAGTTCAGCCCTGCTTTGGTTTATTGATCAGGTTCTCGACCAGGTCCATCGGCAAGGGAAAGACAATCGTATTTGAGCGCTCGCCGGCGATCTCGGTCAGGGTCTGCAAATAACGCAACTGCAGTGCCTGGGGTTGCTGTGACAGTATCTTTGCCGCTTCGAGCAGCTTCACTGCAGCCTGCATCTCACCCTCGGCATGAATAACCTTGGCGCGCCGGGTGCGTTCGGCTTCGGCCTGTTTGGCGATGGCGCGGATCATGCTTTCATCCAGATCCACATGTTTGATCTCGACGTTGCTGACCTTAATGCCCCAGGTATCGGTTTGCTGATCAAGCGAGGTCTGGATGTCGGCATTGAGGCGTTCGCGCTGGGCCAACATTTCATCCAGTTCATGCTGCCCCAGCACTGAACGCAGGGTGGTCTGAGCCAGCTGACTGGTAGCATCGTAGTAGTTTTCCACCTGGATGATGGCCTTGTCCGGGGCGATGACTCGAAAGTAAACCACCGCATTTACATGCACCGAAACATTGTCGCGCGAGATAACATCCTGAGTCGGCACGTCCATGACGATGGTACGCAGATCAACTCGTACCATCTGCTGAATCAACGGGATTATGATGATGAAACCCGGCCCTTTGACCTTCCAGAATCGTCCCAGCAGAAATATTACACCGCGTTCATATTCGCGCAGAATTCTGATGGCTGACATAAAAAACAACGCCACCAAAAGAATGGCTGTATAAACTCCATAAGCTGTCATGATTCGCCCTCCTCTGTTGAGGCCAATATTGATTCATCCGTTGATTCAACTAGTGGTTCAACCTCCAGCGTCAAACCCTTAATCGCTGTTACCTTGACCTGTTGGTCTTTGTGCAATGCTGTATGACTATGTGCATTCCAGGTTTCGCTGTGTATGGCGACCTTGCCCTGTTGGTCGAAGGCTTCGATTACGGTAGCAATACCGCCAACCATTTCTTCCATGCCACTGACCACCGGACGACGCCGTGCCTTAAGCGCCATGCCTATCGCCACCACAAACACCAAAACACTGGTAATTGAAAAGGTAACGATGACGGAAATATCGATGCCGAAACCGGGCGCATCAGTATCCATCAAAATGATCGAACCGATGACAAAAGCGATAAGCCCACCGATTCCCAATACACCGAAACTCGGCTCATAGGCCTCAGCCACCATTAGAAAAATACCCAGCAGTATCAGCGCCATGCCTGCGTAATTAATGGGTAAGAGTTGAAATGAATAGAGTGCCAACAACAGACAAATAGCACCGACAGTACCCGGCACTATGGCACCAGGGTTGGAGAATTCTAATATCAATCCATAGATACCGATCAACATCAGGATGTAGGCGATATTGGGATTGGTGATGACAGCGAGTAGACGGTTGCGCCAGTCTGGTTCAAGTGGATTGATAGTTAGGCCGGCGGTATTGAGTAAACGTTTCTGGCCTTGCACCAACACCTCACGACCATCGACCTGCTGTAACAGGTCGGCCACACTGGTAGCGACAATATCGATCACATTCAGTTTTAATGCCTCACTTGCCGGTAGGCTTGCGGATTCACGCACAGCCTGCTCCGCCCACTCCTGATTGCGGCCACGCAACTGTGCCAGGCTCTGGATATAGGCAACGGCATCATTGATTGTTTTTCGTTTCATAGTGCCAGTGCCAGTGTCACCTGGCGGTTGTGCATCTTTTTTCTTGTCGCTGATATCCGGCGGTGAAATACCACCGAGCTGAACCGGTGTCGCGGCACCCAGGTTGGTGCCTGGCGCCATGGCGGCGATGTGACTGGCATACAATATATAAGTACCGGCACTGGCAGCACGTGCACCATTGGGGGCAACATAGCTTGCGACCGGAACCGGAGAATTGGTGATGTTTTTGATAATGGCGCGCATGGCCGTATCCAGGCCACCCGGTGTATCCATGCGTATCACCACAAGTTCTGCTCCACTCAGGGCTGCGCTGTCCAAGGCCCGTTCGACATAATCATCAGTGGCCGGACCGATGATACCTTCAATGGTCAATTGAATGATGCTGCGCTCAACGCTGTCTGCGGTAACAGAATTCAATAACAGCCCGGCAACAAGAAATATCACCATAGACACGACCATGCTCGAAAATTTGGACAGTCTCGCCATATCCAGAATCACCTACACTCATCTACCCAATGTTCATCTATTAGCATAGTAGTTATTAAACAAGATTGAATAGTGACTCGCTTTAAACATTCCCCCATTTTCAATAACGTAGAGATGTGCTTGCCAGCCCACTGTCATGAGCCATAATCACTATGTGGATACTCTTAATTTTAAGTTGCTCCGCGTGCTCAGGAATGGACTCTTGTTGATTCTGATGTGTCTCTGCAACTTAGTTTTCGCGACGGATGTTGACGACTACGCAGAACAACGCGCCGCCCTGATTGAAGAAATCACAGATGATGTCCGCGCCACTGCGCGCTATCTGGGTCGCCGCGAACTTAATCCAAGTGTGTTGACGGCGCTGGGACAGGTAGAACGACATAAATTCGTACCCTGGATAGATCGTTACCGCGCCTATCGCAATCAACCACTGCCGATTGGTCATGGCCAGACCATTTCACAGCCCTACATCGTCGCCATCATGACCGACCTGATTAATCCCTCAGCAGAGCATCGCGTGCTTGAGGTCGGCACCGGCTCTGGTTATCAGGCAGCGGTATTGGCCGAATTGGTTGGGCAGGTCTACAGCATCGAGATCATCGAACCACTCGGGCGTGCGGCAGGTAAACGGCTGCAAGCACTCGGTTATGACAATGTCACCACCCGCATCGGTGATGGCTATTACGGCTGGCCTGAACAAGCGCCCTTTGATGCCATCGTCGTCACCGCTGCCGCCAGCCATGTGCCACCACCATTGATTGAGCAACTCAAACCCGGTGGCCATATGATCATCCCGGTCGGTTCACGCTTCCTGACCCAACAACTGGTACTGATTACAAAGAATGAAGATGGCACGCTGCAGACACGCCAACTGTTACCGGTGAGATTCGTACCGCTCACCGGTAAGCACGACTGATGTTGTCTTCGTCATGAGAGGCGAAGCAGGTTTGAGCCAGACAGCCACCACCCCACCTCGGCCACCCTTTATTGCCATTGCCCTGCTCTCAGCTGGTGCACTGGCTTACGAAGTTTTGTTGATGCGGCTGTTTGCTATCGTTCAGTGGCACCACTTCGCCTACATGGTCATCAGCCTGGCGTTACTGGGTTATGGTGCCAGCGGCACATTTCTATCGCTGGCACAAAAATGGCTGCTACCGCGTTTCAAAATCGCCTTTTGCACCAACCTGGGTCTGTTTGGTATCAGTGCAGTGAGCTGTTACCTGCTAGCACAACAAGTACCCTTCAATCCGGAAACAGTATTGTGGGACTGGCGCGAACCACTACGGTTAGCAGTCATGTATCTACTGCTGGCAATACCGTTCTTTTTTGCCGCCAACGCAATTGGACTTGCCTTCATAAGTTTTCGATCAGACATAGCTCATGCTTACGCCGCTGACCTGCTGGGTGCCGGGCTAGGTAGTCTATGTGTGATTGGCCTGCTGATGATCAGCATGCCGTTGCCAGCCCTGGGCATCATCGCTACGCTTGGTTTGTTAAGCCTGCTTGTTGCCGTCTTTGAACTACGCCTGCTACATCCTGCGCTGTCGAGTGTTGCCGTTCTCTGCATGGTCGTTGGTGTTGCGCTGATCACACAACGAGCCGAACTTGAAATCTCAGCCTATAAATCGCTGCCGCAAACCCTGCGCATCGCCGGCACTGAAATCATCGACGAAACATCCAGCCCGCTCGGCCTGTTAAGCGTGGTGGAAAGCAAACAGCTACCACTCAGACATGCGCCCGGCCTCAGCCTGATGGCACGCCATGAACCACCAGAACAGGTGGCCATATTTACCGACGGCGCCGGCATGACCGTGATCAACAATGGCCATGCGCCTGAGTCTGCCTACAACTATCTGGATCAACTCAGCTGGGCGCTGCCCTATCATCTTTTTAAACCGCAACAGGTGCTGGTGCTCGGCGCTGGTGGTGGCACTGAAGTATTGCAGGCACGACAACATGGTGTGCCTGAGATCGATGCAGTAGAACTCAACCCACAGTTGATCGAGATAATACGCAAACGTTATGGTGAATTTTCGAATCAGCTGTATGACCAGGCAGGTGTACAACTGCACATCGCCGAGGCACGCGGTTTTGTCGCTGGCAGCAAAAACAAGTACGACCTGATACAACTGCCACTGCTGGATAGCTTTGCCACTAGTTCCGCCGGCCTGTATGCACTGAATGAAAGTTATCTCTATACCATTGAGGCACTCAGCACCTACCTGTCAAAACTCAAAGCCAATGGATATCTTGCCATCAGCCGCTGGATCAACCTGCCACCACGCGACACACTTAAACTGTTTGCAACAGCAGTAACGGCACTGGAACAGGCTGGCATTGATGAACCGGGCCAACGCCTGATCCTGATCCGCGGCTGGCAGACCAGCACCCTGCTGATCAAGAATGGTGAGGTTACAAGCACTGAAATTGATGCAGTGCGACAGTTCGCATCTGCACGCGCCTTTGATGTCGCCTGGTTCCCCGGCATCAAGGTCGAAGAAACCAATCGCTACAACCTGCTCGATCAACCACAGTTCTACAATGCCGCGCGTGCATTGCTCGGCCCCAAGCGAGCCGAATTTATCGAGCAGTACAAATTCAACCTGACACCCGCCAGCGATGACAAACCCTACTTCTTCCAGTTTTTTAAATGGCGAACGCTGCCTGAGATACTGGAACTCAGTAGCCGCGGCGGCATGCCCCTGCTTGAATGGGGCTACCTGGTACTAGTGGCAACCCTGGTGCAGGCAATGCTCGCCAGTGCTGTGTTAATCCTGTTACCGCTAAGCGTATTAAAAAGTCAGCACAAAAAACAAAGCGGATTTCAAAAACGCAGCGTACTGCTTTATTTCAGCGCCATAGGACTCGCCTTTCTCTTTATCGAGATAGCCTTTATTCAACGTTTCATCCTATTTCTGCATCACCCACTCTATGCCACCGCCGTGGTGCTGACCGGCTTTCTGATCTTCGCCGGCCTCGGCAGTGCCTTTGCCCGACGCCTGACACAAAGCAATCAACACCGGCGCGGGGTGTGGTTTGCAGTGCTGGCCATAAGCAACATCAGTGTCTTTTATCTATATGCACTCACACCGCTGTTCGAGCTGCTAATGGCCTGGCCGGTTTGGGCCAAGATCATAACCACGCTGTTCCTGATCATGCCGCTGGCCTTCAGTATGGGCCTACCCTTCCCTCTGGCGCTAGACCGGCTCGGCCGCGACGCACCAGAACTCATGCCCTGGGCCTGGGGTGTAAACGGATGTGCCTCAGTAATCAGTGCCGTGTTAGCAACACTGCTTGCTATTCATTTTGGATTTCAAATCGTAATCCTAGCTGCGCTAATGCTCTATCTATTTGCCGCACTAAGTTATTCAGAAAATTAGTGTGCGTTCAATTGAGTGCGCATAGTTTTTAGCCATGTCCACCACAGTTTGGACAGGTTTCCATCGCCTGCGCAAAAACCCGCCGGAGCAAGCCTGCCCAAACTGTAGCGCCCTACCCCTTTCTTCTCCTGGCCATCAAATACCTCTTCTTAGCCACGATGGCCTTCATCGCCGCTTCAATCACGGACTCGGGGCAACTACTCAACTCAGCTTGAACAGCTGAATTTGTCGGATATCTTTACACTTCATATGTACGACCTTCTAGTAGAACGCCTTTTCTTAATGATCTAATTGATAAAAACGTCTTGGCACATTAATTGCCTCACATCTCCGAAAGCAGTATTATCCGGAGTAGATATGAAACTAAAAACCTGCATTGTTTTAGCACTAATGACTTGGATTAATATAGTTAATGCTTCAGGCCTACTGCCTTATGATGAGTTTTCTGACCCTAAAGCCGAGCTTGTCTCAGCCCTGACTAATGCACGTGATACCGATAAAAAAGTTTTGGTTATCTTTGGCTCGAACTGGTGTCCAGATTGCCGGACTTTTGATCAACAACTTCAGAATGAACCACTAAAGTCACTGATTCATAAAGAATTCATAGTGATCAAGGCAGACATCGGAAACTGGGACAGAAATATGGATTTCGCTGACAGATTTGGCAATCCGGTAAAAGAAGGCATCCCATCCATCGCAATCGTCGATTCCGGTCGAGAGCGCTACTATGCCATTCGCGGCAGCGAACTGGCTCATACCCGGCACCAATCAATAAACAGGCTGTCAGATTGGTTTACGCTGCTTGCCGATGGTGCGCCTGAAAAGAATGCGTTGAAATAGATATTTCAAAGTTCCATCTGTTTTTGTGACGCACGTCTCATTTTTTGATAACCACACTAAAATTGGTTAAAAAAAAACCGATACCTGTATTGACCAATCACAATACAGAAGGAACACTCAAATGAAATCCATCACAATCAAACTGACATCACTGTTATTTATTTTTGCAGTGTCTTTCCCCAGCCTGGCATGCGACCAATCAACCAAAATAGTCAACGAATACACTGACACAGACGCACTTAGCACAGAGATGATGCAACAGATTACTGATGCTTATAACGAAGCATCGTTCTGAGTCACCGCTCATTGCAGTTGATTATTACGTTAGAAAAAGACAGTATATTTGACCCTAAATCCATCTCGCCTGCGGGCACCATCGCCAGGCGAGACCTTTCTACATTCTGTTGATTTGACTCCCCGCTGAAATGGATTCGGGCCTGAGATAGCGTCCCAACAATTATCAAACCTAGACCGATCTGGCGGGGACTCAAGGTGCAGACACTAGCCCGAAATTCTTCCTTGATTTTTGGTGTACTACATCGCCGCTCAAGAGCCACTGCCTAAAATGATATATCACCGCACTTAACAATACATAGCAGGTTGAATGACCGGTTAGGCTGGATTCCAGGAAAATGCTTATTCAGGCTAAATGACTGCTTCGGGCACAACACGTATATTCGATTTATGACTTGCACCTGTTAGCTGCGTTCTATATCAAAGCTGTGTCGATTGAGAAAGAAGGTTTTGAAAATATTTATTGATTGATGACTATTTAATCAAGTTCATTTCCGCACAACTCAAGCCCACGCATACGATTGACCACTGCGACAAGCTCTTGAAGTCTCGGCATGGCCAGGTTACCGAGGATATACGGTGTGATCAGATCCAGTTCGTCTGCGGCTACATCTGCCAATGCCTTGCGCAGGCCTGCCACCAGATCTATTTGTTGCGGCGCGTATCGTTCGGCGTAATGACGAATCAGGTAGGCTATGGCGCGCAGCTGGGCGTTGTCGACAAGCTGTTCTACCCGGCTTAGGTCGACCTCTTGCCGGCCATAACGTAAGGCGCGTGTATCAAAGGCCTGAATCTTGTCCCTACCCTGATGGCCACAGGGGCTGAGGCATTGTGGTGTTGGCACACGTTGCTGTGCCGTAATCTCCAACGGCCCTGACTCTTGCGCTGCTGTTGTCTGCGCTTGTATCAGCGTCCTGGCCTCGGCGCTAACATCTTTAGGAATGTAGTTATCCATCATGATGACTCTGTCTGCGACATCAAAGAAGTCACCTGAACCTCCCATTACCAGCACCACTGACACAGCGTAACTCTGACTTAAATCCTGGATACGCTGCACCAGCGGCGTAATCGGTTCCTTATCTTTGGCTACCAGCGCCTGCATGCGTTGGTCGCGTATCATAAAGTTGGTGGCTGAGGTGTCTTCATCTATCAGCAGTGTCTGAGCACCCGTCGCCAGGGCCTCGATGATATTGGCCGCCTGCGAGGTGCTGCCGCTGGCGTTCTGTGTTGAGAACCGGCGGGTATCCTTGCCCTGCGGCAGATTATTAATGAAGGGACTGATATCGACACCGCTGATGGCTCGACCGTCCTCGGCGCGTATCTTGAAGGCACTGGCATCGGTCACTACCCGCTCCCGTCCATCACCTGGGATGTGGTTATACACCCCCCGTTCAATGGCGTGCAGCAGGGTCGATTTGCCGTGATAGCCACCGCCAACAATCAGCGTTACCCCCTTGGCGATGCCGAGCCCACGTAGTGGATCGCCGTGCAAGCGATCAAGTTCCACGGCGAGTGAATCCGGTGCACAAAAGGCCACAGCCTGATCAAGCGGTCGGTCATCTACGCCACTGACACGCGGCAGGATCGCTGCATCGGCCACAAAGGCAAGCAATCCTTTAGCCTCAAGTTGCTGGCGTAAAAAGTCTTGATCCTCAACCAAGTCTACATGCGCTTGCACGGCGGCAGCATCTACGGATAACAGCCCCGCCTGCACCAGCCTTGGCAGCTCGTCTAACAACATGACCTTTGCCTGCCGGGCATTGACCGAGCGGCCATCGGCAGGCAGGCCCAGTCTAAAGCGCAGTTCTACACCACCTTCGCGCACCAGTACCGCATTGCGCTGCAATACCTGTTGGCCATAACTTGCAATGAGCACCTCACCGCTCTTGCCTGCTCCCCGATTGCCTTTCACATATTGTTTGATCCCCGTGGCAAAACAACGGCCAAGATAGTCTTCCAGGGCGATACGGCGGATGTTATTGCTGTACAGCCCCTCGGCAAGGGCAATGGTAGAAGATTCGATAAAGATGCGACAACGAGATGGATCAGCAAAGGGGTCACCCTGAACATGATCAATGCGCAACAGAAAATCAGGAAACTGATAATCCCCCTGCAGCTGTTTATAAGCCTTATAACCGCGGCGGTCGATCTGGTCGAGTAAACCTTCTAGTCTATCCATAGCACTATATGTTCAGCGTGTTTTCAGTATGAAGCCAGTAATAATAATCTTATCTCAGAAATATCTGAATAAATCATTGTAGGGTAGGCATCTGATTAATGCCCACCCTACTTGGCTATATTGAATAGTTTATTCCTGGTCCTGAGTGAAGTCGTAGCTTAAAGCCGTATCAGGCCGCTGCAAATAATAACCTTGAATATAATTAATGCCTTGTTGCCATAAATAGGCAAGCGCGGTGGCATCCTGAACGAACTGAGCAATGGTTAAAACACCCTTGCTCTTGGCAAAGGCGGCGATGTAATTGACGGCTGCCTGATCATCTTTGTTTTTAGCCACATTGCGAATAAGTTGCCCAGATATTTTTATGTAATCCAGATCCAGACTAAGCCATAAGGATTTTGCCTCTGCTGCCAGATCTACAAGGCCGGCATGATCAAGTGCTACCTGACAGTTGAGCTGTTTTAGTTTTTTGCACAGTGCTTGGGCCTGGGATTGGTTTTTTGTGGCATCGGCTTCAGTGATTTCAAACACCAGTGAAGAGTCAGGCAATTTTGCTGTCAGCAGTTGTTCACTCAACCAGGCCTCCAGGCTGCTGTCGCGCAGACTGCAACTGGAAAGCTTAATAAAAAATCGGGTATTGCCTTTTTCTTTTTGGCGCTCGATTAGACAGTGAATTGCATTACTAATCACCCAGCGATCTATAGCTGTCATTAGCCCCGCCTTTTCTGCCGAGCCCATAAAGGCGCCGGGGGCAATCTCTTCGCCCTGCTCATCAAGCATGCGCAGCAACAGTTCATAATTTTCGGCCGGCTCGGCGGCAAGGTTGACGATGGGCTGATAGACAGTGACAAAATGGTTATTGGACAGCGCAGTTTTAATCCGCTCATACCAACGTTTTTCTTCTTGTGACAGTAAGGCAGGATCAACCTCAGCACTGACAACATCTGTTTGAACGATAGCTTGGTTTGTATCGGCCTCTGAACTAACGAGCCTTGTACGACTGATTTCCCGTTGAATGATCAAGCCTATGAGTTCTGGAATTTGCATAGAGACAGCGTCTTTTGCACCGGCTTTTAAAGCCAGAAAACGCGCTGATTCATCCATGCTTTCTGCAATCACAAGCACTGGTGTGGCGAGAGAATTTTCTGCAAGTGCGGCAGTGATGTGATGAACATCTAAACCTGAAACCAGGCCATCAATCACAAGGATGATGTCCCACGTCTGGCTGGCAAGTGCCTGTTGCAAACTGTCTTTGTTATTAGCAATCTTGCCTTTGACGGCATAACCCTGTTTGTTCAGGACACCAGCCATGCTTTTGGCACGCTCTGGATCGGTATCGACAATAATAATTTTCAAAGCAACTAAATCAGTCATAACACTCAACTACATTGTTGGTTGCTGACTAGATTACCATCATATTTATAACGAATGACCGATTAAAACAGCAACAGAATCAGGCCCTATTCCAGACATAACACATGCCCATAATCAGGCTGATTTAGCCATCCGGGCTGGGGTTCGAACAATGTCCGGCTAACCCCAGGCAAGTTCAGCAAACAGCCTCACTGAGAGGGCTGAAATCCGGTATAATTCGGGCACTATTTTTTAGCTGTAGCAAGACCTACAGAGGATTTATCATGATATTTTCGTCTTTAGATCTAGCCCCCGAGCTGCAACGAGCCCTGGATGCCTGCGGCTACAGCCAAATGACCCCAATACAGGAAAAGGCCATTATCCCGGCCCGGCGCGGTAAAGACCTGTTGGCCAACGCCCAGACCGGCACCGGCAAGACTGCCGCTTTCAGCGTGCCCATTCTGCAGCAGATGTTTGACCGGCCAAAACCGCCAGCCCCCGGCAAGGTCCGTACCCTAATACTGTCACCCACACGGGAACTTGCCGAACAGCTGGCGCAAACCATTAAAGGTTATGCCAGGTTTTTGCCATTTTCGGTTACCGCACTCTACGGTGGCGTTAAACTGAACTCCCAGGAAAACAAGCTCAAGGCCGGTGTCGACATCATCGTCTCCACCCCCGGTCGCCTGTTGGAACATATGGTGCAAGGCACCATCAATCTCTCCGAGGTTGAATTTGTGGTCCTGGATGAAGCCGACCGCATGCTGGATATGGGTTTTATCACTGATGTTCAGTCCATACTGCAAAAGACCAACAAACAGCGTCAAACCCTGCTTTTTTCCGCCACCATGACACAACCGGTCAAGGAACTTGCGAGCAAGATTCTGAACCGGCATGAGGTTATTAGCGTCGCCAAACAAAACGCCATCGCCGATACCGTTGAACATGTGGCCTATTCTGTAGAAGAACGGCGTAAGGCGGAATTGTTCGTCGAACTGCTTGAGCAACACAGCTGGTTCAAGGTACTGGTATTTACCAGCACCAAGGATCAGGCTGACAAACTAATCACCAAACTGAAACAGAGCAAGATTAAAACCGCCCTCTGCCACGGAGATAAAAGCCAGGGCGCACGCCGCCGCGCCATCGCCGATTTCAAAGATGCCAAAATCCAGGTGCTCGTCGCCACCGAAGTGGCCGCCCGTGGCCTGGACATTCAGGGGCTTGAGCATGTGGTTAACTACAATCTGCCCTACCTGGCGGAAGACTATGTCCACCGCGTTGGCCGCACCGGCCGCGCCGGCGCCAAAGGCCAGGCCATCTCACTGGTAAGCCGTGAAGAAGAGCGTTCGCTGGCCAATATCGAGAAACTGATTGGTGGCCGCATTAAACGCATCAAGATGCCAGGCTACGAAGTCGGTAGCCGTGAGATGCTGCTTAAGAATGTGGAGCAACGTCGACGTGCACCACGCAGCAACAAAGTCAGCCAAACCAAGATCATCCTCAACAAGGGCAACAAGCCCAAGGCTGGTAAAAAGTAGGAAGGTGATTTGCGTGCGCATGGCGCACCCTAGCCTTCACCATTACTCCCCTATTCCAAGACCTTAAGCTGGCTGCGCCATGCGCACGTGTCCAAAAAACACGTAAAAAAATTCAGCTTTTCCAGCCTACCTGACGTTATCTAAATAGAGACGAGGCAGAAATGCCTAGCACCAAACCAGATCAGCGGAGAATGGATGCCAACAACCATGAGCCAGCCCATTGCCCATACGCAACTTACCTTGCTGCAAATCCATATTGATGCGGCGCGTAACTCTACCGATGATTTCAACCTGTTTCATGACAGCAAAAAGTGGCAGCGGATTAATGGCAACCCGTTTGCCGGTCCGATAGCACTTGGCTTCCAGCTTGAGTGTCTGATCGAGGATCAGCTGCGTCTATATCGCCAACGACATAGCGAAACCGATCTAATTAAAGAACACGGGCTAGGCTTTAGCAACTATCAAATCAGCTTCGCCAGCGTGGTGAAACCCGGCGAAACTGTCCAGGTCGAAATCAAAAAATCGCAATTAAAACAGAGCGACAACACCACCTTAAGCAACCGCATTGCCATCAAGAATGAAAACGGTATCGTCATTTTCGGATTCAAAAAAGAGTCGCAGGCGCCACTCTTCCTTAGTGGCACTGACCTTAGCTCACTACCCGACCTCAGCCAGCAAGCCGACCGCAGCTACATAGAAGGCAGCAAACTATTCTATAAACGTAAGTACATGAGCACAGGTCACGCCAAGAACTTTCTCTCAGGTTCACTGGCGGATCAATCGGCCTATTTCGATGAGCTTGAAGACAGGGTCAGATTCCCGGAGACCTACCCCGCCGGGTTAATCTCCTGCGCCCTGCTGGAGCGCGCGCTCAACAATCAGCATGACTTTGAAAACGAACCGATGGTCTATACATCCCACAATATCTCAATCGATCGTGAATTGACTAAAGGGTTGCGCAGTAATGACGCCCTACACCTGCTCGTCGATGAACCAACGCTCATTACAATGGACAAAAACAGCGCTGGCGTCAGCCAATATCTGCATCACTGTTATGGTGTGTTAGATGATGGTTCAATCCTGTTCCGCGCTGAAATCACCATGATGCCATTGGCGGCGATCCTGAAGGCCAGACAATAGCGGTATAAAAGACGAACTATTCTGTTGTCGTTGCCAATCCCAGAATTGCAGTTGTGCGCGCCCTTGTTTCCAGGCATAAATCACCGTCATCAAGCAGTGATCTGCCGTATGAAGGAATCATTGTTTGTATGGTCTGCTGCCACTCTTTACTCTTCATTTCATCAGGAAACATTTTACCTATCACATCCAACATAATCGATACTGAAGTTGATGCACCAGGTGAAGCACCCAGTAATGCCGCTATTGATCTGTCTGCCGCGCAGACAATCTCTGTGCCAAATTTAAGAACGCCACCTTTGTCTTTATCTTTTTTTATAATTTGAACACGTTGGCCGGCCGTGGTTAATTGCCAATCGTCCATCTTGGCATTGGGATAATAGGCGAGTAATTCTTTTAATCTATCTTCAGGTGATTGAACAACTTGTTTAATCAGATACTTGGCGATATCAGCGTTATGCATACCTGCAGCAAGTATCGGCCAGACATTGTGCATTTCAAAAGATAGCGGTAGATCCAGATAAGATCCATTTTTTAAAAACTTGGTAGAAAAGCCAGCGTAAGGGCCAAAAAAAAGTGATCGCTGACCGTCTATCACTCTTGTATCAAGGTGAGGCAAAGACATTGGGGGTGAGCCTACGCCTGCTTTTCCATATACCTTCGCTTCATGCTTAAGGATAACATCGTCATTTGTGCAGCGGAGAAACTGCCCACTGACTGGAAAACCACCATAGCCTTGCGCTTCCTCAATGCCTGACCTTTCCAACAACGTAAGAGCGCCGCCACCGGCACCGATAAAGATATAATCGGCAAAAACTTCCATAACCTCTTTGTTGGCACAATCTTCAATTTCTATTTTCCAGCTTCCGTCATTATGTTTCGAAAAGGCATTTACCTCATGAGCAAGATGAACCTCTACGTTCTCGCATTTTTCCAGATATGCAATCATCCCCCTGGCAATCAAACCAAAGTTTACATCGGTACCAATATCCATTTTTGTAGCGGCAAATACCTCTTTTACGCCCCTGCCCTCCATGATAAGAGGGGCCCAGTCGAGTATTTGATCTCTATCTGATGAATATTTCATGTCCTGAAATATTGGCGCAGTGCACATTGCATCAAAGCGTGTTTTTAGAAACTCCACATTATCATCACCCCAGACAAAACTCATATGCGGGATGTCATTGATAAATGGGATATCGTATGAAATACATCCCTCTTCTTTAAGGTATGCCCATAGTTGCTTGGAGGTCTCAAAACTTTGCGCAATATCAAGTGCTTTAGATATATCAACTGTGCCATTGTCAAATGGAGTGTAGTTAAGTTCACAAAAAGCCGAATGACCTGTGCCAGCGTTATTCCAGGCATCAGAGCTTTCCGCAGCAACCGTGTCAAGACGCTCATAAATAGAGACGTTTGCATCAGGCATTAGTTTTCTTAAAAAAATACCTAACGTAGCGCTCATGATTCCAGCACCGATCAGCACTATGTTTATTGGTTTTTTATTCATTGGATGTAGAGTTGATGATTAATAAAAATGGCTACAGAGAAGATCTGTTTAAGGTTGTTAAAGTATAAACCACTGGTTAGAAGGAATCCAAAAACCTACTTGATGCCGTATAAGAGAATAACCTGGCTAGACGAGAACCATAACCAGCATTCACGAAGCGACACATCACCGCCTTATTATGGTGCAATAGCCTTTGCTTGAGTCTCAGCCAACCAGGCACTGAATTGTGGCGGCAAGGGCATAATGGTCCCTGTGCTTGACCAATCGTTTTTGTTTGCCATAGCAACAATATGTTCAATCCGGTTGTCGGTATGGGGATGACTACTGAAAAACTCCGGTAACTGGCCATCGTCTTTGTGCGCCTGTTCAAGCACCTCAAACAAGGTGTTGGCTCCCTCCACGTGGCCATATAGCTGAGTCAGGGTCTGTAAGGCTGCTTCGTCAGATTGCTGTTCCTGTTCACGGCTGAATTTAAGTGCCGTCAACAGTCCGGTCTCACCCAGTACATCACCGATAATACTGCCCCCCGCAGCAGAGCTGACCACAGCAATCGCAGTGCCGGTAATCACGGCACGGCCCAGAGACTTGATCGGATGACGATATTTAACGTGGGCAATCTCGTGTGCCATCACCATCACCAGGGCATTTTCATTGGGGATGTTTTCCAGCAAGCCGCGAAAGAAAAACACATGTCCACCAAGGGTGGCAAAGGCATTCACTGTTTCATCATCAATGTAATGCACGCTGATATTCATCTCATCAGGCAAACCCTGCGCCACCACCACACGCTCAGCCAGAGATTGCAGATAGCCGGTAATCGCAGCATCATCCGGCGAAATCTGATCATCTTTCATCTGCGTAGCAAACAGATCCGCCATTTTCTGTTCGGCGCTAAAAGGCACAAACGGCGCCAGCAAATGGGCGGCAAAACTGAGTGAGACGATGGTCACAACGATGAACAACAAAATGCCTGCCAGCAGCAGGCTAAACTCTTTAAGGGGGTGTTCCGTGCTGGTATTAATACCTTCCGGCGGCTGGACCTGCTTATATTCCAGGGGACTCTCCTACCAGGCTAGTTCAGGACTACAGCAGCAGCTGCGGGAATAATAGCCGTTCCATAGGCCAATACCTCAACTGAGCCAATCTTGTTTTTGCGTCCCTTAGAGATACTGGCGGTTTCCAACTTGATATTAAAGACCATATTGGCGCCCATGCCATCGGCCTGCTCTTTCATGCGCAACACCGCTTCTCGGCGGGCGCGGTCAAGCAGAGTTTCATAACTCATCATCCGCCCACCCACCAGGCCACGCAGACCGGCGGCAATGCGTTTGAAATAATCAATTGAGATCACCACACTACCCATCACCAATACCGTGTGCTGTGGTTTCAGAGACGGCGGTGGAAAACGCAGCGCTATGGCTGGAATCCGGTTCAGATCAGTTTCGCGTTCGATAATCGACTTGTAATGACGCTTTTCGGCAACACGACCAAAGCCATAACCCAGGCTCATCAGAATAAGAAAAATAATCAGGTCATACATAAGCGCTTAGTCCAGAATCACAGCCGTACCATAGGCATACAGCTCAGCCGCCCCTTGGGTCACTGACGAGGTGGAAAAGCGAATATTCAACACTGCATTAGCCCCCACCGCTTCGGCCTGCTCAACCATGCGTGAGACAGCCTCCTCACGGGATTCCTGCAGCAGCTCGGTATAACCCTTCAGTTCGCCACCAAAAATATTCTTGAGGCTGGCCATAATGTCACGGCCAACGTGCTTGGCACGCACCGAGTTGCCCTGTACCAGCCCCAAGTGTTGAGCCACCGATTTGCCAGGTACTATTTCGAGGTTGCTTAGCAGCATATTGCTTCCTTTTATAAAAGCTAAATTATCTCAGTTGTAAATAAAATGTGAGTAACTGTTTTTACGGCACGTTTGTATGAATTTTGAAGTATGCAGTAGAAGTCTATATCCAATCGCCATTAATTCTATCGGCAGGAAGATAAGCTAATCGTTGGTTTGTACGCAGTCTAAGTCTAGAAAAAGCTTATATACCGTTGTGATTCACCAAGTCTAAAAGAACATCGACAACCTCAGGGGCAAACTGCTTGCCTGACATTTGATTTAATTCGATGACTATTTCTTTTGTTGTT
>Ga0316192_10001455_pt1 | contig 17406 bp, 17 predicted proteins | sample MerIslwburrow_MG_FD_204931 | JGI IMG/M metagenome (GOLD analysis project Ga0316192, IMG submission 204931) | Coastal sediment microbial communities from Maine, United States - Merrow Island worm burrow | ecosystem: Environmental > Aquatic > Marine > Coastal > Sediment | place: USA: Maine...
AAAGCTCAGGTATGGGAGCCATATGCTGTCGTTTTTCCAATACATCCCGAATGCTCATTTCATTGATGTGAGCCACTGCATGTCTATGCGATATATCATTATAGCAATATAAGTATTCACCTGCTGAAGAGATGAATAAATCACTGCTTCTCGGTACACACCGAAATTTATTTTTAGCCATTTGTTTCAGGATGTCTGTTATTGAAGGAATAAAATCCAGTTCCTGTGAACGCAGCTGATACTGATCAATAATCTCTCTTAACCTTCTGGATGATTGTTGATGATCGGTCATGGTGCCTGCACGGTTATAGAGAGTCGGTGACATGGTGAGCGATTCAACACCCTGTTTTCTCAACCAGTTAATGGTTTCGGGTAGAGTTTCAATGCATTCGACAACAGGTGTAAGGCTGATTGCAAGTTGTGTATTTTTAAATGTTTTTTGTGCCAGAGCGATATTTTCTTTAACCTTTTCATGGTTTAATTTAACATGAACCTGACTGTAAATGTCCGGATCAATACTGGAAAATGATATAATGAGAAGATCTATCTTGCCATCTAGATGCCGGATGCGTTCTTCATCCAGCAGTTGACCATTTGACACCATATCGAAGTGTGCAGGGTGCTCACCAATGGCGCTAACATATTCCATGAAATTCGTATGCGTAGTGGGTTCACCATAGCCGGCGATAACGGTGCGGAAAACATCATCGCTGTTAATCCTGTCCAGTGCTTGATAAAAGACATCACGAGTCATTTGCTGGGGGTTTTCGATTAAACTCTGTGGGCACATAACACAGCGAGCATTGCATTTGCTTGTCCATTCAAAGTTGACGGCAATTTTATACGGTTTCATAAAATGCTTAAACTGCGGGGATCAACTTGGGGATATGAGCAGGGCAATTGGGAACAACCTGGTCTATTTCAACCAGAATGGCGCGTGGGCAATCGGGAAATAAATCCTTGATTTTTCCTGCATCATGGACGCTCGCCTTACCATTCACTCTTAGGCGTTCACCATTTGAAAAGTCGATAAACAGGCAGCCAACATGTGGGTTTTGCATGATGTTTCCGATGCTCATAAAAGCACCATTACCCTTATAATCAGGGAAGGCGAAATGCCTGCTGTCTATGATGCGAATCACACCGGCGCCACCACCTTTAAATGAACAATCGCATTCGCCCTTGCTGTTGCTGGTCGCCAGAAAGAAAAATGGCGCGCCCTCTAAACGCTCAAACAGGGACTCAGGAATTTGATTCCAGAGTAATTTTTCACGACGTTCTTTATCCCAGATATGACTTGTATTCCATCGCTCCTGGGCTTCCAACTCGCCAGCATGGAAATTGGAGTCGTTTGCCATATTATCTTCCATACACATACCCGCCTGTACGATTGTAGTATTGAATTCAACCCGCCATAAACTGGGCGGGGCCAAGATAACACCTAAATCTTAAAACAATCTGAATAGGTGTGTTTTCAAAAACTATAACGTACATCACATGCCAGTCCTGTGTCTATCCTGATTGATAAATTGGCGCTGCAAGCTGTTCGGGATTTTTAACTCGATTGAAAAGACAAAGCCTCAACGAATAACTATTTGTCCTGACACATGATCATGGTCAGGGCGTAAAGTTTATTAATTCCTCTCGGCTCTCTTTAGGCTCCTTGGCCTTGCCGACTCGACCAACCACGTCTTTAAGTGCTTCGTTCAGCCATTGTTTATCAGGAACTTTGGGACGGTTTAGTGCAGGAGCATCATAATCGAATTTTTTCATTGGCTTCCCCTCCTTGAATCGGTCAAATAGCCCCCGATTGCTCTATATTGATACTACCATTGTAGCACAAATTTTATGAAATGGTTGAATGACCAGTTTGAGCCGATGAAAGTGACAGCAGGGCGCTGACTTAAATCGCAGTTATCTGCTGCTTTATCAGCGCTTCGGTGTAACAGATTCATGGATATGTCAGAGTGCGGCAATGGAATATGATGGGCTGAAAGCAGCCATTCGGGAGATGGCAGGCAGACATGGCTTTGATTTATGCCGCGTTACGCGTCCACAGGTGTCAGCTATGCATGCTGAGGCGCTGCAGCGGTGGGTGGATGCTGATATGCAGGGTGAGATGGCATGGATGGGTGAAGAAACCCGCATGCAGCGGCGTATGGCTCCTGAGTCGATGATGGATAGCGTAAAATCTGTTATCACTGTGGCCATGCGCTATACGCCACCGGCCTATTCACTGGATGAGGCTTGCGCTGAAGCAGATAGAGCTGTGATTACGGCCTATGCGCATGGCGATGACTACCATGATGTGATGAAAAAGCGCCTGAAGGGGTTGGCGCGGGATCTGGATGAGTTGCTCGGTTTGCATGATCAGCGTGTTTTTAATGATACCGCCCCGGTGCTGGAGCATGCTCTGGCTGAAGCCGCGGGTTTAGGTTGGCAAGGCAAGCATTCGTTGACCATTCATCGGCAGATGGGTTCGTGGTTTCTGCTGGCTGAAATATTTACCACGGCTGATATTGAACCGGATGAGCCTGCTGAGAATCACTGTGGTACATGTACGGCCTGTATTGATATTTGTCCAACCAGAGCCATTGTGGCTCCTTATGTGGTGGATGCGCGACTGTGTATTTCTTATCTGACGATTGAATACAGCGGCTTTATTCCACGTGAATTGCGCATCCTGATGGGCAACCGGATTTATGGTTGTGATGATTGCCAGTTGGTCTGCCCGTGGAATAGTCATGCTGTAGACTCGGGCTCAAAGATAAATGACCTGCTCAAACCGCGAGGGGAGAATCATTTGCCCGATCTTGCTAGACTGCTGCGACTTGATGATGAGGGATTTCGGCAGCATTTCAGGAAGTCACCCATTAAACGAACGAAGCGGAGCGGTCTGTTGCGCAATGTCTGTATAGCCATGGGCAATTCAGGTCATGCTGCATTCGTCCCCGATTTGATAACGGTACTGGGTGATCAGGAGCCGCTGATTCGCGGTCATGCTGCTTGGGCACTTGGCCAGTTGTCAGAACGGGAGCACAGCGCTGTGATTGTTGAGGCCCTTGAGCATTTGTGCGAGAGGGAAAAAGAACCTGATGTAAACGTGGAAATAGAGCTCGCTATTGAGCAGATAAGGAGTGAAGCATGAGTAAGCCTATGGCATTTATATTTGATCTTGATGGGACGCTGGTGGATGCGCTGCCGGATATACGAGCCAACGCCAACCGGGCGCTGGAATCACTGGGTTACGATTTTCAGCTTTCTCTGGAAGAGACAAAACCGCATGTTGGCGGCGGGGCACAAAAGCTGGCGTCGAGTGTGTTGAAAAAGCCGATGGATGACCCGAACACGATGGCTCTGTATCACGCCTTTGCCGATATTTATGAACAGCACCCGGCCGATTTCGGGCGACCATTTCCCGGTGTGATGGAGGTTCTGGATACCCTCAAGGCAAAAAACATCCCCTTTTCCTGCGTCACAGCCAAGCCTGCTAAGGCGCGTATCAAGGTGCTGGATGCACTGGGACTGACACCCTATCTGGCCATGGCCTTGTCGCCCGAAGATGGCTTTGCTAAAAAGCCTGCGCCGGACATGCTATACGAGTGCTGTCGTGTGATGGGTGTTGATGCATCTGAAACAGTGATGGTGGGAGATACGCGATTTGATGTGGAAGCAGGATTTAACGCAGGGTGCCTAGCGGTTGCTTTTGCTGAACATGGCTATCAGGACGTGCCGGAGGAATATGCTGCCCGTGTCGTATCCCTGCCTGAATTTACTGATCTGCTCTTGTTGCTTAATGACTGACAAAAAACTATACGGCATTTACGCTATTCTACCTGCCGACCTGGAGACAGATGATCTGTTAAACAGAGCTGGGGCTGCCCTGGAGGGCGGGGTGCGTATTCTCCAGTTTCGGGATAAAAAGAAGGGTTATAAACGGGCATTGCAGCGTGCGCAGGCTTTGCGCCAGTTGACACTTAAACATGGAGCAACGTTTATCGTTAATGATTCCATTCAACTGGCTATGGATTCAAGCGCAGATGGTGTGCATCTGGGGCGTGATGATGAGGAGATGACGACTGCAACACTCAGAGATATCGGTGATAAAATGCTGGTGGGTATAACATGCCGCGCTGATGCTTCGCTAGCCAAATCAGTGCTGGATAATGGTGTGGATTATGTTGCCTTCGGTGCCATCTGGAAGACAGAGTCCAAGCCCGAAGTGCCGGAAATTGGTCTGAATCGGTTGGCTAAAGCAAGGCAAATGTTCCCCGCTGCCAATATATGTGCCATTGGCGGCATTTCTGCGGATAATATCGCTGCTGTTAAAGCAGCCGGGGCGGACTGTGCGGCGCTGATTTCGGGGCTGTTCGCAGCACAGGATATCAAGGCAGAGGCCAGAAAACTGGTTGAGGCCTGGAACCTGGCATGAGTACACGACCAGTTTGTCTGACCATAGGCGGTTCCGATTCCTGCGGCGGGGCGGGTATTCAGGCCGACCTGCGTGTTTTTGAGTCGCTGAATGTTCAGGGCTGTTCGGCAACCACAGCTTTAACGGCGCAGAATCCGGATGGCATCAGCCGCATTGAAGCTGTTTCACTGGCCCAGCTTGATGCCGAATTGCATGCCGTATTTGATTATTACGATATTGCTGTGGTCAAAACCGGCATGCTGTTTGATGCTGACCATGTAGCACTGGTTTCAGCCCTGTTGCAGCAGCTGCACCACGGCCATCTGGTTATTGATCCGGTGATGATGTCGAGCAGTGGGAAGCAACTACTGCATCATGGCGCGGTGGATACTGTCATTCAATCGCTGTTGCCCATGGCGACGTTGGTCACTCCGAATCTGGATGAAGCTGCTGTATTGCTTGGTCAGCCCGTTGCTGATCCTGTTTCGGCTGCACAATCACTGGCCGAACAATTGCAATGTGCGGTTTTACTCAAGGGTGGCCATGCTGATGCGGATACACTGATGGATGTGCTGTGTGACAGCGATGGGAATACGGTGGAGTTTAGCCATGCCAGGCAGCAGTGGTCACTGGATCAGGCTCATGGCACAGGTTGCCGTCTGGCCTCTGCCATCAGTGCAAACCTTGCGCATGGCATGCCATTGCATCAGGCAGTCAAAAAAGCCATCGTGCATCTGCAAGGACAATCTCTCTAAACCATTGAAATTACAGGAAAAATAGAAAAAAGCTTTATTTTTTCCTTGGTGACGCTATACTGCGCCACCGTTTTGACAGGCTTCCTGTCTAATTCTTTGGAGGTTTAGATGATCAAACTGTATTCCGATCCGCATTGCCCGAATTCACACCGCACCCGGATTGTGCTGGCTGAAAAAGAGTTGCCGGTGACGACTACGGAACTCGATGCAGAAAACCTGCCTGCCGATTTCCTGAAATTAAATCCTTATGGTAAACTGCCGACAGTTATTGATCGTGATATTATATTTTTTGAGTCTTCCGTGGTGAATGAATATCTGGATGAACGTTATCCGCATCCGCCACTTAAGCCTGGATCACCTGCTGATCGTGCGCAAATGCGTCTGGCTGTGCTACAGTTGGAGAGAGAATTATTCCCCATTTATGCCGAGACTCAGAATCCTCGAAAAAAGAAAGATGCTGTGAAAAAACTAAGTGTTTATATGGATTCAATGAATTCATTTCTGGCCAGGCAGGAGTATTTTATCGGTGAGCAGTATACACTGGCCGATGTGACTTTGGCTCCAATCCTGTGGCGTTTAACTTCTCTGGGCATGGACACTGCAAAATGGAATCATCTGGAAGCTTATATGGATCGTCTGTTTGAACGCCCTGCATTTGAGCGCTCTCTTTCTGAATTTGAGCAAATGCTTCGCGACTACTGATTCACCTGTTTGCCGGGCTTTTTTGCTAAGTCCCGCAGCAATGCATTATCTGTGACTGGAATCATGTTCAGGTTGTTTTAAGGATTTAGCATTATGTTGCCGCCGAAAGGGCAGAATTTTATTTTATTTCCCCGGCTTACATTTAGTACTATGGCAAATAATGGAGCGTATATTCAGTGATTGATGTATTACATATAGATCATGCCGAACGGGCACAGGCGATTGAATATATAAAGAAAACCTTTCGCCGTGTTTATGCTGCCGAACCCAATACCTTCATGCCGCATTTTATCCGGGTCAGGGATAATGAGCGCAACTATAAAGCCATTATCGGTTATCGTGATGCAGAGTATCAGCGGCTGTTTCTTGAAGCATATCTTGATGAGCCGGTTGAGGCTGTTATTTCACGCCATGTTGGTGAACAGGTGGAGCGGGCCAGTATTGTAGAAGTAGGCAATCTGGCCGAAGCCGACGCTGGAGATGCCAGACTTGCCATTATTGCGGCAACTGCTTTTCTGCATACTGCTGGTTATCGCTGGGTCGTATTTACCGGGGTTTCTCGGCTGCGCAATGCCTTTCGTCGCCTTGGCCTGGAGCCCAAAGAACTGGTAGAGGCTGATGACAGTCGGCTCTCAGAAGCCGAACGTCGGGCGTGGGGTAGTTATTATTCGGATCGTCCGGTCGTCTGTTACGGGGATATCAGAACAGCGCACGATAATCTTCAGGAGCTGTGGATAAGCCTTCGTGACACATGGGTCAGCGCGGTGAAAGAAGGTGAAAAATTTGCTGATAATCGGGACAAGCACGAATGAGCAGGGTTCTGCAGGCTGTTCGCAGCTATGCCGAATCATGTCCTGATGCCATTGCCTTTGAAAGCTACGATGTTCAGTTAAAATATGCAGACCTGCCAGACACCATTGATGTTGTTAGTGCATCCATCGGCAATCTCGATGTTCGCGTCGCGGCTCTGATAGCGGATAATACGCCAACATGGGCAATAGCCGATCTGGCTCTGTTGCAGGCAGGCATCCCGCTGATTCCGGTGCCACACTTCTTCACGGCAGGACAAATCAGCCATTTAATTCATAGTGCCGGTATTGATGCCATATTTACCGATGTGCCTGAACAGGTATTGAACATATTGCAGGAACTGGATCTGAAACATGCCGACCCTGTAAGCATCAGCGCAGACCAGCAGCAGTTGTATTGTTTCCGTTTGCCGGGTTCGGAGTCGGCATATCCTGAGGGATGCGCGAAAGTCACATTCACTTCCGGTTCGACCGGCGAGCCAAAAGGCGTCTGTCTGTCTCGTCAGGTGATGGATACTGTGGCTACATCTCTGGTTGATGTGACAGGGGCGAACCGTCATGACAGGCATCTTTCACTGCTTCCCTATGCCACACTGCTGGAAAATATTGGTGGTATTTATGCATCGCTGCTTGCCGGCGCCACAGTCCTGTCTCCATCACTTGCAGCAGTGGGCTTAAGCGGTTCCAGTGGTCTGGATGTGCAGCGTTTTGTGACCATGTTGATTCAATCGCGAGCCACAAGCTGTATTATGATCCCTCAGATGTTGCATGCCCTGGTGGCTGCTGTGGAAGCAGGTGCCCCAAAGCCTGAAAAGTTACGCCTGATTGCTGTTGGTGGAGCGCCGGTTTCACAATCATTGCTCAGCCGAGCTGAAAAGTTGGGTTTACCCGTATTTGAGGGCTACGGCTTGTCTGAAGCCTCCAGCGTGGTGGCAGTCAATCGCCCTGGTGCCTGCAAATCAGGCAGTGTCGGCAAGCTGCTGCCGCACGTTTCTGTCTGTTTTGCTGAGGATGGTGAGATTCTGGTCAAAGGTGGCCTGTTTTCTGGCTATCTGGGCGACGCGCCATTTAAGGGTGAGTACTGGCCAACCGGTGATATTGGTTTTATGGATGATGAAGGTTTCCTGTATCTTTCCGGTCGCAAGAAACATATTTTCATCACTGCCTTTGGGCGTAATGTGTCGCCGGAATGGGTGGAGCGGGAGTTAATGATTGAGCCTGCCATTGCTCAGTGTTGTGTGTTTGGTGAAGCACGGCCATTTAATGTGGCAGTGGTTGTACCTCGTCAGGGAAACGAAGAAGTTGAGCTCAGCAAGGCGATTGAAGAAGCCAATAAGCGCTTGCCGGATTATGCGGTTGTTTCAAAGTGGCTGATTGCCGATGAGCCATTTAGTATTGGCAACGGCCTGTGGACAGGCACTGGTCGTTCAAGGCGTCAGCATATTTTTGCTGCTTATGAAGATCAAATGAACGCCCTGTATCAGGAGTGCTGAATGAGTTTTTATGATGAACTGGTTATCGCTACCGAGAGCGAGCGCAATGAACTGCTGTCGATCCCATTCATCCAGATGGGAGCGGCAGGGCAGTTAAGCCTGGAAAGTTATATCGCCTTCCTCACTCAGGCTTATCACCATGTCAAACATACTACGCCGCTATTGATGGCAACGGGAAGTCGTTTGCCTGAATCGCTTGAATGGTTACGTGAAGCGGTAGCTGAATATATCGAAGAGGAACTGGGCCATCAGGAATGGATTCTCAATGATATTGCAGTCTGCGGCGATGATAAGGAAATGGTTCGGGCAGGCACACCACTGGCGGCAACAGAGCTGATGGTGTCATATGCCTACGATACGATAAATCGCAAAAATCCGATCGGTTTTTTTGGCATGGTGCTGGTGCTTGAAGGTACCAGTGTGGCTCTGGCCACTCATGCAGCAGCCAATATTGAAAAGAGTTTGGGTTTACCGAAATCGGCATTCACCTATCTGAATTCACATGGCTCGCTTGATGTTAGCCATGTCGATTTCTATGAAAAGCTGATGAACCAGTTAGAAAATAAAGAAGACCAACAGGCCGTGATCCACTGCGCTCGCATCTTGTATAAACTCTACGGTGATATATTTCGCAGCCTGCCGCTGATTGCTTTAGGAGATTCTGAATGAAAGTGAAAAACAGACGCCTTGTGCTGACCGGTGCCGCCGGAGGCATGGGCCAAATTCTTGCCAGAGAATTGCATGCGCGTGGTGCCAGACTGGCGCTGGTGGATGCCAATGCAGATGCGTTGAGCGCAGTGGCTGAACAGCTTGATGGCGCCCTGGCCGTAAGCAGTGATCTCTCAACAGCAAAGGGCTGCCAGGTCGTTGCAGATCAGTGCCGAGAGCTGCTGGGTGGCGTGGATATGCTGGTCAATTTGGCCGGGCTAAACAGTTTTGCCGCTTATGAAGATGAAACGGCTGAAAAGATCGAATTGATGATGCATGTCAATCTGCTGGCTCCGATGTGGTTGAGCCGTGCTCTGCTGCCGGAAATGCAGCAGCGGAACTCAGGACATATTGTTAATGTCGGTTCCACATTCGGGTCTATCGGTTTTGCTTACTTTGCCGCTTATTCGGCCAGTAAATTCGGCCTGCGTGGATTTTCCGAGGCGCTGCGCCGGGAACTGGCCGACACCGGTGTTCAAGTTTCATATATCGCGCCAAGAGCAGTGAAAACAGCAATGAATTCAGATGCTGTAAACCACATGGGCAAAGCGACAGGCATGAATATGGATGAACCGGAAGCCATCGTTGCCAAAATTATAAGCGCGATTGAGGCTGATAAAAAAGATGCCTATTTCGGCTTTCCGGAATCGCTGTTTGTACGTGTGAATGCCATACTGCCACGCCTTGTGGATGGTGCGCTGGCGGCTCAGAACCGCATAGCCAGAACTTTTGCTAAAGGAGAAAAATGACAAATGGAGAGTAAGATGAAGAAACGCTTTTTTGCAACGTGGCTGATTGCCGCCCTGATGACAATATTACCACTTTCAACAGCTGCCGCTGATGAAGTTTCTGATGCCGTACAGGGCCTGCAAACCGAATGGGGCCTGGCTAACTATCAAACAGCAGAGGATGCGAAAGAAGATGTGTTTAAAGCACTGGTAGACAAGTCTGCGGCACTAAGTGCCAAACACCCGGATCGTGCCGAACCGAAAATCTGGGAAGCGATTATCCGTGCCGGTTATGCCGGAGCCATGGGCGGCATGTCTTCGATGTTCAATGCCATGCCACAGATGGAGCAGGGGCGTGATCTGCTGCTGGAAGCCGAAAAAATTGATGCCACAGCCATGAATGGTTCGGTTTATACCACGCTTGGCAGTTTCTACTACATGGTGCCGGGTGGCTTCATCGGTTTTGGTGATACGGACAAGGCAGAAGAATATCTGAAAAAGGCCATAGAGCTTGCACCGGATGATATGGATGCCAACTATTTCAATGGTGATTTCTGGATGGAAGAAAAGAAATACAAAAAAGCCAAACCCTATTTTGAAAAAGTCTTGAGTCTGCCGGATGTCCAGTCACGTCCTGTATATTCCAAAGGCCGCAAGGCCGAAGCCGCAGCAAAGCTTGCGAAGGCCAATAAGAAAACACCTTTCTAACTGCTAACTGATCAATAAAGGCGGGCGGCTTAGGCTGCCCGTTTTTTTGATCATCGCCCAAAACCGTTCGTTCGAGTCTTATTTGGGGAGCCAGTTCGGGACAGAACTGAGTACTATTTACATCCAATAAGCACTATAAATGCAATTCCCAAATTTTAAGCTATAATAAAACCAACGGGGAGTTTGGGAAATGTATCCGTAGCCCTCCGTGATACTGAAACGGGGCGTATATAGGAGCGTAATACATGGAAAATCAAGTATACATATTGCCAAGTTGGGTGCCAACAGATGGGCGTCACGGAAGGATAAGCGCATTATGCAAGAGCCCTTTCATCTCTCAACAACAATGGGGAAGTCTATGATCATCCGTTACCTACTTATCGCTGTTTCAGTTATCGCCTTACTTAGTGCGTGCGCCACCGTTAAAGAAACGTATTCATCGGATGGTCGCAAAGCATATACATTGAATTGCAGCGGCACAGCTCGGGGTTGGGACAAGTGTTACGCGGCAGCTGGCGATATTTGCAAAGACGCAGGCTACGACATTTTCGACCGTAGCAGCGAAGACGTATCTCATGCCGCGGTCGCTGGTAGCGGAGGTGGTTTCGGTGGTTCAGCTACAAAAACAAACGAGCGTTCGATGGTCATTGCTTGCAAACGCCAGTGAGTAACGCCCAACAAATTATTCCAGCGGACTGCTAAAAAGCTGAAAAACCATGGGTCAGAGCTATACCTTCTACTTTTGAGGGGGGATCATTCTTATGTTATTTGTGAATAATGAATATTATTGCTTGACGTTCAATATTCAATAATCTTGTATTGTGGCATGAGTGATTCGGAAAAGCAGATGATTGTTGAAGCAGCCAGACAGCGGTTTTCGCATTATGGCTATGGCAAAACCACGATGGCGGAGATTGCTTCGGATTGCGAAATGAGCGTTGGCAATCTCTATCGCTTTTATAAAAACAAAGAGGATATTGCGGTTGAAGGCGCGCGCGCCTGCATGGCCGATAAGGCTGAGGCCGCTGAGTTTGCCGCTTCAGGGGCTGAGTCGGCCATGGCGGCCTTACATGCTTATTTTGTTGTCCGCCTGCAATACTTGCACGGTTTTGTATCGGGAACGCCGCATATGCATGAACTGGTTCAACTGATTTCCAGCAAGCATATGGATGTGCTGCAGCATTTTGAGAACAGGGCCATAGAATCGATCCGGAGCATCGTGCAGTCTGGTATCGACAGTGGTGAGTTCCGTGACTGTGATGCAGCGAGCATTGCAGCCGATCTCTACCATGCCACCAATAAATACAATGTGCCGATGTGCGTGTCTGCACCTCTGGGTTCACTTGAAGCGGAGCTGGCCAGCCTGCTTGATCTGCTTTTCCGGGGATTGAAACCCTAGATGGGTCGCTTTCTGCAATGGGTGATTAACTGGCCTAAACTGGTGATTGTGCTGGTTGTGGCGATAACGATGGGTATTGCCTCGCAGATGGCCAAAATGCAGATCGAGACTGACACTGAGGCATTCATTCCCGCCGGGCATCAGGTTACGCTGAATAACGATAGAATGAAGGAGATTTTCGGCACCCCTGATCTGCTCTGGATCGGGGTGATCCGGGATGATGGCGGAATCTACCAAAGCGATACGCTGGCTGTAATCCAGGAGATCACCGAACGCGTTCGGCTGCTGCCGGGAATTGTTGATATGGATGTCGTATCCATTGCCACTGAAGATAATATCAGGGGAACAGCCGATGGTATGGAAGTGGAGCCTTTCATGGATGCGGTGCCGCAGGATGCGGCAGCTCTGCAGGCCCTGAAAAAGAACATTGCTGATTTCGATGTGTATGACGGTTTTATTGTCGCCAAGGACGGAACTGCAGCTGCAATTCTGGCTGAGATTGAAGCGCAGGAATTGCTCGATGGACGCGGACTGGACAAGTTCAAGGTCTATGCAGCGGTGCAACAGGTTATCGATGAAATAGCTGACAATCGCCCTGAACAGTATCATGTGGCGGGCATGCCGGTGGCTGAGGCGACATTGGGCCTGTATATCTCGGAAGATTTGAGCCTGATGATGCCGCTGGTGTTCCTTGTGCTCTCCATCCTGTTGTTTTTTACTTACCGGTCACTGCGCGGTATTGTCATTCCACTGGCGGTGGTGTCGTTATCAGTGATGGCTGCGCTGGGCATTATGGCGGCAGTCGGTGTGCCGTTGTATCCAACCACGACCATGGTTCCGGTGACGCTGATGGCTATCGGGGTGGCCGATGCTATTCATATTCTGGGCAAGTATTACGAGTTGGCACTGAAAAATCCGCTCAGGGACAGGTCTGAAGCTGCCCTTGAAACGATGAATGCAATGTGGCGGCCTGTTGTACTGACCTCATTTACAACGGCTATCGGATTTCTCTCGTTCCTGACCATGGAAATGGTTCCGCTGCAGATGATGGGCGTATTTGCGGCTGTAGGTATTATCTATGCCATGTTCGTCTCACTGACACTGGTGCCGGCCGCACTGGCGCTGATGCCGGTGCGGGTGCCGAAAAAAATGGCGGCAAAGGTGGCGAGTCATGGCATGGAACGGGCTGATTTCATTTCGGCAACGCTAGCCCGGCTGGGTGTCTGGGTCGGCGGCCATGTCACACATACGCTGTTTCTGACCAGTTTGCTGATTTTCCTCTGCGCCGGAGCGGCAACTATGGTGTATGTGAATGATTCCTATGTGGCTAACTTCCAACAGGACTCGCCTATCGTGCTGGCTGACAAGGAAATCAATAAACGGTTTATCGGTTCCTATCAAATGAATCTGGTGTTGACGGCCGGACAGACCGATGCGTTTTATAAGCCGGCTCTGCTTAAGGCTATCTGGGCCTTTCAGCAGGAGATGGAGAAGATTCCGGGCGTTGGCGGTTCAATCAGCATTGTCGATTATGTTCGGAAAATGAACCGTTCCCTGAACGAAAACAGGCCGGAAATGGCAACCATTCCTGACTCGTCCGATCTGATTGCCCAGTATTTCCTGCTCTATTCCTTTTCCGGTGCTCCGGGCGATTTTGCTGAGGTGGTGGATTCCGAATATCGCCAGGCCAATATCCGCCTGTTTCTGAATCAGGGTATTTACAAGGATTATCATCCGATTGAAAAGGCTGTAACAGAACTGGCAAGCCGGTATTTTGAGCCGCTGGGCCTGGAATGGTTTCTGGCTGGCAATGCACATATTTCCTATGTGCAGACGACCATGATCACTGACAACCTGCGCTTCAATGTCATGGCCACGGTGCTGGCGATATTCCTTGCCGCCTGGGGTATGATGCGTTCATTTGCCGCCGGTATATTTGTCATGACGCCTGTGCTGGCTGCAGTGATTTTGAATTTTGCTTTCATGGGTTTGACGGATACGCCGATCGGTTGGGGTTCGTCGATGTTCACCTCGATTGCGATATGTATCGGGGTCGATTATGCCATTCATCTGATTTATAAATTCCGCCATGAATTTAAACACAGGGCCAGTGCCGTGCAGGCCTTAACCCAGACGCTGGCGACGACAGGTAAGACGATATTTTTCAATGCCATCGTTGTGATTGCCGGTTTTCTGGTATTGTTGGCCAGTAGCATGCCGCCCAACCAGCAGATGGGTTTACTGGTTTCGGCTGCCATGCTTTCATCTTTTATTGCCACGCTGACCGTGATGCCAGCGCTGATTCTGGCAGCGCGCCCCCGTTTCGTTTTTGGCGACAAAGCATGAACAGAATCTTTCACCACGAAGAAACAAGAGAGCTACATTGTATGGATGTCATTATTATTCCTGCTTCGTGGAGAGTTTTTTATTTAAGGAGATTGAAATGACTTTACAGAAAATAGCCTTGATTGTTTTTGCCCTGGCCATCATAACAGGCATGGCATCTGTGCTTTCTTACGGCGAGGAAATGACTGGCGATGCAATTATGCAGCGGGTGGACAACAGGGATGACGGCGATGATCTGACCCAGAAGATTTACCAGAAGCTGATTGATAAACGCGGTGGCATACGTGAGCGCCATATCGTTTCTTTCCGCAAGGATTACGGCAAAGATAACAAAGGTATCTCCTATTTCCTCAAACCTTCAAATATCCGTGATACGGCATTGCTGACCTACGATTATGATGGTGTGGAACGCGATGATGATCAGTGGTTATACCTACCGGCATTAAAGAAGGTGCGGCGCATTTCCGCCTCTGATCGCGGCGACTATTTCATGGGTACTGATTTCACCTTTGAAGACGTCAAACAGACACCAGAGCTGGAAGATTACAACTGGACAGTAACCGGCTCTGAAAGCATAGATGGTTTTGATTGCTGGGTGGTGCAGGGCGTGCCCAAAACGGATGAACTGAAAAAGAATCTCGGTTATTCGAAAACCGTCAATTACATTCGCAAGGATATCGATATGGCTATCCGCATTGATTACTGGGACCGCAAAGGCCAGGAATTAAAATATTTCAGCATCACCGGGCTGGAACAGATTGATGGCATCTGGACGGCAACGACCATGTTGATGGAAAACATACAAACCAGGCACAAAACCGAGATGGAATTTTCCGAACACAAGTACAACACCGGACTTTCCGACCGTATGTTTTCTGAGCGTATGCTCAAACGCGGTTATCGTGGCAAATAAAGGACTAATATGAAATCTCTGTTTGACTGGCTGCTCAGGCATCCCAAGTGGATCATCGTACTGCTGATTGCCGTGACCGGCCTGGCCATGAGCCAGATGCGCAATCTGCAACTGGAAACAGATCTTGAAGCCATGCTGCCTAAAGATCTGGATGCCTATGTCAATAAATACGTGCTTGAAGAGCGATTCGGCGCTGAGGATATGGTGGTTATCGGTATTCTTAACGAGACGCCGGAAGGGGTGTACAACCCGCATACGCTGAAGCTGGTGGCTGAGCTGACCGACTGGCTGCAAACACGCTCCGAATTTCAGACGCTGGCCCTGAATGACCTGCTTTCACTATCCACCATCAAGGATATCAAGGGCACCGATGAGGGGCTGGAAGTTGAGCAGTTCATGGAAGATGTGCCCGCAGATGCCGAAGCCATAAAGCATATCCAACAGCGCATGCATGCCTTTGCTGTGTATGAAGGAGCGATTGTTTCAGCCAACGGAAAGGGCACGATTCTGGCTGTAAAACCGGTACATGATGCACATCAGTATCCAAAAATTTATGATCTGGTACAAGAAAAAATGGCTGAGTTGCAAGCTCGTGGCGGCAGTGAACAGTTCTTTGTTTCCGGACGTCCGATCATCGAGGGTGTATTCGGCCAGTACATGCCTGCCGAAATGAAGCGCATGCAACCGATGGTGATGGCACTGCTTGTGTTGTTGCTGTTCCTGGCTTTCCGGAGTCCGCGCGGTGTGCTGATGCCGTTACTGGTGGTGGTGCTGGCTGAGATATGGACACTGGGTACGATGGCAGCAATGGGCGTGCCTATGTTTACCGTTACCACCATGCTGCCGATTCTGATTCTGGCTATCGGCATTGCCGATGCGGTGCATTTTATGTCCCGCGAACGTTTACTGGCGCATCAGCAAGCTTATGTGCATCGCAAGGAGCGTATTCAGGAAGTGATGCATGAGTTGTGGAAGCCGATGTTGATGACCTCGGTGACTACCGGAGTGGGTTTTCTGTCCATGACGACCTCGGACATTTTGCCGATAAAATATTTCGGCATCTTTGCCGCTATCGGCATGAGCTATGCGTTTATGATTACGCTGTTGTTGTTGCCAGCCTTGTTGATGATACTCAATGATCGACCGGCAGGCGAAAGCAAACCGCTGTTTTCCGGTTATGTTGAATGGCTGGGCAATACAGTCTTAAATCAGCGCAAACGCATTCTTGTTGCTTTTGGTCTGTTGATGGCAATTTCCTTTTTCGGTCTTTCGCAGCTGTATGTGAATGCTTCGCTGGTCGCCCAGTTCAAGCCGTCCGATCCACTCAGAACAGCGGATAGCATTTTAAATCAACATTTTTCCGGCACCAACACGCTTGATCTGATGATTGATACCGGCAAACAGGATGGCCTGCTAAATCCCGTGTTCCTGAATAATCTGGCGCTGTTTCAGCGCGAGGTTGAAAAACATCCCAATGTTGGTGATTCGGCTTCCATTGCTGAATTTCTGTCCACCATGAACAAGGCTATGCATAATGATGATGAAGCCTGGCGCAAAGTGCCGGATTCATCTGATTTGGCAGCCCAGTATCTGCTGCTGTATTCATTTTCCGGTGCGCCGGATGATTTTGAAACCTTTATCACCGGCGACTACCGGCATGCACATTTGCGCATTAATCTGAAATCAGATGAAACAGCAGTGATCGATGCCATGATCGATGATATGCAGGGCAAAATGGATAACTGGTTTCCGGCCAGCGAAGGATACAAAGTGGAGTGGGCGGGTACGGCTTTCACCATCCACCGGCTGGCTGAGTTGGTTATCAGCGGCCAGATATCTTCGCTGCTTTTCTCACTTGTCGCCATTTTACTACTCTGCTGGCTGATGTTTCGTAGTCTGCACATGGCGCTGCTGGCCATGCTTCCCGTTTCACTGGCGGTGATCGTCAATTACGGCATGATGGGTAATGTCGGTATTCCGCTGGATATTGCTACCGCTCTGACCGGTTCAATGGCGCTCGGCATCGGTGTCGATTTTGCCATGCATTATCTGTATCGATTCAGAGACCTGAGAGATAGCGGCCTGAATTACGCTGCCAGTGTACTTGAAGCCAATCGCAGTGTCGGTCACGCTCTGTTGTTCAATGCCTTTGTCGTCATTGGCGGTTTTCTGGTACTGCTGGCGGCTAGCCTGTATCCACAGATGAAACTCGGCGTTCTGATTGCAGCCACCATGTTGGTCTGTTATTTCGCTTCCTGTTATCTGTTCCCTGTTGTGCTTGGTTTACGTGAGAAGGATGCCGCATCGGCATGATCGTAAGGCTGGTTGCGTTTATTGCGGCCTTGTTCTGGGCAGGCAGTGCTTTAGCCGTAGAAATCAGTGTGCACGGTGCAGTGAAGAATGAAGCGGCGTATTTTATCTCCGGCGACAAGCG
>Ga0316192_10001457_pt1 | contig 17402 bp, 13 predicted proteins | sample MerIslwburrow_MG_FD_204931 | JGI IMG/M metagenome (GOLD analysis project Ga0316192, IMG submission 204931) | Coastal sediment microbial communities from Maine, United States - Merrow Island worm burrow | ecosystem: Environmental > Aquatic > Marine > Coastal > Sediment | place: USA: Maine...
GCCAGCACGACGACACGAAGGCCTGCGTCCCGATGGCGTCGGGCGAGGCGCTCGGCGACGAGCCCGCCAGTAATCGCGCCCGCGCTTCCTGCGATGATGAAGATCCAGCCGAACGTCGGCCCGAGTTCGCTCGCCTCTGCCCCGAAATTTCGGATCAGCATCTCGACGTACCAAGTGATGGTCCCGTAGCCCAAGACCGACAGCATCGACACGCTTCCGATAATCGCACCATAGACCCGTGCGTTCGCTCGAAAGTAGCTCAGCACTTCTCGAACGGACACGCCCTGCCCGTCTCCTCGAGTGCGCCCATGGCGCCGAGGTTCCCGGATCGTCCACACCAGGGCGCCGACGGCGAAACCGGGGAGACCGACCAGGATGAAGGTGAGCTGCCAAGGTTCGAGGGCACCGAGCACGGGAAGAGCAAGTTCGGCGTCTCCAACCGCACCGAGCACCCAGCCACCGATCATGTAGGCCATGCCACCGCCCACCGTGATCCCCAGCGTGAAGACCGACATCGCGCGGGGAAGCGACTTCGCCGGGAACAGATCACTGAGCAGCGAGTGCGCCGGCGGAGAGAGCGCCGCCTCCCCGATGCCGACGCCCATGCGCGCCGTGAAGAGCCCCCCAAAGCCGCGCACAAGACCACATGCACAGGTCATGGCCGACCAGAACAGCACGCCAACTGCGATGATGGTGCGGCGACTCCCGCGGTCGGCGAGGCGACCGATGGGAAGGCCGAGCACGGTGTAGAACAGGGTGAACGCGAGACCGTGCAAGAGGCCATATTGAAAATCGGATATCTCGAACGACTTTCGGATGGGCCCGACCAGAATCGCCATCACGTTCCGGTCGATGAACGAGAGAATGTAGGCGAGCAAAAGCACCGTCAGCGCCCAGTTCGCACGGGGGCCTACGTGTTCGGGGCTGTCGGAGGACGCGTGCACGCCGCTCGACTCTACCATTACGGCCGAGTGGACGGTCGGCCAGCTGCCCTCTGCACCGCGGGCGGATACGGGCAGTGCCGGCAGCCGGAACCGCAGCACTTGCGGCGAGCCGCGAGCGCTACTTCGGTCATCACGAACAGGCCGGTGTCCGGGTCGATATACCCGTCCTCGCCACGGGCCACCGCCTCGTCGTGGGCGCGAAGGACATGTGAGGGAAGCTCCGGCACGGCCGCAATCTGGAGCCGGCGCCCGAATGCGCAAGCGCTCGATTCAGTCGAGGTTGACGCGTGATGCTCTTACGAATTCCTTGGTCGCAGGATGGTCGCTGTGGAGCAATTCGTGGCGCGTTCCCGTCGCGGCGATCTCGCCGAGATGCAGGAAACTCAGATAGTCGGCGATCCGCGCAACCGAGGCCATGTCGTGACTGATGACGATTGAAGTGACTCCGAACATCTCCTCGGCTTCGACGATGAGGTCGTCGACCATCTCCGTCGTGATCGGGTCGAGGCCCGTCGTGGGCTCGTCGTAGATGAGGATCTCGCTTTCGAGAATCATCGCCCGAGCGACGGCGACGCGCTTCTGCATGCCACCAGACAGGTGGGCTGGAAGCTGCTGGGCAGCGCCGGCCACCCCGAGACCGGCGAGCTTCTCCATCACACGTTCGGCAATCTCCTTGCGAGACATGTCGGTATGCTCCCGCAGCGGGAACGCGACGTTGTCAAACACCGTCATCGAATCGAACAAAGCCGACATCTGGAACACCATACCGAACGTGCGCCGCATCGATGCCAAGGTGAGACCTTCCAGCTTGGCGAAATCGAGACCGTTCACATTGAGCTCACCAGAGTCGGGCTTCTCGAGCCGGATGAGTTGGCGCATGAGCACCGTCTTGCCAGAGCCGGATGGACCAATGATGAGGTTGGTCTTGCCGCGGTGGATGTCGAGGGAGACGCCCTTGAGCACGTGGTGGCTGCCATACGACTTGTTCACGTCGCGGATTCGTACGTGAATGGGGTCGTCCTTGACCTGAGCGGGCAATGGTGGCTGGGTGAGCCGCATCAGATTCGCGCGGAACAGCTTCATCAGAAAAGGCCCTCGCCAAGGATGATGCCCGTGACGAAGTAGTCGAGCATGAGAATGGCGATCGCGCTCTGCACCACCGCACGGTTCGTCGCGCGCCCTACCCCAGCAGCGCCACCCTCGGCAAAGAAGCCGTGGCGACACGCGATCAATGTCACGGCGACGCCGAAGACCATGGCTTTGATTAACCCTTGCGAGACGTCGTCCCAATCCACGAGCCAGCGAAGGCGGTCCATGAACACGCCGGGGTCGAGCCCTAGGAGCGACACAGCAACGAAGAATGCTCCAAAGACGCCGACGACGTTGAACAGCATGGTGAGCACCGGAACCATCACCAAGCCGGCCAACACGCGAGGGACGACGAGATACTGAACGGGCTCGATGGCCATCGTCACCAAGGCGTCGATCTGATTGGTGACGCGCATCGAGCCAAGCTCGGTGGTCATGGCGCTGCCTGCTCGACTCGTCACCATGAGAGCTGTGAATACCGGGCCGACTTCGCGCGCGAGTGCGAGCCCGATCACCGCCCCAGTTTGGTTCTCCGCCCCAAAATCGCGAAAACCGTCGACCAATTGCAGGGCTAAGACACCCCCGACGAACATTGCCGTCAACGAGACGAGGAAGATCGAGCCGATGCCAATGAACTCCATCGACTCGACGAACAGCCGCGCTCGGTACGGCGGCCGGATACCCCAGAAGAGCGTCTGGCCGAATAGCCGCGACAGCGCTCCGAGCTCCACGAACGGGCTCAGGACGAGCGTGGCAAACCAGCGGCCCAGCTCGCGTGCCGCAACTCGGAGCTTGGAGGGCTCCTCTGTGGTAGCCGGAGCGGTGGGCGCAGCCTCGGGCACGGGGCTTCATACCACGGTTCTGTCTCGAGCTGTCAGCGGCGTACGTGCCCGGGAGAAACCTCGGAGCGCCTTCAGCGATTGAGATATACGCGCGGAACGCGGCGCGAAACGTTGGTGAGCACCTCGTACGGGATCGTGCCGGCCGCTGCGGCGAGGTCGCCCGCATCGAGGACTGCCCCGCCCTGCTCTCCGAGAAGCAGCGCCTCGTCGCCGACCGTCGCACCAGCCGCATCCGATACGTCGACGGTGGTCAAGTCCATGGCGATGTTGCCAACGATGGGACAACGGACCCCTCGGATGAGCACGTGGCCGCGGTTCGAAGCGGAACGCAGCAGCCCGTCACCGTACCCGAGTGGAATCGTCGCGAGCTGCGTATCGCGGACCGCGACGAAGGAACGCCCGTATCCCGCGGACTGACCGGGGCGAAGCGTCCGAATGCGCAGCACCTCTGTTCGCCAGCGCATCGCAGGTCGGAGCGGCGCGTCGACCGAATCGCTCCCGGCGTATCCGTAGATTGAGATGCCCGGTCGCACCCAGTCGAAGTGTGTCTCCGGATGACGAAAGAGCGCGGCACTGTTGGCAGCGTGACGGACCGACGGCGCATGGCCGAAGCGCCGGACGAAGCCCTCGGCCAGTTTGAACTCTCCGAGCTGCGCGGCGACGTAGGCCGGGTCCGCATCGGCGGTCGAGAGGTGTGTCATCAAGCCCGCGATCCGAATCGCGGGGCACGCGCGAAGATCCCGCAGAAACTCCGGCAGGTCGTCGACCGGAACGCCGAGCCGGCCCATACCCGTATCGACCTTGAGGTGTACGTCGATCGGTCGGTCCTCCGCAACCGCTTGGAACGCGCGAGCTTCGGCGATGTCGTAGAGCACGGGCGTGAGCCCCGCAGCGATGATCTCGCGATGGGCACCGCCATTGATCCCGTTCAGAACCAGGATGGCCCGATCGATGCCGGCCTCGCGAAGCTCGAGCCCTTCTTCGGCCAAGGCGACACCAAAGCCATCGACGCCCTCGCTCTGAAGTCGCCGCGCGACGGGCACGACGCCGTGCCCGTAGGCATCGGCTTTGACGACCGCGAGCACCTTTCGACCTCGAGCCGCCTCGCGGACGACCCGAAAATTGTGACCGATGACGTCGAGGAGCACCTCGGCGCGGGTCGGACGCAGGGAGGCCTCGGCGCTTTGCGCGCGAGGTCTGAGGGGGCTCTGCGAACCAGACGGCACGGCTTCGGGCTACCGGCTGACCCCTTCCGCGTCAAGCATTGGCGCAGAAACCCGAGCGGTCTTACGCTGGCTCCACGATGAGGACCCCTTTTCGACTCAGCGCGAGCCCACTAGTACTGGCTTTGGTCCTGACACCGATTCTCGGCTGCCACGGGACGGCCGACGAGACGGTCATGCCGGTTGAGCTGACCCCGGCGAACGGGGCCCCTGCTCCGAGTGTCGAGAAGCTGGCTGTTCGCGTCGTGCGAAAGTACCCGCATGCGGTCGATGCCTTCACGCAGGGGCTACTCTGGCACGACGGCGCGATGTACGAGAGCACGGGACGCTACGGGGAGTCGTCCCTGCGCCGCGTTCGCCTCGATGATGGGAGGGTGCTTGCAGAGCGGGAGCTCGACGAGAGCCTCTTCGGAGAGGGCTTGGCGCGCGTCGACGATCGACTGGTTCAGCTAACCTGGCGCTCGGGTGTCGCCGTCGTATCGGATCTCACCACTCTCGAGCGTCGCGATTCGCTTCGGTATCTGGGCGAAGGCTGGGGTCTTTGTCACGATGGCGAGGAGCTCATCATGAGTGACGGCTCGTCGATTTTGGAGTTTCGGGACCCCGCGAGCTTCGAGCTGTCGCGCGAGGTCACGGTGTGGAACGGGAAGCGCACTGTACGGAATCTCAACGAGCTCGAATGCGTGGGTGACGAGGTTTACGCGAACGTGTGGCAAACCGACGAAATCGTTCGCATCGACTCGAAGACCGGAAAGGTGACCGCCGTCATCGATGCAAGCGGTCTCCTGTCCCGTGAGGAGGCTGCTCGGGCCGACGTCCTCAACGGCATCGCCTACAAGCCCGACTCGAAGACGTTTCTCCTGACCGGAAAGCTCTGGCCCTACGTCTTCGAGGTCGAGCTAGTCCCGCGCTGATCGCCGGGCGCAGACTCTGTCTCGCTGAGCCATGGCTCGAGCCGGCGCTTCATCGTGGCGATCGCATCGGGGTGCTCATCGATCAAGACGAAGCCGCGATCGAGGCCTGCAGCCGCCTCGCCCGTCGTTCCGCTTCCTGCGAAATAGTCGAGGACGACATCCCCCGGCTCGGTGTGCACGTTGATGATGCGCTTGAGCACGCCGAGCGGCTTCTGCGTCGGGTAGCCGGTCTTCTCTTTTCCGTTCGTGGGCACGATGGTGTGCCACCACACGTCGGTCGGAGTCTTGCCGCGCGCTGCTTTTTCTTTCCCGACGAGGCCAGGAGCCATGTAGGGAATGCGGTCCATCTCCTCGAATCGAAACACGTAATTCTTCGGGTCGAGGGTGTACCAGAGGATGGTGTCGTGCTTGGCCGGCCACCATCGCTTCGGGCGTCCGCCAAAGTCGTAGGCCCAAATGATCTCGTTGCGGAAACAGTCGCGACCGAGCAAGCGATCGAGCGCGACCTTCACGTAGTGGGCCTCCCGGTAGTCGAGGTGCACGAAGAGGGATCCATCTGCGGTGAGGCACCGAAGAGAGGCCTCGATGCGCGGCAACAGGAACCCAGCGTAGTCGTCGAACGTATCGGCATAGCTGGGGCTTTCGAGTCGCTCCACGGCGTACTGCTTCCCACCGAAACCGGTACGTCCGCCTTTGTCCGTAGCTTTGACGCGCATCCGGTCTCGCGACTGGGAGCGGCCCGTGTTGAACGGCGGATCGATGTACACCAGCCGCGCGAACTGCGCCGGCAGCGTAGCCAGCACATCCAGATTGTCCCCCTGCACGATCCGCTTCACGCGCCGAGCGTATCACTCGCCCGGGCTCGCGCCCACAGCACCAGCCAGCTTGCAGCCGGAACTGGGCGGACCTACCCTCCGCGTCCATGCGTCTCGTGGTCAACGGTGAGGAACGGCAGGTCGAACCGAGCACGACGGTCAAGCAATTGCTGACCTCACTCGGATTGGGCGACACCTTGGTAGCCGTGGAGCGCAACGAAGAGGTGGTGCCACGCGCGCGCCACGAGAGCACCGCGCTCGAAGAGGGCGACCGGGTCGAAGTGGTTCATTTCGTGGGAGGCGGTTGAGTGACTGAAGACCTATTGAAGATCGGCGAGTTCGAATTTCGATCGCGCCTGTTCACCGGCACGGGAAAGTATCCCGACCTCGACACCGCAAGGGAGGCTCTGCGCATCTCGGAGTGCGAAGTGGTGACCGTCGCCGTGCGACGGGTCGACCTCGGCGCGACTGGCTCTGACACCATCATGAGCGTCCTTCGCGAAGGCAAGTACACCCTCTTGCCGAATACCGCCGGCTGCTACACCGCAGACGACGCAGTTCGCACCGCACGCCTCGCGCGCGAGCTCCTCGACACGCCCCTCATCAAGCTCGAGGTCATCGGCGACGAGAAGACGCTCTTCCCGGACGTGCCAGCGACCCTCGAAGCCGCCAAGACCCTCGTCGACGACGGCTTCACAGTGCTGCCCTATTTCAACGACGACCCGGTGGCCGCACGCCGCCTCGAAGACCTCGGGTGCGCGGCGGTGATGCCGCTCGCCGCTCCGATTGGAAGCGGCCTCGGCGTGCGCAATCCATTCAACATCGAAATCATCGTGAAGCACGCGGGGGTCCCGGTCATCGTGGATGCCGGCGTCGGCACCGCCTCCGATGCAGCGATCGCGATGGAGCTCGGAATCGACGGCGTCCTGATGAACACCGCCATCGCGGGCGCATCGGATCCGGTGAGAATGGCGCGCGCAATGAAATCCGCCGTTGAAGCCGGCCGCGATGCCTTCTTGGCCGGCCGGATCGAACGAAAGCTGTACGCAACGGCGTCGAGCCCTCTAAAGGGCGTCGTCGGCTCGGAACAGCTCGGCCGCAGCTAGTCGCATGCAGCTTCCGCGAATCTGGCTCATCACGATGCCGGAGGCCGCTGGGGGGCCGGTGCCCGCGATCGCTGAGGCACTTGAGGGATGCCCTGCCGGCTTGGTGGGGGTGCAGCTCCGCGCCAAGCGCGTCGACGATCGCCAGCTCGTCGCCTGGGGCCGGCAACTCCGCGCGATCACCCGGCTCTCGGGTGCCCTGCTGCTCGTCAATGGTCGGCCGGACGTCGCCCAGATCGTCCAAGCGGACGGGGTGCACCTAGGCGAGGCGGGTCTCCCGGCGAACCAAGTGCGAGCGAGCTGGGAGGGGTGTTCGTGCATCGGTGCTTCGCGGCACTCGCGCCCCGGCCTCCTCGGCGCGCTTGCTGAAGGGGCTGATTTCGCCTTCCTGAGCCCTGTCTTCGCGGTGCCGGAGAAGTCCGCTCCGCTCGGAATGGCAGGCTTCGCGGAGCAGATCGCGGGTGTCGGGCTACCGACATATGCACTTGGCGGCGTCGGATCGGAGCACGTCGCGGACCTCGTCCGCGCCGGGGCCGCTGGGGTGGCGATTCGTCGTGCACTCTACGAAGCAGCGCGCCCGAGAGACGCCCTGCGGCGCTTCGTCGACGAGCTTGACAAGACCGCTCCTCACGGTGAATAGGACAGCATCGTGGGTACGGTTCGAACTGGGCTCGGGTTCCTGTCCTGGGTCGGCGCGATCCTCATCGTGGTCGGGCTGATTCTAAAGGTCGTGTGGTTCGACGTCGCCTCGGTCGGGCACAACGGCATGGCGCCCACCCTCGTCCGCGGTGAGCGCGTGCTGATCAACCGACGGGCTTCCCCCTCCTTGGGCTCGATCGCCGTCTGCCAGCACCCCAGCGAGGAAGGGTTCGTGGTGGGCCGCGTGGCCGCGACCGAGGGGATGACGATCAACTCGTTCGGACAAGAGCTTCGGCTGAACGCCGAGCCGATCCGCTTTGAACGCCGGGGCGAGACCAGCTTCCACAACGGCGACAATCAACGCACCTACTCACTGGTCTGGGGCACCGAATACCTTGGCGAGGGGTCGCATTCGGTGTTCAGAGAAGACCGCGGGCGACAGCGAGTGAAGAAGACCGAGGTGACGACTGGGAAGCTCTACTTGCTGGGCGACTTCCGCCCTTACATGGGCCAGGACAGTCGCGCGTACGGGATGGTCGACGCGGCGAGCTGCCGCGGCACGATCGTGTTTCGGATCAGCCCCGTCGAAGGCCTCGAAGATGAGCTTGCCCACGGCTATTTCGAGCCGATTCGATAGCCCCAGTTCCGCATTGCCTGGCGCGGCGTCCGGTCTATGCTCCGCGCGCCGATGAGAGTCGCTGTCGTTCAATTCCCAGGCTCGAACGCCGACTGGGATGCCCTGCACACCGTGCGGGACATCGTGGGCGCGGACGCCTGGTACGCCTTCCACAAGAGCACCACCTTGGGAGACGCGGATGCCGTCGTGATTCCCGGCGGTTTCTCGTATGGGGACTACCTGCGAGCCGGGGCAATCGCCGGCTTCAGCCCGATCGTCGCCTCGATTCGCGAGTTTGCCTCCCGAGGGGGCCCGATTCTAGGCATTTGCAACGGGTTCCAAGTCCTCACCGAGATGGGCCTCTTGCCGGGCGCTCTCGCCCGCAACGCGCACCTGCGCTTCGAGTGCCGCGACGTGCATCTCCGGGTCGAGAACGAAGGCCCGTTCACCGACATGGGCCAGGGCACGGTCCTACGCCTTCCGATCGCGCACGCTGACGGCCGCTACCACACGACTGAGAGCGGTCTTGCCGAGCTCGAGGAGCACGGTCAGGTCGCGTTCCGCTACTGCACGCAACATGGCGAGCTGCCCGCTGGAAGCGACGCCAATCCGAACGGCTCGGTCGGCGACATCGCTGGCGTGTACAACCGCGACAAGAACGTGCTCGGCATGATGCCTCATCCGGAGCGCGCAAGTGAGGCCATCCTCGGCAACGAAGACGGGCTCACCCTCTTTGACTCGCTTCGTCGTCACTTGGGGCTCTCATGACCACACCCGCCAACTTTCCCGGCGAGCCCGACAGCTCCCCGAAGATCGCCCGCGAGTTCGGGCTCTCCAACGAGGAATGGGAACGCGTCCTCAGCACGCTCTCCCGAACGCCGAGCTACGCGGAGCTTGGAGTCATCAGCGTGATGTGGTCCGAGCACTGCTCGTACAAGTCCTCACGCCTTCACCTCGGTCGATTGCCCACGACCGGCCCGCAGGTCGTCCAAGGCCCCGGTGAAAACGCCGGCGCGGTCGACATCGGCGATGGCTTTTGCGCGGTCTTCAAGATGGAGTCGCACAACCACCCTTCCTACATCGAGCCATACCAGGGAGCTGCGACCGGTGTTGGCGGCATCCTGCGCGACGTGTTCACGATGGGCGCCCGTCCTGTCGCCTCGCTCAACTCGCTCCGCTTTGGTCGCCCGGACCACCCGAAGACTCCCCATCTGCTGAAGGGCGTGGTCGCCGGCATCGGAGGATATGGCAATTGCATCGGCGTTCCGACCGTGGGCGGAGAGGTCCAGTTCGACGCCAGCTACGACGGGAACATCCTCGTCAATGCGTTCACGGTGGGCATCGCAAAGACCGACGACCTGTTCTTCGGCGTCGCCGAGGGTGTCGGAAACGCGATCCTCTACGTCGGCGCCAAGACAGGTCGCGACGGTATCCATGGCGCGACCATGGCAAGCGCGGAGTTCGGCGAGGAGACCGACAGCAAGCTCCCGACCGTGCAGGTAGGCGACCCCTTCATGGAGAAACTCCTCCTCGAAGCTTGCCTCGAGATCTTCGCGACCGACTGCCTTTCGGGAGTGCAGGACATGGGTGCCGCCGGGCTCACCTCCTCGTCTGTGGAGATGGCAGACCGCGCCGGGAACGGAATCGAGCTCGACCTCGACGCGATCCCCCGCCGCACCAAGGCGCTGAGCCCCTACGAGATGCTGCTGAGCGAATCGCAGGAGCGCATGCTGATGGTGGCCAAGGAAGGTCGCGAGCAAGAGGTGTTCGACATCTGCGCGAAGTGGGACCTCGACGCCTCGATCGTGGGTCGAGTCACGGACACGGGGCGCTTCGTCTGCAAGGCGACGCCGGAATACGATCCCTTCGACGGTACCGGCAAGCCCGATCCGGTCGTCGTGGTCGACCTCCCCGTCGACCTGCTCACCAACGCGGCGCCCAAGTACGACCGCCCGCAGACGCCTCGCCCGGACCGGCCCTCGCTGGTGACGATGGCCGGCCAGACACCGGAGGACTTGGGCGCGGAGCTTCTTCAGCTCATCGGCTCACCGAACATCGGGAGCCGCTCGTGGATTTGGCGTCAGTACGACCACATCGTCCGAGACGGCACGGTGATCGGCCCTGGCGAAGGCGATGCCGCGGTCGTGCGCGTCTTCTGTGAAGACGAAGACGGAACGAAAGAAAAGTTCATCGCGATCTCGGCCGACTGCAATGGCCGCCACGTCGAGCTCGACCCCTTCGTCGGCGCTGCGATGGCAGTCGCCGAGTGCACCCGCAACATCGTGTGCGTGGGCGCCAAGCCGCTCGGCCTGACGGACTGCCTCAACTTCGGCAACCCCGAGGTGCCCGAGCAAATGTGGCGCTTCGCGCAAGCGATAGACGGGCTCGCCGCGGCGTGCACCGCTCTCAACGCGCCCGTGGTCTCCGGCAACGTGAGCCTCTACAACGAGACGGACGGCAACGCGATACTGCCGACACCCACCGTGGCGGTCGTCGGGCAGCTCGAGGACCCGGAGCACAGGCTGGGCTTGGGTTTCGTCCGCGAGGGCGACATCATCGTGCACCTCGGCCGTCCATCGCGCGGTGTCCTCGGCGGCTCCGAGTGGCTCGTCCAACAGACGGGCAAAGTCGTCGGCGCCTCGGTCGGCATCGACCTCGAAGCGGAAGCCGCCCTGCAGCACGCAATGATCGAGCTCGCTAAATCGAAGCTCCTGCGCAGTGCGCATGACGTCAGCGACGGCGGCCTCGGAATCTGTCTGGCCGAATCCTGCATCGCGCTCGGTCTCGGCGCGAAGATCACCCTCCCCGCCGACGACGACGCACCGCCGCACGCTCTGCTGTTCAGCGAGGAGCCCTCGCGCATCATCGTCAGCCTTTCGGCGAGCCATGCGGGCGAGCTCGGCGAGCTGTGCGACCGCTATGGTGTCCCCTTCCAGAAAATCGGAACCGTCACAGGAGCGACCCTCGATATCGAGGGGGTCTGCGCCGTGCCCGTGGAAGAACTCGCCGAGCGCCACGCCAAGGCGCTCGACGCCATCGTCAGCTGAGGATGACGATCCAAACCTCGTCGGCTGGTTTCTCGACAACGAGCTGAAGCGGGGAAAGGACTGGCGCAGCGGCAATCCGAATCACCTCATCCTCGGCGCACGCGCCTCGAGTCTGAGCATGCCGCCCGAGGTGCCCTCCGCGGCGGGACCACCCGTAACGGTCACCAATCTTCAGGCGCTACACCACGTCCCATGACGCGGTGCCGACGGGCTCACTCCGCGGCTTCGACCGCAGCGGGAACGGGTCGCTTCTCTCCACGAAGCTCGACTGAGACGAGCTTCGAGACGCCAGGCTGCTCCATCGTCACGCCGTAGAGGACGTCGCCGTACTCCATCGTGCGCTTTGAGTGCGTGATGATGATGAACTGCGAACGGTCAGTCATCTGCTGAATCGTCTCGGCGAAGCGGCTGATGTTCGCCTCGTCGAGCGGTGCATCGACCTCGTCGAGGAGGCAGAACGGGCTGGGCTTGTACTGGAAGATCGCGAAGATCAACGCGACCGCAGTCAGAGCCTTCTCGCCACCGCTCATCAGCTCGAGCGAGCCGAGACGCTTGCCGGGCGGTTGCGCGAGGATCTCGACGCCCGTCTCGAGCATGTCCTGCGGCTCCGTAAGGCGAAGCTCCGCTTTGCCGCCACGGAAGAGCATCGGGTAAATGCGCTTGAACCGCTCGTTGATCGCGGTGAATGCCTCGCGGAACATTGCCCGGCTCTCGCGGTTCATCTGCCGGATGGCCTTCTCGAGCTTCCCGAGCGCCTCTTCGAGATCGGACCGCTGGCTGGTCAGATACTCGTAGCGCTCCGCGTTTTCCTCGTACTCCTCGATGGCGGTGAGGTTGATCTCGCCCATCCGGTCGATGAGGCGCTGGAGCTCTTCGGCCCTTGCGGTGTCGTCGGGTCCCGGCATCGGTCGCGCATGGTAGTCGCCGATGACGTAGCCGAGCTCGACCCGATGCTTGTCGGAGACTTGCTCTTCGAGATGCTCGAGCGAGAGGACCAGCTCGCGTTCGCGCAGGGAGAGCTCGTTCAAAGCGCTGGACTTCGCATCGATGGTCCCGCGAAGCTCCTTGAGCGCGACCTCTGCTTCCCCAAGGGCTGTCTGGGCCGCATCGTACCGGCCGCGAAGCTCGGAAAGCGCTTCACGCGCCGACGAGGCATCATGAGCCGTCGCGCTCAGTTTGCCCTGATGCAAGAGGATGCGGCCGGCTGCTTGCCCCTGATCGCGGTCGGCAATGGCGACGTCTTCCCGGAGGCGATCTTCGCGGGCGTTGAGCTCGGCGATCGACCGATCGAGCTGCATGAGCACCGAACGCTCGCGGTCGGCGCGCTCCCGCGACTGAGTCGCTGCGACCTTCACCTCGGTTGCCTTGGCGGCCTGCTCCTCGACGACACGCCGTCGCTCGGCAAGCACACTCTCGGCCACGCCTGCACCTTCTTCAGCGTCAGCGACGTGGCGCTGTGCATCCGCGAGCTCGCGCTTGGTGCTCGCCTCATCCACATCGATTTGCGAAACGTTCGCCCGTGCTTCCGCTTCAGCGCGTGCGATCTCCTGTCGGCGCTCGTCGATGCGCTGGAGCTCCATGCCGACGAGGTGCAGATCACGCTCTGCCCCCAGTATCTCGAGTTCGGCGTCGTGTGCCTCGGTGCGGGCCGAGTCGATGGCCGCCTGGCGCTCCGCAATCGACACGCGAAGCCGGCCCTGCTCGGCCACCGATAGATCGAGCTTGGACCGTTGGGTGGCAGAGGCGTCGTCGAGCTCGCGAATCTCGCGCTTCAGCCGCAGAAGATGCTTGGCGGACTCGTCCTCGGCGCCTCCGACCACGGCTCCATCGGGCAGGAGCGCCTGGCCGTCGAGCGTAACCAGCTTGCCCTGAAAGCCCTGACTGTGAATGCGCGACGCGGTCTCGAGGGAATCGACGACCAGGGCATCATAGAGGAGGTAGCGGACCCAGTCGGAGTCAGCCGCGGAGTGGCGAACCAGCGAACCAAGGGGCCCAACGACACCCGACCCCGAGGGGAACGGAGGAACAACCCGCGCGGAACCGGCAGGTGAACGCGGAAGAAAGGTCGCGCGACCCTTCTCTTCACGTGCCAGGTAGTTCGCTGCACGCAGCGCAGCCGAAGTATCGTCGACGAGGAGGTACTCGAGTGCGCCACCAAGTGCGGCGCCGAGCGCACGGGTGTGCTCCGGCGCGCACTCGATTCGGTCGGCGACGAGCCCAACGAGGCCAGCGCCCGCCCCACCGGCAGGCGCGTACTCCGTCATGACGGCCTGTGCACCCGCACCGACACCTTCGAAGCGTTCGTGAATCTCGTTGAGCGAGGCAAGTCGCGATCGAGTGACGGCAAGCTGCTCGCGCAGGGCCTCTACTTCGCTATCGACCTCGCCAAGCGCCGCCTTCTGCGAAACTAGAAGCGTCTCGATCTCGGTCTGCCGCTCCGCCGTCTGCGTTCTGCCGCTTCGCAAACCGAGCATCCGGGCGTCATGCTCGCCGCGCTGCTGGTGCAGCTCGACCTCCCGCGCCGAAAGAGACTCCCTCTCCTCTTGCAGGCGCGCGACCCGCGCACGTGTTTCCGTGCGGCGAGCCTCGTAGCCGTTGAGGACGGCCTCCGCGCCGGCCACGTGGGCCCGCCCCTCGGAGAGCCGAGCACGGGCGTTCGCGAGGGCCATATCGGCCTCTTGTGCAGTGTTTTTGCGGGTATCGAGCTCTCGTTCGACCTCGGCCAAGAGCCGCCCTGACTGCGTCTCGAGGTCTTCGAGCTCGCCCAGCGAAAGACGAACGCCCGACACCTCTTGCTGAAGCTCGTGGCGGCGCTCTTCGAGCTGGTTGAGCTCGCGCGAAGCGAGTTCCTTTCGCTCGACCAACGCAGCTTGGCGATCCTGTTGCTGACGAATGAGACCTTCGAGTTGTCGCACCGAGTTGTCGAGCTCGTAGGCGTACGCCTGCCCTCGCTCGACTTCGACGCCGATCTGTTGGAGTGACACGCGCTCGGCTTCCACCGATGCTTCCTTCGCCACCAACGCCGTGCGGCTCGACTGGACGTCTTCGTGAGCCTCCGTGAGCGACGCCGTCACGGAGCCGACCTGCCCCCGAAGCTCTAGAAAGCGATGAGACGCGACCCATAGATCGAGGTCACGCATCTCTTTCTTGTATCGCTTGTATCGCTCCGCTTTCTGGGCTTGCCGCTTCAGTGAAGACAGGCTCCGCTCGAGCTCTCCGATGATGTCAGTAACGCGCAGGAGGTTCTGGCGCGTCTGATCCATCTTGCGTTCGGCCGCTCGCTTGCTCAGCTTGAACTTGCTGATGCCGGCGGCCTCTTCGATCATGCTGCGCCGATCTTCGGGCTTCGAAGTGACGATGAAACCAATCCGGCCCTGCTCGATAATCGAGTAGGCGCGTTTGCCAACTCCGGTTCCGAGGAACAGGTTGGTGATGTCGAGGAGCCGGACCGGCGTGCGATTGATCCGGTAATCGCTGCGCCCCTGGCGATCGAGGCGCCGCGTGACCTCGATTTCCGCGTATTCGGCGTACTCGGGGGGCGCCAAGCCATCGGCGTTCTCGAAGGTAAGCGTGACCTCGGCGAAGCCGTGCGGGCCTCGGCCCTCCGCCCCGCTGAAGATCACATCCTCCATGTGCTTGCCGCGGAGCCGCGAAGGCGACTGCTCGCCCATGCACCACTTGATCGCGTCGACGATGTTGGATTTGCCACAGCCGTTCGGGCCCACGACACAGGTGATGTCGTGGTCGAAGTGGACCGTGGTCTTGTCCACAAAGGACTTGAAACCAACGATTTGGAGCTTCCTAATCTTCACGTTGCCCCCCTAAGGAGTATCTGGAGGTGGCTATCACTGAACAAACGAGATTGCAACGGCTCACGCGACCAGAAGTAAAGGTCAGCCTGTGACCCCCACAACATCTTGTGGTCATGCGTTGCCAGACGGACTAGCCGCGAACGCGGACCCGGCTCAATCGCCTTTCGCGATGCGTGGTGGCACCGGGGCAGGCTGGGACGGGCGAGTCGGCCGAGGCTGCATGGCCCGGGGCCGATCGTGGAGGAACTCCATAAACGCCGCGGCGGTCTCCAAGTCCCGGGCGGGGAGCGCATCGACCAGGCCGTGGAGCCGCTCCCGGCTCCCCTCCTTTGCGGGTGGGCGGCTTTCCTCGACGGTTCGGGCCACGACCCGCTCGACCTCGGCGCCATTGTCGGCCGCGCCCGTTGCCTCGGCCGTCGCTTCGACCTCCACCTCGTCGGCGCTCGGCACATGCCAGGTCGGCCGATCCACCGCCTTGATGCCATGGGCGGTCAGCCATGACTCCATACAAGAGCGGAGTCTCTCGGAACGAAACGCGAACCAGCGCTCGCGGTCCACCGGGTGGCTCATCAGGGCGTCCTTGAATCGCCTGAACGCACCCTTTCCATCGATGGCGATATTCAATCGACGCCGGAGCTCTTCCTCCTCGACGGTCGCGATGAACCGCTCCATCCAGCGGTACTGTTCGCGCGATGACACCGGATCGATTCGCAGATACCGACTGTCGTTCATGATGCGCGAGTGCATCCCCGGATCGGCCACGCCGTCCACGATCCGGATCACTTCACCCGTGTCGAAATGCAGGTAGCTATGTACCTCTGGTGCGTTGTTCTCGAACGCGTCTTCTAGTGCCTCCCAAGCTACCGGTACGTCATTGGATTCTTTGTTTTGCCCGACATCAGTCTCGTTCATTTTATGCCCATTTCACTTCGCGCCCGCCGTATCGCGTCACGCCAACGCTTCAAGTGACTCGCTTGCTCGCCCGGAGTCATCTGAGGCTCGAAGCTACGTTCGATACGGTAAGCATCTACGACAGAATTAAGACCATCGAACACGCCGACGGCCATGCCAGCTAAGTAAGCAGCGCCCAAAGCAGTAGTCTCTACGTTTTCGGGGCGATCGATCGTCACCCCAAGCATGTCAGCCTGAAATTGCATCAATAAGTCATTGCGGGCCGCACCACCGTCGACCCGAAGTCTGGTTATGGACCGACCGGCGTCGGCCTGCATCGCGTCGACCAGATCGACGATCTGAAACGCGATGCCCTCGAGCGTCGCTCGAGCCAAGTGGGCTGCCGTCGTGTCTCGGGTCAGCCCATAAATCAGCCCTCGCGCGTGGGGGTCCCAATGCGGGGCCCCAAGACCTGCAAGGGCAGGAACGAATACCACGTCGCCCGCGCTATCGACTTCGCGCGCTTTGGCCTCGACCTCGGACGAGGACGAGATGATGCCGAGTCCGTCGCGAAGCCATTGGACCGCGGCGCCGGCGATGAAAGCGCTGCCCTCGAGCGCGTACACGGTCTCGTCTCCGATGCGCCACGCGATGGTCGTGAGAAGGCCGTTGTCCGATTGAACCGGTTCGTTGCCCGCGTTCATCAAGAGGAAGGCTCCGGTCCCGTAGGTGCACTTGGCATCACCCACCGCGAAACAGGTCTGCCCGAAGAGCGCAGCCTGCTGATCGCCCGCCATGCCCGCGATCGGGATTCCGTCGGGAACCCCCGCGATGCCTCGCGTGTGTGCGTACACCTCCGAGCAGCTACGCACCTCGGGAAGCAGCCTCATGGGGACTCGGAGCTCTGCCGCGAGTTCCTCATCCCAGCACTGACGAGCGATGTCGTAGAGCAAGGTACGCGACGCGTTGCTCGCGTCCGTGACGTGCGCCGTCCCGCCCGACAATCGATAGACCAGCCAGGAGTCGATCGTGCCAAACGCGAGTTCCCCCGACTCTGCCCGCGCCCGCGCCCCATCGACGTGGTCGAGGAGCCACTCGAGCTTGGTGCCGGCGAGATACGGGTCGAGAACGAGCCCGGTCCGCTTCCGGAACATCGGCTCCTTGCCGGCCCGCTTGAGCTCGTCGCAGCGGTCGGCCGTTCGTCGGTCTTGCCAAACGATGGCCCGATGCACCGCCGTGCCGGTCCTGCGATCCCAGAGGACGGTCGTCTCTCGCTGGTTGGTGATCCCGATGCCGAGGCAGTCGGACGCGGAAACGCCGGCGCGCTCGATCGCTTCCGTGACCGCTGCGACCACACTCGCCCAAATCTCGTCGAGGTCGTGCTCGACCCAGCCAGGCTGCGGGAAATGCTGGGGAAATTCGCGGTTCGCGCGCCCGAGCACCCTACCGTCCGGTGACAATAGCAGC
>Ga0316192_10001459_pt1 | contig 17397 bp, 15 predicted proteins | sample MerIslwburrow_MG_FD_204931 | JGI IMG/M metagenome (GOLD analysis project Ga0316192, IMG submission 204931) | Coastal sediment microbial communities from Maine, United States - Merrow Island worm burrow | ecosystem: Environmental > Aquatic > Marine > Coastal > Sediment | place: USA: Maine...
TGGTTCACATAGGCTGATACATAAGGTGTAATTGAAAGGCGTAATGGAGTTTTGATACCATTTATTCCATTCAATTTCCCAAATTGGTTTACAAATCCACTTATCTTAGGATTTATTTCGTCCCAGTATACATTTTCATTTTCTCTTTTTATTACCCTTCTAAAATTTAATCCCCAGGTTTGAATATCTGTTTGTGGGAATCGTAATACAGAAAGTGGAATCTCAATCTCAACCCACCATCCTTCATCATTCAAATTTACTTCACTATACCACCCGGCATCCCAATTTCTATCATAATTACCCGGACTGATTCGGGAATCTAATTGCTCACCTGCTGCAGTTACAGAAAATTCAAAGGCATTCAATCCATCATTATAGGTATCAAAATACACTGAAAATATATCTGTATTACCCCCATTATCCCTTCCGCTTAGCTCTGTAAGTATTCCATCAGGATTTAAATCATACATCCAGGCACCTATATATAAATATGTATCATTATATAATACACTTACTATAGTTTTTTGTGAAGGCGAAGCTCCCGGTTCAGGGCTTCTTTGAATAAATTCTATAGCTTTAGAAGCTATATGCCAGGAAGGCTCATCAAGACTGCCATCAATTTTAACAGGTTTGTCAATACGAAGCGCTTGCAAGCTCCTTTGTGTAAAAGCAGATTGAACAGAATATAAATTTAAAAAAATAAAAAATAATAGCCCGAAAAACTTTCCCAATTTAATAATATCTAGGAATAAGTGTATTTTTTACAATTATAATCAAAAAATACTAAAAATGAGCCTTAAAAGGGATTTTCTAAAATAATTAGTAGAGTTTTTGCTAAGAAAATTGTCGGTATTTTCAAATATATACAAGCCATTATACATAACATATAGTGACTATATCTTGCTAAAGCTTTGGGGGAATAATTTTGATGATAATCAATTTTTTTATAAATTAAACTATCATAGAAAGCAATATAATTATTCATAGTTTTTAAAATAAATTAAATAATAAAATCATGATATTCAGATACCTTAAAATATTATTGTTAGTTATTCCTATTTTGTTTTTATTCCAAAATTGCAAAAAAGGAAAAGTGAAAATTGGATTTTTGATGGATGATTTCTCATCAGAAAGATGGCACCAGGACCGGGATCTTTTCCTAGACAAAGCTAAAGAATTGGGTGGCAAAGTAATGCTGGACTCTGCCATGGGAGATATTAAAAAACAATTCGAGCAAGCGAAAATAATGCTTGAAAAGGGAGTTGATGTATTGGTAGTTGTTCCGGCGAGTAGCGAAGCAGCGTCAGCCATTGTGAAATTAGCACATCGGTATGAAGTTCCCGTAATTTCATATGATCGGTTAATACGAGATTGCGATCTTGATTATTATATTTCATTCGAGAACATAAACGTTGGAGAACAAATGTCAGAATATCTTAGTAAAAGGTGCCCAGTTGGAAATTATGCCGTAATATGCGGCCCTCCATCTGATAACAACTCCGTATTCTTAAAATTTGGGCAAATGAACGTAATACAACCTTTAATAGAAAAAGGTGATATAAATATCATTTATGACAATTGTGTGAATGAGTGGAAAATGGAAGAAGGCTATAGGCTTATGAAAGAGTGTTTAGCATTAGGAAAGAAAGTTGATGCCGTTCTATGCGCCAACGATAACCTAGCTCTTGGTGTGATTAACGCCTTAAAAGAAGCTGGATTAGCAGGTGACGTATTGGTATCCGGGCAAGATGCCGAATCTTACGCCATTCAAAATATATTGGCTGGTTACCAGACTATGACAGTTTACAAACCAATTGAAGCGATTGCTTTTGCTGCTGCGAATGCTGCAGTTAAAATAGGTAGAGGTGAAGCAATTTCAGAAGCAACTGAATACATAAATAATGGCGAAAAAATGGTGCCTTCTATATTATTGCATGCTATGGTTGTAAATAAGGATAATATTGATATGACTGTAAAAGCTGATGGTTATTTAAAGGAGCATAATTTAAAAGAATAATTTCACAAAACATTACTTGTAAAGTATAGGAAGCTAATAATCCGCGATATAATATATTTTATTTCTTGCCAACTAAATGTATAACTAAATTTAGCGACATGTTGCCGTCTAAAGTAATATTCGAGCGTTCCATAATATTGGACAACCAAAATATTTCTGATTTAATAGAATCATCCTTTAGTGAGGTATATAGCCCAAAGCATACACGAGAAGAATTAGTAGCGGAACTTGAAGCCATGCTTCAATCAATTGCCAATAAGGATCCTCAAGTTGTTTTTGGAGAAGATTCACTATATGGTCTTATTCCAAATAAAATAGACATTATAGTTGACATTTCTGATCTACCAAATTTGTCTGTAATTATTAACTCAAAAGGAAAAATTTTAATCTATACAGGCATTATAGAATATAAAGAGGTTCAAATGGTTGGTTTTATCGACGAAAAATATATGATTGCAAATAACAAAGTCAATCTTTGGAGCGACTATGCTGAAATAATTTATATCCCAAAGGAATCTGGAATCACGATTAAAAAAATGCAGCTAATTGAGTAGTTGATTTATTATTCTCTCAATTTCAAATCCATAACATTTCATTCTTAAGACAGAATTAAAAGAACAATAATTTGATTTTTTTGATATGTCAGAATAAAAAGCAAAAGACCGGATCCCTCCGGTCTTTCACAACCAAGCACTACCCTTTTTGGTTGAATGGTTTTGAAGTGGTATCTCAAAACCTGTCTGATCGCCCAGCGTAGCTTATGTTCAACCAATTCAAATTGACTAAATATTTTAATATTAAAATAATAATAACCTACAACGAAATCACTGATGTAAGAATTAGATTACTTTTTATCTTTTTTAATTTTTATTTAGGTCATCAAGGAACATATGCATCCTATGATTCGTTAATATAATTGGATGATGTGGAATATTGGATTTATGGAAAAATTTCGTTCAGTGAGTTTTCACTGCTTTCTTACTAAATGAATTAGTAGGTGCCTTAATAATAAAATATGATTATATAAGGCTTAATAAGCCAGAAAATTACAATTTCTGGCTTAATTTTTTATTTAAAACACAGAATATAAAAAATAATATTAGTGTTTAAATTGTTCTTTATCTTTTAAACAACTGGTGCTCTGAATCATTTTGATTTTTTTTCAGACCTTATTCTTAAATAGTTTTAACATGCATTTTACTATGTACATTCTAAGCTTAATTTGAACCATTTTACATTAGGAATCAATTAAATTAACACATCCGATTAATTTCGAACCTCATTCTATTTAAATATTATAATATTTAAAAGAAATATTTTATACAACCGAATCTTAATATTCATATTTTTATGAAATATAGTTTCCAGGTTCATTATTTTCATGGGAGGATATAATAGAAGAATTCAAAATCAAATAATATACTTCAGTATCTGAAAAATTTCCTCTATAATTGTTATCATGTGTGACAGATATACCATATCAGTATTACCTTCCGACCTGGACCTTTGGTTACATGTAAAAGTTCCTGAAGATTATAAGCCTCGTTTTAATGCTGCACCAACTCAATACTTGCCAATTCTAACAAACTATAATACAAAAAAAATTATAATGGGACGCTGGGGTTTTATTTCAAATATTTCGAGGGATAAAGATACAAGTCCAAAACTTTATAAAAAGTCAATTGATTCATTTAGGTCGAGTGATCTATGGGGAAAACTATTAATAAATAATCGTTGTCTTATTATCGCAGATGGCTTTTATTGTTGGAAAGAGATTGGGAAAAAGCAGAAAGTTGCTTATAGAATTGTCCCAAGAAATAAAAAGATATTCTGCTTTGCAGGAATTTGGGAAGTATCTGAAGATATCAATACAGGTTATAAAAATATTTCCTTTATTATAGTTACAAAATCATCGTACAAACCCATAAATGAGATCTCAGATACCATGCCAGTAATCATTGAACCAGGAAAAGAATTAAAATGGCTTAATACCAATCTTAGTTTGGAAGATGTGATCCTTAAAATGGATATTGAAGATTGGGCATTGTTAAGGTATTACCCTGTTTCACCAAAAATATATGATATAAATCTTGATACTCCAGATTTGATAAAACTTGCTCCAACCTCGGATCAATTTGGGAATTATACCCTTTTTGATTGATGCTATATATATCCCTAAATATCAAATCTCTTTTGTTTGCATTAATTTTCTCATGGTGCTCTTTGCCTTATTTTGCTCATGGACAACTACAATTACTTCCAGATGATGATATTGATCCTAATGAAATAATTAAATATAGTCTGATAATACTTGAAGAAGATCCGCAAAATCTAAAGGCTATTTTATCAATGGCTGAATCCTTATATAGACTTGGTGAGTACAGGAATTGTATCCAATATTCAAATATTGCAGAAAATATATTAAGTTCTAATACAGAGGATTCAATGTTGAACAAAGAATCAACGGAAAAATATTTTTTCTATATTTTGCAAACCAGAGGCAAGGCAAGACATAAATTAGGTGAGCTAATAAAAGCAAAGAGTGATTACTTTGAGGCACTATCGATAAATAATAACGATATTGACCTTCTAGTAGATATCGGAAACCTATATTATAATACCGCCACTTATGATTCAGCCTTATCATTTTTTGTTTCAGCTGAAAAAATAAGTCCAGATGCTTTTAAACCAAAATTCAACATCGCTAATGTTTATTATATTTTAAAATCTTATGATAGTGCTTTACTATATTATAATCTTGGTGCATTAATTAAGCCTGATTTTCCCTATGTTTATTATTATAAAGGAATGATATATAATGAGGTTGAAAAGTACAATTTGGCCATTGATGAATTCACCACCGCAATCAGGTTATGGCCTGAAAACACTGAATTATATTTTAAAAGAGGAATGACATACCAAAAAATTAATTTATATAAACTTGCTTTAGCCGATTGGGAAATACTATTAAAACTTGATTCAACCAATTATGATGCGCTACGAAATAGAGCAATAACATATATATACTTGAAGAAACAGGAAGCAGCATTGTTTGATCTCGACTTTTTAGTAGAAAATAATCCAAACGAAATATTAGCATACCATTTAAGAGGCGAGTATAATTTCATAAGGAAAAAATACAAAAAAGCATTACCAGATCTACTTGAAGCTGAAAATAAAGGAATTAATTCAATTGATTTACTGTATCAAATTGGTTATTCTTACCGAAAATTGAAAGACCCCTCCCACGCCTATCATTATTTAAGTAAGGTTCAGGAAGAAGGTTTTATTTTGGATAAGAAATCAAAAATATTTTTAGTTAAATATCAAAAAGAATAAAATTAAAACTATTTTTATTTAAACGATTTAAATATAAATTTCAGATTAAGATATAAATTTTGATTACCATGAGAAACTCAAGAATTACAGGTGTTGGGCATTACGTTCCTGAAAGGATAGTAACAAATTTTGATTTGGAGAAACTCATGGACACTAACGATGATTGGATTCAGGAAAGGACTGGAATAAAGGAACGGAGATTTTTCGAACCTGGTAAGGATACAAATGCAAATATGGCAGCGAGAGCTGCTAAAATGGCTCTTGAAAGAGCTAACCTGAAACCAAAAGATATTGATTTCATTGTTTATGCGACAATTTCAGCAGATTATATGTTTCCTGGATCCGGAGTATTAATGCAAAGGGAAATGGGAATGGAAACCATTGGAGCTCTTGATATCCGAAACGCTTGCTCTGGATTTATTTATGGTTTGTCTGTAGCTGATCAATTTGTAAAAACAGGGATGTATAATAATATTTTAGTTATTGGTTCGGAAATTCAATCTTCTGGCCTTGATTTGACTACTAAAGGTCGTAATGTATCTGTAATATTCGGAGATGGTGCTGGTGCCGTAGTTTTACAACCTGAAACATCTTCTGATAAAGGAATCCTTTCTACCCATCTTCATGCTGATGGAAACTTTGCTGAAGAATTATGTGTTATCGAACCAAGTACCAGTCGACGTAGTGAAAGGATGCCGAAGGAATTATTTGAGTCTAATGATATTTATGGCCATATGAATGGGAACCTGGTATTTAAACATGCGATTGTGCGATTTAGTGAGGTAATTAAGGAAGCCTTGCAATCAAATAATCTTAATATAGAAGATATTGACCTACTTATTCCCCATCAGGCAAATTTAAGAATTAGCGGTTATTTAGAGCAAAAACTTGGGCTACAGGGGAAAGTATACAATAATATTATGCGGTACGGAAATACTACTGCTGCATCCATACCAATAGCAATGAGTGAAGCTTGGCAGGATGGATTAATTAAGGATAATAACTTAATATGTCTTGCTGCTTTTGGCAGTGGATTTACATGGGCTTCATCTCTTATACGATGGTAAGATCTTTCTTTTTTATTAAATAATACCCTTATGAAAACCACTTCATACAATCCGAGTGACCTAGAAGTCGAATTCGCTACAGTTATTGAATCTTTAAAAGATACTATTAGCGACAAACTGAATCACAAGAAAATATTATCAGTTGAAAATAACCTCAACATAGATAATCCGATTTTAAAAGTTCAGTTATTGGATGACGACGGAGATGAACATACACTGGTTTTGAAACTTATCCAAAAACCTGATACTACTAACTAATATTTGTGGCAAATATTTATTTTTCACATGATGAGATAGACTTTTTAACTGATTTAGAAATTTTTCCATTAAAAAGATCCCTTCTAGAAAGACTCTCATTACTATTTATTGAGATTGAACAAAATCTTAATCTTGAATGTTCAAATAATAATTTCCTCTTTCCAGAAGGAGTATTGATTAAAAAAGGCAAGATTTCAAAAGGTGATAATTACAATAATCAGCCATATCTGGTATTAGATTATCCCCGGCTTTTAGAAAAAAACAACATTTTTTGTTTGCGTACCATTTTCTGGTGGGGAAATTACTTTAGCAATGCATTTATTCTCTCTGGATCTATGTTGGACCGATACCAGAATTCTTTGATTGATAATTTCTTGAAATTAAAAAACACGGAATGGTATTTTAGCATAAATAAAGATCCCTGGAAATTAGAAATTAGTAAAGAGAATTATATAAAAGTTAAAAATCTGGATAAAGATTTTATAGAAAATCATGTAAGAACATTTAACTATATCAAAATAGCTGGGATTTATCCTATCTCGGAGTACAAAAAATTATCAGATACTTCGGTTATTTTCTTCAAAAATTTTCTTGATATATTGCAATAATTTGTATAATATTCGACAGCAGATTCTAATTAAAATAATCTAATAGTTGGCGCTTACCTTTCTATGGTTATACGTATTAATTATTGGGATGAAATATCCTTTTAATAAATGTACAACCCAAAATTGATTTAAGTATGAATGCAGGTATACTTATTTTTGTCCAATCGTGGAAATTATGGATGCAATTTGGAGGCATCACTACCTTATCCCTCGGGCTTTTAGTTTTTTTATTTTATAACCTATGGATAGCCACGATATCTGATTATAAAAGCAAATACGACTTCATTAATCTCCATGAAATTAATTACTTCATGATTAGTGGATACCTGATTGTAATTGCTGGTTGGTTTTTTCTAAACAGCCTTTTTAGCGATAATGTAAAAGTTGAGATGGGTATCTTTATTGCTAGATTATTAGGAACACTGATTTTTGCTTCAATATTTATGGTGGTAATTTATAATTTTTTAAAAATATACTATCCAGCAATAATTGAGAAAAAACTTCACAGGTTGAGGTATAGAACAAGGAAATCCCCTAAGACAGGCAAACCAATGAAATTGCTAAGTGAAGAAGAGGAGGACGTGTACTTGTCCGAAGGCATGCAAGCTGAAGAAGAAGTATTTTCTATTGATTATGATGTATGGATAGATGAAGAAACCGGATATACCAAGATTGAAAAATACGATGGACATCTACATATTGAAAATTGTTCAAGCTGTAACTTCCAAACCATGAAGGTAGTAAAGGAAGAAATTATCAGCTCCCCAACTGTTGATGGAAAAGGTAAACTAATGAAGTACTACGAATGTGACTACTGTGGGAATAAAGAAAGAAAAATATTTAGTGTTGGCAAGATACGAGTCTCACATAAATACGAAAAAAGCACTGAATAAATTAAGCTTACCTAATCACAAATATTTCAAAAATTGGAATTATATTTTTTCTACAATTATATTGTGATTGGTATATATACAAATATCAGCAGCAATTTTTAAACTTTCTTCTACGATTTCAGAAGCAGATAAACTTCCACCATGTTTTTTCATAGCAAGGGCAGCTGCTTGTGCATACATACTTCCAGATCCTATTGCAGCAATTTGATTATCAGGCTCTATTACATCTCCATTACCGGAAATCATTAATATATCCTCTCTGTCAGCCACAATAAGCATCGCTTCAAGTCGTCTTAATATCCTATCCATCCTCCAATCCTTAGCCAACTCAATTGCGGCCCTTTTCATGTTTCCACCATAAGAATTCAATTTTTCTTCAAATCGTTCAATTAATGTAAAAGCATCAGCAGTAGAGCCGGCAAATCCCGATAGAACTTTTCCATCTTGTAATTTTCGAATTTTCCTTACATTACTTTTAGCAATGGTATTTCCAAATGTCGCTTGCCCATCTGCCCCAATAGCGATATTGCCATCATGTTTAACTGCAATTACGGTAGTTGATCTATATTTTGCCATAAATTTCTTTTTTTCTACTTTCAAACAAATTTCATTCCCAGAATAAAAAAGGCCCCAATTTGTCAGTTAGGACCTTTATAAGCATGCTATTTTGTCATCTAAATCAGTATTCTTACTGGATCTTCTAAAAGTTCCTTAAATGTTTGCAAAAATGCAGCACCAGTAGCTCCATCAACAACACGATGATCACACGATAAGGTTACCTTCATTATCTTTCCAGGAACTATTTCACCATTTTTAACGATTGGGGCTTCCTTTATTCCACCGACTGCCATAATACAAGCATCTGGAGGATTTATAATTGCCGTAAATTCTTCAATCCCGAACATTCCAAGATTTGAAATTGTAAATGTATTTCCTTCCCAGTCGTTGGGTTGTAATTGTTTGTTTTTTGCTTTAGCGCCGAGATCTTTTACCTCGGCAGCAATATGAGATACAGATTTATTATCAGCAAATCGAACTACCGGGACCAATAATCCTTCTTCAACGGCCACTGCTACGCCTATATGGATATGGTTGTTATATCGTATTTTATCTTCCAACCAGGAGGCATTCACCTTTGGATGTCTTCGCAGGGCAGCGGCAGCGGCCTTAATGATCAAATCATTAAAAGAAATTTTCACAGGAGAAACTTCATTCATACTAATTCTTGCTTCAACAATCCTGTCCATGTTAATTTCCATGGTAAGATAAAAATGAGGTGCCGAAAACTTGCTTTCAGCAAGACGTTTGGCAATAGTTTTTCTCATTTGAGAAACTGATACTTCATTAAAAGATTCTTCTGCAACAATTTTTGGCAATTCGATCGTGGCCAATTTATCTCCCTCTACATCACCTTGAGATTTAGAAATAGATATACCAGGAGAATATGCCTCGACATCACGTTTTATAATTCTACCAAAATCACCTGATCCGGTAATTTCACCTATATTGTAACCTAGTTCCTCTGCCAGTTTCTTGGCCAATGGAGAAGCCTTAACTCTCCCATTACCTGAGATGGATTCTTGTGCTTGATTAGATATTGAAGTTTCCTTTTTATTTGGAGGCAATTCCTCTTCCTTTTTAATCTGGGCTGGCTCTTCAATTATTTTTGGTGCTTCCTTAGATAATTCAGCTTCAATCAACTTTTTATAATCGGCCCCTTTTTCACCAATTACTGCTAAAATTCCATCAACCATAACCGATTCTCCCTCTTTCACTCCAATATATAAAAGATTGCCATCTTCATAAGCTTCCAATTCCATAGTAGCTTTATCAGTTTCCACTTCAGCCAAAACATCTCCAGATTTTACTTGTTCTCCAACTTTCTTATGCCATGATGTAATAGTCCCTTCTGTCATTGTATCACTCATTCTCGGCATAGTTATTACAACCGCATTTATTTCACTTGTCAAATCCTTGTCCTCCTCTTTTGGTTCTTCAGCTAGTTTTTCTGATTCATCCTCAGCTTTTTCCTGAGGTACTTTATCTTCCTTCAATCCTGATAGGATCTCCTCTACGTTTTCATCTTTGCTGCCAATGATCGCAATCAATCCATCAACCGGCACAGCATTTTTCTCGTCTACACCAATGTATAACAATACACCATCATCATAAGATTCCAATTCCATAGTAGCTTTGTCAGTTTCAACTTCAGCTAGTACATCACCAGACTTTATAACATCTCCAACTTTTTTAAGCCATGAAGCGATTACACCTTCTTCCATTGTATCACTCATTCGGGGCATCCTGATTATTTCGGCCATAATAAATTTACTTAAGATGGCAAAAATATATTTTATTATTACTTAATTCAAGTATAGGGAAGGAATTATCCGAATTTTCAATTTCTAAAAACCAAAGTTGCCTATCAGAAGCTGCCATTGATGTTGGTTCATGGGGTTATCCATTGCATAAGTATATCTAACACCCATATTAAATAATTGCAAGAATCTTAATAAATTAAAATCAAAAGAGAGCTCAACACCAACTGATTTATAATTACTATATTCGTCGTTTAAGTATTTTGTGCCAATATCAAAGAATAAATTAGCGTATACTCTTTGTATGTTTAACAATGACCCAAGGTGAAGATCAGGATAAAATAAAGGCAGAGCATAGTTAACTGAATTATTATAATATTCATTAAAGAAACTATACGAATAACCTCGGGTAAAGAAAATAGGACTTCTGAACAAATATGTTTTATCCTCAAAATCCAGGTTTTGTTTTTGATATCCCGATCTCAAATGAAGCGAATGGTGTTTGAATAAACCAGGAAAAAACAATCGAACCTCAACTCCAAAAAGAGCTCCTAAGTAATCTCCTCCATATGGGGTGTTTTCATATTGAATATAAAAAAACTGCCCATACTTCCCATAGAGATCTCTTTTGCTTAATTTCATCATCCTTCTATATGACATATAATAGGTATTAGAATATAAATTGCCATCTGCTTGTTGATCTGGATAACGAACAGTGAAATTATAATCCTTGACAAATGAATAATTGTATCTGAAGCCAAGATCCAGATTTTGTATATATTTTGATCTTGTCAATTTAAAGGGCAATTCAAAACCCGCAGAAACTCCTCGTTCTTTCCACGTCAATTGAACAAGAGTATCTAGCTGAATTTCATGATTAGAATCCAGGAAGATGAATCTATCTTCAATTGCCCGATTACCAGAATACCCACTAAAGTTCAGTACTGGGAAAAGGCCCTGATAACTAAAGTTTGCAATCCATTGACCAGTTCTTTCATTTGCATTAAACTCATATCCTACGTCGAGAATACTGGTGCTCATAATATCCCTCGATTGAATTCCAATCATAAAATCAAGATTAGTTGACAATATTGAAGGCCCCCATCCATAAGGATTAAAAATATGTTTCCCAAGATGATATCTCTTTACCGGATAATCATTTTGTTTAACACTATCCAGAATATTAGTATTCCCTTCTTGCTCAGTAATCGATAAAAAATAACTTTCCGGATTTCTTTCAACTTTTCCAATTGAGATCCAGGAATTTGTATCTAAAGGCATTTCTGCCACATTGAGTCCATCTTTTGAAAAATCATTATATAAAATTTTACTTTCATCAGGAGAAATAACAGGATTATAAGAACCAAATTTGCCTGAAGATACTCTAAACCTTTCCTCACTTGATCTATTTATAGCGTATATATTATCCATGCCATCATATGAAGAATTATATAATATATAATCCCTATAAAAAACCGGGAAACCAACATTTTCTGAATTCATCTCCCAAAGATCAGATTCACTAGAATTTTCCAGATCATATATCCAAAGTGTTTTCTTTCCTTTTGATTGCTTTACAGCAACAATACTTTTTCCATCCGGAGACCAATTTGGATTTGAAAAGAAGTAATTTTCGTGATTTGGGATTCGCTCCAGCTCATTTCCTGATTTTGAATCGATAATAATAATATTATATCTTGAATCGTGACTTGTTTCAACAGTTGCAATAATTTTTGCATCAGGAGACAAGGCTGCAGAGCCATACCTGGATTTCTTTGTAACTCTTCTCAATTTCCCAGTATGAACATTATACGTTTTAATGACTGAATACGTAATACTTCTCCATCTTGGATCAAACTCAAACTCATTCCAGGCTATTACATTATTAACTACCGACAACATGCCACTTTCACTTATCATCCCCGGAATAGATAGCTTATGATCTTTTCCAGAATTATCAAACCGTACAAAGGTTTGAATATCTCCAATACCTGATTTAAGAGCCATGATGGTACCATCGCTAAGATAATGGGGAAAGGCATAATCAGTATATGTATTATTAAATCGAAAGTTTATCTGCGAACTATTCGTATACTCCCTGTTTTTAATCTGATTTTTCCACAAACTATCTAATTCAATCATCATTAAATTATAATTTCCAATCAGGCTTTTACCGGTATTTTTTTTAAGTTGAGAAGAAAATCGAAAAGGAATAAATGGCCAGGCCCAGGCTCCTGAAGTGGCTTTGCTTATTACTTCTTCACCATAATGCTTTCGCAGGAAAGACGTCATATAATAACCGAAAGTATAATGATCCTGAACATTATATTTGAATGATCTAAGATATTGACGGAAGTAATTAAAAGAACCTCTTTCAAGTGTATTCGTCCTCATCAACATGCCAAAATTGGGGATTCTACCTCTCCCCCCATTTGTTAAGGCTGTTTCAATTGCAACGGCATCCCCTTCCCAAAACCATTCTGGCACAGCTATATGTGACATACTACTGGAAGCTGTATAGCCAAAAACATAAAACAATCCTTTGTTAAATTTCGTAATACTTTTGTCAAATTGAGCTACATGCCTAAATTCGTGAATTGATAGTAAATCTATCCAGTCCAATACCCCAAGAAAATTATAATCCTGTGTAGGTGTTGTATAAAATTCTGAACGTCTTGGAGTCTGTGTTACAAACCCATTTGGAATAGAATTATGATTTTGTAAAATAATTGATATTTTCTTTGGTTTAACATTCAGACTATTACTTACAGGGCCATAAAGTTCCTCCATAATGTTAGAGACGCGCTGAGCTTCTTTGGCGAATCCGCGATCAAAGATGATGTTAAAATGGGGAGTGTTGATTTGGTACCACTTTAATCCGGGGGGATTGGTATCAAGTATTTTTGTTTGAGCTAATGATAGATTGAACTGACATATAAATATGAATATGAAAAAACTAATATGTACAATCCGGCTCAACATACACTAAATGTCCCAATTAACTGCTAAATTTCGTGGGTAAACATACTTTATAACCGAATAAAAAGAAAATGGCTTGTAAAATATATGGGACTAAATTGAATTGAATATTCAATTTGAGAAAAAAAGCCTAATTCAATGCAATTAAGTTTCATTTTTAACTAAAAAATCATCAAAATATTTTATTTGTCAGTAATTTTAGCTTTAATTCATTTTTAAATATCTACAAATATCTGATTTCTGTAACATGCTAATACCTTCCATTCAAAAATTAGTTGAAATGATTCATTTGAAAGGAATTAAGTATGTGGTTATTTCTCCTGGATCAAGATCTGCACCTCTAACACTTGCCGTTGCCAGACATGCCAAACTAAGTTCATTTGTGATTCCTGATGAACGATCTGCTTGTTTTATCGCATTGGGAATCGCTCAATCAACGAAAAATACTGTTTGTATAATAACTACTTCGGGTACGGCCTCGATAAATTTGTTCCCAGGTATTAGCGAAGCTTTCTTTCAAAAAGTACCACTTTTAATCATAACAGCTGATAGACCAGTAGAATGGATTGATCAACTTGATGGTCAAACAATCTTCCAGGAAAATTTATATGGCCAACATGTAAAAAAAAGCTACCAATTTCCAACTCATGAAAACCATGCAAATTCAAATTGGTATACCCAAAGACTAGTAAATGAAGCTATAAACCTCACATGTGAATATCCAAAAGGTCCTGTGCACCTAAATGTCCCTGTTCGAGAACCCTTTTATCCCACCGAAAATGAAAAAGAAGAACAAATTGGGCAGATAAAATTAATTAGTAAAAAAGAAACTGATTCTAAAATAACAGATTCACAATGGCTTATATTACAGTCGGAGTGGTCAAAATATAATAAAGTACTTATTGTTGGAGGACAGTATAATAAAGACCATTCTCATCTTGTTGCTTTGGAAAGATTTAGTCAATTGAACAAGATTCCCATTGTCGGCGATATAATATCCAACCTTCATTCAATTATAGACTTAAAAATATCTTTTCATGATTTATTTTTAAAAAAGTATTTAGATCGAAATAAAAACGAACTTCAGCCTGAAATCCTCATTACATATGGAAGATCAATCCTTTCGAAAAACCTGAAACAATACCTTAGATTATTTAAACCCAAAATTCATTGGCACATTCAAACCTCAGGACATACTGCTGATACATTTCAATCGCTTTCACGTATATTAGAAACTGATCCTGAATCATTCTTTGCGACAGCTATTGAAAGATTTGATCATACTTTTATTAATGAGAATTATGCAAAGCTATGGTTAGAAGAAGATGCCAGGATTACAGAGAAATCACAATCCTATTTCGGTAATCGTGAATTCAGCGAACTTGAAGCCACAAAAATTATTTTTGAGAATCTCCCGGATAATATAAACCTTCATTTAGCTAATAGTATGCCTGTAAGATTGGCAAATATTCTTTGTGGTCTAAAAAACGATGTAGAAATTTTTGCGAATAGAGGCACAAGTGGTATAGATGGATGCACCAGTACTGCAGTTGGTATCGCATTAGTTTCGAAAAAATTAAATATCCTGATTAGTGGAGACATAGCTTTTTTTTATGATAGAAATGGTCTGTGGCACAATAATTTACCGGGCAATATCCGAATTATCGTACTCAATAATCATGGAGGTGGAATATTTAGAATCATTGATGGGCCATCTAAACTACCCGAGCTTGAAGATTATTTCGAAACACATCAAAAACTAGGTGTAAGACACACAGCTATGGATTTTAATATGGATTACTTTCATTGCAAAGATGCGATACAACTTGGTAATCATCTCTCACAGTTTTTGGCAGACGATGGAAAGTCGAAAATTTTAGAAATTGAAACAAAGAGTAAAGTGAATAAGGTTATATTTGATCAATATATTTCTCAATTTTTCTAATTATGGAATTAAATTACCCATGGAAAGAAGTTGTTCATTATAAAGAAATTCTTTTCCAATATTTTGAAGGTATTGCTAGGATTAGTATAAATCGTCCTGAAAAGCACAATGCGTTTACACCATTAACAGTACAGGAAATGAGTGATGCCATGGAACTTTGTCGCCAAAACCATGACATAAAAATAATTGTTCTGACCGGAGAAGGCGGGAAAGCATTTTGTTCCGGTGGTGATCAAAGCATACGTGGAGAAGGTGGATACATTGGAGAAGATGAGGTGCCTCGGTTAAATGTATTAGATCTTCAAAAACAGATCAGGTCAATACCAAAAGTAGTTATTGCTGCAGTGGCTGGATGGGCAATTGGTGGGGGACATGTATTACATGTGCTTTGTGACCTTTCTATCGCTGCAGAAAATGCAAAATTTGGACAAACAGGTCCCAAAGTAGGTAGTTTTGATGGAGGATTTGGTGCATCTTATCTTGCAAGGATTGTAGGACAAAAGAAAGCAAGAGAAATTTGGTTTTTATGTGATCAATATGATGCAAATGATGCTTTACAAATGGGTTTGGTAAATAAAGTAGTTCCTCTCGATAAACTTGAAGAAACATATGTAGAATGGGCAAGAAAAGTAATGGAAAAAAGCCCATTAGCTATTCGCATGTTAAAATCTGCATTTAATGCCGAATTGGATGGACAAGCTGGTATCCAAGAACTTGCAGGTAATGCAACCTTACTTTATTATTTATCAGATGAAGCGAAAGAAGGTAAAAATGCATTCCTTGAAAAAAGAAAACCAGACTTTTCTAAATACCCAAAATTTCCCTGATTAATATTGGTTGCTTGTGGAATCCATTTGGATTAATAACATTAAATATAATCTTCAAAATTTTTCCAATAATAAAGAGGAAATAAATAACTTAAATGCATTTGAGCGAAAGGTGATTTCTTTTATTCTTGATTGGAAACAAGGGAAATCAAGATTTAACTTTCAAACATCTGGCACCACGGGTCAATTAAAATCTCTAACACTCTCAAGAAATCAAATGATTGTCAGCGCTAGAATGACAATGGAATACCTTGCTATTCATGAAGGTGGAACTTTATTATTATGTTTAGAACCCAAATACATAGCGGGTGCCATGATGCTGGTTCGAGCAATAATCTGTAACTGCGATCTTCATGCTTTTTCCCCTTCATCGAATCCAATAGATAAATTATCTGATACTACTCACATTTCCATGGCTGCTTTTGTACCCATGCAAATAAATGAAATGCTATCCATTCCTGATTCAGCATATAAACTCAAGAAGATTGAGCATATACTAATTGGCGGAGCTCCCCTGACTGATAAGACTCTAAATAAGATTCAATCGTTCGATTGCAATATGTATTTGACTTTTGGAATGACTGAAACTGTTTCGCATTTTGCCATCAGGAAATTAAATGGAATTGACAGATCGGAATATTTCAATGTACTAAAAGGAATTGATATTTCAACAGATGACCGTGGATGTCTTACTGTTGCCGGCCCCATTACAAATAATAGGACTATTATCACCAACGATTTGGTTGAAATTATCGAATATAATAAGTTCAGATGGATGGGAAGAATTGATCATATAATTAATTCTGGGGGAATTAAGATAAATATTGATCTCCTTGAAAGTAAGATTCGGGATATCTTTATTTCAGTAGAAATATCAAATGATTTTTACCTTGAGGGCGTAGAAGATAGCAGATTAGGGAAAAAATTAATTATGATTTTTGAGATTGGCAAATCAGATAAATCTATGCTGAGAAAAATAAAGTTGCTTTTCAGTCAATTATCAAAATACGAAAAACCTAAAGATATCCGCATCATTGAAAAGTTCTTCTTAACAAAAACAGGGAAAATTGATCGGATAAAAAGTCTTAAATTTTCTACTTCGGGAATTAGTTTCCTTTCAAACGTATAACTTCTTGCTGTAATTCT
>Ga0316192_10001460_pt1 | contig 17386 bp, 12 predicted proteins | sample MerIslwburrow_MG_FD_204931 | JGI IMG/M metagenome (GOLD analysis project Ga0316192, IMG submission 204931) | Coastal sediment microbial communities from Maine, United States - Merrow Island worm burrow | ecosystem: Environmental > Aquatic > Marine > Coastal > Sediment | place: USA: Maine...
AACTATCTTTTTGGCGGCATCGCGCATGTTCTGGTATTCCACATCGGTCAGGGTCTGGGCAGGCGCCACGGTGATGCTGTCTCCGGTGTGAATGCCCATGGGATCAAAATTTTCTATCGAACAGACGATCACAAAATTATCCGCTTCATCCCGCATGACTTCCAGTTCGTACTCTTTCCATCCCAGCACCGACTGTTCAATCAATATTTCAGTGACGGGACTGGCACTCAGGCCCCATTTAGCGGCTTCATCAAATTCCTCTTTATTATAGACGACACTGCCGCCGATACCGCCAAGAGTAAAGGCCGGCCGGATGATCAGGGGAAAACCAATAGCATGGCCCAGATCCCGGGCTGCTTCGATAGTACGGACGCATCCGCCATTGGGCACATTCAAACCGATTGCGCCCATGGCATTGCGGAAAAGCTCCCGGTCTTCGGCCAATTTAATTGTTTCAAGCCGGGCGCCGATCAATTCAACACCGTATTTTTCCAGAGTTCCGTTTTCGGCCAGCTCGACCGCCAGGTTGAGGCTGGTCTGCCCGCCCAGGGTCGGTAGTAGAGCATCGGGTCGCTCCATTTCGATGATCCGGGCCACGGCTTCGGCGTGCAACGGTTCGATATAGGTTCTGTCCGAAAATTCGGGATCCGTCATAATGGTTGCGGGATTGCTGTTAATCAGAATAACAATAAATCCCTCTTCCCTCAGCGCTTTGCACGCCTGGGTGCCCGAATAATCAAACTCGCAAGCCTGGCCGATAACAATCGGACCGGAACCAATCACAAGAATTCGTTTGAGGTCTTTTCGTTTAGGCATTGAATTTTTTCATTTCCTTTATAAAGTTTTCAAAAAGGTAGCGGCTGTCCCGGGGCCCGGGCGCCGATTCGGGGTGGTACTGAACCGAAAAGGCCGGTATGGTTTTGTGCCGGAAGCCTTCGAGGGTACCATCATTCAGGTTAATATGGGTGATTTCAATTTCGTTTTGCGGCAGGCTGTCGGCATCGACAATAAACCCGTGGTTTTGGGATGTGATTTCCACAGCGCCCGAGGGCAGGTGCCTGACCGGATGATTGGCCCCGTGATGGCCGAATTTCAGTTTGCTTGTTTTCGCCCCCAGCGCCAATCCCAGTATTTGATGGCCCAGGCAGATGCCGAATAGGGGTTTTTTGCCCAGCAGCGCTTTGACCGTATCGACGGCATAGGTGACCGGTTCCGGGTCGCCGGGGCCGTTGGAAAGAAAAATACCGTCGGGTTGCCACCCCAGCACTTCCTCGGCGGAAGCGCTGGCAGGAAACACCCTCAGCTCACAACCATGCTGGAACAGGGCCCTTAATATTGAAAATTTTACCCCGAAATCATAGACGGCGACTTTAAATGCCGGCGGTATATCAGGTTTGATGGTTTCATCCAGAGGCCAATCATAGTGTTCCGCCGTGGTAACTTCCCGGGCGATATCCCGTCCGACAAGCTGTTTGCCCGTCTTGAGCCGTTGCATCAGAACCTCAACGGATTCATCGGAGGTTGTAATCATACCCATCTGGGCGCCATGGTCACGCAGGTGGCGGGTCAACTGCCGGGTGTCTATGTCGCTGATACCAACCACACTGTAATGCTTCAGGTACTCATCCAGGGATCGGGTCGCCTGCCAGTGGCTGACCACCGGGCTGTATTCGCGAATGATCAATCCGCCGGCGTAGATGCGTCGGGATTCAAAGTCCTGCGGGTTGACTCCGTAGTTTCCAATCTGGGGATAGGTCATGGTCACCAGCTGAAAATGATAGGATGGATCCGTTAAAATTTCCTGGTATCCCATCATGGCGGTATTGAATACCACCTCACCCATGCCGGTGCCCATGGCCCCCAGGCTAAGCCCTTCAAAGCGGGTGCCGTCGGACAAAATCAAACGTGCTTTCATAGGTTCATTTGCCTCTCGGTTATAATCATCGAAAATTTGGTTTTTGAAATCCGAATTAGTCCCTCTTGAACTGACTGTAATCAGGTTTGCGGTAGCGGCTTTCTCCGCCGCCGTCAATTGCCAGCAGCGATTCAACCTTCAGCGGCAGGCCGAACAGCTGGATAAATCCGTGGGCATCCTGCTGGTTATACACGTCTTCTTCGCCGAAAGAAGCATAGTCTTCACGATACAGGCTAAAGGGACTCTTGCGCCCGGCAATTATAATATTGCCCTTATACAGTTTCAATCGTACGGTACCGGTTACCTTTTGCTGGGTGACCTGGACGAAAGCATCCAGGGCTTCCCGCAGCTGCATAAACCACATGCCGTTGTAAACCAGCTCCGCATATTTAACAGCAACGGAATCTTTGTAATGCATGGTGTATTTGTCGAGGCACATGCTCTCAAGGGCCTGATGGGCGCGAAAGATGACCGTACCGGCGGGGGTTTCATAGACCCCCCGGCTTTTCATTCCCACCAGACGATTTTCAACAATATCCACCCGCCCGATTCCGTGGGCTCCGGCGGTTTCATTCAGGCGTGTAAACAAATCAACCGCCGACAGCATTTCTCCATTCAGACTAACCGGATTGCCCTTTTCGAAACCGATTTCGATATATTCGGGTTCATCCGGTGCATCCTCCGGGCTGACCGACAGTTGAAACATGGAAGGCTCCGGTTCGTTCCAGGGATCTTCCAGCAGTCCCCCTTCATGGGAAAGATGCATAATATTACGGTCGCGGCTGTAAATATCCTTTTCTGTCTGGGCCAGGGGGATGTTGTATTTCCTGGCGTATTCAATGGCATCTTCCCGGCTGCGGATATCCCATTCGCGCCAGGGGGCAATCACTTTCAGTTTGGGATTGAGAGCCATCACAGTCAGCTCGAAGCGAACCTGGTCGTTGCCCTTGCCGGTGCAGCCGTGCGCTATGGCGTCGGCATCTTCATTTTCCGCGATTTCCACCATTTTTTTGGCCATCAGGGGGCGAACGATGGATGTGCCCAGCAGGTAATCTCGCTCGTAAACAGCACCGGCCTGCATGGTCGGAAACACATAATTGTTTAAAAATTCTTCCCGCAGGTCGCTTACCACCAGTTTGCTGGCCCCCGATGCGATGGCTTTTTCCTCCAGCCCGTCAAGTTCCTCCTGCTGGCCCACATCGGCCGTAAAACAGATAACTTCGCAATCATCGTAATTATTTTTGAGCCACGGAACGATAACGGATGTATCCAATCCACCGCTATAGGCAAGTACCACTTTATGAACCTTGTCTTTCACCATTTTTTCTCCTTTTCCTCAAAAAAAAAGCCCCGACATTTGCCGGGGCTTTTATTAATAAACATGTTGGAATTATGATTATCATAGGCAGTATATAGGACACCCGGCCAGTCGCTGCCTGCAACGGCGGCGACGGTAACGGGTACGGGTGTTGGCTAAAGTCTGCATCATGTAATTGGTCTTTTCTCCAAAAATTTTGGCGAATATGACAGACCTGGATTAGGTTGTCAAGAAAAAAACACTTCTTGTATACAGTCGAACCGGGTGTTATGAAATTCAATTAACCGTTTTATAAATTCGAAATCCTAAGCACGAAATGCGAAACAAATCCTAAATCCAAATTTTCCAATGACCAAAACCAATACAGACATCAAGGTAAAGCAAGGCTTGATTCTGTTTCGGTCATTTGAATTTATTTATTCGAATTTGTTTCGGATTTCGAATTTTGAGATTCAGATTTCCGGTTTATACGGAATAGGAGATCGACGTGAATAATCCAAATGACCCCCGCATCGCTCAACTAAATCTGCCGCCCGGAATGATTGACTTTGGTGCCGGTCAACCCAGTCCGGCCCTGCTGCCGTTGGCGCTGCTGAAAGAAGCGGCTGACAGCCGGTTTGACGGAAATGACCCTTCATTTCTGGCTTATGGGACCAACCAGGGTGACGGCTATTTTCGCACTGCGCTGGCCGGTTTGCTCAGTGAGCACTATCGCCTTCAGGTTGAGGCCGATCAGCTTTTTGTCACCGCCGGTGCGTCCACGGGCCTGGATTTGCTCTGCACCCTGTTTGCCAGACCCGGTGACACCATTTTTGTGGAGGAACCGTCCTATTTTTTAGCCCTGCGTATTTTTACCGATCATCACCTGAAAATTATCAGCCTGCCCATGGATGCGGGTGGTTTGATTATCGAGGCCCTTGAAGAAAAACTGACCCGACGCAGACCTGTATTTTTATATACCATTCCTACCTTTCACAATCCTTCCAGCGTCACTCTGGGGGCCGAGCGTCGGAAGCAACTGGTGGAATTAAGCCGAAAACACAATTTTTTAATCTTTGCCGATGAGGTTTACCATCTGTTGAACTATGGGCCTGAGCCGCCACCGCCGCCGATGGCAAGTTTTATCAGCTTGGACACGGTATTTTCCCTGGGATCATTCTCGAAGATCCTGGCCCCGGGGTTGCGCCTGGGATGGATTCAGACCGGTCCGCGATTATTGAAGCAGATTGTCGATTGTGGGCTGCTCGACAGTGGCGGCGGGCTGAATCCCTTTACCTCGGCCGTGGTGCGCAGCGCCATTGAAAAGGGTTTGCAACATTCCCAGCTGGCAACTTTAAGAGCGACTTACACCGAGCGCAAAGGTGCCTTGAGTAATGCGCTCAAGGAATATCTCCCGGAATCCATACGATTTGTTGAACCGGATGGAGGCTTTTTTATCTGGCTGGTTTTCCCGGAAAAGGTTGACACGAAACGGATGCTGATCGAGGCGCGGCAAAAGAATGTCGGTTTTCTTCCCGGCGTGAAGTTTTCAAGCCGCAGCGGACTCAACAATTGCGCCCGGTTGAGTTTTTCCTACTTCGATGTGGCGGAGCTGGAGGAAGGCGCTAGGCGGCTATCCGAAGTTGTCAAAGCGCATATGAATGATAAATGACGATTGTTGAATGTCGAATTAAGGACTTTTTTTGATTTTATATCGGGAAATTCAAATGATTGAGCGAAGCGATTTCCATCATTCGTCAATCGTCCTTCGGCATTCGACATTTATGATAGGGTTTAGAAGGATTCGATAAGAGTTTTCAAAACATCATACACCCGTTTAAGGCTACCGAGGCTCACCCATTCATCAATGGCGTGGGCGCCGTGGCCAACGGGGCCGAAAAGTATGGAGGGGATTCCCATTGCACCGGCCAGGGCTGAATCGGCCCAGAAAGACAGGCCCACCTGTTGGGATTGGGGGGTCATTTCTTGCAAGCGTCCTAATATTTCCGCATCGTCCGGGATGCGATAGGGCGGTCTGACAAAAAACTCGCGTCCCGTTACCGTGTGATCCCCGGCATGATTGGTGACCGCTTGGATCATCCGCTCCAGTTCACTGTTAAGATCGCTGGGAGATTCATCCGGCAGGGTGCGTCGCTCCCACTGGAAGCATGATTGGCTGGGAATAACACTTAATTCGGATCCGCCCCTGATTATACTGCTGTGAATGGAAGGATAGCCCAGCAATGGATCGGGGCTGCGACCCAGCAGCTCGGCCTGGATTTTGCTCAGTTCTTCCAGCGCGAACCGTAACGGTAAAATGGCATCGATGCCCTGTTCGGGACGGCTTCCATGGGCGGCTTTGCCGGTCACCGTCAGTTCATACCAGGTAAAGCCTTTGTGGCAGACACCGATATCTTCCTCGGTGGGCTCTAGAAAAATACCGCCGATGGGTGTGGGTTGGATCTGTGGCAGCCATTTTTCAACCAGATACTCCATTCCCTTACTTTTATCCTCTTCATCGGATACAAAGGTGAGAAGAATATCCAGCGGGGGTGGATGCTGGGTGAAGTAATCGGCCAACAACAGCATTATGGCGATGCTGCCCTTCATATCATAGGTACCGCGACCGTAAAGCCTGTCGCCATTGCGTTTCAGCGTAAACGGCTCATCCATTCCGTCGACACCCACGGTATCGAGGTGGGCGTTCAACAATAGTGAGCGGTTGTGCTCTTTTCCCGGGATGACTGCGGCCACATTTCGTTGGTTAGGGCCGACATTTTGCATGTCAGGGTCCAGGTTCCAGGTTTTGAGACTCTGGACAATAAATTCTGCGATTTCCCGTTCTCCGGGACCGTTTGACAAGGTCCGATTAATGGAGTTAATCTGAACCAGTTCGCTTAAAAGGGCGAGTATGCGATTTTCCATAAATTTGTGTTTCCAGAATCCAGCGCTTTTTCAGCGTATTTTGTTACTGGATGCCGGTTCAGGTCCGGCATGACGGGCAGAATTGGGGCGCTTTTTTTGAATTACGACACTGTCTGGATGTCAGGGTGCATGATAAAGATCTGAGAACCAAATGTCAAACCAAAGGAGATAAAACCGCCATGGATCGGAAATTCAACGGCGTTATGTTCGACATTGACGGGGTGCTCGAGTTTCAGGGCAAAGCGTACCCCGGAGCCGTCGAGCTACTCGAATTTTTGCGTGAAAAGGGCATTATCATCCGGATTTTATCCAACAGTACCCTGAAAAGCAGGAAGGTTTGCACTGAAAAATTGAACCGTCACGGGTTCGGCGTTACCGAAGCGGAAGTCATAACAGCTTCCTGGGCAACGGCCCGTTACCTGAGGGCATTAAAGCCGAAATCCTGCTGGGTGATGCTGAAGGGCAAAGGTATCGAGGAATTCAGGGAATTTAACATGGATGATGAGGCCCCGGAATATATTGTTTTAGGCGATTTCCGGGAAGAATTTAAATTTGAGAACATGAACAAAGCGTTGAAGCTCCTGTTGCAGGGTACCAGGCTCATCGTCATGATACCGGAAAAGGTCGATCACAGCCTGGGTGGAGTGGAGTTAACTGTCGGGGCTTACGGCAAAATGCTGGAAGATGCCGCCGGAATCAAAGCCACCTATATCGGCAAACCGAGTAGCTACGTGTTCGACATCACCCTTGAAAGCATGGCCATGGACCGTGCCAGGGTTTTGATGGTCGGCGACCGGGTGTCCACGGATATTACCGGAGCCAGGCAAGCGGGAATACCGTCAGTGCTGGTTAAAACCGGCGAATTTAAACCCGATGATCTGGCGGGTGATATTCAACCGGATTTTATGGTCGAGGCGGTGGGGGATATTAAAGATTTTTTTTAGACAAAGTCGCTATTTCGTTACCGTAGTTCCGGCATTGCACCGTTGTTGTACAACTTCCTGCAAGGTATGCGTCCCCTGCCACTGAATGATATGAACTCTGGGAACTCCTTGATCCAAGGCTTCGAAGGCTGATTCCATTTTGGCCGCCATGCCGCCTTGGATGATGCCTTCGGCAATCAGCGGTTGCGCTTGGCCAATTGAAAGGCAAGGCCGGGTTTGTTTAGCGATGAGAACGCCCGGAACGTCAGTGATAAAGACCAGGTCGGTGCAGTGGGCCGCGGCTGCCAGCGCCGCAGCTGCGCTGTCGGCATTCACATTGTAGGAGGCACCCTTTGCATTGGCAGATATGGGAGAAATTACCGGCACCTGGCCCGACTGGATTGCGTCGATAACCACTGCGGGATTTACCTGTTTGATTTGGCCCACAAAACCCAGGTCCCGGCCGTCCCGGATGAGCGGATCAACCACAAATAATCTCTGAGTTTTACCCGACATCCGCAGGCTGGGAACTCCATTGGCCTCGAGCCAGGAAGATATGCGTTGATTGACGGTTCCGGACAGAACCGTTTCGACAATTTTGATGTCTGCGGCCCGGGTGACCCGGATACCGTTAATGAATTCGGTTTGGCGGCCGGCATCCTTCAGGGCCTGGGAAATTTCGGCCCCGCCGCCGTGGACGATGATGACTTCGACTTGTTTGGCGGATAAAATAGCCTGGGCCAGTTCCCGGAAGCCCTGCTTGTCTTCAAAGGCCCGTCCCCCGATTTTGATCAGGATTCTGGATTTCATAGTTTATCCACGAAGTATTTTTGTGATTAGCTAATCAACTATATGCCCTATTACTTCCACCCTATACCTTAAACCAGCTTGCCTCCGCAGCCTGCATGGTGAAGGCGTCAGACCAGCCCTACATATTCTCTAGAACATCAATTCCCAATAGTTCCAGCCCCTTTTTCAATACCACGGCGGTCGCTTTGATAAGCGCGAGGCGGGCGCTGACCAGTTGATCATTGCCGGCCTGGATAACCTGATGTTTATTGTAAAACTGATTAAAAGCTTTGGCCGTATTAAAAATGTGGGCGGCAATTCGCGACGGATTGAGTTCCCTGGCACCGCCCTCGACTTCACCGGGGAATTCGATCAATTTTTGCAGCAACTGTAATTCCTCCGAATTTCCAAGCTGTGAAAAATCCACATTTTCGAGTTTCAAACCAGCAGCCCCTGCTTTTTCCAGGATCCCAAAGATTCTGGCATAGGCATACTGGCAGTAAGGCCCGGTAAATCCATCGAAAGATATTGACTCTGCCGGATCGAAATTGATGCTCTGGGTGGGACGGACTCGCAACAGATAGTACTTGACTGCTCCGATGCCGATTTTTTCCGCCCGGCGGTTTACTTCTTCATCAGACAGGTTTTTTTCCGGATCACGCTGCCGGATTTCTTCAGCGGCCATACTCTTGATTTCAGCGATCAGATCGTCGGCATCAACAATTTTACCCTCTCTGGATTTCATCTTACCTTCAGGCAGATAAACCATCCCATAGGAAAGATGATAGCAATCCTTCGCCCATTCATACCCGAGGTCGGCCAGAATTTGAAACAGGCACTTGAAGTGATACTCCTGCTCGCTGCCCACAACCCAGATTGAAAAATTCAGGTTGTGTTCTTCTTTTTTAAGGATCGAGGTGGCGATATCCTGGCTGATGTAAAGGCTGGTGCCATCGGGTCTCAACACTGTTACTTTTTTGGCGTCGCCATTTTTTTCCTGGCCGAATTCTGCGGCCGGTAGTTGAAAAACGGTGTTGCCGTGGGCGTCTTTGGCAAAAACCCCGGCTTCCAGCCCCTTCTGGATGACATCCTTGCCGAGTTTGTAGGTGTTCGATTCGTAGTAAAACACATCAAACTCAAGCCCAAAATCATGGTAGGTCCGGGTAAATCCATCATAAACCCAGGAATTCATTGTTTTCCATAAATCTACGGTCTCCTGATCCCCGGCTTCCCATTGCTGGAGCATCTGTTGCACCTGTTTTTCCAGGCCGGCATCCCTGTCAGCCTCCCGGGCAAAGCGAACATACCAGTCGCCGACAAAGTGATCCCCCTTTTTGTCTGCTGATTCCGGCGTTGATCCATCCCCCCAGCGCCGCCAGGCGAGCATACTTTTGCATATGTGAACCCCGCGGTCATTGACCAAGTTAGCCTTGACAACCCGATGGCCGGTTGATTCATATAGTCTTGCCACCGACATGCCCAGGGCTCCATTGCGAAGATGACCCAGGTGCAATGGTTTATTCGTATTGGGCGATAAATATTCGACCATTACGCGTTTGTCCCGGCCGGTTGAAGATTTGCCGTAGCTATTGTCTGCTGCAATAATTTCTAAACAAATGTCGCCGAACAGCGCCGCCGGAAACAGGGTGAGATTAAGATAAGGACCCGTGGCGGTTACTTTTTGCAAAAAATCATCGGTGGCCATCTGGTCAGCTATTTTTTTGGCAATTTCGGCCGGAGATTCACGGAATTGCTTTGCAAGCGGGAAGCACCCTGCCGCAAAATGGCCCAGGTCGGTACTGGGAGGAAATCCAATTTCCAGGCCCTCAGGTTCTTGATTATAAATTTTTTGGGTAGCGGCGGTAATTTTTTCTATCAGGGTTTTTTTGAGTGTATTAACGGGCATTCAAAATTCCTTTGCTATCACTTCTGGGATATAGAAGTTTGCAATATGACAGAAAAATTCTATGCAATCAAGGATTAACCTTATATGCACAGGGCCCTGTCATTTAATTAATTGAGTAATTTTAGGAAATTACATACTTCATGCTGATTATGGAAATTTCAAGCACCAAAAACCAAATCCCTGGCCCAGACCGAACTAACGTCTGAAGTATTTATTGCCAGAACCGCTGGGCCCGAAAAGGATATTGGTAATTAACATTTGGGATTTACCTACCCGGTTAAATTGTCATCTAAAGCTCTCTGGAATAGGTCACATTGTAGTATTTCTAACTAACATGGTGACAATATTAATCGAATCATTTAACTGGGTAAATAATTTGGTGCTTGAGATTTAGGATTAAATTGTTTTATAAAACCTTCTGATGAAAAGGATTTAGAATTTATCTTGACGGTACCCAGCTTATTTGCATTGATACCACAACATAATGTGGTTTGTTCAGTCTTGACACACAATAATTTTTTTGTAATAGTTACTGGTTAGGATCGAATTCATCTCTTATTTCCCGCATTGCATCCACCGGCCAGAAGAGATGACTGGCGACAATCGAAAACCCCTAACAACCCGTGCAGGAGAAAAAAAATGGAGAAATACGCCGAACAGACCAAACAGGAATTCGAAGGATGGGAAGAATTTATCAGCAAACCCGTTGATGAAAAACTGCAAGCGTTTAAGCAAAACGGACGCATCTTTGATGTCATCTATGCCCAGCAGTTTGATAGAGAATTCCTGGACTCTCTGTGTAATTTGGCAGACATGATTCGATTGCTCGCCAAAACCAAAGTGGGCCAGAGCAAGCTCAGGCACCTTCTGCCCCACAAGCGGGCCATGCTCTATTTTGTCCAGCCGTCCACGCGAACTTTTCTGTCTTTTCAAAATGCCTGTCACATTTTGGGGCTTACCATTTCAGAAATTCGGGGCACCTCTACCAGTTCTGAAGTCAAGGGAGAATCGCCGGAGGACACCATTCTAACATTTGCCAGCTACGTTGACCTGATCATATCAAGACATCCGGAGGCCGGATTCGCTGAAAAAACCGCCTGGGTGCTGAATCAGACCGAACGCCCCGTGCCGGTTTTAAACGGTGGCTCAGGACCCGACCAGCATCCCACCCAGGCCCTGTTGGATATTTACACCCTGGAACGGGAGTTTAGAACCATCGGCGGGTTGGACGGCAAAAAGATCGCCATGGTGGGGGATTTAAAACGCGGTCGCACCGTGCGTTCCCTGAGCTATCTGATGAAAAACTATAACGATGTGGAGCTGGTTTATGTCGCCCCCGAAGTATTTAAAATGAAAGATGACATCAAAGAGTTTTTAAGCAAGCACAACATCCCATATCATGAAACCGATGATTTTGAGAGCGTCATGCCGGAGGTCGACGCCATTTACATGACCCGGATTCAAAATGAGTATTCCGAAAATCCCACCAGCGAAGCTGAAACCTATCCGGAATTTCATTTGAAAAAAGAACATATGTCCAAGATTCAAACCCACTGCGCCATCATGCATCCGCTGCCCCGGCGCTACGAAATTGACAACCGCATTGATAAAGACCCGCGGGCCGCCTACTGGCGCCAGGAGCGCTGCGGCATGTGGATCCGGGCCGCTCTGATTGCCTATATTTATAGTGTTGAGCAGGTCATTTTTGAGGAATTTTCCTAAACTTCAGGAAAGCAATTATGGAATACGTTGAACCGCCTCCGGAGCGAGTGCCGGAAAAAAAGAAGCCGAAAGATAAGTTTCGGAAAGTTTTAAAAAAACCGAAAGAAGACAGCCGGATTGTGATCCAGAAAGCGCAAATCGGGGACGTGGAAGAAATTCTCGAACTGGTCAACGGTTTTGCGTCTTCAAATTTGATGCTGCCCCGTGGCCCTCAATATCTCTATGAGAACATCAGGGATTTCGTCATTGCCATCGATGAAAACATTCCGGTGTACACCCGGACGGATACCAAAGAGGTGATTAATCTTATGGTGGCCTGCGGGAGTCTGCATGTACTCTGGGAAGATATTGCCGAAGTCAGGGCTCTGGCGATTCATCCGGATTACCAGCATCTGGGACTCGGAAGCCGAATCGTCGAATTTATGGAGGAAGAAGCGCGGAAGATCGGCATCCATAGATTGTTTACCTTTACCATGACGGAAGATTTTTTTAAGGCGCTGGGTTTCCACAAGATAAACCGTAAGGATCTGCCGCCCAAGGTCTGGGGCGAATGCAGCCGTTGCCCGAAATATTTCCAGTGCGATGAAGTCGGGATGGTTCTAGACCTCTAATTTGCCAACTCGAAATTCTATATTGCTTGCCGGTTGGAGAGTAAGTTTCTTGGGTTGGAGTCCAAAACCCATTTTTCCAGTATTCCATCATTCCAATATTCCAATTGAGTGAAGCACATAACTTCCTCTTGTTGGCTCGCTTGGCATTGATCTACTGAATGGAGAAGGGTAGTGCCGGACAGCCCCAATTATACATCCGATTCACCGGAAACAAATTCTTCCACTTTTATGGGCTGTAAATTGATCCGGGCTTTTGATGCTGATGATATTGATGTGGTTATCAGCGGGATTCCCTGGGATCAGGCAACCACCGGAAGGCCCGGGGCACGTTTCGGTCCGGCAAGCATTCGGAATGCCTCGGCTAACCTGGCATGGGAGCTTAGGCGCTGGCCCTGGGATTTTAGTGTATTTGATGTCCTGGGCATTATTGATTGGGGGGATCTAAGTCTGGACTCCGCTGAAAAAAACCAAATGTCTTCTGAGGTCCAGCAGTACGCCTCTCAAATTTTACAAGCCGACAAAACCATGCTGACATTCGGCGGCGACCATTATATCAGCTACCCCTTGTTGCGGGAACACGCCAAAAAATTCGGTCCGGTCGCCCTTATTCACTTTGATGCCCATACGGACACTGAAAGAGAGCCGGATCAACACCATCACGGTACCATGTTTTACCATGCCTGCAATGAGGGCATTATTGATTGCGGGCGATCCGTACAAATCGGCATTCGGACCGAATACATCAGGGAGGACCATCCATTTACGGTGCTTGATGCAGATTGGGTTTTGGCGCATGGTGCCGGTGATATTTTAGATACTGTAAAACGCGTGGTTGGTGATCATCCTGCTTATGTGAGTTTCGATATTGACTGTCTGGACCCCGGGTTTGCGCCGGGCACCGGAACGCCGGTGGTCGGTGGCCTGTCTACTGCGCTGGCATTGAAGGTTATACGCGGTTTGACAGGCTTTAATCTGATCGGCATGGATATCGTAGAGGTTTCGCCGCCTTATGATCATGCCGACATCACATCCTTGGCGGCTGCAACTCTTGGACTGGAGTTTCTTTATGTCCTGGCTGCCAACAGGAAAGAGAATTGGAAGTAAATTCTAGTCAGTAACTGCAGATATGCGTTCAATAACGAACGGAGGTGTCTTGTTTGCAGCTTCCTGGTGCATGAACCCTGTCGGCTGGAAGGATGGAATTTGTGACTGAAAATTTTTCAGGATATACAACACCTATCGAAAGGAGGCAGGCAAATGGCAAGTTACATTCTTTCGGACCCCAATTTTAGTGACGGAACCCGCCCAGAGGTTATAGAGGCGATCATGGACCAGCTGAGGGGACGCGACGGCGTGAAGCTCATCGGGTATGATCCCGATTCTGACTTCGACCGCCTGCCGGCCGAGGTGATCGGTCGCCCCGAGGCGGTGAAAGAGGCATTGCTCGACGCGGCCGGCAAGGCTTACGAGCTCATCGACATGGAGCAGCAGCACGGTCGCCACCCGCGTATCGGGGCCGTGGACACCATCGAGATCTACCCGGCCAAGGACATTGCCATTGAGGAGTGCATGGAATTCGCCGAGGATCTTGGCCAGGAGCTGCATAAGCGGTACGACGTGCCCATCTACTTCACCGGCAAGAACGCACGGCGCCCGGAGAACGAGGGCCTGACCTTCATCCGCAAGGGCAACTACGAGGGGCTCAGAGAGGCCGTCCTCGTGGACCCGGAGCGGGCTCCCGACATCGGGCCGGCGAAGTTGCATCCGACGGCGGGAGCCACGATTGTCGGCGCCCTGGAGGAACACGACGCGTATTTCAACGTGGTGCTGGACACGACGGATTTATCGATTGCGAAAAAGCTGGCCAGTTATGTGCGCGGCAAGCACGGAGGCTTCACCAACATCCAGGGCGTGATCGGTCTGCCTCAGACGCATCGTCGGACGGGCAAGGCTTGCGTGGAGGTGTCCTGCGAGATAACCAACCCTCTGAAGACACCCCTTCACCGCGTCTACAACCTGCTCAAGGCCGAGGCCGCCCGGTATGGAGTGAATGTCATCGCAGGGCAGATCTGCGGTACCATCGAGGCGCAGGTGCTCGTTCAGACCGCCGAGTGGTACCTGCAACTCGAGGGGATTAACGGACCGTGGGATTACAAGAACCAGATTCTCGAGAATCATCTCCTTGAGCTCGAGTCTTAGCCCGCGACTGTGGCGCGGTGACTCCGGAAGGGCGGCTTAAGCTCTCTAAGAAAAGATGGTGTTGCCACTGAAAATAAAGGACGAAGGCCCAACCCATGCAGACAGAAGAAAAACTGAAAAAGCGCATCGCCTACGAAAAAATGCTTGCCGGTATCTCGGAGCAGGCCGTATCTGTTTACAATCTGGACGATTTTTTGGGCGCATCGCTCAAGAGTATGGGCAGCATTCTGGACGTGAGCCGCATCTTTATTTTTACCTACCAACCGGTGGCGGAGACGTTTGGCTGCATTTGCGAATGGGGGGCCAGGGGTATCACCTCCCTCGCGGCACTGGATGAAATGAAGATAACCATCCCCTGGGGAACCAAACATCTCAAAGATGGTAGGATCATTAATTTTGAGAACACCCGGGATATACCGGGCGATCAGTACCGCGAACGGTTGTTGGCCGCTGATGTCAAATCCACACTAAACGTCCCTCTCTTCATCAAGGGCGATCTGTACGGGTTTATGGGGTTTGATGAATGTCGCTACCACCGCAAATGGATCGATGAGGATGTTTACATCCTGACCACCGCAGCTCAAATAATTACCCGGGCCATCGAAAACAAGCGCTTTGAAGAAGAATTGGAGCGACACCGCAGCCGCCTGGAATCTATCTTCAGCAGTGTCCAAGATGCCATCATTACGGTTGACACCGAAATGAATGTGATCGAGGCCAACAAAGCGGCTGAGAAAATATGCGGGTTCAAACTGGATAACGGTCAACCTTCTACGGATTGCACCACTGAGTGCGATCAGTCATGCCTTGAAGTCTTGCAGGAAACCTTGAAAACCAGGAGCACCATTCAGGACTACCAGATTGAATGCGGCCACCGGGATCGCACCAAGATGATTGCCATGGTCAACTGCTCACCGCTGCTGGACAGCGGTGGTAGTTTTTTGGGGGCGGTACTGGTTATCCGGGACATCACCCGTTTGACCCACCTTGAAGAGGAATTAAAAGAGCGTCATCACTTTCAAAACATAATCGGCAAAAGTGAAAAAATGCAAAAGGTCTACAATCTTTTGCAAACTCTGGCCAACCAGACAACGACCGTTTTAATAACGGGCGGCAGCGGAACCGGCAAGGAGATGGCGGCTAAAGCCTTGCACTACGGCGGTGCGCGAGCAAACGGTCCTTTTGTAACTGTTAATTGTTCTGCCCTGGCCGAAAGCCTGCTTGAAAGTGAGTTGTTCGGCCATGTCAAGGGGGCATTTACCGGTGCCGACAGAGATAAAATCGGCCGTTTCGAAGCGGCTGACGGCGGAACCATCCTGCTGGATGAGATCGGTGATATCTCTCCTCTGATCCAGTTGAAATTGTTACGGGTGCTTCAGGAAAAAGAGTTCGACCGGGTCGGGGAGTCGAATCCGCGCAAAGTGGATGTCCGGGTACTGGCCTCGACCAATCGAAATTTAAAAGATGCCATCAGAAAAGGAGAATTCAGGGAAGATCTGTATTACCGCCTAAACATTATTGAAATAAACCTTCCCCTGCTGTGCGACAGGTACGAGGATATTCCCTTATTACTAGACCATTTCTGTGAAGTTTTCAAAAAAAATTACGGTAAGAAAATTACCGGCGTATCGGATGGGGTTTTGCAGGCTTTCATGAACTATTCCTGGCCGGGTAATGTCCGCGAACTGGAACATGCCATTGAAAGGGCCTTTGTGCTTTGTCGGAATCACACGATCCAATTAGACCATATTCCCGTTGAAATCCGGGAGGTTACGCCTATGCATATTAACAAGCAGTTGCTTGAAGATCGGCGGGATGATGATCCCGAGGCCATCCGTACTGCGCTGGAGAAAACCGATTGGAATATTTCCAAGGCAGCCCGCCTTCTCGGGATCAGTCGTTGGACCATGTACCGTCGATTTGAAAAATTTAAAATCCGCAGACCCTCCGGCAACATGTAGCACCGCACAGTTGTGTTAGGCTACATTAATGTGCGGTGCTACATTAATTTTGCTTTTAAAGAATCGCATTCTGATTTACGAACTGGATAACTATTTAAAATAAAGAGAAATTTTTTTTTTATCATCTTTTCAGCATCTGGCATTCTATTTGCTCTCCAATTAATATTTGTTTGCCAGCTTGTAGCACCACGTGCAGCAACTAAGGATTACATCCTTCCAAATTTCATAATTTGACCTGAAATACCGCAACTGCCAGCATCTTCCCCGAAAGAAATGGGGTGGTGTTGGAGATTTTCAAAAAAAATGAGCTTATAACATTACGTTATTACCGAGGAGGTTAGGAATGGCTTTCAATCTGAGAAATCGACATTTTTTGAAGCTTTTGGATTTTACACCCCAGGAAATTAAATTTTTATTGGACCTTTCCATAGACCTTAAAAAGGCCAAATACGCCGGTCTTGAACAGCAGCGCTTAAAGGGCAAAAACATCGCCCTTATTTTTGAGAAAGCCTCGACCCGGACCCGCTGTGCTTTCGAGACGGCTTCCTACGATCAGGGGGCCCACGTGACCTATCTGGGGCCATCCGGCTCTCAGATGGGCACCAAGGAAACCATGAAAGACACGGCCCGGGTGCTGGGCCGGATGTATGACGGCATCGAGTATCGTGGCTTTGGCCAGGACATCGTTGAAGAGCTGGCAAAATATGCCGGCGTGCCGATCTGGAACGGATTGACCAACGAGTACCACCCGACCCAGGTGCTGGCGGATTTTCAGACCATGATGGAGCACTGCGACAAACCGCTGCGCCGGATGTCCTTCGCCTATATGGGCGATGCCCGAAACAACATGGGCAATTCCCTGCTGGTGGGTGCGGCAAAACTTGGGATGGATTTTAGATCCGTGGCGCCCAAAAGTGTTCACCCGGATAAAAAACTGGTGGCCCAGGCTAAAAAGATTGCCAAGGAATCAGGTGCCAAGATAACGATTACCGACGATTTGGCTAAAGGTGTCAAGGGCTGTGACTTTCTTTACACCGACGTGTGGGTGTCGATGGGTGAGCCTGAAAAAGTGTGGAAGGAAAGAATCAAACTTCTCAAAGCTTACCAGGTCAATGCGGCGGCCATGAAAAAAACCGGT
>Ga0316192_10001463_pt1 | contig 17377 bp, 17 predicted proteins | sample MerIslwburrow_MG_FD_204931 | JGI IMG/M metagenome (GOLD analysis project Ga0316192, IMG submission 204931) | Coastal sediment microbial communities from Maine, United States - Merrow Island worm burrow | ecosystem: Environmental > Aquatic > Marine > Coastal > Sediment | place: USA: Maine...
GCGAGATCCCGCGACCAAGCGCTCGACGCCTTCGATAGAAGATCGGTTAGCGTGACCGTGTCTCGGCTCAGCGCGAAACCAGCCAGGGCCGGTCGCGTTTCACTGGATCCGGCCTCGAGTGCCGGCGGCTCATCGGGTCGTTCCATCCCCTTTTAGTTCCAGCGGAAGCCTTCCATCGTCTGTTTGGCGCTGTAGCGGGGCTCGAAGCCGGTGGCCTCTACGAAGGCTTTGTTGTCGATGACGATGGGGAACTTCACATGGGCGATGGCGTCGTCGGGGAGGTATGGGAAGCCGAAGCGGCCGAGGACGGTCGGGTAGAGGGGCCCAGGGATGGCGACCGCGCGCCGGCCGGTGGCCTCGCAAACGGTGGACAGCGGAACCGGCGGAGGGCCTGCGACGTTGAAGACGCCCCGGAGTTGTTTCTCGACCGCCAGGGTGATCGCTTCTTCGGCGTCCCATTCGTGCATGAGTTGGTAGAGCGGATCGAAGCCCAGGACGAGTGGCACGCGGCTCTTCGAAAGGAAGCCGGCGAGGGTGCCGCCACGGCTCGGGCCTAGGAAGTAACAAAGCCGGAGGACTGCTGTGTTCAACTCGGGCCATCGCCACAGGGCGCTGCCGGCGTAGAGATCGGCAGCGACGAGGTCCGCGAGCTCCTTGAATGACGCGCCCGCAAGCGGAGGCTCGTCTTCGGTGTGGTAGAGGGGGGAATCCGGTGTCGCGCCATACACGGTGTGACGGCCGACAAACACCGCCTGCTTCACGCCGTACTCGTGGCAGTACTCGAACAGCTTTCGGGTACCGCCCAGGTTGATGCGGTAGCGTTCTTCGGTGTCGGTCGTGAAGTGGGTGACCGTTGCCATGTGAATGAGCGCATCGGGCCGAGAGACTCGAAACACGTCTTCGGCCGGGCGCTTCCGAATGTCGACCTGGTGCATCTCGACGCCTTCGGGAACATCGGGCCAGGGACGGCGATCGATGCCGATGACCTGGTGCCCGCGACGAGTAAGTCGGTATGCCACACCGCGTGCCAACGTTCCGCTGATGCCGGTGATCAAGATCTTCATCGCCTGTGCTCTTTCTTTGGATCGGGCATGCGTTCGAACATGAACGACCGAGGGCGCGCGTCGAGCCCGGCGCTGATCAGGCGCTCCATCGAGTGACGAACCTCTTCAATGTACTGCTGAATGACGTGATCGGGTTCCGAGCCGTCGCCCTCGAACTGCATGGGGGGCCCATAGTAGACCTGGCAAGCCACCGGCAACGGAAGGAAGATCAACTGCGGGGCGACCGGAACGAATGGCCCATTGACCAACTTTGCGAGCCACTTGATGTGGTAGAGCTGCGGAAACGTCTCCTCGCCTCCGATGAACGCGCACGGGATGATCGGCGAGCTCGTCTTGAGGGCGAGTCGCATGAACCCCGTTCCGAAGTGAACGAGCTTGTATCGGTCTTTGTAGAGCTTCCCGGCGCCACGCGCGCCCTCGGGGAACACGACCACTAGGCGTTCGTCGTGCAGCAACTGTTCCCCGTGCTCGGGCAGCCCCGTGAGGTGGCCTAGCCTTCGCAGCCAGGGTCGCATGAAAGGTGACCTCGTCAGGAAGTACTCCGCCATGCCCTGGCCGAGCCGGGGCGCGTCATCGTTGAGGAGCAGCGAGGTGAGGATCATCCCGGCGTCCCAGCCGATCCCGCCTGAGTGGTTGGCGATGATGAGCGCACGCCCCTCTGCCGGAACGTTCTCGAGACCGAAGGCCGTCACCTTGAGGTAGCGACGGTACGCGTGCGCCATGGGTGAATAGGCGCGCGCTACCGTACTCTTGGACAGCCCGAATCGATCGAACCCATAGTCGTCGAACTCGATGGGGAGGCGGTCTACGTTCCGCCTGACTTGTGGATCATCCAAAAATGACATGGTCCGCGTGCTGAACGACTCAGCGCTCAGTCAAATAACTCAACTCGTTGGCCGAAGCGAGCCCGCCGTGGGGCCTACTTCGTGGGCTTCCAAAGGGGACGCTTGAAGCACCACAGCGTCGAGCCCTTGGTGCCGGCGGAGGTAACGAGCTCCCAGCCTTGCTGCCCCATCTTGTTGGAGCGCTCCGTGACGTCCGCGACTCCGGTGGCCTCGAAGCACTGGTACTGCCATTGGCTGTTCGTTGGCGGGGGCTCGGCTGCGACCGGGTTGGCCTCCGAGATGAACGTGCCCACGACGAAAGCTCCCACTAGAAACACGGCAACAATGATGGCTCTCATGTCCATACCTCCTCAGAACTGGGCTTATATCACGCCGTTTGGCCTTTGACGGGCAGTTGCGCTAACCTGAGATCATGCAGTCTCAACATAGTTTTATGCTTTTATTGACATTGGCCTCTCTGCTGGCGCTGAGTGGGTGCAACAGTAGCTCGAGCGGTGACGCCTTCAGCGGGACCGGCGGTGTGCCTGGAACGGGCGGCATTGCAGGGATCGGCGGAGCCGCCGGCATGAATGGCACCGGAGGTACGGGTGGGACCGGCGCAGGCGTTGGGACCGGCGGCAGCAATGGCGAGTGTGCCCCCATCCTCTGCGCTGGGAAACAGACACTCTGTGGGGACTGCTTGGACAACGATGACGATGGCCTCATCGACAACGATGATCCCGAATGCCTCGGACCGTGCGACAACTATGAGGGCGAAGAGCTGCTTTCCGGTGTCGGTGGTGAAACGGGCGAGCAGTGCAAGGCTGACTGCTACTTCGATTTCGGGAACGGCGCGGGCAACGACGATTGCCATTGGAGCCGAAGCTGCGACCCTCTTACGCCCAAGGTCCAGTGCACCTACAATGAGAACCTGCTTGGGGGCAACGACTGTCCGGATACGCAACCGACACTCTGCGAAGAGGTGTGTGCACCGCTCACGCCTAACGGTTGCGATTGCTTTGGCTGCTGTACCTTCCCGGAGCTCGCGGGCATGGGTCCGGACGGCAGCGCTGGCTATGTCTACATTGGCTCCGAATCGGGCTGCACCTTCGACACTGTGACGCAGCAGGCCTTCTGTCAGGCGTGCACGCCGGCAGGCAACTGCTTGAACACCTGTGAGCGTTGCGAGATTTGCCTCGGCAAGCCGACGATTCCGGCGGATTGCTTCCCCGGTACCGGTGGCAGCGGTGGCATGAGCGGTGGCGGTGGCATGGGTGGCTCGGATGGTGGCGAACGCTGTCCCGTCGACAAGGTGCCATGCGGCCTCGAGGGCGATGCTGAGTGTGCAGGCTTCTGCCTGACCGGCTGCTGCATCGTGGTGCAGTAGCAGCTATCCCAGGATGTCCGTCACCCGATGCACGTCGTCGGGGTCGGACGTCGTCGGGACCAGCAGCACGTCATCGGCGCCCGCGTCCTTGGCCTGTTGAACCGCGTCTTTGAGCGCCTGCGGCGTAGTTGCGATGCAGATCTGCTTCACGTTCTCGCGTGCGACTGGGACCATGAAATTGAGGTAGCGATCGAGGTAGGCGTCTAGCTGCTCGCGGGCATTCGGACCGAGCGCGTACCAGAAGCCCGTTCCGAGCCAGGGCGTTGGCCGGCCGCGGTCTTTCCACGCGCGTCTCGCTGCTTCGAATTGGAGCTCCATCTCGGCTGCCGATGGGCCAAAGCTGAAACCACAGAGTCCGTCGGCCCACTTTGACGCTACTTGGATCGACTCGACCATGAGCGAGCCGGCGAGAAGCTTCGGTCCGCCTTCCTGGACGGGCGCCGGACCCACGGGAAGGGCGCCCTCGACGACCGGTTCGCCGCGCCAGACGCTACGCATGGTGTCGACGCTTTCAGAAAGCCGGGTGAGACGCTTGCCGAGCGGGGCATCGACCGACTGGTAGTCCTGGTCCCGCCCCCCGACGCCGAGGCCGGCAACGAAGCGTCCGCCGGACAACACATCGATTGTTGCGAGCTGCTTCGCCAGCATGACCGGGTGATGGAGCATCGGGACGAAGACGCCGCTGATGATCTTCACCCGTTCGGTCAGTACCGCAGCGGCCGCGAGCGCTGCCGTCATGTCCGGGTTGTAAAAGGAAATACGTTCGCCTGCCGCGATGCTCGCGAAAAAGCCGGCGTCGATACGCTCGCACCACTTCAAAAAGGTGTCTCTGTCGAGGCCCGGTGCCATGACCGGAAGGTTCATCCCGATTTCCATGTGTTCCTCTCGTTGGCCTCAGGGGCCCGTTGCATCTCCGCACGATGGCGTCTAGGACGGGTGACACCATGCGCAACCCCAAGGACTTCTTCAAACCCATGGCGATCGGCGCGCCCGAGCCTCCCCGAGAGGTTCCGTTCCGGCCGTCGCGAATGATCCACTTTTTCGACCCCAGCAATCCGAAGATGGCTGCGAAGGTGCCGAGCATCGCTGCGAAGTGCGACGTGATTCTTGGCAACCTCGAGGACGCCGTCCAGGCGGACAAGAAGACGGAGGCTCGTGAGGGCTTCATCAAAATCGCCAAGGAGAACGACTTCGGCGATTGTCAGCTTTGGACTCGGGTCAACAGTCTCGATAGCCCCTGGTTCCTCGACGACATGTGGCAGATCGTCCAGGAGGTTGGCGACAAGGTCGACGTGATCATGGTGCCCAAGGTCGAAGGGCCCTGGGACATCCACTACGTCGATCGACTGCTCGCGCAGCTCGAAGCGCGTGCGGGTGTGAAGAAGCCGATTCTCGTACATGCGATTCTGGAGACCGCCCTCGGCGTGGCGAATGTCGAAGAGATCTCTGGCGCCAGTCCTCGCATGCAGGGCCTGAGTCTCGGACCCGCGGACCTCGCGGCCTCGCGACGCATGAAGACGACCCGCGTAGGCGGTGGTCACCCTGGCTACTTGGTGCGCGCGGATCCGGACCCAGACAATCCTGACGCGCCTCGGACCACGGCACAGCAGGACCTCTGGCACTACACGATCGCGCGCATGGTCGACGCCTGCGTCGCAAACGGCATCTTCGCCTACTACGGGCCGTTCGGAGACATCCGCGACACGCTCGCTTGCGAGGACCAGTTTCGCAACGCGTTCCTGCTCGGTTGCGTCGGCGCGTGGTCCCTTCACCCCGTGCAGATCGACATCGCCAAGAAGGTCTTCAGCCCGCCTGTCGACGAGGTGCTTTGGGCCAAGAAGGTCATCGAAGAGATGGGCGACGGCTCTGGCGCCGTCATGATCGACGGCAAAATGCAGGACGACGCGACGTACAAGCAGTGCCAGGTGATGGTTGGGCTCGCTCGCATGCTCGCCGAAAAGGACGCCGACCTGAAGGCGGCCTACCAGTTCTGAGAGGAGTCACGATGAGTACGAACCATCGTCCACGACGAAGTGTGTTGTACATGCCCGGCGCCAATGCGCGGGCCCTCGATAAGAGCCGCGCGCTTCCGGCAGACGCTTTGATCTTCGATCTCGAGGATGCGGTCGCGCCCGACGCGAAGGCGAACGCCCGCACCCAGGTCATCCAAGCTGTCGAAGCCGGCGGCTACGAGAAACGTGAAATTTTCATCCGCACCAACGGGTTGAACACGCCCTGGGGCTATGACGACTTGGTTGCCGCTGCAAAGGTCGGCCCGGATGCGGTCCTGCTTCCGAAAGTCGAGAGCGCGGAAACCGTGCGGCAGGCCGAGTCGGTCTTAGTGTCTCACGGTGCACCACCCGAGATGGCGATTTGGTGCATGATGGAAACACCCCGCGCGATGCTGCACGCCGAGGAAATCGCGGATGCCAGTCCGCGGCTCGGTGGCCTGGTGATGGGTACATCGGACCTCGCGAAGGATCTTCAAGCGCAGCACACCGCAATGCGGCTTCCGCTCATCACCGCTTTGGGATTGTGCATACTCGCCGCGCGGGCAGCTCGGATCGCGATCCTCGATGGGGTCTATCTCGATCTAAACGACCACGAAGGGTTCGTAGATTCTTGTCGCCAGGGCGCGGAGCTCGGGTTCGATGGAAAGACGCTGATCCATCCGAAGCAGCTCGCGGCCGCAAACGAGGTATTCGCACCCTCCGAAGAGGAGCTCAGGCTTTCCCGGCGCATCATCGACGCCTATGCCGAGGCCGAGGCCGAGGGCAAAGGCGTGGTCCTGGTGGATGGCAAGCTCATCGAGAGGCTACACGTCGATCATGCCAAGCGTGTGGTTGCGCTGGCCGAAGCAATCGCGGCGTAGACTCGAACGAGAAGAACGGCTAGTGTCCCCGTTCCACTATGCGCTTTTACGAATTCGAAGCGAAGCAACTCCTCCAGAAGCACCGGATTCCGCTGGTTCAGAGCGGGCTCGCAAAGACAGCCGATGAGGCAGCGAAGGTGGCCTCGGATATCGGCGGCTCCGTCATCTTGAAGGCCCAGGCTATCGCGCCGGGGCTCGCGGCTGCGTCGATGAGAGAGGTGTCCGACCCAGCGGGCGCAAAGGCCGCGGCGACCGAGCTCCTCGGGCTCGACGACGGTGGCCGTAAGCCCAACGGCATTCTCGTCGAGGCGAGACCGGCCGGTGAAGCGGTATACAGCCTGAGCTTCACCTATGACGGGACCAGCAAGCGTCCGGTGGTCGCGGCAGCCGACATGGCAGGAAAGATCGACGACCTCGGGGATACTCACCCCGAACGCATCGTCCGCCGTCACTTTTCGGCGCTCTATCCGTTTTCCGACTACATCGCGAAAGAGCTCGCCAAGTCGCTGGCCCTCGAGGGCAACGACCTCAAGCGAATGACGCGCATCGTGTCCGGGCTTGCGCGACTCTTTCTCGAGTACGACCTGGCGGATCTCGACATCACGTCACTGGTCAAGCTCGGCGACGGGAACTTCGTCGTGCTCGATGTCGAGGCGGACCTCGAGATCGAGGCGCGCCACCGGCAAAGGCCGATGCTAGACGGGCTCGGCTTCGCAAAGGACGACCTTCGACAGGTGCGCGAACCCACCGAGTTCGAGCTCGAGGGTGCACGGATCGACGAGGAAGATCCTCGAGGCATCATCAGCCCAATCGCCGAGTTTGACGGAAACATCGGCTTAGTGATCGGTGCCGGTGGAGGTTCGCTGACCTTGACCGACGCAGTGCGAAAGCATGGCGGCCGACCTGCAAACTACGCAGCGATAGGTGGCAACCCGAGCGTGGACAAGGCTCGCAGGCTCACCAAGCTGGTGCTCACGAAACCGGGCGTCGACAAGATTGCGGTAATGTCCAACGTCGTTTCCAATACACGCGCCGACCTCGTCGCGCGCGGCGTCATCAAAGGCATCACCGAGTTGGGGTTCGAGCCGGCGGACAAGATCTTGATTTTCCGAGTCCCCGGAGCTTGGGAGGCCGACGCCGCCAAGATCCTCAAGAAGTACGGCGTCGAGTATTGCGATCGCACGGTTTCGATCAGCGAAGCGGCCAGGCGTGCCGTCGAGAAAGTTGGCTAGAGGGATCCGCAATGGCCGTTATCGTTCACGAAGACTTTCAATTCATCGTCCAAGGCATCACCGGGCGCGAGGCGCTGAACTTCACTCGTGAGTGCTTGCAGTACGGCTCGAAGATCATCGGCGGCGTCACACCCGGCAAGGGTGGCCGTGAAGTGTACGGCGTTCCGGTCTACGACACGGTTCGCGAGATCACCGAGAAGCAAAGGGTCGACGGAACCATCATCACGGTGCCTCTCGCGTTTGCCCCTGACGCCGCATACGAGGCGATAGACGCCGGCATCAAGGAGGTGATCATCATCACCGAAGGCATCCCGCGTAAAGACGCTTCCGCGGTCGTCGAGTACGCAGCGCTCCACGGCGCTAGGGTGATTGGCCCAAACTGCCTCGGCGTCATCGTGCCCGACGTCTGCCGCTTTGGAAGCCTTGGTGGGCCTGCGGTCGACTGCCGCAAGGCCTTCAAACCAGGGGTTGTCGGCGTGATGTCGCGTTCTGGCGGAATGACCACCGAGATCTGCAACGCGCTGACCCTCTCTGGGCTGGGCGTGAGCACGGCGATTTCGATCGGCGGTGATCCGGTGATCGGGTCGACCTACGTCGACCTGATTCCCTTGTTCGAAGCGGACGATGACACCAAGGCCGTGGTCATCTACGCCGAACCCGGCGGCACCGCCGAAGCGGAGCTCGCACGCTGGACCCAGGAGAACAACAGCCGCCTTCCCATCGTGGCCTTCGTGGCCGGTCGCTTCATGGACGAGATGCCAGGAATGAGCTTCGGCCATGCGGGGACGGTCGTGAACAAGAAGGTCGACTCCCCGGCTGACAAGATGCGCCGAATGCGAGAGGCGGGCATTTCGGTGGCGGAAGAGATCGGCGACATTCCCAACCTCGTCCGAGAGAGCATCGGAAACTGAGCGGTAGAGGAACGACCATGGCCATGTTCATACGCGTAGATGTCGACAACAGCATCGTCGAAAAAACAGCGGGCCTCGCCGACAAGCTAGTCGAAGTGTGCCCCGTCAAAATCTTCAAGCCCGCCTCCCAAAAAAACGCAGTAGAGGTCGTCGAAGAAAACGTAGACGAATGCACCCTATGCGACCTCTGCACGCAAGCCTCCCCAGAAGGCGTCCACGTAATCAAACTATACGAGTAGGGGACACTCTCCACCCCTCCAAGCACCCGATACCACTACGCTTCTGCGGCAAAGATCGCAGCGACCAAGCCGGCTAGCGCTGCTCCTCCTGCGTCAGTGTCAGTGTCAGTGCCAGCGATGGCGTCACTCCCAGACGGTGGGTGCACGTCGGTACGTTGCGTTCAGCGCATCGACGAAGCCGCGGTCGTGTAGCAGGTCCGCCGGCCGTTCGATCGACGTTCCCTTCGCGGCCAGATCCGCGAGCAAGATCTCGACAACGTCCTCGAGCTCCAGATCATCTTGGTGATTCTGGTGCAGCACTTGCTGCTCCTCGTCCGCAAACACCTGTGCCTTCCATGAAACGCTCACGCGGACATCCTCGAAGTCGTACCGCGCGCGAACATCGCCCTTCTCGACCACTTCCCATGCATCTTGGGCCCAGCACAATTGGCTTTCGAGCGTCAGGCCTTTGGGAAGGGTTCGCTCGTCGGGCCCCACTGCCTCGACGCGGTGAAACATGTAGTCGTTGTCGCCAACCACGGCGGAGTTGTTGATGCACGGGCGACTGACGGGGGCTTGATTCGGACCGTGCGGCCAATAGGTGAAGCCGCCGCCTTCGCCCTCGTAATACCAGGCGACTGCCGTCACGCTCGGCACGTACCAACGGTCGAAGAGACCTGACTTCAGCATCGTCGCGAGGAGCCAGACCGGGTATTGCGTTCGATCGACCCCGCGAAATGCTGGAATATCGACGTGTCCCGGGTCCACCTGTGCAATGGGCGGGTTGAGATTGACGTATACGATCTGCGGGACGACCACCCCGCCCTCAAACATCGCCTGGGCGGCATCCCGAAATGCCTCGTGCTGGAGAAAAATTTCGGCCCCTTCGAGCAGCGGCTCGTCATACGCCCAGTCGCCCCGGAACCAGGGCGCGATGAACATCGGCCGATCCTTTCGGCCGCGCTTCCCCGCGTCACTGAGTGACGCCATCTCCGACAGGTTCTTTGCGTAGCGTTGAACCGTCCAATAGGGAGCGCCTCGAACCACGAGATCGCGAACGACCGAAGGGTCGGGGAGCACATGGTCGATGACGCTCGGGGTTGTCGGCTGGTCGAAGCTCACGTGGGCGTTATACCAGTCACGGCCCCGGCTCTTGGCAGGGCTGGCAGCTGATTCGACACGATTTCTCCATGAATCCGGCCTTCTGGCGGCCGGGGGCTTGCATATGCTCGCTTTCGCGGTATCGGGCGCGTGGCAAATCGACCAGTCAGACGAGCAAAACGATGAAAGACCTCAGTAAATACCGAAACATCGGCATCTTCGCCCACGTGGACGCTGGCAAGACGACGACCACCGAGCGCATCCTCAAGCTCACCGGTAAGATCCACAAAATCGGCGAGGTCCACGACGGTGCGGCCACCACCGATTTCATGGAGCAGGAGCAGGAGCGAGGCATCACGATTCAGTCCGCCGCGACCACGTGCTTCTGGGACGACTACCAGCTGAACATCATCGACACGCCGGGACACGTCGACTTTACGATCGAGGTCTATCGTTCGCTCAAGGTGCTCGACGGCGGTGTGGGCGTGTTTTGTGGGTCGGGCGGCGTCGAGCCGCAGTCGGAGACCAACTGGCGCTACGCCAATGACTCCAAGGTCGCGCGTCTGATTTTCGTCAACAAGCTCGACCGCTTGGGCGCAGACTTCTACCGCGTCGTCGACCAGATCAAGAACATCCTCGGCGCCAAGCCGCTCGTCATGGTGCTCCCCATCGGAACCGAGGCGGAGTTCGTCGGTGTCGTCGACCTTCTCACGCGTCAAGCATACGTCTGGGACGACTCAGGCCAGCCCGAGAACTTCGAGGTGCAGGAAGTCCCGGAGGACATGAAAGAGCTCGTCGAGAAGTACCGATTCGAGCTGATTGAGACCGCCGTTGAGCAAGACGATGAGGCGATGGAGCAGTACCTCGAGGGCAACGAGCCTGACCTCGAGACGATCAAGAACTGCGTCCGCATAGGGACACGCGACCTCGCGTTTTTCCCCACCTATTGCGGTTCGGCTTTCAAGAACAAGGGCATCCAGCAGGTGCTCAACGCTGTCGTCGACTACTTGCCCGATCCGACGGAGGTGCCGCCTCAGCCGGAGATCGACCTCGAAGGCCATGAGACCGGAGACTTTGCGCTCGTCGACCCGAGCGGGCCCGTTCGCGCGCTTGCGTTCAAGATCATGGAGGACCGCTTCGGCGCGCTGACCTTCGCTCGCATCTACTCGGGCACGATCAACAAGGGCGACACTCTGGTCAACACGTTCACCGGCAAGAACGAGCGCATCGGCCGCATGGTGGAGATGCATGCCGATGACCGAACGATCGTGGATTCGGCGCAAGCCGGTGACATCGTCGCCATGGTTGGCCTCAAGGACGTGCGCACCGGTCACACGCTCGCGGACCAGAAGAACCCGGCGACCTTGGAGCCGATGGTGTTCCCCGACCCCGTGATTTCGCTCGCGATCAGCACGAAGGACAAAGCCATGAGCGAGAAGCTCGGCACGGCGCTCGGCAAGATGGTTGCCGAGGACCCGTCCTTTCACGTCGAGGTCGACCAGGAGTCAGGCGAGACCATTCTCAAGGGGATGGGCGAGCTCCACCTCGACATCAAGGTCGACATTCTTCGCCGTAGCCATGGAGTCGCGGTCGATGTGGGTGCGCCGCAGGTCGCCTACCGCGAGACCGTGACGCAGGCGATCGAGGACAGCTACACGCACAAGAAGCAGACCGGTGGTTCTGGTCAGTTTGCGAAGATCGAATACACCATCGAGCCCACCGAGCCCGGCGAAGGCTTCGTCTTCGAGTCCAAGATCGTCGGCGGCAAGATCCCCAAGGAGTTCATTCCCGCCGTCGAGAAGGGCTTCAAGGTCATGAAGGAGGAAGGGCCGCTGTGCGGATTCCCCTTGCTCGACTTCAAGGTCACGCTGAGCGACGGTGGGTTCCACGCGGTCGACTCGTCGCAGATGGCGTTCGAGACCGCCGCAAGAGCGGCCTTCCGCCAGAGCATGCCCAAGGCTGGGCCGCAGCTCCTCGAGCCGATCATGAAGGTCGATGTGTTCGTGCCGGACGCCAACGTGGGCGATGTCATTGGAGACCTCAATCGTCGCCGCGGTATGGTGAACTCGCAGGAGAAGGGTCACACCAACGTCCGCATCAAGGCAGACGTCCCCCTGAGCGAGATGTTCGGCTACATCGGTGACCTCCGCTCCGCCACCTCGGGTCGCGGTCAGTTCTCGATGGAGTTCAGCAACTACGCGCCGGTTCCGCGGAACATCCTCGAGAAGGTTCAGGCCGAGGTCGCCGAACGCAAGGCTGCCAAGAAGAAGTAGCCTTCATCGGTTCACGAAACCTACAAAGGCCCGCCATCATCGGCGGGCCTTTTTTCGTTCCGAGCCCTTATCCCGCGAGCTCTCGCTTGATCACCTTGCCGGTCGCATTGCGGGGAAGGGCAGCGATGAAGACCACGTCGCGAGGGACCTTGTAGCTTGCGAGGCCCTGTTTCACGTGCGCCTTCACTTCGTCTTCGCTGAGGCTGGGGCCAGGCTTGAGGACGACGAACGCCTTGAGCCGCTGACCCCATTCCGGGTCGCTCACCCCGATTACGGCTACCTCTTCGACCTGTTCGTGGCCGGAGATGAGGTCTTCCACTTCCCGCGGGAATACGTTCTCGCCGCCGGAGACGATCATGTCGTCATCGCGCCCGTCGATGAAGAGGCGCCCGTTCTCGTCGAAGTGCCCGACGTCCCCACTGCTGACCATCGCGCCCAGCCGTTCCTTGTCGTCGCCACTGGTGTAGCCCTCGAAGGAAATGGCGTTGGACACGAAGATACGGCCGGTTTGGCCCGTCGGGAGCGGTTCCCCTTGATTGTCGAGGATCTTCACCGCCGTGCCCAGCGGCGGCTTGCCCGCGGTCCCCGGGGCCGCCCGCATGTCCTCCGGCGACGCCACGGATGCCATGGCGACCTCCGTGGACCCGTAGAAGTTGTAGAGGTTGTCTCCGAAGGCATCCATCCACTCGGTGGCAAGGTGGCCGGGCAGGGCCGACCCGCTCGCTGCCGCGATGCGAAGTGAGCTGAGGTCGTACTTCCGCTTCACCTCATCGGGCAAAGCGAGCATGCGCTGCATCATGATCGGAACGACCGCGAGCGACGTGCACCGGTGCTCGGCGACCGCGCGCAAGGTTGCCTCGGGATCGAAGCGCCGGGTCAGCACGTAGGTCGAACCGAGAATGAGGCCCAACTGAAACTGCCCGAGGCCCCACGAGTGAAAGAGTGGCGCCGCGATCATCGTGCGCTCACCGGTTCGCAGCGGGATTGCGGACAACATCGACGCGATCGGAAGCATGCCTTTTGGAGAACCGCGCTTGGCGCCTTTCGGCGTACCGGTGGTGCCCGAGGTCAGCATGGTGAAGCGTGACTCGATGCTTGGCGGCTCGACGTTGTCGTCGGCGTGGCTCGAGATGACATGCTCGGTGCTGGGGTCGCTACCCGTGCCGTACACGACAAATCGGGGAATGCCCTTAAGCTCTTCCAGCAGATTCGCGAACTCTTCGTCGTAGAGGAGGGCACTGACATTCTCTCGGCGGCTCACCTCGGTGAGCTGTGGCGCGGCGAACATCGTATTCAACAGGACGGTGTTGGCGCCCACCTTGCAGCAAGCCGCGATGGTTTCGATGAATCCTCGATGATTGCGGCACATCACCCCGACCACGTCGCCGGGGGACACCCCCGCCTCCCGAAGCCCGCGCGCCAACGCATTCGAGCGGCGATTCAGCTCGTCAAACGTGAGCGAGCCCTCATCGTCAATGACGGCCAGCGTGTCGGGCTGCTTAATCGCCCCCGCGATGATGCCCATCGCCGGCGAGCGTCCCCAGCCTTTTGCCGCTCTGACCATGCGCACGGTCTTGTCCGGCCGCATCGGCTTCAAGATTCCGGCCCGATACAGCACCCGAGCCACTTCTAGTTTCTGAGCAAAATTTCCCACGGCGAGCAGCCTAACCCTTGATGGTCCCGCTGTCAGCACGGGTGCCGGGGTTGTCATCTTGGCGCCGGGGCGCGTACTCTCCAGCCGGTGGCGCCACCGAGCGGGGCAGCCTACGTGTACAGCGGACATGAAAGGAACTCAGACATCGGTTGACGAGAAGCTGGAGATTCCCAGGCTCGATTCGTCTCGCGGGCGCAGGATTGCAGTCCTAGCGGGCGTTTTACTGGTGGCGGCCGCGATCGCGGCGTACTTCCTGATGCGCGACACCGAGGAGAACCCATACCGGGTCGCCGAGGTCTTGCGGACATCGATCGTCAAGGAGATCCGGGCTACCGGGCATCTCGAGCTGACCGATCAAGTCGAAGTCCCGGCGCCGATCGAAGGGCAGCTCATCAAGGTGCTCGTCCAGCCGGGAGACAGCGTCGAAGAGGGGCAGCTCCTCGCGCAACTCGACAAGGGCTCCGCCGAGGTGGCTTTCCACGTGGCGGAGGCAGAGCTCGAAGTGGCCCGCGCGCGTGTCTCCGAAGCGGAAGCCGCCGCCCACCGCGCGACCGAGGCGCTCCGGCGAACCGAGCGCCTCGCCAAGAAGAACCTTGCCAGCAAGAGCGCGCTCGAAACCGCGCGTTCCGAAATGGCCAAGGCACGCGCCTCGGTTCAGGCCGCTCGCGCCGAGCGCTCCGCCGCGCAGAAGCGAGCGTCTTTGCGAGGCCATGAGCGTGAGCGAACCGACATTGTTGCCCCTCGCGCCGGGCTCGTTCTCGAGGTTCCGCCGCACACCGGCATGATCGTCGGGCCCCAGACTCGCTTGTTCCGGATCGGCGCGCCGGTCGATCAAATGCATGTCGAGGTTCCCATCGGCGAAGCTGACATCGGCGAGGCGAAAGTCGGGCTGGAGGCGAAGTTCGAGGTGCCCACGTATCCGGGCAGGATCTTCGAGGCAACCGTGAAGCACCTCAGTCCCGATCCGTATACCAAGTACGGGGCAGTCTTCTACGACGTCAAGCTAGCGACCGACAATCCAGACCACGTGCTGCTTCCCGGCATGACCGCTCAAGTTCGGATCAAGGTCGCCGAAGTCGACGACGTGCTGGCGGTGCGCGAAGCAACGCTCCGGTTCACGCCGGAGGGTGCGCCAACCGCTCCGGCGCGAAGCCGGGTGTGGCGGGTCCGAGGCGCAGAGCTCGAGGAGATCGAGGTGGAGACCGGCTTATCCGACGGTGCCATGACCGAAGTGCGCCCTGTCGATTCCGAGAGCCTTCAGGTCGACGACGCGATCGCGATCGGCTTGGCGCTGGATGGCGCGGGCGATACCGCGGCTCCATCGCTGTCGCTGAGAGGTCATCGATGAGCGGCTTCTCGATTGTAGAGGCTCACGGTATTTGCAAAGAGTTTCCCAACATGACCGCGCCGGTGCTGGATGACGTGAGCATGACGATCGACCCCGGGGAAATCGTCGCGTTGCGAGGGCCATCCGGCTCGGGGAAGTCGACACTGCTCAACATCATCGGGTGCCTAGATGGACCTACACGCGGGACCTATTCGCTCGGAGGACGCGACGTCTCCACTCTGAACCGCAGGGAACGGGCCTGGGTGCGTCTTCATTACATCGGTTTCATTTTCCAATCGTTTCATCTGATCTCAGACAACACCGTTCTCGAGAACGTGACGCTGCCCCTGTACTACGTGGGCCTGGGCCGGGACGAACGAGAGGGGCGCGCGGTCGATCTCCTCGAGCGTGTTGGCCTGGGCCATCGAATGAGTCACAGGCCCGCACAGCTTTCAGGCGGCGAAAAGCAGCGCGTTGCGATTGCACGGGCCGTCGCCGCTCAGCCTCGCCTGCTGCTCGCTGACGAGCCCACCGGAGCGCTCGACACGAAGACAGGCAACGAGGTCATGGATTTGCTGCTCGAGATTCACGCGGCGGGATCACTCACCTTGATCATCGTTACGCACGACCCCGAGGTCGCCGAGTTTTGTCACCGCCAGGTGTTCTTGCGCGACGGTAAGATCGTCACCGACGGGAGCAGCCATGCGCCACACGCGTAGCGAGATCGTCGGGCGCGCGGTCCGAACCGCGATCCGCAATCCCGGCCGGAGCATGCTCACGATGTTGGGCCTAGCGATTGGCGTGGGGGCGTTCATTGCCATGGTGAGCTTCGGTACCGGAGCGCGCGCCTCGGTCATGGAACAGTTCGAGGTCCTGGGTACGCGTGTGGTGTACATCTGGACGAACATGACGCGCCGGAGCTTCGGAGGAAGCGCGAAGCCTCTGACCGATGCCGACGTCGAGGCGCTGAGACGCGACGGAATGGCGATTGAGCGCGTCGTTCCGCGGATCACCGAAATGCAGCACGTCAAGTCGGTGAACACGACCTACTCCATGAACGTCACCGGTACGATGCCGGAGTTCGTCGACATACGGGAGTGGGCGATGCTGACCGGGGGCATGTTCGATGACACGGACGTCCAGCAACGAGCCAAAGTAGCGGTCATCGGCACCACGACCGCTCGCGAGCTTTTCGGCAGGAGCGACCCCGTGGGACGGACCATCACCATTGGCTCCAATCTTCCCTGCCGAATCATTGGGGTGCTGGTCTCGAAGGGCGAACAGACGACCGGCGAAGACATGGACGAGATCGTTTTGATACCCGCCACGACCTACGGGGCGTTTCTCGGAATGCCGGTCGGGTACCACGAGCTCATGGTGCAAGTGCGAGACATCGGGCTCCTAGAGACGGCGATGCACGAGGCCGTCCCGATCATGCGCCAGTCCCACCGTCTTTCCGAAATCGAACCGGACGACTTCAGGATGGCCAGCCCAGCGCAAGCGGCGGAGGTCGCGAGATTCGTCTCGAGCATCTTGACCGGTCTGCTGATGGGAATTGCCGCCGTGTCTCTCCTGGTGGGTGGCATTGGCGTGATGAACATCCAGTTGGTGTCTGTCGCCGAACGTACCAAAGAGATCGGTGTTCGTTCGGCGATCGGCGCATCACCAAGGCAGATCCTGGTGCAGTTTCTGTCCGAGGCGGTCGTGTTGTCGTTCACGGGATCGATGGCAGGGGTGTTTCTCGGTTGGCTCGCGTCGACCCTGGTAGCGCAGGCCATGGGTTGGTCGGGTGGTCTGTCGGTGCTGACGATGGTCGGGGCGGCTGCGTTTGGCACCAGCGTGGGGGTGGCCTTTGGCTACCTCCCGGCGCGGCGCGCGGCGCAGCTCGAGCCCATCGAGGCACTGCGCCATGAATGAGGTGGAACATGAATGTGCTCTGCAGTTGGAAGTGCCAAGCGGTGGCCGCAGTGGTTGTGATCGCGGCGACGCTCACACCGGCGGACGCCTCGGCTGAAGTCGTCACGCTCGAAGAGCTCGAAGAGCTCGCCCTAGAAAACCAGGCGCATTGGGAAGCGGTGGAGGCGCGGTCCGTGCAGGCGGGCGCTGAGGTCGACGCGGCTAGCGCCGGCAAGATGCCCGCGTTTTGGATGAACGTTTCGACGGTTGTTGCGCCCGGCTCGGACATCGAGCAGGTCCGAACCGTCGATGGCCGCGAGGTCAATGTCCGGGCATCGCCCACGGTCGGAGAGCGCACGGCGTTTCGTCCCAACATTCGGTACGAGGGGACGATCGACATGCGCGCACCGCTCTACGACGGCCGAACCAGAGCTGCGATCAAAGCGGCCGAGGCCTACCGAGCTGCGGCCGAAGCAAGCTCCGGTGCATCCCGAGAGACCGTGCTCACCATGGTGCGCGCGTCCTACTTGGACTGGACGGCCAGCTACTCGGTGCACCGCCTCGCGGCAACGTCCGCGCGAGAGGCGACGGCTCAACGGGAGCGCATCGCGGCGCGGG
>Ga0316192_10001464_pt1 | contig 17370 bp, 13 predicted proteins | sample MerIslwburrow_MG_FD_204931 | JGI IMG/M metagenome (GOLD analysis project Ga0316192, IMG submission 204931) | Coastal sediment microbial communities from Maine, United States - Merrow Island worm burrow | ecosystem: Environmental > Aquatic > Marine > Coastal > Sediment | place: USA: Maine...
AAGAAAAACGAGCACCTTCGGGAACGAGATCAAAGGAATAGAGTTTGTGCGCTTCCGCCGCTCCGGTCATCGGATCGATGGCAACCGACTGAGTGAAGTAAGTTTGTCTTTTGTCAGACCAGCCTTTTTTGCCATTGAAATCAGCGTTGTCTGCCGCCTTGCCTGCCAGGGGCGCATCCCAAAAATCGATTTTCCCGGCGTGAATGGCGGTGCCGAAAAGCTTTTCAAGCATCGAGCCTTCACCCTGGAGTTTTTTGTTTTTCGCGGCCTGATCGCTATCTTCGCCAATCCAGTTTTCATCGTGCCAATCATTGTTTGTGGCAATATTTGCGCTGAATCCCTGAAAGATGTGCAGAAGGTACATGCGCATGGCGCCTTTCAGGCTGCTGCCGGGCAGATAGGGTTTGTCATCAAAATCGCGGACGACGTCGCTGATTTGTTCCATTTCTTCACTGCCACAGAGTTTCTTTTCAGCGCCGTCTGCCGGGCGGGGCATGCCGTTGCCAATGTGCAAGGGTGATTTTGTTGTCAGGGCGCCGGTGATACGATAGCGGTTGATAAACGGGCTGCCGCGAAAAGAGAAATTGTTATTCATTTTTGGATTCCTTTAGGAGAAAAGTTTTTGATTTTTTGCCAGTTGAGATTCACGATGATTTCGCCGTAGCCATTTTGGGGGACAAAGGGACAGCTCTGCCAGTTGAGCGTATTATCGTACAACGGCAATCCAGTCTGCCTGAATTCTTGAAGATGTTTGCTAAGAGCTGCCGGGCCTTTAACTTTCAGCACAAAAACAGAACCAGCTGTGGTCAAAGCCCAGGGGTAATAGCCTTTCTGCCCGTTATGTTTCATCTGTTTACGAGCGAGGAAGCCGCCGACAAGTTTCTGGCGAGCGAAAAAGTGTGAAAGCTCGGCAGCATCCCCGAGCTGGTCGCGCCAGTAATTTCGATAGATTTCCAAAAGGTCAGGTTGTGCCCCGGCATGGGCACGCGCATCAAACAGCAGCGCATCGGTTCGCAACGTGACGTAAACTGTGTCACCCGTTTTCAGCGCGGCAAAGGCAGTTTCCCCTTCCTGCGTATCGGGCCAGGCGCTGGTGATGGCCTGCAATTTAAAGCGGGCGTCGCGCTTGCCAAGTTTGTTCCAGCCGAGCTGGAGCGCCTTTTTCAACTGTTGAAAGGCGCCTTCGGGCACATCAGGAGCAAAAGAGACTCCCGACAGCCAGTTGATTTTGTGCCCGCTGTCATCTTCCGGCGAGATGTACTGGAAGGTGTAGAGTTTCTCATCCATTGCGGCGTGGGTTTCCGGGTGAATGGCAGTGCGGGTTTTGCTGACCATCTGCAGGTTTGCCCAGCCGAACTCCTTTTGCTTTTCAGAAAGAGCCTTCCCCTTCCAGTCGATTTGAAAAGTTGGCGTTTTTTCGTTGATGAGGCTACTTGTCGGCATATCCGCAACATCGTAAAATTCATCACCAGCCTGCACGGCTGATTGTGGAATGGGGACTGGACGCGAAGGCTCGGTGGCAGGCAATGCATGCAGAAAGCGCAGTTTGTCAAAATGTTCGGCCAGGTCGGAAAAATGGTTTGCCACAGGGCTGCCAGCGTCGATCTGGTCGGTCAATTCAGCTGCACCGCAGACCTGATTGAGAAAACGCGCAAAGGCGCCTTTAATGACACCCCCAGGAATGATTTTTTCTGATGCTTCGAAGTTAGCGCTCTGCTTTACACCACCGATAAAAAGATCGTTTTCAAATATAAAATTGAGACCGATTGTGTTTTTTGCCTTGTTCAGTTCCAGTGCTGGTTTTGCAACCGGTTGCGGCGGGGCGATGCTCACCTCTTTGAATCTGCCATATCCAGCACCTTTGATGGCGCCAAATGCCGGAATCCATTTAAGCGCAAGTTCGAGGGTTTTCCGTAGTTTTCCAGCAGCATCGTCATCATCAGCAAAAAAGCAGAAACGCCCCTGCCAGTTGGTCTGGTCACCAGCTCGTAAAAGCGTTTCTGTAGTAAAAAGCTGTCCATCGCTGGCAGTGCGAGTTTCAGGGTCAATTGAAGTGCGGGCCAACATGCCTGTCTTTTTCGCATCGTTGACCACACCCGTCAGTGTAAAATCACTGATACTGAGATGGCCGCGTTTTGGCTGATAGTCGCCATGTTCAAGCGTAGACAGGTCATTTTCACCATTTCCCTTGTGAATGGTTTCGCCGCACGCCACGCCCAGCAGTGCCTTAACCTGGTCAGCATCAACCTGTTTAATATCGCTCAGGGTCTGCAGGGCTTCGCGTAATTTGCCTTTGATATGGCTGTGGGTGATGATGGGCCTCCCCTCAGCATTGCGAGCAAAAAGCATATCCAGACCGCGCCGGGCATCGGTGCCGGAACTTGTGATGAATGGTTCAGCAATGGTCAGAATAACGTCGATTTTATATTCAGTCTTCATTGTGCTGCACCCCCTGCAAAATCGAGCAGATCAGCATAAACGAGAAATTTCTGGCTGTTCTGGCCGAATTGCTCTTCAATCCAGCTGAGTATCTTTTCATCCTGTTTATCCATTTTTTTGAGTTTTTCGAGGATAGCATTGAATGGCTCATTCCCCTGAGTTGCAGCGGTCGCCAGCTGGTGTTGTTTCGAGCGTGAGAGTTTGCCCGCCAGTTTAGTGAGATCCTTTTGGAGTTGTCCAAGCTGTCCGGCATCGATGATAAAATCTTGTGGTTGCGCAGGCTTGTGATAATTTTCGATAAACGAGACAACATCCCCTTTGACGAGATCAAAGGCATTCATATTGAGGAAGGCGATGCTGTCAGTGGTCTTTTTGTCTGCTGTCAGACGCTTTTTTGCCAATTCACACAGCTCTTCAGCGTACTGGCGCACCTGCAACACAGGTAATTTGCAGTGGCAGAAGATGACACCAGCGGCATGCGTGTAGTTTTCATCTGGCAGCGCAAATTTACTTTTGTCAGCACCCTGGATAGTCTGATAAAATTTTTTAAGAATTTCGAGAGCATGCCAGGCGGGCACCACAAAGAGCATTTCGTCGCCGCCCCAGAGCAGCGTTTCAAAGGCAAACTTGCCACCTTTGGTTACATCTTTTTCTTTATTTCTTTCATCTTTGGTCAGGCAATGTTTTTTAACATACTCCAGAACTTTTTTCAGTGCTTCGTTTCGCAGCTTTTTCTGCACATCATCATTGAACATGACCAATTCAGCTTCGCCCCTTTCTTCTGCATTCTGGCGCAACCTGCCAAATTTATTGCCATCGAGGTAGATAAAGGCAAGCTTACCCTTTGGCGGGTTGCTGGCCAGCTCTTCAAGGTGACGGCTAAATTTTATGGGCTCATCCGATTCTTCTTCCAGTGCAACGTGTTCTGCAGAACCATTAGGCAGAATCTCATTATACAACTCCTGACGAAGTTCACGGCCCCTTTCTCTTCTATTCAGTGTCGCTATTGCGAAATCACCTTTCTTCGGGTCCAGTACATCAGCCGGCAGCACGCCATTGAGTTCACACTCCCTGACGGCCTGATCCGATTTTTTTGACATGACAAAACTGAGCGACTGCTGCTGTTGCCAGTTGCATTTTGTTCTCAAAAGCGCCATCTGCCCGGAAAAACTACCGCTGGTTTCAACTGCAGCGTGAGTAAAAGTTGAAAAAGGTTTCAGACCATCTGGGATGATTCCATTCAGTTTGTTCTCGGCATCTTCCACGGAATCGGCTTTCAATCGACAAATCAGTTCACTGCCATTCCACTGCAAAACTTTTTCAATCTCATATTTTTTGTAGTCTTTATTGATGCCCTTAAAGGCATGCAGCAGCATCAGGCTGGCACCTCGAATCGTGCTGATATCATTCGTATCATAAACCGAGCTGTCAAAATTGACAGCGGCAATCCTGCCATAAAATTCACTCATGGGTTCTCCTTGGTTTTTGTGATTGGTGACTTGAGTGTAATTTTTCCATTTCCCAGAACTGCACCTTTGCCCAGGTGAAGTATTTCGCAGCTTTTTAGAATACCCCAGAAGGGTCGCAGATCGCCTGAAAGCAATACCGAACCCACGAAGCCGCTGGTTTCATATTTTTGTTTTTGACGTCCCGAATAACGTTGTTGTTCCTCCCATTGAAGTTGAATTTTCTGTGCGCTGATTTGATCAGCCAGGCAAAGCAGATCGTGAAATTCATCCTGCACATCTTTTTCGTTTCCATGAAAATAGGTCAGCTCGTTGATGCGTCGAATCATCCGAAAAAGCAACGCTCGAAAGTTGAATTCCCTGAGCAGCTTATTTCCTGTTTTAAGGCGCAGCGGAGATTGAAAGATGAGCGCGCTGGTTGAAAAAGTCGGCACGACCTCATCGGAAAATGCGTGCAACGCTTGGGGTTCCGGTCTCGCGCGCAACGCTTTTGTCGGCGGGCGATAGATGAGGTGCTTAGTTACCCCTTGTTCAATTTGATAAACGGCTAACAATGCAAAGGGCGTCCGTTTTTCACCAAAACCGGCGCGCCCCATCAATTTGGCGGCAGCGACAATAAATTCAAGCAGATCAACTGCATCGTTCCCGATTAAAGTGCAGACTAGAGAGACGGCGTCATCTTTTTTGAAATGTGTCTGCTCATTTTCACAATAGATAATATAAGGCCGGGGCGTTGTATTGACGCCGCGCAGGAATCTTGGCGGCGGCTTAAACATCAGGGTGTGAAAAATACGCGTGTAGGGGCACATGCGATTGAGAGCGCAATCTTCGCACAACGCGCCCGTTGGTTTTTGGCAAAAGAGCGTGTAGAGCGCTTTGCCGAAAACGCCGCGCAGCAGGGCTCCCTTTTTTTGGGGCAAGCGGCATTCCGCTGTTGCAAGAAAAGTTAGTTCCAGTTGACGAAAAGGAAGTCGGGGAAGTCGATAATGTGCGAGCATGGCAATATTCATCCTGACAGTTGCGATTTGGCACAGAAAAGTTGAGGGAATGACTATCTTAAATAATAAATAGTGGTTGACCTAAAATCCCGGAGCTCAATTTGTCATACCGAGATGTGTCTGTCAGGTATCCAGAAAAACAATAACTTCTGAATTCCTGACTGCGACATTCTGGAATGGAAACGCGGCCTCGCGCGAGTTTTTGGTCAGAGAACAATTGTTAGTATATAGTAATGTTTTGCGAAATGCAAATTAAATCAGACAGATTGCCGGACAAAAAATCGCTGGATTTCCATTCGGGGTTCGACTTGAAATCACGTGTCGACTCAAGAAAGCCGGGCTTGACGGAAAACGCGGTTTCAGATGCGCGGTGCAAGCGCTAACATAACTTGTTTATATCGTTTTTTTGTTGTGTCATGCTTCCATGAAAACGAACCGATCACTTGGCATAAGCGTCGAGATACAAAAGCAGTTACAAGGTTGGGCGCACTAAATTCAGTTTACCCAAACTCAAACCCCACATTTCAATAAACCTTTCATCCTTCCTCATTCTGTCTTTTTTCGGGTTGACCTGCGCCTTAAGCAAAGTTGAGCTGTCAATGAAATCCAGGCAAGCGACAACAGACAGGCAAAAAAGTGAGTCTATCTCTGCCAATAACCAAATTCATGCTCATGGCATGAGCCCTCAAGATCTGCGATTTTTTCCTGAAAAAAAGCCTGGGCGTCAGCAATAGCCTGATTATAAATCGTCGGTCCGATTTCTTGTAAAACAAAGTCAAAAAATAACCCCGCCTTCAGATCGCCAACATCCAAATCCAGCTCCTCAAGGGCATATCGTTTTATAGAATCAAGAATCTGTTTCTTTTTTTCATCTTTTAATCTTATAGCCATCCAAGGCCTCCTTTCTTAACAGTTTTTTTTGTTTACCACGCGGGAGCTTGATGTTTTTTCGACGCAACTCACCTCGAAAGTCGAAACATTTCTTTGTTCCCTGATCTTCATTTAAAAAGTTGCACTTGCACAAGGATAAAAATACAAATCACCGAATAGAATAAAAACTTTCATTTTGACAAAGCATTGCAATTATAATTTAGCCTGCTACATTACATTTTTTCTAATTTCTCACTAAAATTGTCGATAAAGGAATCATGATATTTAAAGCAATTGAATTTGCAGCAAAGGCGCATAACGGTCAATACCGAAAACAAACCCCCATACCTTATATTTCGCACCCGATAGCTGTTATGGAAATTCTGCTGGGTCACGGTTGTTCCGAAGAAGTAGCCGTGGCGGCAATCCTGCACGATGTGGTTGAAGATACTGAAGTTACGTTTACTGCGATTGAAAAGGAATTTGGCGCCTCAGTTGCGGGGTTGGTTGCCTCGGTTACCGAGCCGCCAAAAGCAGAAAGTTGGGAAATACGCAAGCGGCATACCCTGGACGCAATGCAAACGATGTCCGTGGAAAGTCTAAATATTCTATGCGCTGACAAATTGCACAACCTAAGCTCAATCAGAAAAGAGCTGGCGCGCGACGGAGACAAGGTTTGGCAGCGTTTCAGCCGAGCGAAAGAGAAACAAGCATGGTATTTCAGAGCCTTGAATGCAAATTTCAACAGTCTGATGAAATCTGCCTCAGGAACCGCGTTGACCAGGCAATTTCATGAAGAAGTCGAGCGGGTATTTGGTTAAGTCCGATTATAGAATAAACGCATTGTTTCAAAAAATCAGAATGGCAAAGCTATGCAAAACCTCATGAAAACCTTGCAAAGCGGCCTGACTTTGCTCGTGACGCTCAGCTTGGTTTTTTTCACTGAAAATAAATCTGTCGCGGCGTCCCCGCAGCAGCAAATCTCCACCGGCGCGCATCAATACTCAATTACTCACAACCAGCGCAGCCGCTTCTATGACCTGCATGTGCCGAAAAGATATAAGCGGAACCGTCGCCTGCCCCTGGTGATTGTGCTGCATGGCGGCGGCGGCAATGGCGGCAGCGTTAAACGGATGACTGGCATGAGTGCGAAAGCGGACAAGGAAGGCTTCATCGTAGCCTATCCTTATGGAACCGGACGCTTCAGAAAGTTTGCCCTGACCTGGAATGCCGCCAATTGCTGCGGGTACGCTAATGAAAAGAATATTGATGATGTTGGCTTTATCAGCGCAATGATCGACAAAATCCAAAAAGACTATGGCGTTGATCCTCGTCGAATTTACGCGACAGGAATATCCAACGGAGGTATGATGGCGTTTCGACTCGGCGTTCATTTGTCAAATAAAATAGCGGCGATTGCCCCGGTTGCGGCGGCGTTCAATGAAAAAGATATTCAACCTGAACACCCGGTTTCCCTCCTTATGATAAATGGGATTTTAGACAAACGCGTGCTCTATGAAGGCGGTTTCGGCCCTGAGGCAGCTATCCAAAGGGAGGACAGATCAGTTGCTGCAACCATCGCACTATGGATTGATTTCAACAAATGCTACCCGGAATCAGAGGTTAGCCATTTGCAGAACAGACTAGTCAGCAAAGATGAATTCAAGCAAGGCCTTGACCAGACCTCCGTCGTCTTATATACACTTAATGGAGGCGGGCATGCCTGGCCCGGCGGCAGGAGCAACTTTGCTATTTCCGATACGCCAAACCCTAAAATTAGCGCCACTGACATAATCTGGGAATTCTTCAAGAACAATCCAAAACCGTAACCCGGAAGATTATCAGTGAAAATAAAACGCCGAAATTCAATATCACGCAGCACAATTTTAAACGGCGAAACACTCTCAGAGCAAAAAAGCGTCGCAAGAGAGGAGAAAGGAGACGCTATATCTTCCGCAGCTGTTTCAACTAAAAACAGGATAGAATTGCAATGAACTTAGCGATCTTTGATATTGACGGCACACTAACGGCTACCAGCAACGTCGACGCCGACTGTTTCGAAAAAGCCATTTATAAACAATATGGCATCGACGCCAGCAATATTGACTGGGGCAAATTTAAACATTTTACTGATTCAAATATTTTTTCAGAAATTTTCGCAGGTAATAAAGGCCGCGAACCATTGCAAGATGAAAAAAGTGCGATGGAGGCTTGTTTCATTTCATTGCTTAAAAAAGAACAGAAAAGAGCGCCCGATCTATTTCAAGCAATACCCGGCGCTATTGAAATGGTGGACTGGCTGCTGAATGAATCAGATTGGAGCATTGCGCTTGCAACAGGCTCCTGGCGTTCTTCCGCTGAATTAAAATTAGAACATGTCGGCTTGTTAAAATACGGTTTGCCGCTGGCGACCAGCGATGTATTGCATGCTCGTGAGGACATTATGTTAAATGCAATAGACCAGGCTCAAATTGCATATAATCATTCAGCTTTTGAACGCATCGTCTATGTAGGAGATGGCATTTGGGACGCGCGTTGCTCACGCAAACTCAATTTCAACTTTATCGGCGTTCAGTATGAAAAACGCCATCAAGCGCTTGACAAAAAACGCACAAGCTATATTATTTCAGATTACCGCGATCTGGAATATTTCCAACATGCTTTGGAGAAAGCAACCATACCAAACTCATAAATATTTTCTTTTGCATAGAAAATTACCATTGATTAACTTGTCGTGACAATCAATCGCCTATTACAGTCGGCGCAATAAGTAATTATTCAATAAGACAATCGAAATTATACTATTATGAGAAAAATTGCCTTGGCAACATCGCAAGAATATTCCGAGCTGAGCCGGGATGATAAAAATGTCTTGAACAAGCTGCTCGATTGGGGCGTGGACGTTGAGCCCATTGTGTGGGACACAAAAGATATCGCCTGGAATCAATATGACGCTGTTTTTATACGCTCTTGCTGGGACTATCACCTGCGGTACGATGACTTTTTTAAGTGGATTGAACGTCTTGCTCAACGCGAAGTAGCTATCTTTAACCCGCCTGAAACGCTTCGTTGGAATAGCACCAAAACCTACCTGAAAGAAATGGCCGAAAAAGGCGTTGATGTCATTCCCACAGTCTGGAAAACACGGGAAGACAGCATTGATCTCGAACAAATCATCCAGGAAAACAGTTGGGAGCGAGCTGTTGTCAAACCTGTTGTTTCAGCCAACGCGAATGAAACATGGATTAGCAATGCCGATTCACCGGAGGAAAACCGGCAACGCATTGCCGCGATGTTTGAAAAACACGGAACCATCATGATCCAAAAATATTTGGAGCAAATTGTCAAACGCGGTGAATGGGCTTTTATTTTCTTCGACAATGTTTACAGCCATTCCGTTCTCAAGCGTCCGGGGCAAGGCGATTTTCGCGTACAGGAAGATCATGGCGGAGCCATTCGCAGTAAAAAACCGCCGCGCCATTTAATCGAACAAGCTCAAAAAGTAATTAGCCAAACGCCAAGCGGCTGTCTCTATGCGCGAGTGGATGGCGTTGAAGTGAACAATAAGCTTTGGCTGATGGAGCTTGAGCTAATAGAACCCTCTTTGTATCTTAAATATCACCCGAAGGCGCCGGAACGGTTTGCCGAGGCCATCCTGCGCCGCATGAACGCGCTACATTCGATGGAGGCGCAGACGCGACCGCTATCAGCAAATGGCGCGCCTGAAATAAGCGGCGTACAAATTGGTGATTGATTTAATGCAGTAGAAAAATTTTATTTCGCTTAACTTTCCTGAGGTGCATCCAAAACTGAAAAGTTATATTTTCAGTACAAAAAAATACCGATGCCTGATGATAATAACAACTTAAATTCAGACAAAACAATATTTTGGAAATCGACATTAAGCGATTTCCAAAGACTGTCGCCACTGCCTGCTGAACAGCCGGGCAATATAAAAGCGACAAAAATCGGGCTTCTTGAATTTCCGTTTTCAGAGTTTGAAAATAGTGATATCTTGCTGCCGCTGGCTTGGTTCATACTATTGAGCCGCTATAGTGAGCAAAAAGATATTTTGTTCGGCCTTTGCAGCGCCGACGCTGGAAATCAAATTTTGCCATTTCGACTACATTTGGATGAAGAGCAAAGCATCGCCTCACTGATATCCGAGTTTAAAAATCAGGCGAGGTGTATTCAAAAAAATAGCGCGCCGCTGTCCGAAATTTTAACATGGGCTGAACTCCCGACAGATTGTGTTTTATTCGAAAGTGCTATTACCATTGGCGACCAAACCCATCGCCATATTCCGATTTCAATTTCCCTTACCTCAAAATCGAAACTTCAGTTACAATATGACGCCTCACGTTTTGCGGTAGATAATTTACGGTTAGTGGTCAAACACTTGCAAACGATAGCGGAGAACTTGCGCGACAAACCAGATATGACGGTGTCAAAAATAGATTTCTTAACTCCTGATGAAAAGCAAAAAATCCTTTCTGACTGGAACGCAACCAGTACGCGGTTTCCCCAGGACAAATGCCTGCATGAACTTTTTGAAGAACAAGCGCTCGCGCGTTCTGAAGCAATCGCGCTCACTATCAGAGATCGCACACTGAGCTATCAGGCTTTGGAGCGCCAGGCGAATCAGGTTGCAAATTATTTGCAGAAATCAGGCGTCGGGCCGGATGTTCTAGTCGGCGTTTGCATGGAACGCTCACTGGAAATGGTAATCGCACTTTTCGGCGTTTTAAAGGCCGGCGGCGCTTATGTGCCAATTGACCCTCAGTATCCACGCGAACGTGTAGTGCTCATGTTGGAAGATACAGCCGCGCCTGTATTGCTAACACAACAACATTTACGCGACAAACTCCCTGCGCACAAGACAAAAGTCATTGCAATTGACGCAGACTGGCGTCAAATTAAACAAGAAAGTCCACTGCAACCGAAAACTGGTGTGACCCCTGAAAATTTGGCTTATACCATCTTCACCTCCGGTTCCACAGGAAAACCCAAAGGCGCTGTTTTAAATCACCGTGGGCGCGTAAATAATTTCTCCGATTTCAACCGCAGGTACCGAGTTAAACCGGGCGACAAGGTTGTGGGGCTGGCTTCGTTAAGCTTTGACATGTCTGCATACGATATATTTGGCATTTTAATGGCTGGAGGGACAGTCGTATTAGTTGAGCAGGAAGGCGCGCTTGATCCGGCGAGATGGGCAAGTTTAATGTTACACCGTGACGTAACAATTTGGCATTCTGTGCCTGCATTATTGGAAATGTATGTCTCTTTTTTAGATCAAAACCCCACAAAGGCGCCTAAAAAGTTAAGACTGGTTTTACTTGGAGGAGACTGGATTCCAGTCAATTTGCCGGACAGATTAAAGTCACATGTAAAAAACGTGCAGGTTGTCAGCATGGGCGGCGCCACCGAATGCTCAATGGATTCGACTATTTATGATATAACGGCGTCATCTTCCGGCTGGAAAAGCATACCGTACGGTGTTCCGATGGCAAATCAGCTCAGCTATGTTCTCGACCATTACCTTCGACCAGCGCCTGTTGGAGTTGCCGGAGAACTTTATCTTGGCGGAATCGGGGTCGGCCGCGGATACCATAACCGCCAAAAACTAACAGCAGAAAAGTTTGTTCCAAACCCGTTCAGCGGTGTTGCAGGCGATCGTATGTACCGAACCGGCGATCTGGCCCGGCGCCTGCCCGATGGCAACCTTGAACTACTCGGGCGCATAGATTTTCAGGTAAAAGTCCGTGGTTTTCGCGTTGAGTTAGGAGAAATTGAACAAGCGCTATTTGATAATGCAGGCGTGGCTCGCTCAGTCGTAAAAGTTGTTCAGCGTCCGTCCGCCGACGGGGCGTTCAAAGATCCGACACTCATAGCTTATGTTGTGCCAAAGGAAGGCGTCCATCTTGATGAAAAGCAAATGCAAAGCGTGTTGAGTGAGCGACTGCCGCATTATATGGTTCCTTCACTTTTTATTGTTCTTGACTCCCTGCCGCTGAGCGCCAACGGAAAAACTGATCGAAAAAGTCTGCCTGAACCCGATTTCAGCAACGCCGCGACTCCGACAAAATACGTTTCACCAAAAAATAAACTACAAAAAAAATTAGTGGCCATTTGGCAAAAAGCATTGGGGATAAAGCGGATAGGCATCGACGACATTTTTTTTGAAATTGGCGGCACATCTCTGCTTGCTGTGAAAACCGCGATAACCATCAGAAAGCGCCTTCGCAAGAGTATTTTGCCTGATTTACTTTTGGCCTGTCCGACCATTCGTGAATTGGCAATCGCTATTGAGACAGCAAAGTCGAAACCCGGCCACTCTGCCATTGAAGCAATGCAACCACATGGAGACAACCCGCCTTTTTTTATGATTCCAGGCGTTTTTTCAGGAATTCGCTATCTCAATTCTCTGACCAGGCTCCTCTCAGATAATCAGCCCTTTTACGGTGTGCGACCCCAAGATTTACATTTCACGGAACCGCCGTTAATGACTATTGAAGAAATAGCGGCTCGTTTAATTCCGGAAATACGCGCCGTGCAGCCAGATGGACCATTTTATCTTGGCGGACATAGTTTTGGATGCACTGTGGCTTTTGAAATGGCACAACAATTGCGTAAAAATGGGCATGAGGTAAATTTACTGTTGTTCTTCGACTATGTTGACGCAACAATTGACCCTGAGCCTAATCGTAAAAAGAAGGACCGCATCAAAAAAGGGCTTTTTACTTTGCTTCACAAGACAGGTTTGCCACATTGGATCTGCCGAAGAAATCGAACCAAAAATCAAACTACATCCGCTTTTTGGCAACGACTTTTATATATCCCGCAAATTAACCTGCTGGCCGAACAAACCTATAAAGCAACAAGATACGACGGAGAAATTACTCTTTTTCGCGCAAACGAAACGGATTTCCCTGACAAACAAGGTTTGCTGGAAATGGCGAAACAACCTGTTAAAGTATACAATGTTCCCGGAGATCACGATTCATTGGTCAAAGAACCGGTGGTCGCAGCCTTGCTGGAAAAATGTGTTGGAGACAACTTGAAATCGAATCTGCCAGCCGATTGAGAATACCGGACTTCCAGTCGCATTAAACAATAAAAGCAAGACGGAAGCCTTGCTTTTATATGTAACTGACAATTTAAAGCTCTTACAAAGAACCCAAAATAAAACCATCTTGCTCGCCAATTTACAGCGCAGCAACAGTTATTTTTGTAAACGTTTCATCCTTGATTGAGCGACCTTAAACCAGTCAGACTCAGAATCAGCAAACTTTTCCAAATAATTCTGCCAGGCTGTAATCGCCGCTTCAATCTCTCCGGCCATTTCATAGGTAAGCGCCATGTTATAGCAGGGCTCCTCCATTTCTGGCTTGCTGTCAATGGCATTCTGCAGATATTCAACAGCTTTTGCATAATCTTTGCGCTGACCTGCCAATGCAGCAAGATCATTATATGCAGCGGCATTCGTTTTGTCCAATTGGATTGCTTTTCTCAAATATATTTCCGCTGAATCAAGCTGCGCATTGCTTAAATAAAGCGACCCGGCAAAATGGTTTAACTCCGTTTTTTGGGGATTTTCTTCCAAAGCTCGAAAGATAGGCGTATATTTCTTTCCCGTAGAATTTTGCATGATCGAGCGCGTTTGTCCAATGGGACTAAAGCGAACACCGCCAGCAAGACGAAAGTCGTCAGTGGTTGCAAATAATGATGAAACATGTTGAGTCCTTGCAATACGGGCATCTTGCAAGAGGGCGGATTGACCGTAATGCTGATAAACAGTTAAAGCTATTAAAATGGCAGAAAATGCGATACTCGAATTTAGCGATTTCCATTTGAAACTAAAAAAGTTTCGGCTTTTGTAAGTCAAGCAGTCCGACTTTACGTTTGACTTTTGTGGCTTTTTATTTTCGCCAAAGAAAAACGCTTGTTCAAAATCTTCGAGACTATCCTTTCCGGCGCGCTTATCATACGTTGCAAACTCTTCCAATTCCTCTCTTGTAGGCGCTTCAGCGCTATCTTTGATAGTTTTAGCAAGCTCAGCAAAACATGCCGGATTATTGGTAATATATTGCATGAATTTCTTTCGAGTTAATTCATCTTCCGCATCACCGAAAAACTTTTCCTGGAGCTCAAAAAACTCAAACGGTATTTCATCAATCGCACTTTTTTTCTTTTCTGATACTTTTTTCAAATCCAACAGGCATTCATACCGTTTCAAACAACGTTGACACATTTCAAAATGTTTTTCAATGCATGCTCGCTCTTGTGCCCCGTAGCCATTATCTGCATATTTTTGCATCCTGTGGAAACTCAAACATTTTTTGTTTGGCATGGCTCACCTCACCCTAAATATTCGCAACATTTTCTATTTTCAAAATAACCCGCATAGTATGACTCGACTTATTTAATCGTTTCTCGAATAAATTGCAGCGCACAACTTCAATGCCTGCGATGTGAAAACTCTGAAAAGGAGACATAATTAATCGAGTTATATAGTATGAGACAACAAAAAGCTGCAAAAACTCTCAAAAATCTGAAAATTCTTTTTGTAAAATTTTTTTCATTCGGCTCACAAGTGTTTCTATCCCACTTTTCTTTAAACCGAATTCGTTCAGCTCGACTAGTTCATTTGAGGTTAATTTTTCAAAGTAAAACAATTTAAAAATAGCAATATCCCGCTCCATATCGCGGCTTTTATATTTTTTTCTTAAAATCGCAACAGCTTCTTCAATCAAAAAAATTGCATCCAGATATTCTTCCGTCTCATTTGTGCTTGGGGCAAAAACAAGAACGTTTTCCTCATCAGGCTCTGACTGAATTTCTAAGTTAGCCCTCCTGGAACGGTTGGTATGTTTGGCGCGTAAAAAATTAATCGTCGTATTGGTGCAAATGGTGTTAAGAAAACACCGAAACGACTTTTCAGTAGCGCCGCGAAAATGACAAAGCGCCGCGGCGTCATCCAAAAGCAGCTTCATGTAAACTTCCTGGCATAAATCCTGGATAACGTCATTTATTTGCTTTGTTCTGTACGCATAGCTGCGAGAGAAAAGTTGCCTAGATAAATAGAGTCGAACCAAAGGATCGTAGCACTTTCTGAAATCACGCCATGCAGCAGCACCTTTATTGCCCTTGACGAGACACCGTTCGATCAGAACCAAAACAGGCTCACTTGATTTTTTTTGCATAACCACTCATCTGTTAAAGCACCCCTCAAACCCGTCAAGCAAAATCTATAACTTGCGGCAAAGTCAAAAAGACACCTTTATAAACGGGAAAAGATAAAAACAATAGGAAAGTTGTTAAAAAAATGCAAGTTCAATGTTTCCAGAACATTCCATGCCTGAAGATAGCGCCGGCCTAAGTTCAGCGTTTCAAACTTCACGGTAACTTTTTTCAGGATTCTTCCCGATAATAGTTTATTATCCGGTTTGGCATGAATAAACATTTACTCACAAATTTCAGTGGCTCATTCCTCAAATGAAGTGGTTTATCACATTCTGGAAATATCGTGTTCTTAAGCCGTTAACCAAAATTATTGATCAGGAACACAACCACAAAATTATCGCCCTGACCCTTGCGATCGGTTTGACGCTTGGGCTCTTCCCCATAATTGGACTTACCACGATCTTATGCACATTCGCAGCGCTGCTTTTCAGGCTTAATATGGTCGCTATTCATATTGGCAATCTTGTAATCTATCCGATGTGGTTTATTTGCATGCTGCCTTATTACAAGCTGGGCGCCAAACTCTATGGCATTCCAGATAGCATAATAACCTCATCAATGGTTTCAGAGATTATGGAAAGTACATTTAGTGAAATGTTTCACCGACTCGGTTGGTTGTCTGTAGGCGCCGTTACAGTTTGGGCTATTTCAGCGCCATTTTTAATTTTATTTTTTCGAATATTACTTTATCCATTCGTCGCGGCTCTGGCCCGGGCAGTGAAAAAAAACACTATCACATAAAAACGCCGTAAATAAAAGTTATGCTCCGCCATTTCTTTACTATTATGGGCAAACAGTTCTAACCAAAACTCACAAAACCAGACGCTTAAAATTATTGCATTATTAAGCATTTTTGTATATACTGGTCAACTCAACCCCGACTTGTTTCAAATCAACAGAGCGCGCTCAACAGCCTCAATGAAAGTCTTCAAAGTTAGTTTCAGGTTTAAATACAACGACATATTATGAGTTTGTTAATTTAATAGCTTTTTGAAGCAGTTACAGGATACCACTTCAATCTCTATGTTGCTAAAATTCTCAAAGACGGACTTAATTAACAAAGCCAATTTTACTACTACAGGGAAGACGTATGCTGCGCCAGGGCTCACCGAAAACATGTGCTTTTGACGGCCACATATAAATCCTCACCCTTTCAGAAAACCGAGTATGTTTTATGACCAAACATCATAAACAAAAATGCACGCCGACAATCCATTCTTGGAGCGGCAGCTAATTGAGAACTCTTATGAACACATCAAACATTATAGCGACCGTATGAAGAAAGACGCGCACCCTGTCTGGCTCAACCGATTCGCCAAACTCATTTCAGGAGCCACTTTCATCTTAATTTTCATTGGCGGCCTGGTTACCAGCACTGGTTCCGGTTTGTCCGTGCCGGACTGGCCGACCACATTTGGTCATTTTATGTTTTCCTACCCGCTCTCAGGAATGGTCGGAGGCATTTTATACGAACACGGACATCGGATGGTCGCTTCCACCGTTGGCTTTCTAACCGTAATTCTTACGGCTTGGGTCTGGTTGCGAGAAGAAAGAAAATGGATGAAATGGCTAACAACCGTTGGTTTAGTCACAGTTATCATTCAGGGCATTCTTGGCGGCATAACAGTTCTCTACAGGTTGCCAACAGCGATTTCGGTTAGCCATGGCTGTCTGGCGCAGGCATTTTTTATGCTGACCATCGCCCTTTCTGTTTTTACCAGTCGACAATGGTTGGCCGAAGCGCCAAAATCCAAAGATAAGAGCAAATTAGGCATCTTTAACCTGGCGGTGGCTACAACGTGTATCGTTTACATTCAGTTGATTTTAGGGGCTGTCATGCGACATACAGGCGCTGGCCTGGCAATTCCCGACTTCCCATTGGCGTTCGGCAAAATCATCCCGCCACTGGAAACGCAAGCCGTTGCAATTCATTTTTTACATAGGGTTTGGGCGGTTGTTGTCATTGCAAGCGTTATTTTAACCGTAACTCAAATCATTCGACATCATCGTGAAAAAAAAATGTTCGTCAAACTGGCTGTTGTCTTATCCCTGGCTTTGATGCTGCAAGTTACCCTTGCCGCATTTACGATATGGACTCAGAAAGCATTTATCCCGACAACCGCACACGTCGCAACCGGCGCTTTTATTCTTGCGACAAGCCTGCTTATCAGTTTAAGGGCATACAGCTCTTTGCAACACGGGGAACATGCAACGCAGCATAAAACTATTTTTAACCCCATATCTGCGTCATAGATTAGGAATAGAGAGCTATCATGCTTAAAGATTATTGGCAACTTACCAAACCCGGCGTCACATTTATGGTGATAATTAGCGCTTTCAGCGGCTTTTACCTT
>Ga0316192_10001465_pt1 | contig 17361 bp, 12 predicted proteins | sample MerIslwburrow_MG_FD_204931 | JGI IMG/M metagenome (GOLD analysis project Ga0316192, IMG submission 204931) | Coastal sediment microbial communities from Maine, United States - Merrow Island worm burrow | ecosystem: Environmental > Aquatic > Marine > Coastal > Sediment | place: USA: Maine...
TACATCACATTCAGGACGATATATGCCAGTTTGACGGCGTTTTTCGTCTGCTTTCTTCTGGGGCCTTGGATGATCCGCAAACTGGGCGCCATGCAGGTTGGTCAGTACATCCGGGACGACGGTCCCAAGACCCATCTGGGCAAAGCCGGCACGCCGACCATGGGTGGAACGTTGATCATTGTATCCATTGCCGTATCCATTCTTCTTTGGAGTGATTTGACCAATTATTTTGTATGGATCGTGCTGTTTGTCATCATCGGTAATGGCATAATCGGATTTATCGATGACTATCTGATGCAAATCAAAAAACAAAGCAAGGGCTTAACCGTGCGCAATAAACTGGCCTTGCAGGGGTTTGTCGCCCTGGTCACCAGCTTTCTGGTATACACCAGTCCGGATTTTTCAACCCAGGTGACCATACCGTTTTTTAAGAATATCTCTCCTGATTTTGGTTGGGGTTACGTCATTTTTGCGGCATTTGTCATTGTGGGAGCTTCCAATGCAGTCAATCTCACAGACGGACTCGATGGACTGGCCATCGGTCCGGTGATCATTGCAGCGTCGACGTACATGATTTTTGCTTATGTGGCCGGGCATGCCAAAATTGCTGACTATCTGCAAATTCATCATGTGACCGGAAGTGGCGAATTAGCCATCTTCTGTGGTGCCCTGGCCGGTTCCGGCCTCGGATTTTTGTGGTTCAACGCCTACCCGGCTCAAATCTTCATGGGAGACGTTGGATCCCTCTCCCTGGGAGCATCTCTGGGAACTATCGCCGTCATTACCAAACAGGAAATTTTACTGGTGCTGGTCGGTGGGCTGTTTGTCATGGAAGCCTTATCGGTGATTTTCCAGGTCGGATTTTTCAAAATGACCCACGGCAAGAGAATTTTTCGCATGGCGCCGCTGCACCATCATTTTGAGTTAAAGGGCTGGCCGGAACCCAAGGTGATTGTCCGTTTCTGGATCATTGCCATCGCTCTGGCCCTGCTGGCCATGAGTACCTTAAAATTAAGGTAAGGTAGCAATATGCATAGGATCACGAATTGCCTTAATTATATTTTCTTAAGCTTTATGCTTCTGGAGTAATGGAGTGATGGAGTAATGGATATTTTAAATTATCAATCGCCAAATTCCGACCGCCTTCGCTCTTGCTCGGGTCTTGCCCTCCTGCCGGCAAGGGCAAGGCGGTCGGTTTGGACAATAGCGGGTAGGAATGTTGGAATTCTGGAATATTGGAATAATGGGCTTTGGGATACTGGCATGTTGGCCTAATGGTAAAATTCGTCTTTGCGAAAAATTATGATGGAATAACATCCTTTAATATTCCACGATTCCATCATTTCAATATTCCATTACTCCATAATCGAGGTAACAAACTCAAACCTCAAAAAACACACCATATTTTCTTTGAGTTTTAGAAACTCCGAGACGGTTAAAAATGGAACTTGCAAACAAAACAATTATAGTGGTCGGACTCGGTCTAACCGGGATGGCCGTTGCCCGGTTTCTGAAAAAAAGGGGGGCGCTGGTGATGGTAACCGACCAGGCCGCCGAGGAAACCCTGGAGCCCCAGGCCCAAAAAATCCGTGAAATGGGCATTTCCATGGAGTTGGGCCGTCACCGATCCCAAACCTTCGAAAAGGCGGATCTCATTGTTTTAAGCCCGGGAGTTCCCCACACAATTGAGCCGCTATTGCGGGCGAAGGAACACGGCATACCGGTCATAGGAGAAATAGAACTGGCATCACGGTTTATCAAAGAGCCCATTTTGGCGGTCACGGGCACCAATGGTAAAACCACAACCAGTGAAATTTTAGGCAGCATGCTGGTGCATTCCGGTTTCAAGGTTTTCGTGGGCGGCAACATCGGCAATCCGTTGATCGGTTACGCGGACGGGGAGCAAAAGGCGGATTTCATCGTCGCGGAAATCAGCAGCTTTCAATTGGACACCATCGACACTTTCAAGCCGAAAATCGGCGTGCTGCTCAACATCACGGTGGATCACCTGGATCGCTATCCGAATTTTGATGCTTATGCCGCATCCAAAATCCGAATTTTTAAAAATCAGCAACCGGACGACATCGCCGTGTTAAACGGCTCGGACCCCTTGGTGCGCTCCCTTAGCGAGCCGCTTAAAAGCACAAAATTATACTATCCGTCGCTCGCTGATAAGGAAGAAGGCGCTCTAAACAACGGAACAAAAATTCATTTTCACTTTAGTGAATCAAAGAAACCAGGCAAAAAAGGGCCGCTGGCGCATCTAGCATCCCGTGACCAGTGGTTTTTGAACGTTGCCGGCTTAAAGCTGATAGGCCGCCACAATCTGGAGAACGCCGCCGCCGCGGCCCTGGCCGCCCTGGCAGCCGGCGCATCGCCCGAAGCAGTTCAGGAAGCACTCAATCTGTATCAGGGTGCTGCCCATCGCCTGGAACATATCGACACGATCCACGGTGTTGATTTTGTCAATGATTCCAAGGCAACCAATGTCGATGCCGTCATCAGAGCAGTCGAAAGTTTTAAAAAACCGGTGGTTTTGATCATGGGCGGCCTGGATAAAGGCGGCAATTTTCAGGCACTCAGAGAGGTTCTAGCCCGGCACACCAAAAAGCTCATCGTCATGGGCAAAGCCGCGGCCCGTATTCAATCCGCTCTGGAAGATACCGTGCCGACGATATCGGCGGCGTCCATGGCGGATGCCGTCAAGCAGGCTTATCGGATTGTCTCTCCGGACAATGTGATTCTGCTGTCTCCCGGATGTGCCAGCTTTGACATGTACGATAATTATGTGCAACGCGGTGAAGATTTCAGGAAAGCCGTCGAAAATTTCAAATTGCAAATATCATGAGCGCCAAAAAGCAAACAACACAAACTGCAGCCTACGACATTCAGTTGCTGTTTCCGGTACTTTTTCTGGTTGGAATCGGAATCGTCATGGTTTACAGCGCCAGCTCCGCCGTGGCTTTGAAAAAATTCGGTTCGGACTATCTGTTTTTAAAAAAACAGGCGCTTTTTGCCCTGGTGGGAATTATCGGCCTGGTCATCTGCCGGCATTTTCCCTATCGGTGGTATCGACCGTTGACATATCCTTTGCTTGCCCTGGCCCTCCTTTTCTTGATTGCGATTCAAGTCACCGACTTCGGATTTTCGGCCGGCGGCTCGGCAAGGTGGCTGCGTTTTGGACAATTTTCGTTTCAGCCGTCTGAATTTGCGCGTTTTGCCATGGTGGTATTTCTGGCCTATTCACTGGAAAAAAAGGCAGAAAAAATAAAGGAGTTTTCTGTCGGATTTCTGCCCCATATTCTTGTCTTCGGGGCGTTTGCCGTTTGCATTTTCAAACAGCCGGATTTTGGATCCATAATCATCCTTGCAGCGGTTACATGGTTGATGATGTTTGTCGGCGGTGTTCGCTGCCTTCATCTTTGCACCTCGCTGATCGCGCTGCTGCCGGTGGCTTACTACTTTCTAATCTACGCCGAGTACCGCGTGAAAAGGATTTTGAGTTTTCTTGATCCCTGGCAATACCCGGCAGACGAAGGCTATCAGGTCGTCCATTCTCTGATGGCATTCGGCACAGGTGGATTATGGGGTGTGGGGATCGGAAAAGGCCATCAAAAATTATTTTATCTTCCCGAGCCCCATACGGATTTCATCTTTTCAGTTATCGGTGAAGAGATCGGTCTGGTAGGTGTTCTGATCATCATCGCGCTTTACGGGCTGATTCTCATAAAAGGCATTCAAATCGCCCGCAATGCGCCCGATACATTTGGGTCACTGCTGTCCCTTGGGTTGACCACGGCCATGGGGCTTCAAATCTGCATCAACATGGGAGTAGCCATGGGCCTGCTGCCGACCAAAGGGCTCACCCTGCCCTTTTTAAGTTACGGTGGGACCTCTTTGCTGCTGAATATGGCAGCCGTTGGAATTTTGATGAATATAAGTGCAAGTACAAACAAATAGGAAAATCCTCTAAAAGAAATCGTATTTCAATGTTTAATAATTCGACATATGAAATAAATAGCTCAAAGCTCAAAGCTCAAAGCTCAAAGAACGGAAGCATAGGAACCTCTTTGCTTTCAGCTTTCAGCTTTCAGCTTTCAGCTGCAGGCCATAATGTTCCCGAAACATCAAGTGCTGGTTTTTGTAATTCTAAAGAACCACCTGTTCGCCCGCTCCGCATCGTCATCGCCGGTGGTGGCACCGGAGGTCATCTGTTTCCCGGGATTGCCGTCGCCCAGGAATTTGAGGTCCGCAATCCCGCTAGTAGAATCATTTTTGTCAGCACCGGCAACCCGCTGGAAAGATCGGTGCTTTCAAAAACGGGTTATGCGCTTCAAACTATCACAGCCGCCGGTATTAAAGGCCGAGGGATTTGGAACCAGATCAAATCGGTCGCAAAAATTCCCAAAGGGATTCTGGAAGCGAATCGGATCCTGAAAAATTTTTCCCCGGATTTGACCCTCGGTCTCGGAAGCTATTCCGCCGGACCTCTGGTTTTCGCGGCCTGGCTGCGCAGGATTCCCATCGTGGTCCATGAACAAAATATACTGCCGGGAATTACCAACAGGATCTTAGCGGGATTTGCTAAGCGGATATACATTTCCTTTGAAAATACCCGCTCACATATGGATCCCCGCAAAGTTCGCTGGACGGGCAACCCGGTACGACAAGAAATTTTGGATAGTGGCAACCGTTCCGGAAAGATAAAAAAAGATGAATCCAGCGACAAACGTTTTACGGTTCTGATCATAGGCGGCAGTCAGGGTGCACACAGAATAAACATGGCGGTCATAGAGGCTTTGGACCATCTCAGACATTTAAAACATTTGCACATTGTTCATCAGACCGGCCAGGCCGATGAACTGCCGGTCCGGGAAGCATACCGGTCAAGCAAGGTGAGCAGCACGGTTCAAGCCTTTTTCGATAATATGGCCGAACAATACGGCCGGGCCGATCTGATTATTTGCAGAGCCGGCGCGACGACGGTTGCTGAGATCGCGGCCCTGGGTAAAGCGGCTATTTTCATCCCTTTCCCGTTTGCGGCCGACAACCACCAGGTACTGAACGCCAGCAGCCTGTCGGATGAAGGCGCTGCCGAAATGCTCATCGAAAAGGACCTCAACGGCAAAATTCTCAGTGAAAAAATAAATTTCTATGCTGCCCACCCGGCTGAACTGGAGAATATGTCCGCCAGGGCAAAGCGGCTCGGCAAGCCGGATGCAGCGATGAATATCGTTGATGACTGCTACCGGCTTCTGGCCCGTTAGCCGGTATAGGACCTATACGGCCGGTTAAAAGCGGCCAACGAGCCAAACAGACAAACGCTTACTATGTATCAAAAAAAATATCACATCCATTTCGTAGGAATCGGTGGCATCGGAATGAGCGGCATTGCGGAATTGCTCCTCAACCTGGGTTATAAGGTATCCGGGTCTGATCTGCAGACCTCCGAAATTACCGAACGTCTCAAAGAACTGGGCGGTATTATCTTTACCGGACATGACGCAGATCAAATCAGCGGTGCCGATGTGGTGGTAACGTCGTCGGCGGTCGGCCGGCAAAACCCTGAGGTGCTGGCCGCCGGACGCATCTCAATTCCGGTAATTCCGCGCGCTGAAATGCTGGCCGAACTCATGCGTTTAAAATACAGTGTGGCCATTGCCGGTGCGCACGGCAAAACGACCACCACATCGATGGTCGCCTCGGTTTTAGCGCAGGGCGGTCTGGATCCGACGGTGGTCATCGGTGGAAAACTGAAAAGCATCGGATCCAATGCCGTACTGGGAAAAGGAGATTTTATCGTTGCGGAAGCCGATGAGAGTGATGGATCATTTTTGAAATTTTCACCTGCCATTGCCGTAGTAACGAATATCGATCGGGAACATCTGGATTATTATCAGAATTTGGAAACTATCAAAGCGGTCTTTTTAGACTTTATCGACCGGATACCATTTTATGGCCTGGCTATCCTATGCCTGGACAATGAATCGATCCAGGACCTTATTCCGAAAATCAAAAAGCGCTATACCACTTATGGCATGAGTTCCCAGGCTGATTTCCAGATACGAGATGTGGAATTTGAAAAACGCCGCAGCTGCTTCAGCGTTTACCGACACGGCCATAAACTCGGCCGATTCATCTTGAACCTGCCGGGAATTCACAACGTCTACAATGCTACGGCCAGCATTGCGACAGGCGTCGAGCTGGATGTACCCATGGAGGCCATCGCAAGCGCCCTTCAAACGCTTGAAGGGGTTCAGCGCAGGCTGGAAATCAAAGGAGAGATAAGCGGCATTACCGTGGTGGATGATTACGGGCATCATCCGACTGAAATTAAAACCACGCTGCAGGCCATCGAAGAGTGCTGGCCGGACAATCGCAAAGTTATCGTGTTTCAACCCCATCGATACACCCGGACCCAGGCCTTATTTGATGATTTCACGCGCTCATTTTATCAATCCGATGTTCTGCTGGTATTGCCGATCTATGCCGCCGGAGAGCAGAGGATAGCAGGCCTAACCGGCCGAAAGTTGTGCGAAGAAATCAAAGCCCATGGGCATAAAGAAGTCTTTTATGCGGAGAGCAAGAAAGACGCCGTCACTTACTTAAAGGAAAATTTAAAACTGGGGGACGTTTTGCTGACACTGGGTGCCGGAGATGTCTGGAAGGTGGGCATGGGCATTTTGAAAGCGCTTCATTTAAATTTAGTCAACTAAAACGTTAAACGTTTTGTAGGCAAAAAAATGTTCGGACGCAAAAAGTCACGAAAAAATCTACGCAAAAACACAAAAACCAAACGGGAGTTTAAATTTTTCGGCCGCATCATGCTGGGTTTCAAATTGATCGTGGCAGTGGCTGCGGTAGCGGCCATATCCGCCGTTTTCATCCTGATTCATGATATTTTGACCCAGTGTGACTATTTCAAGATCAGCCGGCTGACCATCGAAGGTGCGCAGCGACTCTCGGAAAAAGAAATTTCACAACAGGCCCGGGTCGGCATGGGCATGAATATTCTGGCGGTTAATCTGACGCTGGTCCGAAAACGGCTGCTGGCTCACCCCTGGATCGCAGAAGCCGGGGTCAGTAGAGAGATACCTTCCGGACTGAGCATCTGGATTAAGGAACATAGGCCGCTTGCGGTGGTCGATGTTGGGAAAAAATTTCTAATCAATCATTCGGGCAACATATTTAAGGCCTGGGACGTATCGGATCCTGCCGATCTCCCGGTGGTCAGCGGCCTCAACGTATTGGATCTGCCCCCCGTATACGGACAGGCTGAGTTGCCGGAAGGTGAAATTGCCCGGGAACGCACAACACCCTTTAAAGCGGTGATGAAAGTCTTACGGCTGGGCAGGCAGCAGGGAACCATTTTGCCGAATCGTTCCATCAGGCAGATTCGGGTCGACCGGCAAATCGGTCTCACCCTGCTCGCTTTTGACCGGATCAAGACGATCAATCTGGGTTATGACGATTATGACGGTAAATATCATATGCTCGCAAATCTATTTTCGTATCTCAAGCATCAGCAGCACGTAACTGATTTTGATCGCATCGATTTGAATAATTTAAATCGTGTCGTGCTAAACCCCCTGAGGCGGGAATAGGCAGTCCCGCGGGATCATAAGGAGAACGTAAATGCAACGACAAGAGGACCTTATTGTGGGTCTTGATATCGGAACAACCAAAATCTGTGCGGTGGTAGGTGAAATATCCGGGTCCGATATCAATATCATCGGTATCGGGACCCACCCTTCCATCGGACTTCGCAAAGGTGTTGTCATCAACATCGAATCCACCGTGGAATCGATTAAAAAAGCGGTGGAAGAAGCAGAGCTCATGGCAGGCTGTGAAATATCCTCTGTATATGCCGGTATTGCCGGCGGTCACATCACCGGATTTAACAGTCGTGGAATTGTTGCCATCAAAGGATCTGAAATCTCTGAAAACGATGTCGCACGGGTGATCGATGCCGCCCGGGCAGTAGCGATTCCAATGGATCGCGAAGTCATCCATGTATTGCCCCAGGAGTTTATTGTCGATGATGAAGCGGGTATCCAAAACCCGGTGGGAATGGCCGGAGTGCGGTTGGAAGCTAAAATTCACATCGTCACCGGTGCAGTCGCATCGGCCCACAACCTTGTAAAATGCGCCAATCGATCCGGACTTGATGTCAGCGACATTGTCCTGGAATCCCTGGCGTCCGGCGAGGCCGTGCTGACAGACGAAGAAAAACAGCTGGGCACCGCCCTGTTGGACCTTGGCGGAGGAACCACCGATCTGGCGGTATTTTCCGGCAGAAATATTAAACACACCTTTGTGCTGGCTCTGGGCGGCAACAACCTGACAAATGACATTGCCGTGGGATTGCGGGCACCCCAGGCCGAGGCCGAAAAGATAAAAAAGAAATACGGCACCTGTCTTGCCCGGAACATCAGCGGTGATGAAACCATCGAGGTGCCCGGTTTGGGCGGTAGAGAACCCCGCAAACTTCCGCGGCAGATTCTTGGCGAGATCCTGGAACCCCGGATGGAAGAAATATTCGAGTTAACCCACCGGGAAATTTTCCGGGCCGCAATGGAAAATCTAATCCCTTCGGGATTTGTCTTAACCGGCGGGACGGCGCTGCTGTCGGGCGTGACGGAAGTGGCCGAATCAATTTTCCATTTACCCACCCGCCTGGGAAAACCCCAGGGAATCAAAGGGTTGGTGGATGTGGTCAACAACCCGATGTATGCAACCGGAGTGGGACTGGTCTTATATGGAGCACGCAACAGAGATTCTAAAAAATTCAGGATTCGGGATAAAAACATCTTCAATCGCATCATGACCCGCATGAAGAAATGGTTTCATGATGTCGTCTAAAAAAAGGGTTAAAGGTCGTTTTTCATGGATGCATACATAAATAATCAATCAATAGTAACCATTAACTTAAACCGGTAGGAGGGCTAAAAATGTTTACCTATGTTGAAAATGAAAATTCTGCAAAAATCAAAGTCATTGGTGTCGGGGGTGCGGGCGGAAACGCTATAAACAACATGATCACATCCAATCTCCAGGGCGTCAAGTTCATTGCGGCCAATACAGACGCCCAGGCCCTTGAAATATCCAAGGCGCCGATTCGGATCCAGTTAGGCCAAGGTATGACCGAAGGCCTCGGGGCCGGGGCAAACCCCCAGGTCGGCCGGGATGCGGCCCTTGAAAATGAAGAAGAAATCAGACACGCTCTGGCGGACAGTCACATGGTATTTATCACGGCCGGATTCGGTGGCGGTACCGGTACCGGAGCGGCTCCTGTCATTGCTGAAATTTGCAAAGACCTGGGCGCCCTGACGGTGGCGGTGGTGACCAAACCGTTTTCCTTTGAGGGTAAAAAACGATCCAGGATGGCGGAAGAAGGAATCGATACCTTGAAAAAAGTGGTCGATACGGCCATCACGATACCCAATGACCGACTCAGGGGTTTGGCATCCAAAAAAGCAACTCTGATGGAAATGTTCGTCAGAGCCGACGAAATCCTGCTCCATTCGGTGAAAGGAATCACCGACCTGATCATGATGCCGGGTGTCGTAAATCTGGATTTTGCCGATGTCAGAACGACCATGTCCAAGGCCGGGCTGGCCTTGATGGGTATTGGTATTTCATCCGGTGAACATCGTGCAGTGGAAGCCGCCGGAAAGGCAATTTCGCATCCACTGCTTGAAGATGTGCCCATCAGAGGGGCCAGAGGCGTTTTGATGAATATCACCGCCACCAGCGACATGGAATTCGAAGAGGTTGCCGAAGCCTCGGAGTACATCCACAGTGAAGTCGGTGAGGATGCGGAAATCTTCTGGGGAACCTCCGTGGATGAGGGCCTGGGCGAGGAAATGAGAGTAACGGTAATCGCTACCGGAATCGGCCAGGAAAAAGAGTTGACAGAGCGACCGGTCCAACAGCTTCGAGGAAAAATCAGGGACATTACACCGGAAGATCTGGGAAAAATTATCGATTACGACGAGCCCACCTTCATCCGGCAGAAAAGGGCTGTGGGCGAGTCTTCCGGAGCGATTTACAGGGGTACCGGTGGATCGGTTATCAATGACAGCGATCTGGATGTCCCCACATTTTTAAGAAGAAAAGCGGATTAGTAAACCCGATAAGGGACTATGCTTTTTCCGAGACTACGCTTAGAAAAATGTGGCCCTACGGGGCAGCAAGTATGCTGATAATATAGGTTTCAGGTGTCGGGTGTCAGGTTTCAGTATCTAACATCTCCTTTCCCTGACACCCGACACCTGAAACCTGAAACCTTTAATTTTTTGACAACATGTTGTCAGAAAAAATGGACTAAGGGTATAGTTGTCCATGGCCCGCTGCAAAAAGCTGAAAGCAGGGTTATAGTTTAAACGGTATCTCAGGTCATCACCGTATGGCGTGAAATCATCTGCTGCACCGTAGGGTGCGGTGGGTTTTACATATAACGGCCAACCTGTGGGCGACAACCGGCAACATGGCACGAAAAACCCGAAAACCGGCTCAGCGATCAATTGAATCCGAGATCGGAACCATTCGAAAACAGTGGCGCGGAAAAATCAGCGTTGCCCTGGTGTATCCCAACCGCTACCACGTCGGCATGTCCAATCTCGGGTTTCAGACGGTCTATCGGCTGCTCAACAGCTTCGATCATGTTGTCTGCGAAAGAGCTTTTCTACCGGAGAACAGCGCCTCTGAAACTCCACGGCCGACCACCGTGGAGTCGGACAGGCCCATTACCGATGCCGATATTATCGCCTTTTCGATCTCTTTTGAAAACGACTACCCCCAACTGCTTGACATCCTGGCTAGAGCCGGAATTCCCCTGAAATCCGGCGATAGAGCCGACCGCTATCCGCTTGTGATTGCCGGCGGTGTGGCCTGTTTCCTCAACCCGGAACCCCTGGCACCATTTATCGATTGTTTTCTCATCGGTGAAGCCGAGGAAATATTGCCCCGGTTTTTCCAGATATTCGAAACCCGGACCCCCAAAGAAACCGTATTAAAAAACCTGGCTCACAAAGTCCCGGGGACTTATATCCCTTCCTTTTACCGGCCCCGATACAACGCCGACGGCACCCTCGCAGCCTTTGAACCATTGGTGGACGTACCCCCGAAAATCAAACGCGTTTATTTAAAAGATATCAGCCGGACTGCAACCTGCAGCACCGTGGTAACCCCGCATACAACCTTTGAGCGCTCGTTTTTGATTGAAGTCGGCCGGGGCTGTCCCCATGGTTGTCGTTTCTGCAGCGCCGGGTTCATTTACCGGCCCCCAAGATTTCGCCCCATTTCCCAGCTTGCTCAGTCCATAGACCAAGGTGCTCGCCTGACCGACCGGATCGGGCTGGTGGGCGCGGCCATATCCGATCTGCCGGAAATTGAAGAATTGTGCGGGCAATTCCGTGATAAAGGCATCAGATTTTCGTTCAGTTCCCTGCGGGCCGATCGACTGACAGCGGGCCTGCTTGCAGCTTTAAAGCAAAGCAGGGTCAAAACAGCCACCATTGCTCCGGAGGTCGGAACAAACCGTCTGCGCCGGGTTATCAACAAGGGCCTTACTGAAAAAGACATTTTGACGGCTGCCGCGACTCTGGTGGAAAACGGCATACCCAACTTAAAGTTATATTTTATGATTGGTCTGCCCACCGAAACCATGTCGGATGTGGATGCCGTCATCCAACTTGTCAAGAGGATCAAACATCAGTTTTTAAGGTCCAGCCGCGCTCGCAAAAAAATCGGCCACATCACCGTCAGTCTCAATTCTTTTGTCCCCAAGCCGTTTACGCCCTTCCAGTGGAGTGCAATGGATGAGGTCGGTGTGTTAAAGACAAAAATCAAGAAGATCAAAAATGAATTGAAAAAAGTGGCCAATCTGCGGATAAATTCGGATGTCCCCCGCTGGGCCTATATCCAGGCGTTGTTGTCCCGGGGGGATCGCAAGGTGGCCGATATCCTCTCATTGGCCCATGCCAGCCGCGGCAACTGGGCCCAAACCCTTAAAACTGTGGCCGTAAACCCGGATTTCTATGTCTACCGAGAGCGTCGTACGGATGAGCGCTTTCCCTGGGATTTTATTGACCATGGCATCGGAAAATCGTATCTGCGGCGGGAATATCAGCGCGCCCTGCAAGGCCTGACAACCCAGGATTGTCAACCGGATACCTGCCGCAGTTGCGGGGCCTGCAAGGAAGAAAGACGCGTCTGCTAAAAAACACTTGAGATCTTCAACATTCCACTCCGCAGAAGCCGGGACTTTCACTTCCTGATTAGACCGAATAGCCTGTATCAACAATAGATACAAAATTTGCAAAATTCGTTTCATTAAACTTGAAAAAAAAAAGTCAAAGTGATAGTGTGGCTCCTTTTGATAAAATATTGGCGGGCTGTGAAATGGGAACAGATTTTGCCGTGAGATGACGAAAATTGTGCGACAATGCAACCGGTCTGAATCATTAGGGAGTAGCCATGATTGAAGGAACGATTTTTATGTTGGGATTGGGAGCGGTCTGCGGCATAGTGCTGGGGGCTGCTTCACGCATATTTTATGTATATGAAGATCCGCGCATCGAGAAGGTAGAAGGATGTTTTGCCGGTGCCAACTGCGGTGGCTGCGGATATGCCGGATGTTCCGCCGCGGCGGTCGCGGTGGTGGCCGGCAAGGCCCTGCCCAGTGTCTGTGTGGTGGGGGGGCCTGAATCCGCCCAATCGGCTGCCGAGGTCATGGGGATGGAAGTCGGTATGGCGGAGCCGGTTAAGTCCTTTAATACATGCTCCGGCGGGTACCGGGCTGAAAATAAATTCCTGTACGCCGGCGTGAACACTTGCCGCGCCCAGGCGGCTCTCTTCGGCGGTCAGCGGGATTGCAGTGTCGGTTGCCTGGGTTTCGGCGATTGCGTACGGGCCTGCCAGTTTGATGCCTTAAAAATGGGCCCGCTGGGATATCCGGTAGTAGACAGGGAAAAATGTGTCGGATGCGGTGTTTGTGAACAGATCTGTCCCAAGTCGGTGATGGAAGTCAGGACCGCCTCCCAGCGAATTCTGCATTTCAACCAGCGTGATGATCGTCTGGCCCCCTGCCGGCAAACCTGCCCCGCCGAAATCGACATTCCCAAATACGTCGCCCAAATCGGTGAAGGCGACTATGCGGGCGCCGTCGACACCATTCGGGAGCGCAATCCTTTGCTGCTGGCCTGTGGTCGGGTCTGTCCACATCCGTGCGAAGTTAATTGCCGACGGGGAATTGAAGACGACCCCGTATCCATCAACCAGCTGAAACGCTTTGCCGCTGATTATGAAATGAATTCCGGTAAAAGATTACCGGTTGCCCTGGCGCCGCTGACAAATAGGCGGGTGGCGGTGGTCGGCGGCGGCCCTGCCGGTCTCACCTGTGCGTTTTTTCTGCGAAGACTGGGCCACGAGGTGACCATTTTTGAAGCCATGCCGAAACACGGCGGGATGCTGCGTTACGGTATTCCTGAATACCGGCTTCCCAAAAAGGTGCTGGACTGGGAAATCGAAGGTATCCTAAATTTAGGTATCGAGAGCAAGACCGGCATGAAGTTCGGTCGGGATTTTGATCTGGATACCCTGGACAACGAGGGCTTTGACGCCGTTTTCATGGGCATCGGCGCCTGGAAAGATTCATCGTTGCGGGTGGAAGGTGAGCAGCTGCAGGGGTGCTACACGGGCATCGATTTCCTTTCGCGCCTGGCCGGCGGCGAATCCATCCCGACCGGCCGATCCGCCGTCATAATCGGCGGCGGCAACACCGCCATTGACTGCACCCGCAATTTAATCCGACTGGGAGTGAAAGAGGTTAACCTGGTGTATCGCCGCACGCGCAATGAAATGCCGGCCAATCCGGTTGAAATTGAAGCGGCCGAAGCGGAAGGGGTGAAATTTAGGTTTTTGGCCGCGCCGGTTCGCGTCGTCGGCAATGAAGAGGGCGTCACCACCCACCTTGAGTACTTAACAATGGAGTTGGGTGAGCCGGATGCCAGCGGAAGACGAAGACCGGTGCCCATTGAAGGCTCCGAGTCGTTAATTGAAACCGACATGGTGATTACGGCCATCGGCCAAGCGCCGGATATCTCCTTTATCGAAACCATGCAACAACAGCTGGCAGAGCTGAAAACAACCCGTTGGAATACCTTCGAGGTTAATCCTGCGACGCTGCAGAGCGATATCCCCTACCTGTTTGCCGCCGGCGATGCCGCCACCGGTCCGAGCCTGGTGGTGGACGCCATCGGCGGCGGCCGACGCGCCGCCCGCTCGATTCATCAGTTTGTCATGGGCCAACCGGTCGTCGCCGATCCTCTGGAATTGCAAAAAGACCTGATCAGCGAAACCCTGTTTGACCAGGTACCGGGAGTCGTTAAAACCCAGCGCGCACCCATGCCGGAACTGCCGGTGGCCGAACGGATTCAGTCATTTGTCGAGGCAGACCAGGTTCTTTCCGAGCAGGCAGCACTCGGGGAAAGCAGCCGCTGTCTGAACTGCTGTCTTACCTGCTACAACCCGGATAGAGCCTCCGGTGAGATAGGGGTGATTAAGGATGTAAGCCGGGAGTCCGAAGTGGCCTGATCGGGTCTGGTTTGCAGGATTCCGTCATTTAAATAAGTAGTTGACTAATTATACAAAAATTACATGCTTAATGAAAATTATGAAATTTCCAACCACCAAAAACCAAATCTCAAACAAATTCCAATGACCCAAATTCAAAATTCCAAACAAATGATTCGTCGACAGTCGTGCCCAACTGTATCATCACCGGCAGAGCCGGGTTTGCGAAGCGATGCGATACAACTGTGGTGAATGTTTTGGTCATTGAATATTGAAATTTGTGATTTATTTGTAATTTGGTATTTGGGATTTTATTGGCTTATAAAACCTTCTGATGGAACTGGTTTAGAATTTACTTTGACGTTACCCTGGTCTGGTGTTCGTTCGCATTGTCTACAGGGTAACGCTTTGATATGAAGCAAAAAAAGGACAAACCGAAAAACTTGCAACAGGTCGTTGATCGCGATATTCGCAGCCGACTAAAAATAGCTTGAAAGGTTTGCTGCATTATGGTAGTCGAACCTTGGTTTTTCGGTGTGATGGACTTCGCCCCAATTGAGTCAAACTCAATTGAGGAGGTATTTGGTATTCGGTATTATTTAAATGTTGATAAGGTGCGGATAAGCTATGTTCTCAAAAATTGAGTTAAAGCTGGCCTATGGTCTGGCAATTTGTTTGCTGTTTATGGGGGCTTTGTGCTACGCGGCGTTTCCCGCCAAAAATCCTGACGAACCGGTACGCTTGATGTTTGACGTCACGGCAGGGAAGGTATTGTTTAATCACAAAATCCACCATGCCGACACCGGCTACGGGATATCATGCGGTGATTGTCATCATACCCTTGGCGAGGATGAGTATGCCGATGCACAGTCATGCAGTGAGTGCCATGATCCCGATGAAGGTGATGAAGAAACTCCCAAACGGGCCGATGCCTTTCATCGGCAGTGTACCGGCTGTCACGAGGAATATGGTGCCGGTCCGCTTGAAAAGGAATGTTCCGCCTGTCATGTTATGTAAACCGGAAAAGCAAGGCGTCTGCCGTCTATTCAGCGCAGCGGTTAAATTTTGCAGTATCACAAAAAGGGTTAGGTTATGCTAAAAAAATCGTTCTTCGGTTTATCCCGCTCTCGAATTGCGTATGAACTGCTGCCCGCCCGGCAGCCGGAGCCCGACAAGGTGATGCCGTCCAAAAAGGTCACCTTGTTTCACAGCAAAAATGGCAACCAAAACGCCCCGGCTTCATTTCAGGCCGGCGACAAGGTCAGGACCGGACAAAAAATATCCCTTTTTGCCGATGATCCGGCGTATGTCATTTCAAGTGTCACTGGAACCATATCCTCCATTTCGCCGCATACCGGTGATTTCGGCAAAACCTACAGTGCCATCACCGTCGATATCGCTGAAAATGAGGTTTTAGACGATCAGTTTAAACAGCAAATCCAGACCCCCGATTTAGCCGGCGCCGTCGAATTTCTCTCCTTTGCGCCGGGCAATCCGCCGCTGTCTGTTCTATCCGAACCTGAAACCGAAATTCATACCATTGTTATTATGGGGGCCGACAGCGACCTGCTCATCGGTACCAATCAGTCTATTGTTAAATCCAGGCTCGATGCCGTAAAGAAGGGAATCGGAGTTTTAAGGGATATTACCGGCATCGATAAAATTATTCTGATCACGGCCGGTGAGTCAATGCAGGGTTTCGGTCACATCGGTGCTCAGGTAAAAAATATTGATACCGGCTATCCTGCGGCCCTGCCCCAAATGATCATGAAAAGTGTCCTGGGAGAGGTTGTGCCGGCCGGCAAAACCTGCACGGATCTGGGCGTCTGCTTTCTGACCGCCGAAGCGGCGGTATCCATCGGTAAAGCCTTTAACGACGGGCAAATACCCGTTCGTAAAATCCTTACCCTGGTAACCAAGGACGGAAACCAGCGTTTGATTGAAACCGTCATCGGGACCCCCATCCGGGATATTTTAGATAGGTATGGCGTCTCCATCAACGAAGAAGACCGCATTATTTTCGGCGGCCCCATGGCCGGTTCCGCCGTATATTCACTGGATCATCCGGTGCAGCCCGACACGAACGGTATTGTCGTGATTGATCGCTCCGATGCAGCCTACGCATCGGACTATCCCTGCATAAATTGCGGAGAATGTGTGAGGACCTGTCCTGCACGAATACAGGTACACATGCTGGTCAGATTTCTGGAAGCCGGTCATTACGAAGAGGCCGCGGACAACTACGATTTGTTTTCCTGTATCGAATGCGGTCTGTGCAGCTTTGTATGTGTATCCAAAATACCGATATTTCAGTATATCAAATTAGCCAAATATGAACTCGACCGGGCAAAAGCCTCAGAGACCATGGAAGCAACGGAAACAACAGAGGTGACGGAGGCAACGGATGCTTGACCAAAAAAAGTTGATCGTCTCACATGCGCCTTTCTGGCACAACGGCAGCCGAATTACCAATCGCAGTTATCACACCATGCTGGCCGCTCTGCCGGCGGTGCTGGCGGGGTTATATTACTATGGCATCCCTGTTCTCGGGGTTGTATGCCTGTCGGTTGCTACGGCCATGCTCTGGGAACTTGCCATCAATCTGGTGACCAAGAGACCGGTCACCATCGGCGACGGCAATGCCGCTTTGATCGGTCTGCTGCTTGCCATGCTGTTGCCCGCCACGATGCCCTGGTGGGCGGTCATCACCGGGACCTTTATTGCCGTGGTCGTCGGCAAACAGATCTTTGGCGGCATCGGCAGCAATGCCTTCAATCCGGCAGC
>Ga0316192_10001466_pt1 | contig 17353 bp, 14 predicted proteins | sample MerIslwburrow_MG_FD_204931 | JGI IMG/M metagenome (GOLD analysis project Ga0316192, IMG submission 204931) | Coastal sediment microbial communities from Maine, United States - Merrow Island worm burrow | ecosystem: Environmental > Aquatic > Marine > Coastal > Sediment | place: USA: Maine...
CGATAAGAGCCGGGATATCCGGGTCCACATCCGGGTTCAGTGACATCACAGTAGCGATGATCTGTACTTCGTTCTTGAAGCCTTTCGGGAAAAGCGGACGAACCGGACGATCGATGAGGCGACAGGTGAGTACCTCTTTTTCACCTGGACGTCCTTCGCGCTTGAAGAATCCACCCGGGATCTTGCCAGCTGCGTAGGTCTTTTCCTGGTAGTTGACGGTCAGCGGGAAGAAATCTCTGCCCGGGTCTGCCGCTTTTCGGCCAACCGCGGTTACCAGAACCTGCGTTTCAGCCATATCGACGATGACTGCACCGTCGGCCTGACGGGCGATTGCACCCGTATCTATAGTTACTGCATGTTCCCCGAATTGGAAACTCTTTCTAGTCGATTTCACGATGATTACTCAGATAATGAATATGTAGGCGACAGCAACCGACGGCGTACCCTGTTGGGGAACGACACGTCGGTTACAAATTGCCTATTGGATTCGCCTGCTTTGATTAGCGGCGCAGACCGAGCTTCTTGATCAGCTCGCGATAACGGTCCTGATCCTTGGACTTCAGGTAGTCAAGCAGCTTGCGGCGCTTGTTTACCATCCTCAAGAGACCCTGACGGCTGTGGTGATCTTTCTTGTGCTCACCGAAGTGATCGGTGAGTTCTGCAATTCTCTTTGACAGCAGTGCGACCTGAACTTCCGGGGAGCCTGTATCGGCTTCGCCGCGTGCATGTTCGGCGATAACGCCCTGCTTTGCTTCACTGGAAAGTGACATTTCTCAATAACTCCAATTTCTCTGTATTTTGCCCTTTTTTAGAGCGCGGTATTCTAGCGCCTCGAAGAGCCTATTAACACCCCAAAATCAATTATCTACGGGGTTTCTTCGCTTAAATTAAATACTCTGCGCGGTGCGAGCCGACCGTCGTCGGAGAGCTCACCCACGCCCAAAAATCTGTGGCCCGCCCGGTATACCCGTACCAGGCCGTTATCCTGTCCAGCCGCCACCTGTACCGCCTGGCCACCAGAAAACTTCTGTCCAGCCTCCTCATCCAGATCAACGGCCTGAAACCCGCTCAATGCCACATCCGGGGGCAACAAACCGGCCCTGAGCGCGTCCCTGTCCTGCTCCGCCTGAATCTCGACTGTCGAGAGGTCCTGCATATCCTCAGCGCTGAAGCGCCCGACCGTCTCGCGGTGCAGCCTTACCGTGTGGGCCAGCGTTCCCGCCTTCCTCGCAATGTCCTCGACCAGGGTCCGTACGTAGGTCCCTTTCGAGCAAGCCACACGGAAAACCAGCCTTTTTCCTGCCGCCTCGAGCAGTCGTATCTGGTCAATCCTGACCGGTCGAGGTTCTCGCTCGACGGTCTCACCCTTGCGAGCCAGCTCGTAAAGGCGCTTTCCATCCTTCTTCAGCGCCGAATACATGGGCGGCACCTGCATGGAATCACCCACAAATCCCTGCAGTAACTCGTCCCATTCATCGAACGACAGCTCCGGCACCTCAGCCGTCGCTATCTCGGCACCATCCGCGTCACCCGTGTCGGTTGCCGAGCCCAGACGCGCCGCCACCCGGTAGGTTTTGTCAGCATCCAGCAAGTATGCACAGACTTTCGTAGCCTCACCGAAACACAGTGGCAACATGCCGGTCGCCGATGGGTCCAGACTACCGGTGTGCCCCGCCTTCTTTGCATTCAGAAGTCGTCGCACCACTTGCAACGCCCTGTTCGAGGTCATCCCCGGCGGCTTGTTCAGAAGCAACAAACCGTCGACGGGATCTGCATTGCGCCTCATTCGTCGTGTGTCTCGACCGCTTTTTCAATCAGATCGCTGATTCGCTGCGCCTCGGCAGCGCTGTCATCATGCGAGAACCGCAGTTCAGGCACGTGGCGAATCTTGATCTCGCGACCCAGGCGTCCGCGCAGGAAGCCACTGGCTCGCTCCAGGCCTTCCAGCACCGGGGCCGGGTCCGCATTCGGATCCAGCATGCTGAAATGCACCTGCGCATAGCTAAGGTCCCTTGACAGGTCAACAGCCGTCAATGAGACCATTTCCAGCCGCGGGTCCTTTGTTTCGAAGCGCAGCAACTCATTCAGGGTACGTAGCACCTGGTTGCCGAGACGCTGGTTTCTGGAAAACTCCCGTGGCATTTCTACTCACCGTCGACATTTAGTCGAGCGTACGTGCGACCTCGACGCGTTCGAAGCACTCAATCTGATCACCTATCTTGACGTCAGCGTAGTTCTTCACGCCGATACCACATTCGGTACCCGACCGAACCTCGTTTACGTCATCCTTGAATCGACGTAATGACTCGAGTTCGCCTTCATAAATCACGACATTATCGCGCAGGACACGGATCGGGTTTGACCGTTTCACGTAGCCTTCGCTGACAATACAGCCCGCAATGTCGCCAAACTTTGGCGAACTGAAGACTTCCTTGACCTCGGCGAGACCAACATGCTGCTCACGAATCTCCGGTGCCAGCAGGTTGGTCAGCGCTGCCTTCACATCATCGATGGCCTCGTAGATGATGCTGTAGTAGCGAACATCCACGCCGGATTCCTTGATTGCCGTGCGCGCAGTCGCATCGGCACGAACATTAAAGCCAATAATAAAGGCGTCTGATGCGGCTGCCAGGTTGACGTCGGTCTCGGTAATACCGCCAACTGTGGAGCCCAGGACCTTGACCTTGACCTCGTCATTCGAGAGCTTCGTCAGCGCATCGCGTAGCGCTTCTGCACTGCCATGCACGTCCGACTTGATGATGACCGGGACAGTCGAGAGTTCGCCCTCCCTCATCTGGCTGAACATGTCATCGAGCTTGGATGCCTGCTGCTGCGCGAGCTTCGCTTCGCGTGTCTTGGTCTGGCGGAACTCGGCAACTTCGCGCGCCTTGCGCTCGTTCTTGACCACGAGAAAGTCATCGCCGGCACTTGGCGTCTTGGACAAGCCAAGCACAACCGCCGGTGACGAAGGCCCGGCTTCCTTGATGGAAGTGCCGGTTTCGTCGAACATATTCCGGATGCGGCCGTACTCCTCGCCCGCAATAATCATGTCGCCCTGCTTCAGCGTTCCACCCTGAACCAGCAACGTCGCAACCGCGCCGCGGCCCTTTTCGAGGCTCGACTCAATGACCAGTCCTCTTGCCGGACCGTCTGCGGTTGCTTTGAGATCCATGACCTCGGCCTGCAGCAAGATTGCATCGAGCAATTCATCGATGCCCTCTCCGGTATGGGCCGAGACGTTGACGAACTGCTGCTCGCCACCCCAATCCTCAGGAATGACCTCGTGCTGCGACAACTCATTCTTGACCCGTTCCGGATCCGAGTTCTCGCGGTCGATCTTGTTAATTGCGACGACCATGGGTACACCGGCGGCCTTCGAGTGCTGGATAGCCTCGATGGTCTGGGGCATTACACCGTCGTCAGCGGCGACGACGAGAATGACGATGTCAGTCGCCTGCGCACCGCGAGCCCGCATAGCTGTAAATGCGGCGTGGCCCGGGGTATCGAGGAACGAAATCTTGCCCTTGTCTGTCGTTACAGAGTACGCGCCAATGTGCTGCGTAATTCCGCCAGCCTCGCCGTCTGCGACCTTCGTGTGACGGATATAGTCGAGCAGGGACGTCTTGCCGTGATCGACATGGCCCATGATCGTGACTACCGGCGCGCGATCAATTTCTTCGCCACCTTGCACCTGCTCGTCAGCCAGCAGCTTTTCGTCCATGTCAGCTGAATCGACCAGCTTCACCACATGGCCCAACTCCTCAACCACGAGCGTTGCCGTGTCCTGGTCAATCACCTGGTTGATCGTCACCATGGCACCCATGTTAAAGAGCACTTTGACGACTTCGTTGCCCTTGATAGCCATCCGCTGAGCGAGCTCAGCAACGGAAATACTTTCCGGGATTTCGACTTCGTGGATGACCGGAGCCGTCGGACGTTCGAACCCGTGCTGGCCATCGCCACCGACTGCAACTGTGCGGCGACGCATTGGCGTCTTGCGTTTACGGCGACCACTCTTGTCGCCCGCTACATGCAGTTCCTTGCGGCCGTAACGCGTCTCGCCACGCTTGGGCTTAGCCGGTTTCGCCTTCTCTTTTTCTTTCGTACGGCGCGCTCGTGCGTCGGCCTCAGCCTTTTCAATTCGGGTCTTTTCTGCGGCTGCATCGGTCGCCGCTTTTTCGGCCGCTTTGCGAGCATCGTCCTCGGCATCTTTAAGTGCCTGGACCTCTTTCTCTTTAGCCTCTATGGCCGCCTTCTCAGCCGCCTCTTTCTCAGCCTTGACGCGTTCCTGCTCGCGCGCTTTCGCTTCGACGCGCTCTTCCTCTTCACGACGCTGGGCATCGAGCGCTTCCTGCTCTTCCTGAGCCTGCTTCTCGAGCACGTCGCGCTTGATGTACGTGCGCTTGCTCCGAACCTCAACGTTGACCGTGCGGGAACGCCCCTGCGTACCGGACAGCCTTAGCTCAGACTGGGATTTGCGCTTCAGCGTAATACGACGCGGTGCCGCAGCAGTTGCCGGCGTGTCATCCTGACCGTGACTGCGACGCAGGTGCGACAGAAGCTCCAACTTCGCATCGTCGCTGATACTGTCATCAGAACCACTGACTTTGATGCCTGCTTCGTCGAGCTGCACAAGCAACTTCTCAACGGGCACTTTTAGTACTTCGGCAAATTGTGCAACTGTCACATCAGCCATACATTAACTCCGCTTTCCCGGCGATTACGCCTGCTGTTCTTCTTCGAACCAGTGGGCGCGCGCCTTCATGATCAACGCGGCCGCGACTTCTTCTTCCATCTCACTGATTTCAAGAAGATCGTCGGTTGCCAGTTCCGCGAGATCCTCGCGGGTGACAACACCCTTACTCGCCAGCGTAAACGCAAGCCCCTTCTCCATGCCCTCAAGGCTCAGGAGGTCTTCTGCCGGTTCGACTTCGTCGATCTTCTCTTCCTGGACGATTGCCTGCGTCAGCAGCACGTCACGCGCACGGCTACGCAATTCGTCAACGATGTCTTCGTCAAACTCCTCAATGGCCACAAGTTCAGCCGTCGGGACGTAAGCCACTTCCTCGATTGTCGAGAAGCCTTCCTGGACGAGAATCAGCGAAACCTCCTCGTCGACGTCGAGCTGCTTCGAGAACAAGCCAATAAGCTCCTTCATCTCCGACTCGCTCTTCTCCTCGGCATCCGCCGCGGTCATCACATTGAGCTCCCAACCCGACAGCTCACTCGCAAGCCGGATGTTCTGGCCGCCACGACCGATGGCCTGCGACAGCTTGTCCTCGTCAACGGCGATGTCCATGCTGTGCTTGTCTTCGTCGACGACGATCGAAACCACCTCGGCAGGCGACATGGCATTCACGACGAACTGGGCCGAGTTATCGTCCCAGAGGATAATGTCGACACGCTCGCCGGCCAGTTCGTTTGAAACGGCCTGCACTCGTGATCCACGCATGCCTACACAAGCGCCAACCGCATCTATGCGGCTGTCATTACTGCGCACAGCGATCTTCGCGCGAAGCCCCGGGTCACGGGCCGCACCGAGAATATCGATCAGACCCTGGCCCACTTCGGGCACCTCGATTTTGAACAGCTCAATCAGGAACTGCGGCGAAGTGCGGGTCATAAACAGCTGCGGGCCGCGTGGCTCGGAGCGAACCTCGGTCAGCAACGCCTTGATTCGATCCTGCGGACGAACCGGCTCGCGCGGCACCATCTGGTCGCGGGCCACAAAACCCTCGGCATTTCCGCCGAGGTCAATGTAGACACCATTGCGGTCGACTCGCTTGACCAGGCCAGAGAGCATCTCGCCTTCACGATCCTGGTATTCCTCGACGACCTGCTCACGCTCGGCTTCGCGTACCTTCTGTACAATGACCTGCTTGGCCGTCTGGGCCGCAATGCGGCCAAACTCGACTGATTCCATGGGTACTTCCACGAAACCGCCTGGCTCTGCGTTCTCGTCGACATCCACCGCATCAATCATGCGTAACTCACGATCGGGAGTTTCAAGCTCCGTCGATTCGTCCTCGAACACCAGCCATCGACGCCATGTGTCGTAATCGCCCGTCTCGCGGTCGATCGCCACGCGAACGTCAATATCCTCACCGTGCTTCCTGCGAGTCGCAGATGCCAGTGCGGCCTCGATTGCCTCGAAGATGATGTCTTTATCGACGCCTTTCTCGTTTGAGACTGCGTCAACGACCATCAAGATCTCTTTGCTCATTTCGTCAAAACTCCACTATCCCCGCTGGATTACTCCACGACGGGCACTAATCGGGCGGTATCGATCGTCTTTAGCGGCAAGCTAAGCGACTCTCCATCCACCTCGACCACAATATTCTCGTCATCCGACGACACCAATGTGCCGCGAAAACGCCGGCGTCCCTCAATCGGGAAACGCATCTGCACTTTCACGGTTTCACCTGCAAACCTTTGAAAATGCTCCACTTTCGTCAACTTCCTGTCCAGCCCTGGCGACGATACCTCAAGGTTGTAGTTGCCCGGCACAGGATCCTCGACATCGAGGAGTGCACTGACTGCCAGGCTGACCTTTTCGCAATCGTCGAGGTCAATTCCTTCCGGTTTGTCGATGAAGACTCGAATCAGACCGCCTTTGCCCCCCAGTCGAACCTCCAGGTCCGCCAGTTCGTAGCCCAGTCTTTCGACCGCTGGCTCAAGCAGTTTGAGCATTTCGTCGCCCGTCATCGTGTAACCATTTGTTTCAAAAACAAAAAAAGGGCCAATGGCCCATTCTTACTCCGCGCTCTGTCGTTGTCCTCAGACAACAAAAAACCCCTGAGCGGGGCCTTTATCTACCAGGGTCCTGGTAGCGATGGGTCCAAACTGCAGCCCCACTGGTGCGCGGGCCGGATTATACGGCAATCCAGAGCGCAGGTGCAATGCCCTCTGGACCATTCATTTCGACCCCTTCAGGACCCACCGAATCGGCCCGCGGGATCTCCAGAGAATCCCGGTCCGGTCCAGCCAGGCTGGAGCATCAGATACACTTATCTAACAGGTAGCGCTCAACGTCCTCCGGATCATTTATGAGCTTGTAGAATGCATCCATATATTTTGTAAGCGCCTTGCGCGTACCATCGGTCAGTCCTTCCTGCTCATTGATCAGTGCATAGATCTCCGGCCGCTTTTCTTTGAATCGTTGCAGTGACTGGTCCATGTAGGCGTTGTTGGCGCATCGACCGCGGTACAGTCGTGTTCGCACACTTCGAATCTTGAACTGTGGCGCCGGACTCGCGTACGGAGCATCAACAAAGCCGGATTGGTCAAAATCATAAGGAATAGGAAGTATCAGATCGGTATCTTCCCTGTTGAATAGCACGTAGTTGTGACAGCAGTTGTCGCCAGGGGGACCCGCTACTGGTGAGAAATCCGTGTTGCCGATCAGGTATTGAAATACCGACGTCAGATTGAGTCGATCAGGGGCGATATCCTTTACCTTTGCTCGCTCTATTTTCAACTCTTCCATGCCATAGCGGTCTGCCAGGCGCTTCTTGTGCTCAATCAGGAACGCATAGCGAACCTCTGGCTCTTTATCCTTCTCGATATTCTCAAAACTAACCTGCAGCAAGCGCGCTCGAAAGCTTAAATTCGTGACGGCATTGAATATTCGGTACGTGAGGTATTCGCGTAGAACGTGCTGCTCGTAGCGCGAGGAATACTTGCAGGGGATTACCAGTTTTAGTTTGTTCTGTCCCTCAAAGATTGTTCCGCGAGTCTGTTTCTTTTTAAAGTTCAGCAGAACCGGCGGGTATTTGCAGTTCTGATGTCGATTGTGCCCACGCGTTCGGATCTGGACGTCCAGCGGCACTGGAGTTCCGTCATCGTTTTCGTAGCTGATTGTGCCCGGCAGGTAATCCTCTTTTGACCGTTCCTTTATTAGCGTGGAGAAAGGACCGGAAAGATACACTCTGAGTGGGTCATTGGCCTGGAAAAGGGGATCCGGCGATTCACTAACCTCAGCACGCGCCGATGTTGCCAGGAATGCCAGTGCTATAAGGGTTGTGACGCACTTTATGGAGGTCATGGTTGGGCCCCGATCCTTGATCTGAATAGGTGCTGCGCTTATCATCTTGCCAGTTTTGGACGATGCTTCCAAACTTTGAACGTTCCGAGCCGGACGCGCTCAAAGACCCGGTAATCCGACAATCCCACAGGAGATACCCCAATGACCTCTAATCCCATGAGCGCCCGTTCGCTTTCGAAAGGCTTGGCCACGATTCTGGCGACGGCATTGCTTTTAACCGGTGTAACTATTGCCACAGCGGCCGGAGATTTACCAGAGACCACACCGGAAGGTCTTAAACTCGTCAAGAACGAAAAACACCGGGTTGTCTACCTGGCCGATGACGCTGATTTCAGTGTCTACACCAAGGTATACATCGTCGACGCTGCCGTCGCCTTCGCCAAGAACTGGCAGCGTGATTACAACCGGAATGAACGAGACCTGTCCAGAAAGGTCTCGGACAAAGACGTAGAACGCATTAAGAATGAGCTGTCCACCGAGTTCAAAGAGGTCTTCACCCAGGCAATGATCGATAACGGTCTGGAAGTTGTAACCGAAGTTGGTTCTGACGTGGTTGTCCTGCGTCCAGCGATCGTCAACCTGCAGGTCAATGCCCCGGACATTCAGTCCGCGACGCGCTCACACACCTACACGGCCGATGCAGGGCAGATGACTCTGTACCTCGAACTTTACGATGGTGTTAGCGGCGCACTGCAGGCAAAGGTACTGGATGCCAAATCCGCTCGTCGGACTGCACCGGGTATGACGTACGCAACCAAGTCGAGCAATATTCGGGAGGCAGATCGCCTGCTCAAGAGCTGGGCTGACGAGATCGCCAGTCACTTTCATATAGCCAAAGCGGCTGACGCCGAGGACAATGCCACGTCAGACGACGCGTCTGACTCCGAAGGCTAATACCTAGCTGGAAAGCCGTCCTCTTCACAGAGGGCGGCTTATCATCTGCCGATTCGAGCCTGAAGCAGGTGAATGCGGTCAATCAGATCCAGCGCCACCGCTGCGCCCGGAAGATTGAGGCCCAGATCGCGTTGCATTCGAATGACGGTTCGGGTTCGCCGAACACTGCTGTACGGCAGTACCGTTGTTTCGGGCGAATAACTAGTTGGCTCGAGAATCCCCTCGGCAATTAGCTCGTCGACAAGTTCTTCGTCGACAGAACAGATCCGGCAGAGTTCAACGACCGTAATCTCATCGCACTCGTCGCATATCTCGCCGATCAATATATTTTCATTTCTCGTTGTCATTGTCTCATCTCAAAGACGCACGTGGGTCGAACGCCATCTCCTTCGACATTTCTTTGTACAGGGCTTTCGCACCTTCGCTATCTGCAGGCGGCAGGACGACATCGAGTACGACGTAGAAGTCTCCCGGCTGTTTGCCGGGGATACCCTTCCCTTTTAAACGTAGCTTACGTCCTTGATTGGAGTTCTCCGGGATCTTCAATTCGATATCGCCGGACGGCACTGGCACGGTGACTCGAGCACCGAGTGCTGCTTCCCAAGGGGCGACAGGCAAGTCCATATGGACGTCGCGCCCCTCGACTCGGAATCGATTGTTTAACCCAATATCGACCTCGAGGTGCAGATCCCCCGCCTGACCACCTTGTGACACGCCTTGCCCAGCGAGTCGGATGGTCTGCCCGCTTTTGATCCCTTTAGGAATCTTCACATTGAGCGTTCGCTTCCGTGTGGTGACATGCCCGTCTGCTGAAACCTCGGGGTCGGTAAGGGAAATAGTCCGAGTCGCACCGTTATAGCTGTCACTCAATTCAATGGTAATGCGCGCATGTGTATCCCGATTCTGACCGAAACCGTCCGCTGCGCCACCAAAACCGGCCCCCGCCTGACCACGGCCGAACAAGGCTTCAAAGAATTCACTGTGTGCACCATCATTAAAGCCAGCCGAACCGCCAAACCCCCTGTCACCGGGACCTGCGAACTCGAAACCTTCATCCCACCCTGGAGGCGGTTGGAAGTCCTGCCCCGCCTGCCAGTTAGCGCCCAACTGGTCGTAGGCCGCTCGTTTCTCCGTATTTTTCAGCACGGCGTAGGCTTCGCCAACTTCCTTGAATCGCTTTTCACCCTCGGGATTGTCGGTGACGTCGGGGTGGTACTTGCGAGCGAGCTTTCGATACGCACGCTTGATTTCGTCCTGCGTCGCATCCCGGCTCACGCCCATAGTTTCGTAATAGTCGTGATAATCCATGTTGATAACCTGCGGCCTAAACGGCACATTAGTCTCTGCTACCCGGCCTCCAAATAACGGATACTACTTATTATGCCCAACAAACTCCCTCGCCGGACGTTTAGAAAGGCAGCTCTGATTCTGATTACGGGAGTCGTCATCATGGCTATTTTCTCATCCCTGACTGGTCTGCCAAATATCGACAATCGGTCGACATCCGAAACGATCACCGACACGGGAGATACTCGCCTTGGGCGACTGTTTGACGGGCGAAAAGGCGACAACGATAACGAAAATGGAATCATCGAACTGCCTCATGGCCGGGACGCGATTGCGGGCAGGGCCGTACTTGCCAGGACGGCCGACAAGAGCATCGACACCCAATACTACATGTGGCATCAGGACACTGTCGGTCGCCTCCTGGTCTTCGAACTCATCAAGGCGGCGGATCGCGGTGTGCGTGTACGAGTACTCGTGGACGACATGTACGGCAGCGATGGCCAGGACACATGGCTGGCGATGGACGTGCATCCGAATATTGAAGTCCGCCTGTTCGCTCCTTACTCCCGCCGACAACCCAAGTACTTGCAGTTCCTGACGCGATTTAAGGATGTCAACGCTCGTATGCATACCAAGACATTCACGGCCGACAATCAGGCTACGATCGTTGGCGGCCGCAATATCGGCAGCGAGTATTTCGATGCGGACCCCAAACTGGCGTTCGCCGACAATGACGTTCTTGCTGTGGGACCTGTCGTTCAACAGGTATCTGCTGAGTTCAACGACTACTGGAACGGCGACTACGCCTATCCTGTCGCGACGCTTCTGAGTCCAGCCACCGATTCGGATCTGGAATCGCTGAGGAACGAAGCCGACCCTTTGTATGCCAACCCGGACACCAAGAGATACACCGATGGGGTAAAGGAGGGGTCCCTCGCCAAGAGCCTGCGTGATGGTACAGCTAGATTCGAGTGGGGGTCCGGTACGATCGTCCGTGATTCATGGAGGAAGAGAGACCAGTCTTATGAAGGATGGGAAGACGACCTGCTGATTTCTCAGCTGAGGCCACATATCACGGCTGCGAAAGATGACGTCATCATGATTTCGCCTTATTTCGTCCCCGGGCAAGAGGACGTCGACATGTTCTGTAAGCTCTCGCAAGATGGCGTGAAGGTCAGAATCCTTACCAATTCGCTCGCCTCGAATGACGTTGCTGCCGTGCACGCCGGATATTCGAAGCACCGCGAAGACTTACTGCGCTGCGGTGTAGAACTCTACGAACTCGACGAGCACTTGAGGACCGATGAGCGTCGCGCATTCGCCTGGCTTCCCGGCCTGGCCAAATCAAGCCTGCACGCGAAGACGATGATATTTGACAAGCAGAAGATGTTCGTCGGTTCCTTCAACTTTGACCAGCGCTCGCTCTACTTGAATACAGAGATAGGCATTGTGTTCGAGCAGCAGGATATTGCAGGGCGCGCAACCGAGAAGTTCGACGCTAACATCGAAGACGTTGCGTTCAAGGTAGAACTCATTACGGCGGAAAACGGCAAGGAGACCTTGCGGTGGCACAGCATCGAAGACGGCAAACCCATCACCTATGACAAGGAACCCAATGTTGGCGCAGGAACCAGGGTCGCAGTGTGGTTCATGCGTCTACTGCCAATCGACTGGCTGCTTTAGCTCTGCTCCGTTGAGCTCGAGGAGCCAAAACTGTCAACGGCGGTTGCGGCGAAGCTCGCGGGAAACGCGACAAGAATGGCGCGTTTGAGGCCGGTCAGCGGATCACTGAGAAGATCGAGACGGTCAATGCCGAACAACAGCGCCATGCCTATCAGGAATGTAACACCATAGGTCGCGAAGACCCGTTGCCAAAACACCACCTTGTTATTGGTATCGTGTCCGTGAATCCCGTAGATCAGCACTGCGAGGAAGAAGATGGACGCAGCCGAGAAGAGAAGTGCGCGTGACAAGGACAACTCGGCCCCGAGATCCCAAATCTCCTCGGTCGACGCAGTGGGAAAAGCCATGATGCAGGCACCCAATGCGATTTCTACGACATCGCGAAGTCGGAAAGTGACGTGTCGAGTGGAGTCGTTGGCCATAGCTTCACCGTTGGAGAAAACTGTATTCTGAGCATCCAAGTATCGCGTATATTGGTGATATTGTCGCCCGATCCGGCAAGTGATTCGCAAGAAAGAAACGAGAAAATCCAATGATCTATATCGTCGTCGTATCCCTGTACGTTCTGATGCTGCTCGGAATCAGCGTCTACAAGAGCCGCTCCGTCAAGACCGATGAAGACTTCATGGTTGCCGGTCGAGGTGTACCCGTTTACATGCTGGTTGCCACTTTGGTCTGCACCTGGATTGGTTCCGGCAGTTTGTTTGGCACGGCGGGGCTCACTTTCAGGACGGGCATCTCGGAACTTTGGTTCTCGGCCGGAGCCTGGGTAGGCATCCTGGTCGTCTATACGATTGCCGCCCGCGTGCGCCGTATCGCCAAGTACACGCTGACCGACCTTCTCGAGAAACGCTATTCCCAAGTCGCCAAGGTCCTTGGAACGATTACGATCATCATCGCGTACATGGTCATTGCGGGCTACCAGTTCAAAGGCGGTGGACGCTTCATTGCGATTCTTTCTGAAGGGTCCATCACACCGGAGACCGGCATGATCATTGCCGCCGCACTTATTATTGGATTCACTGTCCTCGCGGGCATGGTCTCGATCGTATCCATCGATATTTTCAACGGCAGCATCATGTTGCTCGCAATGATCGTCACCCTGCCCTTCGCAATTATGGGGCACGGTGGCGTCGACGCTGTCATTACAACCATTCAGCAGCAACAACCGACGCATCTGTCCATCATGGGCGGACACGATTTAGTTTGGGTCGTGGGCATCGCGCTACCGACCTTCCTGCTGTTGATGAGCGAGTCGAGCATGTACCAGAAGTTCTCGTCTGCCGATAATGCACGCAATGCCAAGCGCGCGGTTATGGGCATGTTCATCGGTGTCGTGCTGGTCGAAACACTGATGATGCTTATCGCCCTGGTGGGATTCGCGATTTATGCAGACGATCCGCGTTTCTTCCTTGCGGACGGGAGCATCGACCGGGCAATGGCCGAGGAGATCATCCTGCGCATCGGCTTCGAGCAACTCCCAACCATCATCGGGTCGCTGTTGTTGGCGGCCGGTGCGGCAATCGTAATTTCTACGGGCAACACGTTCCTGATGGTGACGTCGACCAATGTCACGCGCGACATATTCCAGGCGTTCTTCTACAAGAACGCGACCTCGTCGCAGGTTGTCTGGATTCAGCGTGCATGCATCGTTGGAATCGGCGTTCTCGCCTACCTGCTGATGAGTCAGTTTGAGACGATCCTCGAGATGGCGCTGGTGTCGTACACCATGATCGGTGCATCCCTCGCACCGGCGCTGCTTGCTGCCTTCTTCTGGAAACGCGTAACGCGAATTGCCGGCGTGCTATCGATCGCGGCGGGCATGCTGTCAGTCATTACAATAACGGTACTGAACTCTGTTTTCCGGGACAGCGGGACGACAATCCTTGGGTTCGACTTTCCGATGGACACGGACTACATCGCGATTCCGGCCGTTATTATTTCCGTAACAACGCTGGTCGTTGTGAGCCTGCTTACACCTAAACCCCAGGAGTCCGACTGGCGCGAGTTTACCAGTGAGAAGCAGGTACAATAGGTCCTCAGTCACAGCCAAATTCGGGGCGTAAGCATGCGTTTCGGCGGGAAATGGGTACTGGCGGTTAGCCTGCTGAGTGCAGGCGCGATGGCACAGGTACCGACTGCCAATTGGGAATACGACGCGCCTTATCGTGACCCAATGCTGTATCTCCACTCCCTGGTCAATTATTCACACGATCTCCAGTGGCAGTTCGACTGGGAACGTCGGCAACTCGCCGATAATGCCCTGCGCATCAAGACGGGCAGCGTCACTTCAAAAGAGTTACTTACAGACACTGATATCAACATTAATCAGCCGCTGAACGACAAGTGGCGCTTCCAGGGCAGTTTCAGGCGCGCCGGCTTGCGACAATGGCCCCAGGTCGAAGAACGTTTAATGCTGGGATTTGAACGGTCCGTATTTGATTCCTCGGCGATCTATCTGACGGTCAATCCTGAATACAGCAAGGAGTTCCTCGACATTGCCGCCGGGTACACGCTGTATCGGGACGACCGGGAGCAGTACGCTCGCGTTGGGGTGTTGTTTGAGGACGTCAACTATCAAACCAAGACCGATACAGGCGGTATTTCGGAACAGGACCCGATAGCTCTGCAGTGGATGGTTCGCCAGGCCTTGGCGAATAACTGGTTTCTGTACAGCGCGGGTGAGGTTGGGAGTGGATTTGAGCGGGTCTACCCGGACGAAAGCCGGTCCCCGGATATCTCTCGTCACGATCAACGTCGAAACACCGCCCTGTTAAGGGTATCGCGCTCCACGGAAGATGGCACCGCATGGTCGGCATGGGTTGACTGGTACGACTTCACCGAGGTCATGGAGTACAGGCAACCAACATTCGACTACGACTATCAAAATACGCAGTTGGTTTTCGCGATTGAGCACGCAAGAGTGTATCGGGAACGGCACCGGCTACGTTTTCTTGCACATTACGTTGACCAAAAGGCCGAGTCTGTCGGATTCAAAGAGCACACGTACGATCGATCGGACGTTCTTGGCGGTGCTTTTTATGAATACCTGTGGCCCAACAGCAGTGCGACCTTTGGATACGGATTCGGCCAGCCCGACATCGCACTCCGAGCGCCCGACGACGCGGAGAACTACAACCTTGACGACTACTGGGACAAACTCATGGTCGGGTGGCGATACGCATTCTCAGACGATGCACAGATCTACGTGTCTGTTGCTCACGAAGTCAGTGCGAAGGGCTTCGGCGGAGGAGCCATAAGGTTCCAGATGTTCTTCTGATCTAGCATCGGCGGATGCAGGCCGGCCCGACAGGACCGACCTGACAGCAATCCGGCCTAGTAATTCTGCGTCGGCATATCCCTCGGCGGCACGACGTCATCATCAGAAACATTGAAGATTACGCGGTCAATTAGCCCCGTAAACAGGAATGGATCGTCGTACATATCCGATACCTGCGTACCGGTGTCCCTACCGACATCGAAGGTCTCGGCCAGTGAGTAAGTACTGATGTGCATTTGCGGCATCTCAACCTCGTCGACTTTCTCACCGTTGACGAAGAGCTCACCGGTTCCACCAAATGCTTGTGTCAATATGAAATTGAATTTCAGGTCTGTCGGACCTGAGGGCAGCGGCGGTGACTCCAGAATGTAATGGACGCCGTCGAGGAAATTGTAGTCGTAGTACAACTTGTTGTCCTTGATGAACATCGTGTACCCGCCGGTCATGCCACCGACTGCAACGATCACGCCCTCGTCTTCTCCAGACAGATCGATAGTCGTCTCGATAGTATGAGCGCGGTTCTTGACCGGTGCGGATGACTTCTCGGCGATGCGTACCGCGCCGGGCGCGAAATAGACAAACTCAGTCTGGTCGCCGAAGAGCCGATCCTGTTGAGCGCCGAGTCGTGCAATCATATCGTCGTAGAGTGGATAGACATTGTACTTCCATGCCTCTTCGTCAAAGATTTTTACTAACTCGGCGAGCTTTTCCGGATGTTCATCAGCCAGGTTCGTGCTCTCGGAAAAGTCCTCCGCAACGTGGTAGAGCTCCCATTCGTCATTCTCGAAAGGCAGGACGACATTGACGTCCCAAGGCATGCGATTCGCATGCAGAGTCACAGCCTTCCAGCCATCAACCCAGATTGCGCGGTTGCCGAACATCTCGTAGTACTGGCGCTCCTTCTGGTTCGGCGCATCAGCGTCGTTGAAGGCGTACATCATCGAGACGCCATCCATCGGTTGTTGTTCAACGCCGTGATATTCCTCCGGCACTGTGATGCCGGCCGCCTGCATTATGGTCGGGGCAATGTCGCTGATATGGTGATACTGGCTCCGCACCTCGCCCTGCGCCTGAATGCCATTCGGCCAATGCACGACCAATGCATCCTGTTGCCCGCCGCGATGTTCACTTTGTTTGAAATACCGGAATGGCGTATTGCCTGCCATAGCCCAGCCCGCATGGTAATGGGGATACGTATTCTCGCGGCCCCAGTCTTCCTGGGCACGGAAATTGGCCTCAAGTGGCGTTTGCAGGCCATTCAAGACATAGGTCTCGTTGAATGTGCCAGCCAGTCCGCCCTCGCCGGATGCGCCATTGTCGGCTGTGACGAAGATCAGCGTGTTATCCAGTTCGCCAATTCGTTCGAGTTCGTCGACGACTCTGCCTATCTGAAGGTCGACCCATTCCATCTGTGCAGCGAATACCTCCATCTGGCGGGCATATAAGCTCTGCTCCTCTTCCGACAACGAATCCCAGGCGGGAATCTGATCTATGCGTTCGGTCAGCTTCGTACCTTCGGGAACGACACCCGCCTCAATCTGCTGCTTGAGAATCTGTTCACGAGCGACATCCCAGCCCATATCAAACTTACCCTTGTACTTGTCGATGTGACTATCGGGGGCATGATGTGGCGAATGCATGGAACCTGACGCCCACAACATCATGAACGGCAGGTCTGGTTTGATGGACTTGTGTCCGGTAATCCATTCGATGGCCCTGTTAGCCAGATCCTGATCCAGGTGAATAGACTTGCGATAAGGCTCCGGCGTATGGTCATTCCACATGACAGGCACGAACTGGTGAACATCTGCTGCCATGAATGTGTAGGCGTGATGGAAGCCCTCGCCGCTCGGCCAGCGATCGAACGGACCGACCTGAGATACCTCGTACAACGGCGTGTGGTCCCATTTTCCGAGTGCGTAGTTCACGTAGCCGGCTTCTTCCAGGTAGTTCGCAACCGATTTTGCCGACTCCGGCATGACCGCGTTGTAGCCCGGGAAGCCCATCGCAGTGAGTGCGTGGCTGCCAAGCCCGATCGAGTGCGGATTGCGGCCGGCCATCAGAGAGGCGCGTGACGGCGAGCAAAGTGCTGTTGTGTGGAAGTTATTGAACCGCAGGCCATTCGATGCGAGTTGGTCAATGTTGGGTGTTTCAATCAGACCGCC
>Ga0316192_10001467_pt1 | contig 17353 bp, 14 predicted proteins | sample MerIslwburrow_MG_FD_204931 | JGI IMG/M metagenome (GOLD analysis project Ga0316192, IMG submission 204931) | Coastal sediment microbial communities from Maine, United States - Merrow Island worm burrow | ecosystem: Environmental > Aquatic > Marine > Coastal > Sediment | place: USA: Maine...
GCTTTTGTATGTGCTGTAAAAGGGTATGACCTGATATTAACCATGCCTGAAACAATGAGTATTGAACGAAGAACGCTTCTTAAATCACTCGGGGCAGAGTTGGTACTAACACCTGCAGATCAGGGCTTGAATGGAACACTTAAGAAGGCTAACGAACTGGCAAACCAGGGTGAAAATTACCATATTCTTCAGCAGTTTGAGAATCCTGCTAATCCTGAAATTCATCGAAAAACTACTGCTGAAGAGATCTGGAAAGATACTGATGGCAAGGTAGATATGCTGGTTTCAGGAGTTGGTACAGGCGGAACCATTACGGGTGTCTCCGAAGTATTAAAGAAAAAGAATCCCAACTTTAAAACGATTGCTGTTGAACCAAAAGAATCTCCTGTGCTTTCAGGAGGCGATCCGGGGCCACATAAGATTCAGGGGATTGGCGGTGGATTTGTACCTGCAATTCTTAATACTGAGATCATCGATGAGGTAGTCACAGTAAGCAGTGGAGAAGCTTTCGAGCATGCTAAGCGATTGATTCAGGAAGAAGGAATTATGGCAGGAATATCATCCGGAGCAGCTGTTTGTGCTGCCTTGCAGGTGGCAAAACGGGAAGAAAACAAAGGCAAATTGATGGTAGTGATAATCCCCAGTACGGGAGAAAGATACTTGAGCACTGATCTTTTTGCAGAATTCAGAGATTAGTATTTTATTCGAATTACAAATCGGAATAAAATAAATATGGGTCTTTATAAAAAATACATTTTACCAAAAATCATTCATTGGACCTGTCAGCAAAATCCAACTATGCGCCAGAGAGAGAAGGTAGTTCCTCTGGCTTCAGGGAAGGTCCTGGAAATTGGAATTGGATCCGGGCTTAATCTGTCCTATTATAATTCAGATGAAGTTCAACATTTAACTGGTATTGATCCATCCGCAGAGAACTGGAATATGAATACCAATAAAGTTCAGGATCTTGGTTTTGATTTTGAATTTATAAAAGCTTTTGCTGAAGATATCCCTTCAGATAATAACCAGTATGACTCTGCTATAATTACCTATGCCTTATGTTCTATCCCTGAACCTGATTTAGCTCTTGAAGAAATCAAAAGAGTTTTAAAACCAAATGGTAAATTAATCTTCTGCGAGCATGGTCTTGCTCCTGACACTAAGATCAAAAAACAGCAAAAGTTCATAAATCCTATGTGGCGATGGATCAGCGGTGGCTGTAACCTTACCAGGGATGTACCAATTTTGTTGGCCAATGCTGGTTTTAAGGTTTTAGAGATGGATACAATGTATTTACCTGGCTGGAAACCCGGGAGTTTTAATTACTGGGGATCTGCAAAAATAGAATAGATATTTTAGCTAATATTTCAATAAGAAACAGTAATTATTATAAAAAACATAAATTTTTTATAATAATTTATCCCGAATTGTAATTTTTTCTCACAAATATTGCACATTTGTCGCATTATTCTACATAAAAATGAAAAATGAGCAATCTAATCACTCCAACAGGGTATAAGAGCCTTCTCGACCTGAACCAAACCGAGCAAGCCATCAAATTAGTAAAAGATACTTTCCAGCTAAATTTATCATCTGAATTAAAATTAAGGAGAGTTACTGCTCCTTTGTTTGTACTAAAAGGAACTGGAATTAATGATGATCTGAATGGCACTGAAAATAAGGTAAGTTTTGATATTAAAGATTATGATGGAAAGGAAGCTGAAGTAGTCAATTCATTAGCTAAATGGAAAAGAATGGCACTGGCTGATTATGGAATCAGTACCGGATATGGATTATATACTGATATGAATGCTATCCGACCGGATGAAGAATTAGATAATATCCATTCCCTTTATGTGGATCAATGGGACTGGGAACTTTCGATTACTAAGGAAGAAAGAAATCTTGATTTTTTAAATTTCGCAGTAAAAAAGATATATGAATCGATAAAGCGTACAGAGTTTGTAATCCAGGAATACTATACTGAGATCAATCCAATACTTCCTGAAAATATTACTTTTATTCATTCTGAAGATCTTCTGGCTCAATATCCTGATCTAACACCCAAGGAAAGAGAACTGAAAGTAGTGAAACAATATGGTGCCGTTTTTATTATAGGTATTGGTGGGGAACTTGCAAATGGCCAGCCACATGATGGAAGAGCTCCGGATTATGACGATTGGACTACTGATACTATTAATGGATATAAGGGCCTTAATGGTGATATTATTCTCTGGAATCCAATATTAGAAATCGCATTTGAGATTTCTTCCATGGGAATCAGGGTAGACAAAAAGGCTTTATTAAAACAACTGGAAATATCCGGAACTCAGGAAAGACAAGAACTTGATTTTCACTCCAAACTTATCAAAGGAGATCTTCCATATTCCATTGGAGGTGGAATAGGCCAATCCAGGTTATGTATGTATTATTTGCGAAAAGCACATATAGGTGAAATCCAATCCAGTATCTGGCCAGGATCCATGGTAGAAGAATGCAAAAAGAATAATATTGTACTTGTATAATTGTAATTTCGGAATATATAGCATCATGGAATCTGATGTTTGATTTCTTAATAGAGAAATAGGATTGTAACAGAAGATTATGTTTTAATAATCATCAAAGTGTGGATAGGGGCTTCTAATAAAATCTTAATACGAAGATCTCTTAATTAACCTCTATTAACAGTTTCGTAATTGCTAATAATTGTACAAACTTTTTACCTGATAGCAAACTATTAATTGTTTCAAAAATTGGACTCTTTAGGTGATAATAATATAATATCTGGTTTGAAAAAAGGAGATGAGTCTTCCTTTCAACTGCTGATTGAATTATACCAGGATAAAGTTTACAATACCTGTCTGGGATTTGTAAGAAATGAATCTGATGCTGACGATTTAACCCAGGAGGTTTTTATTGAAGTCTTTTTAAAGATTAATACTTTCAGGGGTGATGCCTCCATCTCCACATGGTTATACAGGATTGCCGTAAATAAGTCACTCGAATTTATCAGGAAACAAAAACGGAAAAAAAGATTTGGCTTTCTGAAGTCATTATTTGAGAATGAAGATATGCCGGATACTAGTTTGAAAAATAATAATCATCCAGGTATTCAATTAGAGATGAAAGAACTAGCTGAAATACTTTTTGAGGCACTGGATAAATTGCCTGTAAATCAGAAAACTGCTTTTACCCTCCATAAAATAGAGGGATTAAGTTATAAAGAAATAAGTAAAGTGATGGGAAAATCCAACTCCTCCATTGAATCTATTTTGCACCGGGCAAAAGTTGGTCTAAGAAAACTTTTATCCGAATATTATAAGAATGTTTAGAACCATGCGAAGGTTTTCAAAGTAATAAGCATCAAACTAACTGTAAAATGAAAAAAAGTGACGCAAATATTGAAAGGAGAATCGAAGATACTATAGTTGCTTTGGACCATATCAAAAAGGCTAGCCCAAGACCATTTCTCTATGCACGTATTAAGGCAAGGATGGATAGCAAGAAAGTAATGCAGGAAAGTTTCTATATTTCTCCTTTCCTAAGGTATGCAACGATATGTATGATTATTTTAATGGCCTCTATTAATCTTTTAACTGCATCACAATTCCTTGGACAATCTACTATACCTGAGTCTATAAATTCTGATTTAGAAGAACTAACGAAAGAATATTATTCTGAAGTAATTACTATAGACAATCTTGAGAACTATTTAAATGAATGAATAATGGCGATACTAACAAATAAAAAATTTCTCTGGGGTGTAATAATCTTGTTAATTGTACTAAATCTTTTATCACTTAGTGCTATATGGCGTACCAGGGACAGAAAACCTATGTTTAACCAGAAAAGTAATATTTCAAGGCAGGATCATTTTCTACACCGTAAACTTAATTTTTCTGCAGAACAACAGGTATCATTTGATTCTCTTATTACCGAGCAACGACGGAATTTGAGTGTTGTTATGAAAGAAATTGGGACGTTCCGTAAAAGCCTCATTGAATCAATCCAGAGTGATAATAATGTAAATATTGACTCATTAGTTAAGCAAATCGGGGATAAGCAAATGGTATTGGAAAAAATAAACTACAATCATTTCAAAGAAGTGTTAAGCATCTGTAATTCAGATCAAAAGAAAGAATTTTTGAAAATTATGGATCGGGCAGTAATGCCTGACCGAAGATATGACAGATCAAAGAGATCTGGCAGGGAACAAGATACTAAACGCTTCAGATAGAAAATCCGGCAGAAAATAAACCAATTTCTGGCAAACAGCATCACCCACCAGAATATCCATCGATACTAATCTAAAAAATTGATACATGAAATTTAATATTCGGGCAATACATCGTGATTTCGCTTATTTTTATGTGGGATTAATCATAGCCTTTTCGGTTTCCGGGATAGCTCTCAACCACCGTAGAAATTGGGATCCAATGCAGTATAAATATGACAGCAAAGACATTGAGCTGGATTTATCCGAAAGCCAGGAAATATCTGAAGAAAATATAAAAGAGGCAATAGAATCCTTGGATATGCAACTTGAATTTAGAGGACTGAGAAAACAAGAAGAAAAACTAACCGTGTTCGTTGCCGATGGGATGATTACTCTGGATCCTATATCAGGAAAAGGGAAACTAGAACTGATGAAAAGACGTCCGGTTCTTGGTAACATGACCTTATTGCATAAAACAACAGATCGCTTCTGGATATGGTATTCGGACATATTTGGTATAGCAATGCTCCTGATTACGATCACAGGAATGTTTATTGCAAAGGGAAATAAAAACTTCGCTACGAGAGGATGGATATTTGCGATAGCTGGAATAATATTTCCATTAGTTTTTCTTCTATTCTTATCATAGAGGTATTCCAGTGAATAGATCAGGTCAATATAAATATATATTGTTGATTTGAACAACCTTTTAAACAACTGAGATTAATTAATATTTACGGAAAAATTTCATCCCTAAAATTCAGGTTTTGTCTTCAAAAATTAATGTCTTGTCCTTTTAGCCGGTTTTAATAATAGTTAAAAATCTTTCAAGATCGTTATTTGGAGTAAAATCGAGGAATTATTAAAACATATTCTAAACTTATTTGTTTATTCAAAGTCGATAGTTGCATATGCAATCAATTTGATAAAATGATGTATATTTGCGATCCTTTAAAATTTATTGAGATATAAAATGGATAATGTACTAATACCATGGATGGGAAGAACAATGAAGGTTTTGGACTATTTCATTTCAGATAAGTTATGTGAAAATGGAATTGAATTAACCAGAGTTCAATTAATCCTTTTATATAAATTAAAGGAAGCGGATGGCCAACCTCAACATAACCTGGCTTATCTTACAAATAGAGATAAAGCTTCTCTGGCAAGACTTTTAAATACCATGGAGAAGAAAAATCTGGTTGCCCGCATACCCTCGAAATCGGATAATCGAATCAATCATATTTTCCTTACAAAACACGGTGATGAAATGTTAAAAAATGCAGCACCCGTTATGACTGATATTCTTTCACAAATACAGGAAGGGATTTCAGAAAGTGAAATTGATAATGTTATTAAAGTATTAAAGAAAATAAATAAAAATATCAAGTCTGAAGAATTAGTTGCAATGCAAACTAAATAATAATCATGAGAAAAATAATAACCGTTGTTATCGGAATCGTACTGATCGGTATAGGCTACCTGGGCTTCATTTCCTTATCCAATAATAAAAAAAGCAGACCTCCATCAGACAATAAAGTTGTCACAACTGTGTTTGTCGAAACAGTTAAAAATTCAAATATACCTGTACAGGTAATAGAAAGCGGGAGACTTATTGCAAAAGACCGAATGGAACTTTTCGCTGAAGTACAAGGTGTTATGGAATCTACTCAAAAAGAGTTTAAACCAGGTTCTACATATAAAAAAGGAGAAATCATGTTGAAGATCAGAAGTGATGACTTTTTTGCAAATCTTCAATCTCAAAAAAGTAATTTACTAAACCTGATCACAGCTATCCTCCCGGATTTAAGGCTTGATTATCCAGATGCCTACCCTAAATGGGATGCTTATGTTAGAGATTTTGATTTAATGCAGCCAACGCCGGAATTACCTAAAGCTAGTTCTGACAAAGAAAAATTCTTTATTACCGGCCGCAACATATTCACTACGTATTATAATGTAAAAAATAGTGAAATAAACTATAGAAAATACAATCTCAGAGCTCCATATAATGGTATTCTTACAAGCGCTCTGGTAACACCTGGCACATTGGTACGCCCAGGGCAAAGACTGGGAGAATATATTGATCCATCAATCTATGAACTTGAAGTATCTATCAGTAAATCGATAATACCGGCAGTATCTATTGGGCAGAGAGTTAAAATCAGGGATTCAGAATCAAAAGATAGTAATTGGATTGGGCGAATCATCCGAATTAATGGCAGAGTTGATCAGACAACACAAACTGTACAGGTATATATTCAAGTAAGAGGCACCGAATTGAAAGAAGGAATGTACCTTGAAGCCATTATAGAAGGCAAAGAAAAACAAAACGCCTATGAACTATCCCGAAGTGTACTCATTGATGAATCCAAAATTTATATTGTAAGCGATAGTACTTTACAACTCGTTGATATTGAGCCGGTTCATTATAATCAAAAAACTGTGATCGTAACTGGTCTGAAAGATGGAGATACGGTTGTATCTAAGCTCATACCCGGTGCTTTTGAGGGTATGGAAGTTCAAATATATAATTCAAATTAAATCCTGATATGAGAAATATAATATCACATTTTATAAAATATCCTACTGCAGGCAATGTCCTGATAATAGGATTTATTCTATTGGGTTCTATTGGTATGTTGAGCTTAAAATCCTCTTATTTTCCATTAAACGAATCCAGGATAATAAGCATAAGCGTTATGTATCCAGGTGCTTCTCCCCAGGAAATGGAAGAAGGGATCATTTTGAAAGTAGAAGATAATTTGCGCGGGCTTGTTGGGATAGACCGGTTTACCTCTGTTTCGAGAGAGAATTCGGCCACCATTACTGTGGAAGTAATTAAAGGATACGATGTAGATGCGGTTCTCCAGGATGTTAAAAATGCTGTAGACAGGGTTCCTTCTTATCCTGTAGGTATGGAACCACCGGTTATTTCTAAAAGTATCTTCCGTTCGGAATCCATATCATTTGTTATAAGTGGGAAAAATGTTTCCTTAAAAAGCCTGAAGGATATAGCTCGTGAGATTGAATCTGATCTAAGAATGAAAGATGGTATTTCCCAAGTAGCTTTATCCGGATTCCCAGCAGAAGAAATTGAAATTTCTGTTGATGAAGATAAATTGAGGGCCTATAATCTAACTTTCCGCGAAGTAGCCAGTGCTGTTTCAGCAACAAATATCCTGGTAACAGGCGGTTCCATTAAGACAGAATCTGAGGAGTACCTGATTCGAGTAAACAACAGAGCTTATTATGGAAGAGAATTAGATTATATTGTTGTTAAAGCTGATGAAAGCGGCAATAAAGTAAGATTGGGTGATATTGCAGAAATCAGAGATAGATGGAATGAGAATCCTGATCGCTCCTATTTTAATGGAGAGCCTTCCATCAGGATATCGGTTAGTACTACAAATTCTGAAGATCTAATCACTGTAGCTAAAATTACCAAAGATTATATTGAAGAATTTAACCGGACACATAATAACGTAAAACTCGATATTACCCGTGATGCTTCTGAACAAGTTGAAGAACGAACAAAACTACTATTGAGAAATGGTGTCCAGGGGATGTTTCTTGTACTTTTGTTTTTAGCTCTTTTCCTCAAACCCAGGCTCGCTTTCTGGGTAGCTTTTGGATTGCCTATATCATTTTTCGGTATGTTCATGTTTGCTGATATGCTGAACATTACCATAAATGTACTATCCCTGTTTGGGATGATTATCGTGATTGGTATTCTGGTAGATGACGGTATTGTTATCGCTGAAAATATCTACCATCATTTTGAAATGGGTAAGAGCCGTATCAAAGCTGCTATCGATGGCACGATGGAAGTGATCACTCCTATTACTGCTGCTATTGTAACTACTTTGCTTGCTTTTTCAACTTTTTTCTTTCTTGATGGAAGAATCGGTGAGTTTTTTGGAGAAGTGGCGCTCGTAGTGGTACTTACTCTTTCAGTTTCTCTTGTTGAGGCCCTTATAATACTACCTTCACATATAGCACATTCCAAAGCACTTACTAAAGGACAAAAAGCATATTGGATTAATCGACAGGCGGATAGATTTATCAGCTGGTTGCGTGACACATTATATGCTCCTTATCTTAAGTTTTTTATAAAAAATAAATTTCTGGGATTGGCCATTCCAATTATGTTTCTGATAATAACCCTTGGGGCCATGGCAGGAGGTATTATTAGAGTCACTTTTTTCCCAACAATAGCTAGTGACAGGGTATCAATTACATTAAGAATGCCTCAGGGAACAAATGAATTATTAACTGATTCATTGGCTACTGAGATAGAGAAAGCTGCCTGGGCCGTTAATGAAGATTATAAAGGGAAACAATCCGGCGATTTAAATATTGTCGAAAATATAATTAAACGCCTTGGTCCGGGAACAGCAAACGCCTCCATCACCGTAAACCTCCTTCCTGGAGAAAAAAGGGATTTCCCTGCGTATGAAATTTCAACTGCCATTTTCGACAAAGTTGGCGTTTTACATGGAGTTGAAACGCTGGAATTTGGTTCCGGAAGTGGCTTTGGTGGTAAACCAGTATCCGTATCCCTGATGGGCAATAACATTCAAGAATTAAAAGGAGCTAAAGAGATTCTTAAGGAAAGGTTAAGGGATAATCCTTTACTTAAAGATGTAGCAGACAATGATCCTGCCGGAATAAAAGAAATTGAGATTTTATTGAAAGAAAATGCTTATGCTATGGGCTTTACTCTTAGCGATGTAATCAGCCAGGTAAGAAGTGGCTTTTTTGGATTCCAGGCACAACGATTCATGAGAATTCGAGATGAGATCAGGGTGTGGGTAAGATATGACAGGGATGCCAGATCCTCCATTAAAAATCTGGATGATATGAGGATTGTAAGTCCCTCAGGGCAGCGAGTGCCTTTGAGTGAAATAGCAGAATATCAAATTGCCAGAGGTGAAATTTCTATAAATCACCTGGACGGAAGAAGAGAAATAAATGTCAGTGCGGATTTAAAAGATCCGAGGAATAGCAGTGCTACAGATATCATGGATGAAGTCAAGGGGGTAATCATGCCTGAAATACAAGCACTTTATCCAACGGTAACTGCAGGCTTCGAGGGACAGAATCGTGAGTTTGCCAGAGTTACCAATTCTGCAGCTACAGTACTTCCTGTGATCTTATTTCTTATGTTTATGGTTATTGCTTTTACATTCCGATCCATTAGCCAGCCTTTGTTGTTGTTTATTATGGTCCCTTTCAGCTTAATTGGAGTTGCATGGGGTCATTGGATACATAACTTCCCAATCAATATGTTATCTTTTTTGGGAATAATAGCATTGATAGGTATCGTGGTGAATGATGGTCTGGTATTGATTCAAAAATTCAATGGCTATTTGAAGGAAGGATTAAAATTCGATGATGCCATATTGGCTGCTGGAAAATCAAGGTTCCGGGCGATCTTTTTAACTTCTATAACTACAATTGCTGGCTTATCACCTTTAATGCTTGAAAAAAGTCGTCAGGCACAATTCCTCATACCAATGGCCATCTCAATAGCCTACGGAATTGGTGTGGCAACAGTGCTAACCCTCCTTATGCTTCCTATACTATTAGCTGTTGGAAATAGCATGAAATATTATTGGAAATGGTTAGTCAGTGGTAAAAAGACAGAAAGAGAAGAACTCGAGAGAGCAATTATTGAACAAAAAGTTGAATCTTATGATTTATAATAAATTTATATCCCTTATTCTATTTATTCTGGTACTAGCAGGTAATAGCCTGGCTCAGGAAGTACTTCCTAAAACTACTGCGGTTGAGATATTGCTGGAGCATAATTATGATATTAAAATTGCTAAGAATAATGTTGAACTAGCCTCTAACAATGCCCGTATAATGAATAGTGGATATCTTCCGTCCGTAGAAGCTGGTGCTGGATCGATTATTACTTCGGGCACTTCTAGTGTAGAATACCAGGATGGAAGAACTCAAGAAACCTCTAATGCACAGACTTATTCATTTAGCTCATCATTGGGATTAAACTACACCTTATTTGATGGCCTTGGAAGGAAGTATAATTACAGTAAGCAAAAGGAGAATTATACAATATCTGAGCTCCAGATGAGACGGGCTGTTGAATTGAGTGTCCTTGATCTCTTCAGAATATATTATGATGTTGCCAGGCTAACTACCAATGAGATAAACCAGAGAGAAACCATGGATATCTCAAGAAGAAGGTTGGACAGGGCCAAATATGGGTACGAATATGGGCAAAGCACACAACTGGATGTCTTAAATGCAGAGGTTGATTATAATACAGATAGTATTACATATTTGAATATAATACTGGAGTTACAAAATGTGAAACGAGATATTAATGTTCTACTTGGCAGAGACGTTAACACGCTTTTTGTTGTGGATACATCAGTAGTTTATGAAAAGGTAATTATACTGGAAGATCTGATGAATGATGCAATGAAAAATAATGTAACACTGTTACTTAACCAAAGTTTCGTTCAGACGTCAGAATATGATATTAATATCAATAGATCAGCTAAGATTCCCCGCCTTGACCTGAATGCCTCCTATCGGTGGTCAGACAGGATTAATGACCAAACCTCCCTTGTCACATCACAGATAAATTATGGCCCTCAGGCTGGATTAAATTTATCGTGGAATATATTTGATGGGGGTACCACCAAAACACGAACACAGAATGCTAAAATTACCAGGGATAACGAACTTATAAACCTTGAACAGTACACAAAGGTTCTCGAAAGAAATGTAAATAATGCATGGAGTTTTTATCAAAATGCCTTATTTGTTCTGGAGGCAGAAAGAAAAAATCTTGAAACAAATCATTATAATTTTGACCGATCTGTTGAACAATATCAATTGGGACAAATCACATCAATTGTATTTCGCCAGGCACAATTTAACCTTTTGAGGGCAAATCAGAATTTCAATCAGGCAAAATATGATGCGAAAATCGCTGAATTGGCATTACTTCAGTTGAGTGGTTCGTTAATGTATGCTACCTTTTAACCCGAATTCGGCAATAGAACTTTGTAATGAGGCTTTAAAGTGCAATAAAACAGACACTTATTGAGACGAAGCATAGCACCGCTATGGTGAGTTGATATAAGTGGGTACAACGGACTGTTTTGCAGCAGTTTAAAGACGGAATAAATTTTCTAATGCCGATTTCAGGTTTAATTATTGAAAATTGAACTGTAAGGCAAGCCTTAATCAGGAATTCAGGTTTAAAAATTGAAATTATTAGAATTCTTAATTGCTAACTCTTAATTTTTAACCATTTACAGTTTTATTCATAACCTTAAGATACCCCATGTAGGCTCTATTATGCAGGATCCAGTTCTTCACAATTTGCTTGCCTACCATTTTGGTAAGTGGGGGCATAATTGAGGGTAAATGTGCTCTCTTAAATAACTTTTTTGAAATTACAATAAGCGTCTTAAAAAAAACATTTAAAGCATCATTGAATGCATTGGTGTAAGAGTAGAAATCACTGTAGCAGTCAATCATACCCTGTTGTAATTCGAACGCACTCAGTTTCTTTGGTTGGAACACAACATGCATAGCATCATAAAACTCCCATTTTTTATGTAACAAGCGACCTTCCCGTTCCAATTGCTTGTACAGTACTGTTCCCGGGAGAGGTGTCATAATCATATATTGAACAGTTGAAAGCCGACTCTCTTTACAAAATTTTGATGTATTCTCAAAAATTCCTTTTTCATCAGAATCACTTCCAAACATAAACATACCATGAACATTGATGTTCGCTTTTCTGAATACTCTTATGGATCTGCTAATGTCCTCCACCGTCTGCCTCTTATTCATCTCTTCAAGGCTCTTTGGATTAATAGATTCAAAACCAACATAAAATGTACGACATCCGGTATCTCTTAGGCGACTAACCAAATTTTTATCTTTACTCAGTTCCGTTCTTACCTGGCAGGACCACCTCAGGTCCATTTTATTTGATTCCAGCGCATCTAATATCTTTTCTGTCCGTTTTCTTTTAACCACAAAATGATCATCCACAAAAAAGAACCAGCTATGATCATAAGATTTCAATTCTTCAATCACTCTTTCCACACTTTTTACCCGATAACTTTGACCAAACATGGCGGTGACAGAACAGAAGGTGCAATCATATGGACATCCTCTAGATGTCATAATTGGCCAGGATTTCATAGATTCCCAATTCCGGAGCAATTGAAAATTTGGTATTGGGGTATCATCAAGGTTTTTAACCATTTCACCGTAAACAATTTTATCTCGTATCTCACCTGCAAGTAAAGAAAGGAATTTTGTTTCAGCTTCTCCAACAAAAACCTGGTCAAAGTCATTTATAACATCATTCGGGATCATGGAAGCATGTATCCCTCCAATAATACACCAGGACTCTCTATGTGCGGATTCCCTGATGTTTTTATAGTTACGCGCTATCAATTTTCCCCGTTCAACAGTGGAGGTCATACAACTGACACATAATATGTCAGCCTCCTTTAATTCTTCATTATTTACTTTCCTTCTAAGAATGTTTTCATTTAATATGCTAACTTCATAGCCGGCTTGTTCTGCCAGAGTACCCAGGTATAAAGGCCCTAACATAGGTATGGTCATGAACCGGTCAAACACATTTGAATTGGGGCCCATTGGCTCAATGAAAACCACACGAATACCATTCTTTACATTTTGTTGATTCATAACTATACTGTTTAAACCACCATTTTTTTATTTATATATTCAATAATTAACAAGCTTATACCAAATACAACAAAGGATAAGGGCCATAACCTTGAAGAAATACTGAATACCAAGGTAAAAATTATAAATAAGCCAAGAAAGGCTCCGGCAAAATATGCAAATAGCATTTTCTTAGTAAATATTGTAACCATTAAAAAACTAAATCCCACCACTCCAAGAAAAATAGGCCACAAGGAGACCAAACTTGACCAGGAAGTCAAATTTAAATAGTAAAAGAAAAAGGATAAAATTGAAGAAAAAGATCCTAGCCAAATTAAAACCGGATCAGCCATTTGTCTTTCAAAGAATAAAAGCATAAACCCCGCTCCAAATAAAAGAAGAAGTATCGGCCAGTGAAAGGAAATCCCGACAATTATAGAATAGTTTTCTAGGGTTACAAGAGTCCCGACAATCACAAGAAAAATGGCTAAAACTATCAAGGTTGGCTTTCTTCGCATTATAATATAACTAAGGTTAAATATGTGTATAAATTATGATAAAAAATATCAATTCAACTACTCTGGTATAAAACCATATCATTTGGTTTAAATAAAAAAAATAATGATACAAAACCTTTCGGAATCCTATTATAGGGACTTAAATTATCAATAATATTCTGACAGTGATTGGTTTTAAATCGCCCCACATCTTTGATACAGACCATTCCAGTTATTAAGAATTTCAGAAATCATGGGTAGGAATAAAATATTTAATCCACTTTCAATCCCAGAGATTTCATGCCTGGTAATAAATCTTGACGATACTGACATTAAAGCTAACAAAACTATTGGATACCCAATAAGAAATAAGTTGGTAATTATGTTAAATAAAAATGTCCTGATGTTTAATCAAGGTCTATATTTTGAATTAGATACATCTAATCATAAGGTTTGCAATGAATTGAATTATTTATTTATTTCTAATTTCACATTCAAACCTTATATCTATTTGCTGGGTTTATAAATTAACAATAAAGTGTATATTTAAAAGGTTTTATCATATATCTCTATGATAATTATGAAAGTTATTAGGATAACAGGATTCTTATTATTTCTGGTTGTTAGCACAAATTTCAGCTCACTTGGGTCTGACATTCAATTCATTGAGAATAAAGGACAATGGGATAAAAATATTTTATACAAAGCTGGAATTCAGAATGGTGTTCTGCTGATAACACATGGGGGACTTGAATATCTCTTTTATGATGCGGAGAAATTAAATGCTTTTTCACATGGAAATCACTCAACCGACCAAGCCCATTCCCGCAGTAAAGATCCAGATTATTGGGACTCCAATATGCTGAATTTACATGGTATTTCACTGGATTTTCTATATCCCTCTCCTGAACTCACTCTTCACGCTGAGGATGAACAAGAGGTATATTATAATTTTTTTCTCGGCGATGATATGACAAAATGGGCATCTAAAGTGAAGGTATTTAAAGAAATCCTATACAACAATATCTACCCGGGTATTCATATGAGGCTTTACGGATCAGATACACATTTAAAATATGACATAATTGTTGAACCCGGAGCGGATTGTCAAAACATTAAGTTCAGGTATTCTGGGGCTGAAGATATCAGAATTATTGAAAACAGTCTCTATACTAAAACCAGTTTAAATACCATTATTGAAAACGCACCTATTTCCTATCAGATAAATTCAAATGATACCATATTTGTACCCAGTAGTTATAAAATTGAAAACAATGTTGTATCCTTCGAATTTCCTGAAGGATATGATCCATTACAACCACTTATTATCGATCCTTTACTTGTTTTCTCTTCCTATTCAGGTTCTTCATATGATAATTGGGGAAATACAGCAACCTATGATAATCGGGGGAATGTATATTCAGGAGGAACGGTAAGGATGGCGTATGGATTTAATTTTCCTGTAACACCCGGGGCCTTCCAGGAGGAACTGGGAGGGCTCTGGGATATTGGGATTCTTAAATTTGACTCAACTGGAAACCGGTTATTATATGGATCCTATCTGGGTGGATCAGGTACTGAAACCCCTTTCAGCCTGATAGTAAATCATAATGATGAACTCATCATATATGGCATAACCGGATCGATGGACTACCCTGTTACCGATAACGCCTATTCAAAGGTGTTTCTAGGTGGTGATTCCGTTGGTAATGCCCTGGGCAATTATAATTCAGGAAATTTGGGAATAAGCTATAGAGAAGGAAGCGATTTTTTTATTGCTCGTATTAGTTCTGACGGGACGCAATTACTTTCATCTACCTATCTTGGAGGATCCAATAATGACGGCATCAATAATGCCCCCGGTTTTCCATTATCCAGGAATTATGGTGACGAATTCAGGGGTGAAGTAAATATCGATTCTGAAAATAATATTTATATAGCAGGCAATACTTCTTCGATAGACTTCCCTATCGTTAATGGATTCCAGGTGGATTATGGGGGAGGAACACAAGACGGCATTATCGCCAAACTTGCTCCGGATCTTTCTGATGTCCTCTGGAGCACCTATATTGGTGGAAGTCTGGCAGATGCCGCTTATGGAATTATAATTTCAAAGGATACCCTCTCTTTTATTACCGGAGGAACCATGAGCAATGATTTCCCAGTTACATCTAATGCCCTAAATATTGATTTTGGTGGTGATGTTGACGGATTTATTTCTTCTTTATCTTCAGACGGGACCTCCTTGATTAGCAGTACTTTTCTGGGCACCAATAATTATGACCAATCTTATTTCATCGATTTCGACCAGGATGAAAATGTATATGTATTGGGACAAACAAAAGGAATTTATCCGGTCTCAACTAATGTATACATTAATCCAGCCAGTGGCCAATTCATTCATAAACTAAGCCCGGACCTTAGCACTTCAATATTTTCCACCGTAGTTGGCAGTGGAAGTGGTATCCCTGACATTTCTCCTACTGCCTTTCTCATTAATGAATGCGGAAATATATTTTTAAGTGGCTGGGGAGGTCAAATTAATAATCCAACTTACCAGGGAGTAGCAAAATACAATGGTGGAAATACTTTTGATCTCCCTGTTACCAGTGATGCTTTCCAGACTAGCACCGATGGTTCTGAATTTTATTTAATGGTATTATCAGCTAATGCTGAAAAACTATTATATGGGACCTATCTGGGAGCTTTGAATTCTGGTCCGGGTGAACACGTTGATGGGGGGACAAGCCGTTTTGATAAAAGAGGAATTGTGTATCATGCTATTTGCGCTTGTCGAGATGCATCACAATTCCCAACAACACCTGGTGTCTGGTCAAATATCAACTCCGGCCTTCCAAATGGATGTAATAATGGAGTATTTAAATTTGACTTATCGGCATTGAAAGCCGATTTCACTACGGATAGCTACGAATTTGATAATCCCGGAGTAACCTTGGGTTGTGAACCTTTTGAAGTTGTTTTTTTGAATAGAAGTATTGGAGGTAAAGAATACGAATGGGATTTCGGAGATGGTTCTGATCTCTCATATCAGGAAGATAGTTTATTTCATACCTACCCCAAATATGGTATTTATGAAGTTACTTTAAAAGCCTTTGATGAAAATACATGTCTCAAAATTGATATTGCCCGTAAGGAACTGGATGTAAAAGAGCCACAATTTAGAATGCCAAATGACCGGGAAATATGCCAATATGATGGGACACTTTTGGAGGCAAGTGGAGCAGTTTCATATAGATGGTTCCCTTCTTACGGTTTAAATAATTCCCATATTGCAAATCCATTGGCTTCACCTGATACAACTACTATGTACTTTTTGTTAATGAAAGATCAATATCTATGTAGCTATATTGATAGCGTATTGGTTGAAGTTATCCCGGATATTTCTTCAGATTTCTATGTAAACAAAATTTACGACTGTTATAGTCATCCAAAAGTTGAATTACTGAATACTTCTACTAATTCAAACCTCCACAATTGGGATTTTGGAGACGGTAATTTCTCAGAAGAAGATAGCACTATTCATATATATGAAGAACCCGGAAATTATACGATAAGGCTTGAGGCTTCAAATGAAGGTTCCTGTGGCAAAATATCTGAACAAACCATTACCCTATCTGATATCTACGTACCCAATGTGATCACACCTAATAATGATGGAAAAAATGATTCTTTCGAAATCATTACAGATGCACAAATTGATTTGATAATTTTGAATAGGTGGGGAAAGACCATTTACAAAGACAGAGATTACCAGAATAACTGGAAAGCAAAGAACCTTCCTGGTGGAACGTATTATTACGAAATAAAGCTAGAGGAAGACGCTGCCTGTAATGGTTGGCTGCAAGTATTCAAATAGATCCTTTACTTCCGTGTTTTTACCTGTAAATTATTTTGCACTATAATTAGGTGCTTCCCGGGTAATGAATAT
>Ga0316192_10001468_pt1 | contig 17340 bp, 10 predicted proteins | sample MerIslwburrow_MG_FD_204931 | JGI IMG/M metagenome (GOLD analysis project Ga0316192, IMG submission 204931) | Coastal sediment microbial communities from Maine, United States - Merrow Island worm burrow | ecosystem: Environmental > Aquatic > Marine > Coastal > Sediment | place: USA: Maine...
AGGCTGCGGACGGCGATGCGGGTTCTGGTCCCTTTGGTTCGAGGCGAGGTCAAGTCGAGGGAGAGCCTCTACGAGTTAGCGGCATCGGTTGCCTGGGATGAAGTGATTGCCGACGGACAGACCTTTGCGGTCGAGGTCGTCGGTCGCCACCGCGCCTTTCGAAACACCACCTTCGGCGGTCAGGTCGTCAAGGACGCCGCGGTCGACCGGCTCCGTTCAAAACGAGGTCGGCGGCCCAACGTCGATCGTGACCAACCCGATATCCGCGTCCACCTGCGGCTGGTTGAGGAGGGCGCTTCGACTCTCAGCCTCGATTCCAGTGGCGAACCGCTGTCACACCGCGGCTACCGGCCGAGGGGTGGCCCCGCTCCGCTAGCCGAGACGCTGGCCGCAGGCATTCTCCTGCTCGCGGGCTACGACGGCTCCGAGCCGCTCCTCGACCCGATGTGCGGTACCGGCACGTTCGCCGTCGAGGCGGCACTGATAGCGACCCAGACCCCACCGGGACTCCACCGTGAGTTCGCGTTCGAGCGATGGCCCGTCCACAACCTTTTGACCTTCGAAGAGGTTCAGCACGAGGCGAGCCACGGTCACCGTGATGCGCCGCAGCCGATTCTGGCCCGCGATCGGGCCGAACGATCGATTCGCTCTACCCAGCGCAACCTCAAAGCGGCGTGGATGGACCAGTGGGTCGAGCTCGAACAGCGGGATGCCCTCGATCTACTGTTGCCGTGGGGAACAGGCGGCGTCATTGTCGCCAATCCTCCGTACGGCAAACGGGTGAGCGATGTCGAAAAGCTCTTTGGGCTCTATCGTCGCTTCGGCGATAGCCTCAAAAACCAGGCCACCGGCGCCACCGCCTGGATCCTGGCCGGCGAGCCCCGGCTGGCCAAGGTGATCGGACTCAAGCCCTCCCGCAGAATTCCACTCTTCAATGGGCCGATCGAGTGTCGGTTGTTGAAGTTCGAGATGTATGAAGGCACCAAGAAGCACAAGGCCGGGTAGCTGCAGATACTGGATCCTAGATGCTAGATCCACTCACCCTACCCTTGACAATTCACAGCGAGAAACTAGCGATCTGGTGCATCCAGCATCCAGCATCCAGCATCCAGCATCCGGTATCCGGTATCAGGTGCCGAGCTTCCCCAACTCTACCTCGAGGCGGTCGACAAGCGAATCCATCTCTGCAACAAGGGCTTCGGTGGGCTCGGTGGTCGTGAAGTCGACTCCCGCCTTCTGGAGCTGACTGATCGGGTGGTCGTTGCCGCCCGAGCGCAAGAGCTCGAGGTAGGCCTCGACAGTGGTGGAGCGTTTCTCTTCATCGCCCTCCGTCATCCTCCTGTGAATCAAAACTGCAGCCGCCTTCGAGGTCGCGTACTGGAAGACGTAGTAGGGAGAGCCGTAGAAATGTGGAATCCTTGCCCAGGTGTTGCGGTACCACTGCTGGTCGTCGAGCGCGTCGGCGAAAAAACTCTCCAGTACCTCGAGGTAGGTCTCCTGCAGAACTTCGGCGGTGATCGGGCGGTCATTCTCGACAATGCGGTGAGCCCGGAGCTCGAAGTCCGCAAACATCGCCTGCCGGTAGAAGCCGGCTGCGATGTCGTCGATGGCATGCTGGAGCAGGGTCACGCGACGGGCCGGGTCCGTCTCTTCGGCCAGCAAGCGATCGAGGAAGAGGGACTCGTTGGCCATCGACGCAACCTCGGCGACAAAGATCGAGTAGTCCGAGGTCGCAAAGGGCTGGCTCTCATGGGAGAGCACGGTGTGCATGGTGTGGCCCATTTCGTGGGCGACGGTGAAGGCATCGTTGAGAGTGTCGGCGTAGTTGAGAAGCATGTAGGGGTGGACGCCGTAAACACCGGCTGAGAAGGCGCCCGAACGCTTGCCCTCGTTTTCGTAGACGTCGATCCATCGCTCGGCAAAAGAGCGCTCGACCATCTGCTGGTATTCGTCGCCGAAGATCGCCACCGAGTCGACGATGCGCCGCCCGACCGCGCCGTATGGGAGGGCCCACTCGATCTCGACCAGCGGCAGGTAGGCATCGAAATAACGGTAGCGTTCGAGCCCCAGGCTCTTCTTGCGCAGTCGGTGGTAGCGCTGGAGCGGGCTGCCGCCGCTTCGCGCCGTATCGATAAGGTTCTCCACCACCGCAACCGGAATGTTGTCGTCGTCGAGTTTGGCCTCGAGGGCCGATTCGTAGCGTCGCGAACGCGCGTTGAACCAGTCCTTCTGCAGGACCCCGTTATAGATCGCGCCGTAGGTGTTGGGAAAATCGTCGTAGACCGTGAAATGGGCCTTGAAGAGCTTTTCGCGATCGTCCTGGAGACGCAAGGTGTGCAGCCCTTGCGAGAGGTTGGCGTGGCTCGCCACCATTTCGCTGCCATCGGACAGTTTGACGGTTGGAAACGTGACGTCGGCGTCGGCCAGCATCGTATAGGCCTGTGCGGGGGTGCCGCCGAGGGTTGAGGCGTAGGCCAGCAGCCGTTCGCCGTCCTCATCGAGGACGTGGAGCTGCATGCGATAGCTCTCCTCGATACCAAAGCGGTAAGGCGCGAGCTCCGGAGTTTCGTCGAGCCAGCCCTGCATCGTCTCTTCGGGGATCTGGAGGAGCTCTGGCGTATACCAGGCGGTTGCCTGGCGGAAGGCCGCGAGCGCCAGCCGCACCTGTTCGAGCCGCGCCTGGACCGCGTTGTCGCGGGTGTCCTGGCTCCGCATCAGTCCCGGGTACTGATAGACGCGGTAGGCGAGTTGGCCGAGCTCGTCGGAGAGCAGACTGGCCTCGAGGATTCGCTGCTGGCCCTCCGCGAGCGTACCCTTGAGCACCTGATACGCATCCATCTGTTCCTGCAGCCGACCGAGGTCTGACTCCCACGCATTCCAGTCAGGATAGATATGGCTGAGGTCCCACGTGTACCTCTCGGGGACTTCGGTGCGGTCGCGGGTGTCGGGTTTCAGCGCGTTCTTCGTGCTCATTCAAAGGTCTCCTCGTTGGTGGCTGCCGGCATACGGTAACCGTGCATCCGCGAAATGTATAGGACTGAAGAGCGGAATCGGTGAACATTGATTCTGTTGTTCATGATGGAATCGAAAAACGGGGGCCCATGAAAAAAATTCAGATTGCCGTTTTCGACGAGGTTGAACCGCTGAGCCCCACCTACGCCCTGGTCGCCAACGTCGACCTGGTGGTTATTCGCTGGCAGGACGAGGAGCGGGCATCGGTTCTCTACGGCCGGTGTTTGCATCGCGGTGCGTTGATGAGCGATGGCTCGATCGAAGGCAAGGACCTGATCTGCGGCGTTCACCAGTGGGACTACAGCTACAAGACCGGGGTCAGTTCTTACAACCCCGAGGAGAAGCTGCACCGCTTTCAGTCCTGGATCGAAGACGGCGCCATTTGGGTCGATGAAGAGGAAATCGCCGCATGGGAAAGGGAAAACCCGCAATCCTATGACCGGGTTGCCTATCAGGGGTTGTACAAGGACTTCCATGGAGGTCCTGAAGAACCGCACTATCAATACATCCAACATCTGGCGGAACACGGGCTCGACAAGGTCGGCCACCACGGCCGGGTCTCGGCGATGGGCGTTCCTCGCGACGAGTTGCCGAAGTGGGACGACCTCCAGATTCTCACCGCACAGCTCCACAAGGTTCCTCTCCTCGACGATGCCGAAGTCGGCACAGAGGTGGTGATCGGGCCCAGGGCCGCGAAACCGATGACGCTCGACATCCCGCTCTTTGTGTCCGACATGAGCTTTGGCGCGCTCTCGGAGGAGGCCAAGATTGCGTTGGCGAAAGGCGCCGAGCTGGCGGGGACCGGAATCTGCTCGGGCGAAGGAGGCATGCTGCCCGAAGAGCAGGGCAGCAATTCGCGCTACTTCTACGAACTGGCCTCGGCGCGTTTCGGTTACTCAATGGACAAGGTCCAGAAATGCCAGGCCTTTCACTTCAAGTGCGGCCAGGGCGCCAAGACCGGCACCGGTGGCCACCTTCCGGGCGACAAGGTGCGAGGGAAGATCGCCGAAGTTCGTGGGCTTGCGGAGGGCGAGGCCGCGATCTCTCCACCCAGATTTCCCGATTGGGAGAACCTCGCCCAATATCGCGATTTTGCCGAGGAGGTGCGGGAGGCGACCGGTGGGATCCCGAGCGGGGTCAAGCTCTCCGCCCAGCACATCGAGCGCGACATCGAAGCCGCGCTCGAGATCGGCGTCGACTACATCATCCTCGATGGTCGCGGCGGTGGCACGGGTGCGGCACCGCTTCTGTTTCGGGACAATATCTCGGTTCCAACGATTCCGGCCCTCGCCCGCGCAAGGCGCTATCTCGATGAAGCACAACGTCCCGACGTCACGTTGATCGTCACGGGTGGTCTGAGGCTGCCGGTGGATTTCGTCAAGGCGCTGGCCCTGGGCGCGGACGCGGTCGCGGTGTCCAACTCGGCACTGCAGGCCATCGGGTGTCTGGGGATGCGGGCCTGCCACACCAACAACTGCCCGGTCGGCATCGCGACCCAGAAACCGCACCTCCGCCGGCGCCTGAAGATCGAGAAAGGCGCCGAGCAACTGAACAACTTCTTTCGCGCTTCGACCGAACTCATGCAGGTCATGGCGCGCGCCTGTGGTCACCGACATCTCAGAGAGTTTTCTTCGGACGACCTGACGACATGGAAACGCGAGATGGCGCATCTAACGGGCGTTCAATACGGCGGCGTGTCTCTCAGTTGAGACAAAGAAAATCGAAGATGGGAAACTGATGCCTTCAAAAAAGAATGAACTCGTTTGGACCAGGGTGCTCGACTCGGACGAGCTGCCGGAGGGTCGGGTCAAGCCCGTGACCTGTCTCCACCGCACCCTGTGTATGACCCGTCACGAGGGGCGCTACGGCGCCCTCGACAATCGGTGCCCACACCAGGGCGGGCCGCTCGGGGAGGGCTCGATCGAGAACGGGCTCCTGCGTTGCCCGTGGCACGGCTGGGACTACGACCCGATCACCGGCAAGGCGCCCGGCTACGACGACGGGGTCGAGACCTTCGAGGTCGAGGCCCGCGACGACGGTGTCTATGTGGGGATGCCCGAAGAGAAGGGGCACGTTCGAACCGTTGGCGACCTCATGATGGAGACCCTGGCCAATTGGGGCGTCAAGCACGTTTTCGGCATGGTCGGGCACTCCAATCTCGGAATTGCCGACGCTCTTCGCCTTCAGGAGGAGCAAGGCAATATCAGCTACTACGGTATTCGCCATGAAGGCGCGGCGTCCTTTGCCTGTTCGGCCTACGGCAAGCTGACCGGTCGCCCGGCTGCCTGCCTGTCGATTGCAGGCCCCGGTGCGACCAATTTGCTGACCGGACTGTGGGATGCCAACGTCGATCGCTCGCCGGTGATCGCGCTGACCGGACAGGTCGAGACCCAGGTCCTCGGCCCCGGCGCCTTCCAGGAGATTGATCTGCAGGCCGCCTTCGGGAAGGTGGCGCAGTGGCAACAGCCCGCCCTCCCCAACAGCAAACACGCCGAGCTCGTCAACCTCGCCTGCAAAAGCGCCGCCCTCAACCGGGGCGTCTCCCAAATCATCTTCCCCGACGAAGTGCCCAAGATTCCTGCAAAGGAAGGTGCACGGGCGGGTGGACCGAAGGGCCGGGTGACGCCGTTGGAGATCGCGCCGCCCGAGGAATCAGTCGACCGGGCGGTGGAGCTGCTGGCCCGGTCGAAAAGGCCGGTGATCATCGTGGGTCACGGCAGTCGCTTCCAAATGCCGGGTGTGATCGAGCTTGCCGAGATGTTGAGTTGCCCCGTCATCACCACCTTTAAAGGCAAGGGACTCATCGCCGACAGCTACCCCCTCGCGGCCAGTGTCCTTGGGCGGAGCGGCACCCCGGTGGCCAGCTGGGTGATGAATGAGAGCGACTGTCTGCTGGTCTTTGGCGCTAGCTTCAGCAACCACACCGGCATCACGCCGAAAAAGCCGATCATCCAGGTTGATTTTGATCCCATGATCCTGGGCAAGTTCCACGCGGTGGATGTGCCGGTGTGGGGAGAGATCGGCGTCACCAGCCGCATCCTCAGAGACCGTCTGAAGGGCCAGGTCTCTGCGGTCGATCAGCGCGGCGACCTCGAGAAGCGCTGGGCCATCTGGCGTGCTGAAAAATCGAGCCGCCTCGAAGACGACCGGGGGAAGGGCGTCAACTCGGCTTCGATCTTCGCGGCATTGACCCGACTGGCCCCCGCCGACGCCATTATCGCTGTCGATGTCGGCAACAACACGTACTCATTTGGGCGTTACTTCGAGTGTGAGCGCCAGGCGGTCCTGATGTCGGGTTACCTCGGCTCGATTGGCTTTGGTTTTCCCGCCGCGATGGGCGCCTGGGCGGCGACCCAGGAGGACGATCCCCGCTTCAAGGGTCGGAAGGTGATTTCGATATCGGGTGACGGCGGATTCGGCCAGTATCTCGGGGAGCTGACTACGGCGGTCAAGTACGGCATGGACATCACCCACATCCTGCTCAACAACAACGAACTCGGCAAGATCAGCAAGGAACAGAAAGCTGGTGATTGGGACGTTTGGCAGACCTCACTCCACAACCCCGACTTTGCGGAGTATGCCAATTTGTGCGGAGCTCTGGGATTGTCAGTGAGATCGAAAGACGAGCTGGACGGAGCGATCTCAGAGGCGCTGGGACACAACGGACCGAGCCTCGTCGAGATCCACTCTGATGTGGAGCTCGTTTAGCCGCTAAGCGGCGAAAGAAATTTAGCCTGTAGCGTGAGCCCGTCGGCGGTAGCAATTCACTCTCGACGGGAGCATTGTTGGAACCGCAAAGAACGCGAAGAGCGCAAAGACGTCGCAAAGAAAAACTTTGCGTTCTTCGCGCTCTTGGCGGTTCTAAGGGGTGGGTGGGTGGTGACGCTCTACCGGCCACCCACCCGGTACGCGAGACGCGTGCCCCACAAAACCATTTGCTTTTCGCAGCGGCGATTGTGGGGCAGCCGTCCCGACTGCCGGGTGGAGGGGATAGCGTAACGCGGCCGCGGCTCACGCCCCAGGCTATCAATCTGATGCCCCTTCCGGGCTAACCCGCTCATTTCGCCAGGTCGTTTCTCTGGTTTTTGCGGAATTCGGCGTGAGGCGCCGTAATGGCCTGCGAATCAGTGAGGGGTAGAGAACCACGTCGACCACGGTGGTTTCACCCTCGATCACGGCAACGCCGCTGATCTCTCGAGCATGGAATCCGGTGGCTTCGATTTTGAGGTCGTAGAGTCCGGGCAGCAGGAACCGGTGGAAGTCGCCGACCGCGGGGTCGGTACGGGCCATCGAACCGTCCTCCTCGCGATCAACCCCCAGCACTTCGATCGTGGCAGCGAGCGGTGCGCCGTCTCTGTCGCTCACCACCCCGCGGATCCCCCGGTGTGCATGGGCGATGAAATCGAGCAACGCGCGCCGGTTCCACGACCAGAGATCATCCAGCTCTTCCGCCGGAAGCAGCTTGGTCTCTGAAATCTCGATGGTGACTTCGCGTCCGCCGTGAAAGAAGGTCATAAAATCCTGGCGGCCACCAGAGATCGGGTACCAGTTATAGCCGTTGGTGATCCCGTTGTCGAAGTCCGTCATGTATCCGCCGGGGCTGTCGGCCTGGACAAGATCGGCCCAGTCTCGCGCCAGGGCCTGAAACCAGAGGTCGTCGGGGTGGAGACGCTTGACCGTGTCCCAGGGGTAGTTGACGACCTCGGCACCGCCGTGAAAATTGGCCGACAGGACGAAGGTCTGGCTTTCGGCGAGCGCCATCATCATTTCGGTCTCGGGCCACCACGGGTTGCCGTCAGGGTGAGCGCCGTCCTGGAAGTCGGGGTAATTTCGATTGGGGTTGACCTGCGAATCCCCGCCGCCACTGGTGGCGTAGGAACGGATAGCGTCAGCCACCGTGTCATCTCCGCCGAAATAGGTGCCGTCGGGGTTGGCGAGAGGGTTGATCCAGATCTCGGTTCCGTCCACCAGCTCCGTGATCTCGGGATCATCGCCATAGCCTCGCAACAGATGGTCGATGAGCCGAAGCATGAGCACGAAGCCCGTGGTCTCATCGCCGTGCATCGTCGAGGTGAGGAGGACCTCGGGCTCATTCTCTTCCTCGCCTGGCTCGTCGGAGACGATCAGTGCCCACAGCCGGTGAGGGTGGACCAGGTTGGTGGTCGGCCCCAAATTCACCAGCCGGCAGAGAGAGGGATGATCAGCCGCGAATCTGTGCATCAGAGCTTCGTATTGCAGGTAGCTCGGGTAACAGATCCAGGGCCGGTTGACATCGTCCACCCATCCCTCGCTGCACATCCCGGGTTCCGCAGCGAGGGTTGCCGGGGGAACGATCTGCCAGCTCCATCCTGCTGCTCGCAGCCCCTCTAGCTGCCGTGGCGTTGCTACAGCCAGCACCTCTCGGCCGCGGACGTCGTCGATACTGACCAGGCGGGTGAGTTGTTCGAGCTCCGATCGATCGCTGATCTCGAGCTGAATCGTGATCGTAGATCGCGAATTCCGAGACTCGAATTCGCCTGCAGCCACGTATGGGATGGCAGCCAGGAGAATTCCAAAAACGACCAGAAGTCGTGGCAAGTGAGGGTGGAGGGGCATTATTCCAATTTTACGCTATGGCGCCCTCGTGAATCGTCAGCGCCATCGTGCCGGCAGCCTGAAGATCGTCGATGTGCTGATGGTGACGGTAATGCCAGTGCCGTCGTCGGGAACGGCCGCATCGATCCGGAGCAGGGTGCTGCGGCCGACGTGGGAAAGGTCGAAGAGGAGGCCTGCGCCGGCGTCGAATCGGACACCGTCCGTGTCTGGACCGACCCGAGGATCCCAGGTTTTTCCGGCATCGCCAAAGAGGACGATTCCGAACGAGAACAGACCCAGCACCTCCTTTTTGATGAGCCTGCGCCATTGCACATTGAGGATCGCGCGTCCGGTGCCGTCGAAGTAGTCGGGGTCCCAACCTCGCAAACCGAGATCGGCGCCAAGGGTGAGCTGTCGGTCGCGATCGAGGCGGCGTGAGCCCTCGGCGAGAAAGCGAATCTGCCAGCCGCTGATACCGAGTTGGGCGGCGCCGATCTGAATCCCGGCCACAAGATTGTGGGCGGCACCGCTTTCCACCCGGCCCGAAAACCAGGTATCGCCAAGCAATAGCCATCGCCCGCGTTGGCTTGCCGCGTGGGCTCGGCCAGCCGTCAGGAGGCGCTGGCGGTCGCCACCGAATGAGGGCGAAGAGAATACTGTGGTCAGGCTGAAGTTGGGCCCGAGTGAGACGTCCTCCTGGACCGACCACGCCCGAAAACCCTCGACAACGATGAAGCGATCGACGACCTGTTCATAGGAGAGACGAGGACCGCTGATAAGACGGTCCTCCGGCTTCGGGTAGGGTGTGTCGGTGTCATCCCAAATCCAGTCAGAGTACAGATTTTGACGGTACTCCCAGCCGCCGGTGAGACGCCGTGTGACGTCTCCACCGCCAGGCAGGCGCGCGCCTCCCCAGACGCTCAGCTGCTCGGTCTCGTGGAGGCCGTCCACGACCGATTCCGATTGCGAATAGAGGTGATGGATCAGCTCCTGCCGAAGACCCGAGACTCCCCATGTCCAGGGTGTTGTCAGCGAGTAGAACGGCCGGTCGACCACCACCCGGTCGTGAAAACCGTCGGAGTAGGTTGCATGAACCAGATTGACCCGCCAGCGGCTGTTGAAGACGTTGGGGTCGAAATAGCCCAACGACCAGCTGTTTCTTTCCTTGTCAGACTCATAGGCCACACTCACAGCCTTGCCCCAGCCGAGCAGGTTCTCCTCCTCGAAATCGACTCGGTAGCTGGCATCGCTCCCGAACACACCGAGCTTGGCGCCGGCTTTGAGAGTCCATTGATCACGGGTCTCGACCATCACATCGACTCCTTCGTCGACGCGGTGGGCGGTGATATTCACCGGGTTCATGATGCCCAGCCCGCGCAGCACGCGGGCACTCTCCGCGGCGAGGCTTGCCGAGTAAAGGTCGCCTTCTTTGAAGAGAAGCATCGAACGGATGAAGTCCTCTTTGCTGATGATGTGGAGGGCGTTGGCCCAGCGGTAAAACCAGGCCTTCGTCTTTGGATCTGAGGTGTCGAAGATGTCATTGGGGTCGACGTGGATGGCGACGATGGGTAGACCTTCTAAGGCCGGGTCGAGCTCGGGGTCGGCGTTCGCCGTGTTCGGGAGAGTGAGAACAATGACGAAGAGAAGGCAAGCCCGCTTGGCGAAACGGATCACCGCGCTCGCCGCTTGCGGTCGGCCTCGCGTTCCCTCACCAGCTCCGCCACCTGACGGATCCGTTTTTTCTCGCGCGCATCGCGCATTTTGTCGGCGCGCTTGCCGACGATCTGGAATACCTGGCTGAGCTTGAGGAGGATCTTGAGATGCCCGACCGAGGAGGGCAACTTCGTGTTGCGCACCTTGCAGCCCCACAGCTTTGTCTTGTTGAGGTTGGCCTTGGTGAGATCGGAGTTGCGAAGATCCGAATAGCGGATGTCCGCCTTTTCGAGATCGATTCCAACCGCGTCGGTGAACCGAAAATCCGCACCGATCATCTTCGCCCCGCTCGCCTTGACCAGGATCATATTGGTGCCCGAAAGGTCGGCGCCCTGGGCGATCAGGTCCTGGAGGTTTGCCTGTTTGAAGTTGGCGTGACGGGCGTTGGCATCGACCAGATTGGCGCGGCTCAGATTTGCTCCCTCGAGGATCGCGTGGCGGAGGTCCGCCTGCTCGAGATTGGCCTCGACAAAATTGGTACCGCGCAGCTCACAGCGCGAGAAGACCGTTTTGCGCAGGTTGGCGTGGGCAAAGGAAACTCGGCCCAGGCTCGGTGATCTGAAATCGAGCTCTGCGAGCTGGGCGCTGATCAAATTGCAGCCGTCAAAGACGGCGCCGATGATGCTGGAGTGGCGGAGGTCGGCACTCGACAAATTAGTGCGCACGAAGCTCACCTTTTCGAGGTCGGCGTGGCTGAGGCTCGCGCCTTCGCACTGGGCTTCGTCGAAGATCGCCTCACACAGGACTGACCCATGGAAGTTCGAGTTCCGGAGCGCGGCTCCGCGAAAATCCGCCCGTTGCAGACGGCAGTTCTTGATCTGCGCGTTGTCCGCCTGGGCCTCGGTGAAGACCGCCCCCTCCATGCTGAGACTCTCGAGCTCGACACCATCGAGAATGGCCGACGCTCCCTGGACGCCCCGCAGAACTGCTCGGTCAAACCGGCCTCCCCGCAAAGACGTTCCCTGGAGCTTCGCCCCCGAGAGATCTGCCTCGTCAAAAAGGGCGCTCTCCATCTGCGTCTGCGAGAGGTCGGCGTGGCGAAGGTTGGTGCGGGTCAAATTCGTACCGCGCAAGGTGGATCTGTGCAAAGAAGCGCGCGACAAATCGAGGTCGGTGAGATCGAGGAAATCGAGTTGGACATTTTCAATCTTGGCTTCGATCAGCGAAGCGTTAGTCAGCCGTGCGCCCTCGAGGATTGCCCGCGAAAGATCGGCGCCGTCGAGTTGCGCACCGGTGAAGTCCGCACCGCGAAGATGCGCTTTGGAGAAGTTGATTCCCCGAAGATCCAGTCCGGCGAGCTTGGCATCGATGAGATCGGGCGAAAGCGTCGGGTTGGCGGCGCGCCACTCGTTCCACTGGCCGGCGCGCAGCTGATTGAGATGTTCTGGGTTGGCCATGCAGTAACGCTCCTGATTCGCGGGTGCGGACTCCATTATACGGTGCCGGCTGCGAAACCTTTCTGCGTAGACCGTCGTCCAACGCCGAGCCGGTACCCGGCCCGGATACGCGTTCCTGCGGGAGAGTCAAGAGAAAGGAAGTTAAGAGTTAAGGCTCGAAGTCCTTCCTTAACTCTTCTCCCTTCACCCCTTACTTGCCTCGGCTATCCGAACAAAGGGTGAGATGGCCGGGCTCAGGATTCGCTATCAAGCTGTTGTCTTGTGCCGCGCCCGGTACTGCCTCGGTGTCAGCCCGACCGTTCTCCGAAACACTCTCGAAAAAGCACTCTGATCGAAGTAGCCGCAGGCGTATGCAACTTCGGCGATGGGTATGGTTTCTTCCCGTAGCATCTCGGAAGCGACGTCGATGCGGCTCTTGGTGATCAACTGGCTGACGGTGATCCCGAAGATCGCCCGCAGGCGCCGATTGAGTTGGTAGACGGAGAGGCCACAGATCTCCGAGATCTCCTCGACCCGAAGCTCCGATCCGTAGTTGGAACGAATGTGGTCCAGGGCGGCGGCCACCTCGGCGAGGTGACCTGCCCCGCCGCCCGGTGATTGGAGATCGCGCGAGATGCCGGCGAGGCCCGTGACCCGGCCGGCGCCACCGTGAAGCGGCAGCTTGTCGGTCAGGCACCAACCCTCGAGGCGGGTCGGATAGAGATGCAGCTCGAGGTTTTGGACGATCGGGACGCCCGATGCCAGAACCCTGCGGTCCTGTTCGAAGAAACGGTTGCCCAGAGGAGAGGGAAAGATCTGTTGCGCGTTCCGGCCCAGAAGCTCGCTCTTTCCGCGCATGCCGCAGCGCGTGACCAGGGTCTGGTTGACCAGGACGTACCGACCGTCACGATCCTTGATGAAGAAGACGACATCGGGGATGCGGTCGAAGAGGGTCTCCGTAAAGGATGACGCCTCGAGAAGTGCCTGCAGTTCGGGTTTGATCCTCATTATGAATTATGCTGAAAATAAAGTTCCATCTTTCGAATCATACTAGACCAAGTCATTCTTGTGAATCATCTTATGTAGTGAGGGACATGTCAACGAACGCAGTTTCCGCAGAACCTGCTACTGCGACCGGCAGGGTTTTCAACATTCAGCGGTGCTCGGTACACGACGGACCGGGCATCCGGACCACCGTCTTTCTCAAGGGCTGTCCCCTCTCCTGCAGCTGGTGCCATAACCCGGAAGGCATCGACGAGGCTCCGGTTCTGATGATCAGCGCCGATCGCTGCCTGATGTGCGGTGCCTGCTCGGAGGTCTGCCCGGTCGAGAAAGGCGGAGCGGCGCCGGCCGGACAAGTCTGGGATCGCAGCGCCTGCACCCGTTGTGGGTCGTGCGTTGAAGCCTGCCCGGCAGATGCTCGTGAGCTCGCCGGTCGAGACCTCTCGGTCGACGAGCTCGTCGATGAGCTCGAGCGAGACCGGGTCTTTTTCGACGCCTCCGGTGGCGGTGTGACCTTCTCGGGTGGCGAGCCGCTCGCTCAGGCAAGGTTTCTGAGCGCCTGTCTTCGCGAGTGCCGCGAACGCGGTCTCCACACCACCGTCGATACCTGTGGTCTTGCCGCAAAGGAAACTCTCCTCGAAGTGGCGACGCGTGCTGACCTCCTGCTCTATGACCTCAAACACATGGATCCGGGTCGGCACAATTCCGAGACCGGCGCCGGCAACCACCTCATCCTCGACAATCTGCGAGCGCTGAGCGAGAACGAGGTGGAGGTCTGGGTCCGGGTCCCGCTGATTCCGGGCTTCAACGACGACGCCGCAAACATCGAGGCCACCGGCGCCTTCCTCGAGGGGTTGCCGCGAAGACATCGCGTCTTCGTGCTGCCCTATCACGGCATCGCAACCGGCAAGCGGTCCCGCCTAGAAGATGTGGCCGATCGACCTGGCCTGCATTCCTCGGGGATAGAGGCGATTGGCCTCGTGGCCGAAGCGCTCACGAATCACAACCTTGAAGTGACCATCGGAGGATCCGCATGAAGGGTCGCGTACAGAGACTCAGGCAGCAAAGCCTCGACACCCAACCATCGGTTTCGATCGAACGGGCCGTGTTGTTGACCGAGTTTTACCGCGAGAACATCGGCGAATATCCGCAGCCGGTCCTGCGCGCAAAGGCGTACTACCACCTCTGCGCCAACAAGACCGTCTTTATCGGTGACGAGGAGCTGATCGTTGGCGAACGGGGCCACGAGCCCAAGGCCGCTTCGACCTATCCCGAAATCATCTGTCACAGCGCCGAGGACCTCCGAATCCTCGACAGCCGGGCGATGACCAGCTATCGCATCTCGCCTGAGGACATCGCAACCTATGAACGCGATGTGATCCCCTTCTGGCAGGGCCGTTCGCTCCGCGACCAGGTCTTCGATTCGCTGCCGGAAGAGTGGCATCAGGCGTTCTCGGCAGGGATCTTCACCGAGTTCATGGAGCAGCGCGCGCCCGGCCACACCGTCGGTGACGGCAAGATCTTCGGCAAGGGCATGGTCGACTTCAAGGCGGAGATCGCGGCCGCGATCGAGAACCTCGATCCCGCGTCCGATCCGGAGGCCGCTGCCAGGAGAGATCAGCTCGAAGCGATGGACATCGTCGCCGACGCGGCGATCCTCTACGCCGAACGCCACGCAGAAAAAGCGGTTGAACTCGCCGCATATGAAACCGACCCGGAGAGACGGGCCGAACTCGAGCGGATCGCGGAGGTCTGCCGGTATGTTCCCGCCCATGCCCCGCGGGACTTCTGGGAGGCCCTCCAGACCTACTGGTTCGTCCACCTCGGTGTGATCACCGAGCTCAACGGCTGGGATGCCTACAACCCGGGTCACCTCGACCACCACCTGGAACCGTTTTTCGAGAGCGGCACCGCCGACGGGAGTCTCGACCACGAATTCGCCAAAGAGCTCCTGGAGTGCCTGTGGGTGAAGTTCAACAACCACCCGGCGCCACCCAAGGTCGGGGTGACCGCCGAGGAGAGTGGCACGTACACCGACTTCGCCAATATCAACATCGGCGGTGTTCGCGCTGACGGATCCGATGCGGTGAGCGAGGTCTCGTACCTCCTGCTCGAGGTGGTCGACGAGATGCACCTCTTGCAGCCGTCGAACAACATCCAGCTGTCGAGGAAGAACCCCGACCGTTTTCTCCAGGCCGCGCTGAAGGTGATCCGCAAGGGCTACGGGTTCCCGTCGGTCTTCAACTCCGACGCGGTCGTCGAAGAGCTCGTCCGTCAGGGCAAGACGGTTGAGGATGCGCGGGAGGGCGGGACCTCCGGTTGCGTGGAAGCAGGCGCCTTCGGCAAGGAGGCCTTCATCCTGACCGGTTACTTCAACCTCCCGAAGATGCTCGAGCTCGCGCTCCACAACGGGATCGATCCCCGCACCGGCGCACAGATCGGGCCGGAGACCGGCGATCCCGCGAAATTCTCATCGTTCGACGAGATCTTCGATGCCTGGCGGACCCAGGTCCGCCACTTCATAGACATCAAATACCGTGGCAACCTCGTTTTCGAGCGCGCATTCGCGGACTGGGCGCAGGCGCCGTTTCTGAGCATCCTCACCGACGATTGCATCGCGAACGGTCGCGACTACAACTCCGGCGGCGCCCGCTACAACACCAGCTATATCCAAGGGGTCGGCATCGGCAGCCTCACCGACAGCTTCTCGGTCCTCAAGCACCATGTGTACGGCGATGGCTCCCTGACCATGGCTGAGCTCGTCGAGGCCATCGACAGCGATTTCGAAGGCAACGAGGCCTTGCGCCAGCGCCTTCTCAACAGAACACCCCGCTACGGCAACGACGACGACCGGGCCGACGACATCATGGTCCGCTGTTTTGAGGCGTACCACGAGACCGTCGAGGGCCGGCCCAATCTTCGCGGCGGCGAGTACTTCATCAACATGCTGCCCACCACCTGCCACGTTTATTTCGGCGCGGTCATGGGTGCGATGCCTGACGGACGCCATGCGGGCATCCCGTTGTCGGAAGGGATCTCACCGGTGCAGGGTGCGGACCGGCAGGGGCCGACCGCGGTCTTCAAATCGGCGGCGAAAATGGATCACCTCAAGACCGGCGGCACCCTCCTCAACATGAAGTTCTCGCCGCGCCTCCTCGAGGGAACGACCGGCATCGACATGATGACCGGGCTGGTGCGTGGCTACTTCGGCATGGACAGCCACCACGTGCAGTTCAACGTCGTCACCGCCGAGACCCTGCGCGAGGCGCAGGCGGATCCTGGCAACCACCGCGATCTGATCGTCCGTGTTGCCGGCTACTCGGATTACTTCTGCGACATCTCGCGCGAGCTGCAGGATGAGATCATCGAGAGAACAGAGCACGAAGGATTCTGATCCGTCGTTGTATTCGGAACGCGAGTTCGGGGCAAGTTAAGAGTCAAGAGTTAAGAGTGAAGCCCTCCCGCCCCCCTTAACCCTTAACTCTTAACCCTTTACTATCTTTCTCGATCGCAATTATGTTAGCGTGGCCTCATGCGTCCGGTCGCGCTACTCACCGATTTCGGTCATGCCGACCACTACGTCGGCGTCCTGCACGCGGTGATCGAACGCGAGGCGCCCGGAGCCGTTCGCATTGATCTCGGCCACGGGCTTCAGGCCGGCGATATCTGGGACGCGTGCTTCCAACTCCGATGTGCCTGGCCCCACCTGCCCGCCGATTGCGTGGTCATGGCTGTTGTCGATCCCGGTGTGGGGACCGGGCGCCGCGCGGTCGTGGTGACTGCCGGAACGCGCTCGCTGGTGGCGCCCGACAACGGAATTGCCTCCGCGGTCCCCGAGGCGTCCGCTGCGGCGGTGCTCGACTGGCGTCGAATGGGTCTGGATCAGCCGTCGAAGACCTTTCACGGCCGCGATCTCTTTGCTCCGGCTGCAGCGCGGCTGGCCTGTGGTGCCGACTCACGAGATATGGGTGAAGAAATTGAAACCAGCGCCCTGGTGGCGTGTCCGTTGCCGGATCCAGTGATCACCAACGCCGAGATCGACGGAGTCATTCTGCACGTTGATGGGTTTGGCAACCTCGTCACCAACGTCCGTGGAGAGGACGTCGAGAGTTCGATGACGGCCACCTGGCGCGCGGGCCGCACGTCGCGCAGAGTGGCGACCTATGGCGAGGCGCAGCCGGACGAAGTGGTTCTGATCGAGGGCTCGGCCGGCTACCTCGAGCTGGCCGTCAACTGTGGCTCGGCGGCCGAGGCGACCGCACTCGAGCGTGGAGATGCGGTTGTGTTCTCGCGGGGTGGTGACTGAGTATCCTTCAGCCGCTGCTCCTTTACTCTTAACTCCTTAACCCTTAACCTTTCCTCAGAATCGGGCGCGGACGCGGACGCGGACTCGGACGCGGGATCGGAGATAGCCCATGACGTATGGTTGGGAAGGCGAGAAGGTGCGACTGGTGCCGCTCGACCGTGACAAACACCTCGATAACGCACTCAAGTGGTTCAACGACCCAGGCATCACCGGGTGGCTCGAGACCGGCGACTGGCCGCTGACCCGGGGAGCCGAAGAAGATTTCTTTCGCTCCGCCGAGCGCCAGGACCGGGTGAGCGTGCAGTTTGCGGTCGAGAGCCTGCAAGGGGAGCACGTCGGCTTTTCCGGTCTGCGTAG
>Ga0316192_10001470_pt1 | contig 17336 bp, 14 predicted proteins | sample MerIslwburrow_MG_FD_204931 | JGI IMG/M metagenome (GOLD analysis project Ga0316192, IMG submission 204931) | Coastal sediment microbial communities from Maine, United States - Merrow Island worm burrow | ecosystem: Environmental > Aquatic > Marine > Coastal > Sediment | place: USA: Maine...
TAGTAAAGGAGGTTAGCGCATGTCGATTATAAACGTAATTGGATGCGACCCGTAACCGGGTGCTAGCGGTGCTCTATGCTTATTAAGGTATTATCCAAACAAACCGCATACAATACACTTCTTAGACCACTCAGCCTCAATACGTGAGACATATGATTGGTTACAGGCAGCAGGTACTGAGATGCACATAAGTATGGCCATGCTTGAAGAGGTTCACAGTCTTCCAGGTATGTCAGCTAAATCTAACTTCACTTTCGGTGCTAACTTTCGTCAAAGTAAAGTCCTATTTGAGCTTGCTCCATTTGGATTTGATATGGTTCAACCAAAGGTATGGCAGAAAACTGTAGGTGTAAAAACAGCAACCAAAGGTACAAAACGTACATCAGCTGATCTTAAAAAGCTAGTAGCTGAGGTATGTGATCGACTATTTCCAGGATGCGATATCCGTACTCCTAGAGGGCGATTAATAGATGGTAGAAGTGATGCGCTGATGATTGCCTATTACTGCTTACTTAAACACACTGGACATGTAAAATAAGTGTTTAGTGAGTCTCTTTGTCAACGGGTAATCAGTGTGCTGCTTGTATAAGAAGAGCACACCCTGTTGTCGAAGAGACTCACTAAATAAATATAAGGAACACTATATGACACATCACAGTATACACCCATCAGCGATCATTCACCCCTCAGCACGCATAGGTTCCAATGTCTCAATTGCAGCATTTGCCACTATTCAGGAAGATGTGTACATAGAATCAGGTAGTGTGGTGGGGAGGAGAGTAAATATAGGAAAGCACACTAGACTGTTCCCAAATGTAGTGGTTTACCCAAATACCGATATCGGACATTCTTGTCTTATCCATAGTGGTACGGTTATTGGTAGTGATGGGTTTGAGTTTGATAAGTCTCCTAATAACGAATGGAGTAAAAAGCTCCAACACTACGCTCCTTATATAGGCGATAATGTTGAAATAGGAGCTAACTGTACTATTGATGGTAGTAGCTCTAGCACTACCACTATTGGAGATGGTGTCAAGATAGATAACCAAGTACATATTGCTCATGGTGTTATTATAGGAGACCACACAGCAATAGCTGGGTGTGTTGGTATAGCTGGTAACGCTACAATAGGTAAGTACTGTACTATTGGCGGCAAGGCTGGTATCAATGGGGAAATTACAATATGTGATCATACTATAATTACTGCTATGAGTATGGTAACCAAATCCATAAAAACTAGAGGTATTTACTCCTCTGGTATTCCTGTTGATCAGAATAGGGAATGGAATACCCAGCTGGTTAGGATTAAACAGCTAGATACCCTCTATAAGCGTGTTAGTAACTTAGAGAAGCATAAATAATTGGGAGGCCGCTATGGAACTGGAAAACAGATACATCGTACTAAAGCGAACTGATGTTGAAAGATATTTGAACGAAGATGAAAAGATCACCCTTTCAACACTGTGTGAGCTTGTTGATGACGGTCGGCGGGATAGCGGAAAAAACTCTATCGATACGCTTGTAATAGAAAGCGATTGGCCCGAATACGGCCCCGCACTAGACGCGCTAGCTGAGCGAGCGGGTAACTAAATTAGAAGGAGTAGTACATGAAAATTGATTGGAAATACTTTGCTACTACTCCTGGCTATAAATCACTTAAAGCTGCTTATACTGATAGCATTACTGAAAAGAATAAAAGCAGAAGCAAGAAAGAGTACTTAGCCACCTTCCATTGGGCAATTAATAGGGCTAAACACTATGCACATGTCAAAGGTGTGCCTATATGGGATATACTGGATGACTGGGAAGCCAAAAGAAGTATGTGGTGGTTTGGCTACTACCGAGACAGCTATCATCGTAAAATACACTCCAACCAACTACAACCGAGGGGTTTACAAGCTGAGCTTAAGTACCTTAAAGGATATGGAAGATACAGATTTTGTCCAAGAAGTCAACGAAATAGTGTACTATCTACTATCCGAAGGCATACACCTAAGACAACGCTAAAAACTAAACCCCGTTGGACTAAAGACAATCATAAGTGGGCAGCTCAACGTAGAAGACAAGAAGAATACCGACGTAAAGTTAAACTAGAAAAGAATCTGTAAGTCAATTGCTTGAAGGGAAAATGTGGCATTAACCATGAGAGTTAAGTCTCTAAACGTGCTGTAAGTACCGGACTAGGAGGGGAGGTTGTGTTAAACTTAAATAATACACAAATATCCTCCTTTATGAAGACCCCATGAATCGTTCTTATCAATACCTATGGAGCTAACGTGATACACCGTTCGATTGACACGGTAGGTAAGAACACCCTAATTTTTTACATCAATAATGCAACAAAACCAAAGGAAAGAAAATGGCTTTAGGAATGACAGTTGAACTGACTCAACCAGATATTGAGACAGCAATCAAAGAGCATCTGAACAAAAATGGTGTAGACACCACAGGTAAACATGTAGATATCTCGGTAACTGCTGGTCGTAAGCCTGGTGGTCTCCGTGCATCTGTAAACATCACCGCAGCTCCTGTAGCTGCAGAAGAACCTGCTAATATTGAAGAAGTAGTTGAAGAGCCTATTGGTTCAGAGACTACAACTGAATCAACAGCGGAACCAGAAGATGCTGCTACTGCTGGTAAGGCTATCTTCGGTAATAATGCGTCTGCTGGATAAATTTACCAACGGCTGTAAGGCCGTTGGTATAGCGGTGCTTATATGTGCTGGAGTAGTATTAATACCACTACTACTGGCACTTATAGGTTTTGCATTATCAATAGGTTCTTTTATGCTCATTATCTACATTGTTTATAAGATAATGGAATATGAGCAGAACCTACCTCCTGACTAGATGGCCCCTCCTGTAACTAGATCCAAACCACCCATGTTCAATGCTGTATCTGGTATAGCGAATACCGGGTTTTGGAACTTTTCCAGGAAGGATACCGGTGTTAGGAATGAGTCAGATATTGTAGGACTCAAGCCCATAGCTTCCACAGTAAGGGCGTTTATTGGACGTTTGATGAATGTACTCAGTATTATCTTCTGTATACGTAAAGCAAACTTCGTAAACATGATGAATCCAGTATCGTTTAACCACTGGAGTTCAGGGCTAGTTGGTACATCATAATTAATGAAGGTATCAATAACCTCTGCCAGTGCTTGCTCATGCGACATCTCACTGTTCTTAGTAAGATGTTGGTACAAAGTATACCGGGCAATGAAATCACTGTACTGAGTGGCTTTCAACAAAGTCTGATAAACGAATGTATCGTGAGTCATCAAGGCTTGCTGCATAGTCCAAGTAACAGGCTTAGGTACGTACTTTTCAGTAAATGGTTCGATCTTCTCCTCAAGAGCACTCTTGAAGCTATAACCAGTATCCTGCACATCCAGATCTTCTACGATGGTCTGAAACAACCCTTCCTCAATCAACCCCTTAACTGCATTAGCATCAATATCTGAAGTAAGATTAGCAATCTTAGAGGATATCACACGTCCATCTTCCGCAGTAAAATCCTTATTATCCCGCAACTTGCGCTGTAAACTACTTCGCTTATTAACTAACGCTTGATAATCATTAAGAGCTGTAATAGCTATTGATTGATCTTTCCAAATATCAGCAAACGGAACACCCTTAATCCCCAGCAATAAGGCATTACTTAAGAAGTTATCTTTAAGAACTACCACCGATTTAACAACAATCATGTCTTTAGCTATACCAACAAAGTCAGTCCACAATTTCTCAGTGTATAGGGCTTTAGTCTTAATACCCCATTTCTTAGCTGCTTCAGTACCAAGCACCTTTTTTATTAAAGGAGCATTGGTAATAGATAGTTTTCTGAAACCAAAGGAAAGATTTATAAACTCTTCCTTTATCCACATCTCTTTCTCACCCCAGACTTCCACCATATCCTGCTTCATATCTGAAGGTAGTAAGTTGTAGATCTCACGTAACTTAGGATCACTTGAGTTCTTACTGATTCTTACAAAACTGCCAGGATTCTTACTAAAATTCTCTTCGTAATCCTCCTTCATAAGTTCCACCAATTCCCTATTGATAGCCTTCGAATTAACCTTATCTACTACTGATCCACGAGCATTACCCAATACAACTGCAAAGTTATTTTGTTTCTCTAGGTAAGTATCCTTAGTGGTTTCCTTCATCATGTACCGGTAATTTATTATTTTACCCTCACCATCCACCACAGGTACTACGTAGGTACCGTCCTTACCACCTAATTTACCAGCCATCTGCTTCGCTACTGCGATGTCAGAGTCTTTCTTAGCTTTGTGTACCGCTAGTATAGAATCTAGTCCTGGAGCCTCTGAGCCAGCACTCACAGCTGATTGAAACAAGGTCGTACCTTTGGCCACTTTATTGGTTATAGAAGCAATCGTTTTAACCCTGGTCCTGGCACCATTTATTTTAGAGATGTACATAACCAACTCTTCTTTGCTGGTATCTGTTTCGGCCTTATCTAATTTATGTAGGACTGTATAGCCTTCTTCCTCCATTTTAGTTTTATCGGCTAAGGTACCTATCTGAAGATCTATATTAGGATTATAGGTTTCATGGGTGTATCCCTTAATCATCTGCGTAGGGTTACCATCAAATATGTTCTTAAGGGACTCTTCCTTAAGCCCAGCAAGATTAGAGAAGGTATTAGCAATACCATTCATATCTTCACCTGTATCAGCAGGATTAGCCTCAAACTCTCGGGCGATTACATCAGCTAATACAGCCCGGTACTTATCTTTATCAGTAAAGCGAATTGCCTGTAACGTAGCCAGCTGATCAAGCAAGCCAACAGCCTCATCTATGTCCCCGTTAAGGTCTCTCACAGGAGCTGAGTACATATTGGCTATATTATGTGCGTTGAGCATTAAGCCGTCTCTAAGAGGCTGTCCTGTAGCCATGGAGTATCCAAGGTTCTCTGCTTGGGCCTTGTAATAGTTACTATTGGCCACACCATATTGATCCAGTTGGGTTTCAATATCCTTGATGGATGTAGCTAAGTGAGCCTCATCAGTTAGTAACTTACTAATATCATCAATACTGTGCGAACCAAGCAAGCTAACTAGGTCCGTCTTGAGTAGTACCTTGGTTATGGCCACAGCTTCTTTCTCATCAAGACGTATAGAGTAATGGTCCAATAGATCTTTGGCCACGCTATCAGCTACTTGCTTACGAGCTTGATCCACCGTCATCTTAGAGATGCGAAGTAGCTCATGGAACTTAGCATTCCTATCAGTTACCCCAATAAGCTCCCTAGCTAGGGCCACTATAATAGTGTCCTCAACTATCTTAGCTGCACGCAATACCTGACGCACTATATCACTATGTACTGTGGTCTTAGATATTTCAGGTAACGCCAGTAATGCTCTAATCACACGTTCTGGTAGATTCTTATCCTGCTTGTCTCTCAGCACCTTGCGGTAATTCTGTAGAGGCTCAAGCACCTTAGAGTTTAGTTGCTCTAGTGCCACTGTATTTAGTTTATTTATCACCTCAAGATGTCTAAATATACCTCGATCTTTGGTGTAATTGGTTTGTATTAGAGATTTAGTGAGTATCAACAAAGCCTCATCAGCCTTAGCGTTCTTACCCATACGGAAAATAGAACCATTAACCCAGTGCAGTATTGCTTGGAATAGGTTCTTAGTACGCTTCCATAGACTACCAGACTTTAGATCAGCAGTAGGTATAGCATCAATACCAGACAGTATTTCAATAAACTTCTTATTAGTTAAACCAAAAGCAAGAAACTCATTTAGTGAGTGTCCACTAGCATTCTCAAAGATATACTGGAACCTCTCCTTGGCAGCTATGTATTCAGCATCTGTTTTAGCAACAGTTACTGGGTTACCGTCAGCATCCTTAGGAAGGAAGTCCTCAATAGTTACCTTGGATTTAACTTCCTCGAATAGATTTTTAATCTGCTTACGAGTGAAGGTATTATTGTCCATAGCGTAGGTGGTGACAGCGTGTACCATTTCATGCACGTATGTTTCCTGGGCACTCATATTGGCTGTACTACTAGCCTTAGTGCCTTGCTCAGCTATATTAATACGTACCTGCTTACCTTTGATGGCACCGTATGTAGTATCACCATTCTCAGCAATCTGTAAGTCATACTCCAGCTTAGTGCTGTCAAGTTCCTGCAAAACCTCATTTACAACATCCCCCAATACACTTTCTAACTGCTTCTTATGTTCAGGAGTATCTTTAACATTGCCCATTGTCTCTAAGCTAGCGAAGATTCTCTTACTGTTTTTACCAGAAAGGTTCTCCATGCGTGTTGCTTGGAAGTTATCAAAGTCAACTGTTTGTGTAGCAGCACTGCCTAGCACATCGTTAATGAGATCTTCTGTTCTGCTTCGGACTTCAGATTCATATGATGTATCCGAATCAGCGTAAGCTACTGGTGGGGCGTACTCAGCATCTGGGTATGAGATATTAGCTACAACAAACTCATCCGCTCTCAATTCCTTTTTAGCAGCAACAGTATCTCGCTCATGTCCCTTTAACTCTTCTACCAATGCTTTTGGATTTACAGCTTCTACTGCGTAATCACCAAAGATACCAATATTCATCCTCCGCTCTAAATCCTTATCCCCTTTAACTGAATCAAGTAAGTTCTCTAAAGATTCACGTACTTCAGTAACGATATTGTAGTTATTGCTGATCTCATAGATGGCTTGGTTACCCAATCGAGTGCCTTGCATAACATCACCAACAGAATACATACCAGCATCAAACAGATTGAGGATCTTCATATCTTTATAGATTTCAGCAGCCACAGCAGAATCTATTGCCTGGATACCTCTTGGGAATGTGGATATGCCGGTATCTGTAAATTCAGGCTTACTTATGTTTGCTGAAGCAGACTTACTATTATCTACAGCATTCTTGATAGGCAAAGAGAATCCAACTTGTATTGCCTGCGATTTATCACTGTAGTCCTTGGCATTCTTCGTCTTAAGTAGCAGTAACCTATCATTGACTGTAGGAGATATGGCTACATCATCACCAGCCTCTGTTATAGCAGCCTCATTAGGATTGCTATAATAGGTCTTTATAGCTGGAACCAACTCAACAAGCTTAAGTACTTCAGCCTCTATTTCACCCTTAGATAGGGCTATACCACCTTTAGCAGCAAGAGCCTTTTCAAGCGCTATCTGTAAGTGCGCATTAAAAGCGTGAAACATTACCTTAGCAGCTTTATTTATGGTACCTCGAATTTCACCAATCTGCTCAAACTGAGAAGATAAAGCTACTTCGAGTGCTGCACCTGATGTACCAGCCACCTTTGCTTTAAATGCTGCTTCTGCAGCTCCTGGTAGGCGTTCTTCACGTATATTGGTGTGGTCAGTTATCTTTAGATCGGTGCCAGAAAACGCATTGAATTGATCCATGAGAGCATCAACATGTGTTGTACCTTGTAGATTATCCTTACCGGCAGCTGCCATTAACTCCTTATAGAAATTCTCAACAGCAATACTACCAACAATCTCTTGAATACGTTTAGCTGAGGCGCCATAGATAGCCCCCGGCATGAGGGCACTCTTACCAAGCTTACGTCCTTCACCGGTAACAACATCAAACTCATTACCGGGAGTACCTTCCTCTACTAATGGATCAAGTACTAGATCAAGAAACTGCTTATCTTCTATAGGTAGTTGCTGCTTGGTTAACTCTTTTGCCCAATCTGCTGTTAGTACTTCATAACTATCCTGGTCAGTAGCCTCTGTTAGATTGGTAGCACCACCTATGGCGTAAATACCATTAGCAGCCATCTTATCTAACATATTGGCATCTGTAAGGGTCTGGTAAAGGGCAAGTGCTACACCATTGGTTTTGCCATCAGTCTCTATAGCCAAAGAGGTATTGAAAGAGGTATCAGCACTATAAGAAGATAATGCTACTAAACCATCAAGTGAGTATGTAGCTTCCCTACCTAACTCAACAGCAGCCATGATGTCCTGTTGTAATTCTGTACTGGTCTCAGCTCCTTCCTGTACTGTGATAACAGCAGCAATACCTTTCTGGACTATTGGATTATTGAGTAGATCATCAAAGTGAGCTATAGATTGATCCATAGGTATATCACCTATTTTACCTCCGAAAGCAGCAGATACAGCCAGTTTGAATACGTTACGTTCAGCTGAGTTTTTTACTTCGTAATTCCAATTTGTAGCACCAATAAGATGTCTATGTATCTTACTTCTTTGTGGATTAAGGGTATTACTACTCATCATGACACGCATGTTATTAACGATCTCATGGGGGAAGTAAAACTTACTATCATCAGCAGGCATTGCAGCCTTAAAGTCCACCATATCTTGAATGTCTCGATCTATATCCCTATTCTTGCCTTGGATACCAAACTCTTCTGTAATGTGGTAGTTCTCAATATCAGTGATATACCCATTCATCTTACGCTGGTTGTCTAAACCAAGATAATCAAATACCTTAAGGATCTCTGGCTTAATCTCGTACTCAACTTCCTCAAGAGTATTCACATGATCATTGAGTTTAGTTGGAGTACGCATGATGAAATCATTCTTGATTCGTCTGGTACTTTTCTCTATTTTAGTAAACTGAGGCTCCCTGGTTCGACTAGGTAACCCAAACAGTGTTTCAATAACATCACCAGTGCTCTTAGCATTTGTAACCATTTCCTGTATTTCAAGAGCTGGCTCAGGGAATGTACTGGTACTAGTAAGATCTGAAGGTATCTTCACAAAATTGGTATGTGCTTTAGTATCCAAAGTCGTGTCTGTATCAGCTCGCAATTTAGCAAGCTCAGCTCCAGGGATTACTTGCTGCACCAATAACCCATCTTGAAGCATAGTAGCAATGATGTTTTGGCCCAAAGCCAACTCAAACTTACCTTGGAAATTACCATCAATATCTGGTTTGGATTGTAAACCAAATAACTTAAATGCCTGGGCACCTAACGACTCAGCCAGTACTGTTTGTGGTATACCAGCATTCTTCAGTAGGTCAATAGCTTCTGATGGGAGTTCATTACCTTGGCGGAATCCAAGAATCTTATTAATAGTATCGTAATCGTTGTAAAGAGTACTACTGCCTTGGGTACCAAGCCAATTGTAAGCAACTATACCCAAAGCACTAACAACATTTGGATTAATATACTTATTACCCTGTGGATCTACCTGTACTAGGAACCCTGCAGGATCACCTTTAGCCGGGTTCTTCCCAGTCGGGGTAGCACCATCTGAGTAGTCACCTTCAAGGTTGTTTTTGTAAATGGTATTCTTATTGAGTAGGCCAAATATTCCAGCGCTGTTATCAGTACCAACCAAGGTATCTTTGAATCGATCCAAGAAAGGAACTATATTAGGTAGTGTTTTGAGCTGACTATCTGCCAGTTGTGATAAAGCATCATTATCCGTTTCTGATAAGGCTTCTACCATATTAGGTACCTGTCCAAGCACACTTTGAGATTTAATCTCACTGGATCTGAAATAGGATGATAATGTTCTCCTATCAGTTACTGGAGTAGTATCCCCACGTAAAGGAGTGTTGTAGGTAATGCCATCTTCAAGCAGCGCTTCAGACAGTACATTACTCTGCTCTGTTGGGTACTTAGTCCCTCGCTGTAATACAGTAGATGAGCCAACTGTGTTAACACCTTCTACGAACTTACTCCATACTTTGTTAATAGAGTTGATAGCTTTAGTGTTATTGCTTAGGTATGCAGCCTTTACAGCCTCTTTTAATCTAGGTAAATAAGCTTTCTTCTCAGCACTTAGAGAACCCTCTACTACATTGTCTAGCCAGACTAGTGCCTTAGTAATGTTGTATCTAGTTACCTCAGTTGGTGCCTCAGCTAAAGCAACTGCGATACGCGACCGGGCTATTAGGTTTTTAGGGACATCTGGAATAGTGGTACCTAGCTCAGCTGCTTGTGCCTGTACACTACTACGCTCAGTGACAGCCTCACCAATGAATTCGTTAATAGCAAGCCGAGTGGCTTCTTGCTGTAAAGCAAGCTCCTGTTCAGCAGACAGTTCAGCTCCTGCTTTGCTCTGTAAGGCTGTCTCGTGCTTATCGAATATGGTTATGAGGGCCTTAGCATCTGCTTCGCTTAGGTGCTCAGCTGCGCTGCCATAGATACATGCATCGGTAGACATTGAGTTATTCCTGTTACGAGAAATTTAGTATTGCAGATCCAAAAGGGATATTGAAAACTTCTGTGTCAGCCAGTATTACTGTAGCACCATAATCCCAGTAACCTATAAGAGGAGATAATGGTGTTGTTGGAGTTGCATCATACAAGATTGCATAACGGAAACCTGCTACAGCACCTCCTGAAGCCGTGACTGTAAGATCTGTGCCGGTTACCTTCCAGTTGCCTGCAGGTACCTCAGCTCCAACATTAAGCGTATCTGCAGGATACGTTTCAACCACATTGGTATAGGATATTTGAGTTATGTCAGCTAGTACAGTATCTAACAAGGTATCTGGGACAACATTAGACAAACACACCATAAGTTGTGAGCCTGCTGTACTTAGATCATGTACACCTTGTGCTTGATTAGGAGCAAAACACCCTAGTTTTGTAAAACTTGCCATATTGGAACCACACTCAGAAGTTAACTATACCCTATATGGTATTACTAAGTGTGGTACTTGTATACAATACTACCAGTCTTTATTATCTATCCAAGCATCTTTCTCTGTGGTGTTGGTCATTTTGTTAGCTGTACCATCTCTCTCAAGTATACGACAAGCATGTTCATACCTGCGCATATAAAAATCGGCAGAACCTAGTGCATTATTTCTACCAGTACTACTTAGCAGCTTATAACACACATACGCTATGATGGCTTCAGCGTATTGATCTGGAATGTCTAACCGATGTTCTTCTGCTTTCCATACATTACCACCTGCGTAGTTTGCTGCATCTAACTTAGGTTCAAATAAACCACGGTAAACCATAGGACCTAGCAGACCTATTTCAGTCTTCCCAAACATCTCAAAATTACTAGAACCACCTGCTATGATGTTTGTACGTAATTTAATACCGCCAGATCCATAGATATAACCACCACGTACTGCTTGTAAGGAGACTCCGCCACCACCTCTTATATCCACTTCCCCAGTACCTGCAGCAATAATGGGTGTAAGTATCGCATGTCCCTGACCATGACCAACTATTGTGGCATTACCACTGGCCTGTATAGGCACACCACTGAAGAATGGGTAATCAATTATAGGTACAGCAGGTACACTTATCCACCCTGAACCAATATTTACATTATAGTATCCTTGTCCGCTTCCTGCGATAATTGTGGTTAGCACAAACCCACCGCCACCATATACCGGATTCCAACCAAAACCATTAGCTTCAATAGGTTGTAGTGTTGTGCCACCACTCCCTATAATAGGTGGATTAACTTGCCCATTACCTAATGCAACTATTACCTGAAGTGAAACACCACCACCACCTATTGTACCAACAAATGGTAGCTGATCTGGGCCTATAGACCATGACGTAATTACATCATCATCGAAATCTACATTGAACGGCCAATAAGGATTGGAACTGACATCTAATCCGGCACTTGCCGCGTATATATCTGCACCAGATAGGTGATAGTCGCCTATTGCAGGATTGACAAAACTGACTACTGCATTATGTACTGAAGCAGTACCTGGTGCAGAGGTATCTGATGATAGGTTATTTGAGTTATTGACATTAGAAAATGTGCCGAAGAAATCCAGTATGATTGAATCATTGGCCATGCAGTTAACAAGTAGTGCGTCTGTAGATGCACCGCCTGGAACTACAAAACCAGTAAGTGAATCAATACATGAACAATTATAAAGTACTGTATCCGTTGCTACAGGCAATATTTCAAACCCTGTAGCACCACCACGAGACCAACAATTAATTAGAATATTATCAGGACCGATATCTCTAAATGTCCAAGCAGAAGCTCCATCATGCCAGCAGGAAATCATGACACTATTAGTATCTACGACATGGCCAGCTGTTGAAGTGCACCCAATGTACTCTAATACCGTATAGTGAGTATTGCTCACGTAGCCAGACACACTACCAAGACTTACGGTATTTATAAAAAACCCGTCCCCCAGTATACCAGCAGCTCGGTGACCAACAGCAGCACGTATATTAGGATACGCTGTAGCATCTGAAACGAAGGTAAGGGCTATTTGATCAATAAGGCCTGTAGGCCAGTCATTATAACATTCTGCAACTGGGATAGGTAAATCACCACTATCCACTAAAGTAGTGTTTCCAGATACCGATGTTATAACATCACCATCGGCAAAAGTACCAGTGATCCCTCTTATGATGATTTGTCCATCAACCATCAATCCAACCATTGTACCTGTGGCACCAGAAGGTGCTCCAGTTACAGTTTCACCTGTAAATATCTCCGTACCACCAGTATAGTCAAACACAAGTGATGTAGTTAGGTCTGTAGACGACCCTGGATTATGGGAAGTATCCCAAGCAGTTATACTAGTGTAATGTCCACCAGAACTTCGGATACTTCTTACTACCTCAACACCCACTGTAATTAGGTACCGTCAGGATGGATAAGGTAAAAGTCCACAATAGATACTACACCCCCGGCAGTGATAGAGGTTGTGTTCAAATTCAGGGCTGCGCCTGACACACCAACGTCTGTGTCATATGCAGAAAGCCCATCACCATCAAACCAACGTGCCCATGTAGCAATGCCTGTATTGTCTGCTAAGGTGTCAGGTATGATTGTACCAAAATCTACTCGTCCTGTAGCATCAGCAGCACTAGTAGCAGGAAGGGGTAAAGTCAAAGTAGCTAGCACTATTTGACTAGTAATAGCCGTAGCTCCTGTTGCTGGTTGAGTACCTGAAAGTATTTGAATATACCCAGGTACTGGATCAGCAGCATCAAGTAAGTCAGATACTGCATCCATAGCTGCCTGGTTAGTGTGTGTGTTGAGCCTACAATTAGCCATGTTATTTCCTTAAATAAGTATCGCGGTATCTGTTACAAGTACAGATGAGGTTAATGAATCAAAGCTTACTGTTTTACTACCACCATCATAAGCGTTTATGCGTACCATCTGCCTGTATATAATAGAGGCTGGATTGTTGAAATACAAGACTCTTCCATTTAAGCAATTAGATTCAGAGGGTGCTGTACCACCATCTAATGTACCAATTATGGCAGTTATCTCTGTACCTACTGTAAATGTAACAGGCTGACTTGCTGCAGCATGTGCTTCTATGTAATCCCAAATTGCTTGAGCAGGTATCCTACTATCCAGGGAAGATATACTAGCCTCTATAGTAGATATGTCTGTTGTGCCGGTAGCAGCAACTATATGCACTGTATCTCCAACAGCAATTGTAAATGCTGGTGTGGTAGTAAGACTTAAAGCTCTTGTGCCCCCCACATACATTGATATTGGTACGACTGCTTTCTGTATCTCGGTTACACTGTCAACGAATATAGCAACTTGTCCGTCGTAAGCTCCAGTGTCTGGACTACCAATTGTTAGCACAAATTCAGTAGGACTGGTGACCGCCTCAATTACAGTACTCTGTAGTAGGTTAGGAGGTGAACCACCAGCTCCAGTAACCCAAGCACTATCACCCTGGGCTATGATAGCTGCTGTAGATGCTGCCACCTCTCCTGCTGTTGCAGCCACCCCTGCTGCATCAGGAACTACCTTATTAGGTGCATATAGCGCCTGTGCTGTAGCAAGGGTAACACCGTCAGCACCAGCTATTTTTGACAGATCTGAGTTCGCTAAATCAAGCTTAGCCTCGTTAGTATCACCTTGGATCGTCAACTCAGCTATGACAACATCAGTCGCATCTTGCTTGGTCTCGGTTGCAAATCCAGTAGCAGTTAAATATGCAGCGTCACCGCGATCTCTAATGGCCTCTAGTGAGTCCGTAGCGCCTGAGAATGTATCTCCTTTGATGTCTGTCAAGTGCGCGGTGTTGGCATCCTGCTGAGTTAGCAGGGCGCTTATATCACCTTCCTTAATCGCGCTGTCTGTTCCTAGCGGGGTTCCTGTCCGGTTATCAGTGACAGTTGCCGCAGTACCAGATAGGTTAACCGTAGCATCAGCCCCGTTAAGAATTACATAACCAAAAGTCCCACTTATGTGTATGGTATCTCCTGCTAATATATTGTTGATAGTCAGATCACCGTGATAGCCCATTAAACTCAGAACTGATCCACCCAAAGAATTCATGTCTATAATGGGTGCCACCCCATTTTCTTGATAGCAGCGCTCTAGCACATGATTGGCAGCAGCGCCGAGAGTGTACGTGCCGGTTAATGCACACCCTGTTAAGTGCCCAATGCCAAGCTCTAAATCCCCAACATGACCGCCTGTCACATGAGTTTCGCCGGAGGGAGACGTGCCCACGCCTGAGATTGTGTTGAAATGATAGAAATGCGTCTTGCTGACATCATTTCCAGCACCAGACCCGATAACTAATGAGGCCCCTTGACTCTGCCACACCTCTGATACGTGATCCTCAATAAACGCCACGCTTGAATCATTGCTGACTTTGAATTTTGAAACCCCTAGCGATGTTTTTAGCGTAATCAGTTCCGCTAGAGTTAAAGCATAGTTACCATCCGTTCCGTTCTCGTAGTCATCCGTTCCAGCAGTCCCGCTGTTCGTACTTAGATATATAAATCCATCGGTGTATCGACCAAACTCAGAGAATAATTTCAACCTTGTTGCGGCGTTAGCATTATCAGCCACAGCTTGCGCGTTTGAATGCGCTCTATTGCTCGCATCTACGGTTAGAGTGTTAGCTGGGGTAGTGGATCGAACCAATTGGGCATTTCCGTAGCTTGCATGGCTCACTATTGGGTAGCTGTCGCCTGTTTGCGGGACGTTGCCAGTAAGCGCTGTCAATCCAGCGTCGGCAGCATCGTACAAATCAACGCTAGTCAATGTGATATCGATAACATGCGGAATCATGTCAGCAAATCCGGATAGCATGACCTTAGCACCATCAACGCCAGCCGCAACGACCGCATCCGTTATGTCTAGCCGATACTGCCCTGGCATCGTTGCGCCAATCTCGACAAATCCGCCGTCTGTATGCGCGCCGTTAACTGTCTGAGTCACTAGCGTAATCTGTACCGGCAATGCGCCGTCACGGACAAAGTAACAAACCAACCCGGTTGAGTTGAAAAGCAGCCCTGTTAACGGATCGCCAGGATTAGTGCCCGAGTTATCCTGTATCAAATCAACATACAGAGACACATTTAATGCGCCTTTTGTTTTCGTTGCTGGTTGCTTAGTCGCCATAGTTACATGCTCTGCTGTAAAATTAGTGGGAGGTAATTAGCTGCTGGACCGCCAACATCTTCAAATGCACCAATATCTGGCGGCGTTCCACGAGTATTCCCGATTATATCAGTAGTGATTCCCGCGATTGCCACGCCCGCGCCAGCAAGCGAAGTCGATGCTAATTTTGTAAAATCCTCAGACCCAGCTGTCACAGAAACAAATGTGCTAGCACCTGCTACGCTATTTACTGAGTTAGTATAATCAATTGTGGCCGTCGTGTCAGATGAGGCATTATTGCTCCCTGATGGAGCAGCGGCACCAGTATAAAAGCACTCACTTGTACCACTAGACCTACCAGCGTATGTATTCCTGCAGGTTAACTCACTATCTGACACTACGCCTAGCTGGTCTGTATGCTGCCAAAAAGTACAATAGTCTATTTCAGCGGATGATGATAGTCGTGTGTCAATCACCCTAGATCCACCATACCCGGTAACATTATTGAGTACTGCATTTAAATTTGCTACTGATGCTGCAATTAGATAATTAGTACTGGATCCAGTGTTATGAATTACACACGAGTCCAGCAACGTTTCATTAGCGCCTGCTGTGAATGTCCCGAATGTGAAATTTATAGCGGGACGTGACAACGTGGACGATATCTCTATTCCGACAATGCTAACATACTGTATAGCATGACGGATTGTGCCAGTGGTTGCACTGCCAACTATAGAGCAGCCTGCGCCACTAACAGCCCTAGACCTACCGTCATTTCTACCGCCAGAATCATACGTTAACGTGACTCTGTTAGTAGAATCTGTAGTTATACCAGTAAGTCCAAAATCCTCGCTGTAAACTCCGTCCCGACCTTTACCTATCCAGTGCTCATCAGTCCCTGTTGCGGTAGTGATATCCGACGGCACAGCAGCTAGGAACAATGCCCATGTAGCGTAATCTGGCGTAGTGCCGCCAATTGTTTTAATTACGTCTGCCACTAAACAACCTTAATCCGCTGCGCGGCTACTATTGAACCAAGGGAAATTGTTTGGCGTCCCGTATCTGTTAGGGCTGCTAGATGTTTCGGTGGCAGGCTATCCAGTGAGTACGCACGCTCTTTTTCCATTGTTGGTTTCACTGTAAATTTGGATTCTAATATATCAGTCAAGTGCGTCAGCGCATTAATATTGGCATTACAGTCAACGATAGCAAACATTGGGAGAGTGACCCCCATGCCAACATCTTCGTCTGCAACACCGTCATCTAGTATGGACACAACGTCAAATCGCTCATACGTATGGTGTCCATCAGGGCCTACGTATAATATTAATTTCGGCATAATATGTCGCCACCTAAACCTTCATCTTTATTTATCGTTTATGTGGTTATTTACGTTTACACCTGAATTATGCTAACCCTAATAAGGATAAGAGCGTAAACACCCATTCAGGAACGACTATACCATGTATGTTAGCTAATTCAAGTAATAGGACTACTGTACCAACCCTAATAGTCCTAGAACCACAGCAATACATAACAAATCTTTTAATGTACCGTATAAGGCAGCCTTTACAGACGATTTTGTTACAGCATTGGACATCTTTTTTGGTGTTACAATAGACCATTTATCTGCCCTCAGTGATTCGTGCGCATTAGTTTGATTTTGACTCATTACAGTATATACCTCATTTAGGTTGATTTTGTATTTTATTTATAATCATACAGCATGTTATAAACCACTACCCGCATTTTTCAAGAATTTTAAGTGCTCCAGCTATTTTAGAATCAACTTGTGTAAGTGAATCCCCCAACCCACTTTGAATTTTATTAAGGGATTCAACAACTACAGGAAGATTAGGAGTAATTACTACATCACTAACCAATATAGGAGAAGCTGTAGTTATTTCAGTATCCGCAGCATCACCGGCTCTCGGCTTGACAGCCTTCGCCGGTTTCTGCTGCTCACTTATAGGAGATGGGGTAGCTACATTGACTTGATTAGTAGAAGCTATATTACTGATATGCT
>Ga0316192_10001472_pt1 | contig 17325 bp, 16 predicted proteins | sample MerIslwburrow_MG_FD_204931 | JGI IMG/M metagenome (GOLD analysis project Ga0316192, IMG submission 204931) | Coastal sediment microbial communities from Maine, United States - Merrow Island worm burrow | ecosystem: Environmental > Aquatic > Marine > Coastal > Sediment | place: USA: Maine...
TATTTAGCTGAGCGAAGTGCATTCATGAAAATCATGCCGCCTTGTGGCCGATCAATATCCGCCTCAACAAAGAGAAACTCAAACACCTCATCTGCGATTTTGGCATCAACGACTACTTTTAGTACCACCTTCTCGGTCTTTTCGCCGATACCGCGCTTGATCAGGGGAGAGCTTTTTCCGACGCCACGGGCAAAGTGCTGGTTGATGGTCTGCAGATTATATCTCTCACGAAGTGCCGCAGCCCCCTTTACGGCATTGCCCTCTGGAACAATGCAGGTAATCAGTTTCTGTTTAGCTGCCATGGCCTAACAGCCTTTCCAGGATCTCCGGTGCAATGTGGGTTGCAGCTTTCTCAAGCTTGGTCATATAGATAATACCCATGCCCGGGGTATCCAGATTTCCTGTAATATATACACGCTCAAAAATCCGGTCTGCCTGATCGTTGGCCACCACCACATTGACAATCTCCTTCTCAACATCGATGGCTACACTTAGAACACCGAGAAGCTCATGAATGCCGCTACCCTTGCCATAGTGGATGGTTGCACCCTGGGCACCGGCCTCCTGAGCCGCTTTTACGATCTCATCGCCCAGGCCGCGCTGGACAACGCAGGTGATAAGCGAAACGTCGGTTAAGACGGTGATATTGCTCTCGCTCATGTCGCCTCCTCTACTGTTTTAGTTATAGGTTTATCATGCCGGTGGTGACGCTTGATCTTCCACTGTACCCAAAGCCCTGTACCCAGCACAGAGATGATAGGGCCGATAGATGCCAGTGCTAGAATGCCAAAGCCTTCAACTGCCTCCACCGCGTTACCCAGCCCCAGCCCCATGGCCAGAACCAGAGGCACGGTAATCGGGCCGGTGGTTACGCCGGCACTGTCCCACGCCACATTGACGAACTCCTCGGATGAGAGCCAGGTAAGAAGCAGTGCAAGCCCGTAACCCGGGATGACTAGCCAGGTGAGTGAGAGTGAAAAGATAATTTTTGCGACACCGAGTGCGATACCGCAACCAACTCCGATCGAGACGGCATAGAGAAGCATGCTTTTCTCAAAAGCGCCGTTGGTAAGCGTCTGAACCGTAATTCCCAGGGCATTGAGCGCTGGCTCAGCCAGCGTAGCCCCGAATCCGAGAAACCAGGCAAAAAGAAGTACAATAATGATGCCGAAACCCCAGCTGTAGTAGGGAGATGTTGCTATATCGGTCATTGTTGTGAAGGAGGCAGGCAATAGTGATCCAGACTGTTCACCCAGGCGTGAGAGGCCATGTTCCAGTCCGATGTTGAAGATGATCATGCCGAGCACACAGAGCACAATACCGTAGATAATGGTTCCCCTGTTGCGAAGGCGTTCTTTGAGAATGTAATGGAGCACAATCACCAGAAATGCGACCAGTGGAACAATGGCCCGGATACCGGAGATGGTCTCCTGCCAGGGGCTGGTTTCCAGCCACGGCGTTTCGCCTGATGTCTGCATAAGAGATTGAGCACTCTGTACAGCAGCAATAATCTGCTCCGGTGTGGTAACGCTGCTGATAAACAGCGCAAGCAGAATCACTGCTATGATTGGAAAGAGGGAGGCGAGCGTCACAATGCCGAATCCGGCCAGAGGGGATTTACCCTTACCTGCCGTGGAGGCGATACCGATACCGAGTGCAAGCACCAGAGGCACGGTAACCGGACCGGTTGTCACCGCACCGCAGTCCCATGCCAGGCCCAGGATGATGGAGAGCTGGGGATCGGAGGAGATATAAGCTGTCAGTCCGATCAGAGGAATCAGTGTGAGATAGATCAGTGGTTTCAGGCTCCAACCATAGAGCAGACGCAGTGTTCCAAGCACAGCTGCCAAACCGACACCGGAGCCGACAGCCAGAACAAGTGCGGTGCTCCAGTCGTTTAACATGGTGTAGAGATAGGGGGCGTTTTCAACCACGACGATCGAACCTGCTGCTTTCAGGGCTCCGATGGCGGGCTCGGCAAAAGTTACACCGATCCCTAGCAGCAGCGCGATCAGCAACACCAGTTTCAACGGAGCTTTTGCCGGAAGTGTTTTGCCGATTATCTCGCCAAAGGGCATTAGTCCACGTTTTAACCCCTCCATAAAGAGCATCAGGCCGACCATGACAGCAAACAGGCCAATAATAATGCTTTCCGGGATACTCACCTTCTGATGCAGAATAAGAATCTGAAAAAGAAGCAGATAGATAGCCAGAGGCAGTACAGCTCGCATCTGCTCGATGAAACGGACGCTGATATAGGGTTGAAGCAGGCGATAGATATCGAGGGGCCGAAGTCTGATTCTGGCAGGCCTTGGAACAACCAGGTTGCCGTGCTGATCCGGCCTTGCTTCAGGCACGATATCGTTATAGCTGACAACGTTCTGCTTTACAGAGGTTTCCCGGACAAGGGCTCCAAAACGAATCTTTCTACTGCCTGAACTCATGAAACCCCACGCCCCAAAATTCTCTCAGTTTTGTCTGCACAATCGCTAGTTTATACGATTTACGCTGATCAGGTAAGTGCTTGGATTGTGTGGGTTTCAATGACATAGCATCGAGACGGGTTAGAGTGGCCCGATGTCGAGTGAAACTTCTGAAGAGATGTTGAGTGTTCAAAATCATAATCGAGACGTGGTGGGGATGGACTATGTATATCCTGTCATCTCCCGCCGTGCTGACGGTGTTTCGGTTGGTATCAATCTTAATCCCAACAATGCCTGTAACTGGCACTGCGCCTACTGTCAGGTGCCCGATCTGGTGCGCGGCTCGGCTCCCGAGATTGATCTGGAGCAGTTGAAAAATGAGCTGACAACGATGCTGAACGATGTAGTGAATGGTTTATTCATGGTCGAGCGGGTGCCTGAGGATTGCCGCAAGCTTTGTGATATAGCGATTTCAGGAAATGGTGAGCCGACCAGCTGCAGGAATTTCGATGCGATTGCTGAATTGATCGTTTCCATCATGGGTCAGTTCGAATTAGCTGATGATGTGAAGCTGCGCCTGATTACCAATGGCTCCTATATGAATAAGTCGCATGTGCAGGCTGGGCTTAGAGCTATGGCCGAAGCCAATGGTGAAATCTGGGTAAAAGTGGACTCCTCAACAGTGGCAGGCATCGAGCGCATTAATGGTGTGTCCGCCACCCCTGAATTGCTGTTCAAGCAGGTCAAAGGCGCTGCAGAGCTCTGCCCGACATGGATCCAGACCTGTATGTTTGCATGGGATGGTGCTGAACCATCTGAAATTGAAGTGAATGCCTATCTGGAATTTATCAAACAACTGAAGGCTGAAGCGGTACCGATCAAAGGTGTGTTGCTGTACGGCCTTGCCCGCCCGTCCCTGCAGCCTGAGGCGGCGCACCTAAGTCAACTTGATGAGGCGTGGATGGAACCGATGGCTCAAAAGATCGAGGAAGAGGGGATTGCCGTATCGCTTTCACTATAAGTTTGGTTTCGATATTGCCGGGATCAAATCGTTAAGGTTCTGGAATGGCATAGAGCCTGATCGTTTGAGCAGTAAGGCTGATGGCCCCTCAGGTGGTCGTTTTGAAGGGCTGAAATCAGGTGTGTAAAAAGGTTTGCATGGCAGGGGAACTATCGCTATCGTTCGCCGCCCTATAAAAAGGTAAGTTAATTAAAAGAGGTAAGCAGGATTTATGTCTCTGTCTGTGGAAGAAAAGAACGAAGTAATTACAAAATTCGCTACGCATGAAGGTGATACTGGTTCACCGGAAGTGCAGGTAGCACTGTTGACCGAGCGCATTAATGGCCTCTCAGGTCACTTTAAAGACAACCATAAGGATCACCATTCACGTCGTGGTCTGCTGAAAATGGTTGGTCAGCGTCGCAACCTTCTGAAATATCTGAAGGGCAAAGACTTTAACCGTTATCGTAGTCTGATCGATACACTCGGCCTACGTCGCTAATAATTCCCGAAAGGCGGCCCATTGCGGGTCGCCTTTCTTTTTTTCTCTCCCTTTTCCAGTTTCCACAGAACGTTCTACAGACAGAGACATGAATCCTGATAAAAAGGATTTAAAAATATGTTTGATGTAAAAACAACCAAAGCGACCGTTGGTGGCCGCGAAATAAGTTTTGAGACAGGGCGCGTTGCCCGTCAGGCAGGTGGTTCTGTATTGGCTCAGGTTGGTGATGTGGTTGTCCACGTTGCTGCTACTGCTGCCAAGACTCCACTGCAGGGCGTCGATTTTCTGCCGCTGACTGTTCATTATCAGGAGAAGACTTATGCAGCCGGCCGATTCCTAGGTGGCTTCTTCAAGCGCGAAGGCCGTCCTTCCGAGAAAGAGACTCTGACTTCACGTCTGATCGATCGTCCGATCCGTCCGCTGTTCCCTAAAGGCTATTTCCATGAGACTCAGGTGATTGCGACAGTTGTTTCAGCTGATGAAGATAACAATCCGGATATTGTTGCGATCAATGGTGTATCTGCTGCATTGGTCATTTCTGATGCACCTTTTGCACAGCCGATTGCAGCTTCACGTGTTGGTTTTATTAATGGCGAGTTTGTTCTGAACCCAACCTATGCACAGATGGAAGAGTCTGAGCTTGATCTGATTGTTGCCGGTACCCGCGATGCTGTACTGATGATCGAATCAGAAGCCAAAGAGCTCTCTGAAGAGCAGATGATTGATGCAATCACCTTCGGCCAGAAAGGCTACCAGCCGGTGATCGATGCAATCGAAGAGCTGGCAAAAGCTGCTGGCAAAGAGAAAATGACGATTGAGCTTGCCGGTAACGATGCTGTTCAAGCTGCTATCAATGCAGCGTTTGAAGCAGATGTTCGTGATGCCTATGCGACTGTCGACAAGTCGGCTCGTGCAACCAAGATTGAAGCACTTCGTGCAGCTGCTCAGGAGCAGCTTGCGGGGACTGAAGAGAATCCTGGCGAGTTTTCATCCAACGATGTGACCTCTGCTGTGAAGAATCTTGAGAAGAGTGTGGTTCGTCGTTCCATTATCGACGGCAACCCACGTATTGATGGCCGTTCTACTTCTGACGTTCGTAATATCGATTGTCAGGTTGGCGTATTGCCACGCACCCATGGCTCAGCCCTGTTCACCCGTGGCGAAACTCAGGCGCTGGTAACCATTACTCTGGGTACCGAGTCAGATATGCAGATGACCGAGTCTCTGGAAGGTGTTCAGAAACAGCGTTTCATGCTGCACTACAACTTCCCGCCATACTCAGTTGGTGAAGCGCGTCGCTTTGGCCCTCCAGGCCGTCGTGAGATCGGCCATGGCCGTCTTGCCAAGCGCGGCGTTGAAGGTGTGCTGCCGAGCATGGAAGATTTCGGTTACGCGATTCGTGCGGTTTCTGAGATCACTGAGTCCAACGGCTCATCATCGATGGCTTCTGTTTGTGGGTCGTCTCTGGCACTTATGGATGCGGGCGTACCTGTTAAGGCACCGGTTGCCGGTATTGCGATGGGTCTGATTCTTGAGTCAGATGGCTATGCAGTGCTTTCCGATATTCTGGGTGATGAAGATCATCTGGGTGACATGGATTTCAAGGTTGCCGGTACGAGCGAAGGCGTAACCACGCTGCAGCTTGATATCAAGATCGGTGGCCTGACTAGTGAAATCATGAAAGAGGCTCTGGCCCAGGCAAACGCCGGCCGCATGCACATTCTTGGCGAGATGGCCAAGTGCATGACAGAGGCCCGCTCGAGCGTGGCAGATCATGCCCCACGTATGTTCACCATGAAGGTGAAAGCGGACAAGATTCGTGAAGTGATTGGCGCTGGTGGTAAAGTGATCCGTGGTATCTGTGAAGAGACAGGTGCCAAGGTTGATATTGCTGACGATGGCACAATCACGATTTTTGCGATTACCGGCGAAGCTGGTGAAGCTGCGAAGAAGATGATCAACGATATTGTGGCTGAAGTTGAAGTCGGCAAGATCTACGAAGGTAAGGTTGTTAAGCTGATGGACTTCGGCGCCTTTGTTCGCGTGGTTGGCAATACAGATGGTCTGGTTCACATCTCACAGATCGCTGCTCACCGTGTCGAGAAGGTGAGTGATGAGCTTGAAGAGGGTCAGATCGTTCGTGTGAAGGTTCTTGAGGTTGATCGCAGTGGCAAGATTCGTCTGACTATGAAAGACGTTGATGCGGCCTGATTGATTGAAACGGCCTCGGAGCATCCTGCCCTCGGCCTTGAGCGCATTTGAAAATTACGATTTCTAAATGCTTACTAAAGTCGCACATCCGTGTGCGGTGAGTTAATAACCGAAAGAGGTGGGGTAACCCGCCTCTTTTTGTTTTTGAAACATCTCCCTCACAGGAGCCGGGGCGGCTGACAAAGCGGCAGGAAAGTCGGTTTGGACGGCTACAAGCCGCCCGAAGGGCGAAGGCCATGGATGGTCTGAGTCAACACCGTGATGCCGTAAGAGAAGCAAAACCACGTTTTGCGAAGCGGTTGAGGCGAAGGCAGGATGCCAGAAGCTGGGTAAAATATATAATAGGTGGTTGATGTGAGTTCTTCTTTTGTTGATGAGACGCAGATTTTGAACGGCCCGTTAGTGGTTAGTCACACGATGCCGGATGTGCAAAGCGTAGCCATTGGTTTTTTTGTGGATGTTGGCAGTCGGGATGAAGATGAGGGTCAGGCTGGTATTGCTCACGCACTGGAACATATGCTGTTTAAAGGGACTGAGAGTTTAGATGTTCATGCCTTGAGTGAACGACTGGATCAGCTTGGCGGCCATGCCAATGCATTCACCTCTCGCGAGCGAACCTGCTTTCATATCCATGTACTGCATGAAGATTGGCAAGAGGCGCTTTCACTCCTGACAGAGATGATTCTGAAGCCGCGTATTCCCGAAGAGGAGTGGCTGCGGGAACGCGAAGTGATCTTCTCTGAGATGGCGATGGTAGAGGATACGCCCGATGAGTGGGTCTATGATCAGCATATGCAGGCGCTTTTTCCGGGGCAGGGTTTGGGGTGCCCAACACTGGGAACCAAAGAAGCGCTTAAAGCGATGGCTCATCATGATCTCAGGGAGTATCTGGAAGGGAACTACAGACCTCCGCGTCTGCTGATTGCGGCTTCCGGACATCTGGATCATCAGGCTCTGGTTGATATGTTGTCTGAAATCAGATGGCCTTATGCAGGTGCAGGAAGAGTGAGGGAGATGGCTGTTATGCAGCCGCAGGTTCAGATGCTTGAACGAAGCTTTGAACAGGCACAATTGGTTGCATCATTTCCAGGCATTAAAAGCGCATCAAGTCAGAGGCCTGTTGCATGGCTGGCCAATCAGATGCTGGGTGGAAGTATGAGTTCCCATCTGTTTCGTGAAGTGCGGGAGAAGAGAGGGCTGGCCTACAGCATCGGTTCGCATCTTTCGACCTTGAGCGATGCAGGTGTATGGAGTGTCAGCTGTGGTACTGATCCATCACTTCTGCCTGAATGCCTGAACGTCATTCGGGATACCGTTGATGGTTTTGCATCCAATATCAGTGAAGCATCACTTCAGAGGGCAAAGCGCCAGCTTGAGGTTCAGTTTCGTATGGGAATGGAGTCAGTAGAGGGACACATGCTTTATCTTGGTGCCCGCCTTGATGAGGAGATATTGCTGTCGCATGCCGAGTGGGTGGAGAGAATCAGAGTGGTTGAGTTGGACGAAATTCGTGCGTGGGTTGGAGGAAGTCTTTCAGAAAAACCGATGTGGAGTATCTGTGCTCCAGAGCCCATACTACAGTCTGTCGAAGAGTTGATGTAGGTTTCGCTGATGTTTAGAACTATTCGAGAAGATATCCACACGGCATTTGATCGGGATCCGGCTGCTAAATCGACCTGGGAGGTTATTACCTGCTACCCCGGACTGCATGCTATCTGGATGCATCGGTTGGCTCACATGTTCTGGCGCAATGGCCTGCACTGGGTTGGCAGATTTGTCTCTCATGTTGCCCGCTGGTTGACCGGTGTTGAAATCCACCCTGGAGCAACAATTGGCAGGCGTTTTTTTATTGACCACGGTATGGGAATTGTTATTGGTGAGACAACTGAAATCGGAGATGATGTGACGCTCTATCATGGCGTGACGCTTGGCGGTACCACATGGCAACAGAAGAAGCGTCATCCGACTCTGGAGAGCGGGGTGATCGTTGGCGCGGGTGCAAAAGTGCTTGGATCTATCACTGTCGGAGAGCAGAGCCGAATTGGCGCAAATTCTGTTGTATTAAGAGATGTCCCTGCTCATTCAACCGTTATTGGTATTCCCGGCACTGTTGTAGGAACAACTGAATCACTGATTGAAGACGGCAAGATCAACCTCGATCACCATTTGATGCCAAACCCTGTTGCTGAGGCGATAAAACATGTGCTTCAGCTTGTTGATGATGTGAATTCAAGGGTTGATACCTTCCATCCGGATGCTTCCAGTAAGGAGTCGAAAGCTGACACTCAGCTATCTGAAGATATGAAGAAAGAGCATGAAAAGCTTGATCGTTTTCTTGGCGGCGGAGGCATTTGAGCTCAATCCTTTAATACTTGACTGTATTGGTAAGGTATATAATATCCGGTTTTTATATATGGTTATGTAGGCTTGATAATTAGGAGGCTGATATGCGTTTGACCAGTAAGGGTCGTTATGCTGTTTCTGCAATGGTTGATCTGAATAAAAACTGTGAACATGGGCCAGTGACTCTGGCATCAATCTCTGAACGACAGTTTATTTCATTGTCTTATCTGGAGCAGCTTTTCAGAAGACTCCGCGAGGAGGGGCTGGTGACTTCAGTGCGTGGGCCAGGCGGTGGCTATAAACTTGCCAGGCCGGCCAGCGACATTGTCGTATCTGAAATCATTACAGCCGTGAATGAATCAATCCGGACAACGCTTTGTGAGGATGCTGATCGCGGTTGTCATCAGGGAAGTCGCTGTGATACCCACCAGCTATGGAATGCTCTGGGCAGGCATATCTATCGGTTCCTGGATACGATCACACTTGAAGATGTATGTCAGAAAAATATCTATCTGGATACAATTGTGCTTGCTCCGGTTGAAAACTACCTGCCGGATGCTGAACCTGTAGCCATGGAAGGAGCCCGTGCAGCGGTATCTTGATTATAATGCAACATCTCCGGTAATTGATGAATCAATAACAGCCTTCAGTGAGGCAGCCAGAACCGCATCTGGAAACCCATCCAGCCTTCACTGGGCGGGAAGGGCAGCTCGAAAGCATCTGGATGATGCCAGAGATGCTCTGGCCAAATATCTGAATGTTGAGTCTGGCTCTGTTGTATTTACCTCTGGTGGCACTGAAGCCAACAACATGGCTATTCATGGCTGGCTCTCGAAACAGGAGCCGGGAAAAATTGTTGTTTCAGCCATTGAACACCCCTCCGTATTGCAGCCGCTCGAAGCATGGGCAGCAAAACCCGGTTGGGAAGTACTCTATGTTCGCCCGGACAGCAGTGGAGTGATTGATGCAGAGGCATTTTGCGCCCATGTTGATGCAAGGACTCGACTGGCCTCCCTTATGCTTGTGAATAATGAGACAGGCACCATTCAACCAGTTGAAAAAATTGTTGCACATTGTCGTAACTTTGAAGTGGCCACTCTGGTTGATGCCGTACAGGCACTGGGAAAATTCCCACTTGATCTATCAAAGCTTGAGGCCGATTTTGTGTCGCTCTCAGCGCATAAGATTGGTGGACCGAAGGGTGTCGGAGCCCTGATTGTCAGGCGTGGACGCAAACTTGAACCACTGCTTCAGGGTGGGGGGCAGGAACGCAAACGCCGTTCAGGGACAGAGAATGTTCCGGGCGCTGCTGGCTTTGCCGCCGCATTGGGAATGCTTGATTTTAAGATATGTTCAACTGTTCGAGATCGGTTCGAAACCGCACTTGCAAACGCTCTGCCCGAGGTGGCCTTTTTTTCCAGAGATGCGGCACGGGTTGCCAACACATCTATGTTTTCGATGCCCGGTCTGGATGGTGAAACGCTGTTAATGCAGCTGGATCTGGCTGGCTTTGCTGTGGCATCAGGATCGGCCTGTTCATCGGGTAAAAGGGACGCCTCGCATGTGCTCTTGGCGATGGGTGTTTCAGATCAGCAATCACGAAGCAGTATTCGGGTCAGTTTCGGCCCGAAGCATAGTTCTGATGATGCAGATGCTTTGGTTGAAGCGTTGGTGAAAATTCGTGAACGACTGAAAATGATGGCTGGAGCAGGGTGAGATGAATCCGATGGTTAAGCCTGAAATCGAGTTAACGGATGCCGCGTGTGAACGCATTCGCAGTGTGTTGAGTACAGAGGGCAGGCAGGCTCTTCGAATAAGCCTGAACGAAGCGGGCTGTTCCGGTCTGGAGTATGTGCTCGATTATGCTGATTCTCCATCCACAGGAGACCTGGTGGCCAAATTTGATGGCTTTCAACTCTTTGTTGATGCTGAAGCTTATCAGAAGGCGTTGATTGGCCTGAAGATCGACTTTCAGCAGGACGTACTCTCTTCCGCCTTTGTTTTTCATAATCCAAACAAGCAGGGAGAGTGTGGTTGCGGTGCCTCTTTCACACTCTGATTTTTGTTATTCTTCCAGCCATGGCCTCAAGTTCCCTTGGTAGTTAGATTCGTTTTTCTTCTGTCACAATGATATTTCACATTGTAAGCTTGAAGCAGACTGGATAAATTCTGGCTTTCAAGCCAATGATTAATGAGAGGGGGATATATATGTCCTATCTACTGCTTTCCATCTCCGGCCATGATCGTGAGGGAATTGTTCGGGATGTATCAGAAGCCCTGCTTCATCTAAATGCCAATATTGAAGATTCATCGATGACCGCACTTCGCGGCCGTTTTACCATGATGTTAATCGTCAAGCTCGCCAGTAGTGATGGCTTGGGTGCCGTGAAGGCTGCACTGGCAGAGCTTGAGCAGCGAACAGGATTAACGGTCCAGTCCCAGCTTATTAGTGCTGAAGAGGCGATGATTGTGCCTCAGGAGCCGGATTGTGTGGTGACCGTGACAGGTGCTGATAAACCTGGGATCGTTTATGAGGTCACGGATGTACTGGCTCTCAATGGCGTCTCCATTGTTGATGTATCAACGCGTTCGCGTGAAACCGATGATCGGGGTGATATCTATATGATGGCGCTGGAAGCATTCTCGGATGGCAAGGCCGAATCGCTGCGAGCTCCTCTTGAAGTCGTGGCGAACAGGCTTGGGATTGATGTTGAGGTTCATATTCTTGATGGGGCTGTTATTTAGGCTTCATCCCTTGCTTTAACCCATGCGTTCAATTCTAACTCAGCCGGATCACCGGCTGCGTGAAATTTCCAAAACCGTGACTCAGTTCGATGTGGCGCTTGAAACGTTATCCAGAGATCTTGAAGCGCTAATGATTAGTGGTCCAGGAGGCGTGGGAATTGCGGCACCGCAAATTGGTGAGCTTCAACGTGTTGTGATTGTCGATTGCAGGCGGTCCATGCGCCCATGTAAAAATCACGGACTGCTTCAAATGGTTAACCCGAAAATAACCGATGAATCCGGAAATGTGTTGGGGCGAGAAGGCTGCCTCTCTGTGCCTGATTGGGTCGGTGTGGTTCCGCGCGCAAAAAATATCCAGGTTCACTATCTGGATTTGAAAGGTAGCAGCCTTAGTTTGGAGAGCAGTGGTTTTGAGGCCAGAGTGATTCAGCACGAGATTGATCATCTGGATGGGGTTCTGTTTACAGACAGGGTTGTATCGACGAAGGATCTGGTACGGCGTCTGCAGGTGAATGGCTAACTCAGACTGTCGGAGTGGTCTCCCATTTTGGCAATCATTCGCATGATCTTTGTACGTTGATGCTGTGCATGTTTGAGAAGCTTCTCTTTAAACGGCGGATAGGCCTCAACAACGTTGGTAAAGCTGGAGAGTGGGATGTGAGCCATCAGTGCCTCCGAGTTTGCCACAATATCCGCAGAGCAGGTGGCTTTACGAAGGGCTGATGTATCGCCGACTAGTTCGCCGGGCCGAATTTTTCCGATAGACTGATATTGGCTGTTTTTATCATTCATCATAAATGCAACTTCGCCCCGGATCACCATGTCAACAGCATCAACCTCCTGTCCTGCCCGCCGTATCAGTGTGTCGGGCTGATAGCGTTCGATATTTGACATTCGGGCCATAAATTTTCGCATGTCCAGCGGGAGGCTCTGTAGAAGTTCATGTGAGGAGAGTAGCGTGGTCATCTGTCGAAAGTTTGCTTTCTCTTCAAGAAGTTTCTCAGCATCAGGGTGAGCAACCAGATAGGAAAGCAGTTTTTTTCGAGGAAGCTCAACAATGGTAGAATCTTTGTTGGCGATCATATCGGCATTTCGGGCTCCTGGATTCAGGAAACATGCCTCTCCCACTATATCATTTGGCCCGATCAGATTGTGCAGTATGGCCTTGCCATTCTGGCTGCGGAGAAAGACGGCAATTTCACCATCAATAACCAGCGTTATTGTATCTCCTTTGTCGCCGGTACGGCAGAGGTAGGAGCCTTCTTTGATCCGTTTTTGATAGAGTCTGATCCAGATTGATCCAAACGCCTTGCGAACCATTTCCCCAAACTCGGTGTTCCCTTTCTGCTCGCCCTCAGCTTTTGTAACAAGCCCTGCCTGAGGGAACTCCTGTAGCAGGGCGGTGGCTTTTTCCGGGGAGTGCTTGCTTAGCAGGGCATGAAGGCGTTTCAGGGCATCGGCTGCTGTTGTGACTTTTCCTTCTTTAAGAAGAAGCTCTGCATAGTGGCGGAGATACTCTTCATTCTCCGGATAGATGCTAACCAGATCAGCATATACTTTTATTTCCTGTTCCTGCTTTTCGTCGGCAGCAGGAGTGTCAGGACTCATCTTATCTGCTCTCATTTCCAGAGCTCTCTTTGAGTGTTGAGAGCTGCTCTTGGTACATGCAGCGTTCAACCATCAGGCTCAACTGTTCCTGAAGATCAACTTCTCTTGAAGGTACCTCATTGCCCTGACTATCGTGGGTAATGAGTATCAGAGGCCTAAGAGGGCGGAGAGGTCTGACCCGAACAACAAGAGCGACATCGCCGGAATTGAGCTGCACATAGGTTCCTACCGGATAGAGGGAGATGGACTCTATTAGTGCTTTCAGCATGATCGGGTCAAACGCCTTTTTATAGTTGTTGACCAGATGCCGGATGGCATCACGGGGGAGGAGGCGGCGTCTGTATGGCCTGTAGTGAATCAGGGCCTCAAACATTGATAATAGACCGATCATACGGGCACTGTATGCAATATCAGATTCAGCAATTCCTTGCGGACCGCTACCATCATAACGCTCCTGTGCCTGGCTTGCAGCGAGAAGTATAACTGTATCGGCTATATTGCACTGTATCAGGTATGCATGTGATTTTTCCGATGCTGTACTGATCTCTTTCATCTCCTCTTCGGTGAGGCGCTCTTTTTTGTTACGGATTTCCGAAGGAACCTGTGCCATACCAATGTGATGAACCATGGCTGCCAAGGTGTGCAGGCGAAGCTGTTCGATATCAAGATAGAGTCGCGACCCCATTTTTATGGCGTAGAGCATCATCATGATCGACTTCCGGACCAGGCTGCCAAGATCCTGATCAATCTTGCCGATCAGTTTGGTCTGCTTGGATATTTCAAGTTCCAGCTGATCAGTAACAACATTGCCCTTCTTGGCAACCGCTTTCAAAATAATATTCAGATGGTTTGATACCGGATCAATACTTGCAGGGCTGTTCGAGCGGGCGGATATAAACAGTTCGGCAACCAGTTGTGCGCAACGGGTAAGCCAGCGAGCAGTTACAGCACCATCTGTTTTATCTGGCGCAGCTGCTTTGCCATCTTTGGTGGCAAACGTTCCAGGCGAGAGCTTGCCATCCTCATCAACATAGAATTTTCCAGTGGAGAGATGTCCATTGCTATCAATGTGTGCTTCAATGGTGTCTCCGGCCAGAAGGTCGATATTGGCAAAGGGTTTGTCGACAACGGGTTGTGTGTCAGCAGGGATCGTTGATTCATCCTCTAACATCGACTCAAGCTCTTTATGGCTCTGTTTTGGAGTCTCTTCGGTTGCAGAAGTTGCTAAGGGCTTTTCCGTATTATTGCCCTTCATTTGGTGTTCGCGTAGTAGATCAATATATTTTGCCATATCAGGAAGGATACCTCTCTATAGTTGTAGCTACCAGATTACTATCAAGAAGGGATTTGGATTCTCTCATGCCAACCAGCAGACAGCGATCAAGAAGATGGTTGATTTTGCGGGGCACCCCATCGGCATGTCGGTAGACGGCGGCGATTGCCTGACGGGTAAGGATCGGGCGGGTGCACCCGGCTGAGCGAAGCCGGTGAAGGATGTAGTGCATGCTGGTTTCAAGGTCGAAGTGATCCAGTCTTAAATTCAGTGCAACGCGCTGCTTAAGCTGTGGAAGCTCAGCAATTTTATGCCTCAGTTCAGGCTGGCCGATAAGCAGAAGTGATACAAGAAAGGTGCTGCCAAGCTGGAAATTCAACAGCAGTCGCAACTCTTCAAGGGTGTCTATTGAGGGGATGCTTTGAGCTTCATCAATACAGATAAGCGTACCTCGTCCTGTTTGAGCATTTTTTGTGAGGTGCTTCTGAAGGGTTTTTAAAATGGTGTTTTTATCCTGCTGTGGCACATCCAGCCCAAGCTGCTGGCAAACCTCGTAGAGCATTTCGGTGGGTGAGAGCATGGAGTAGGTGATCAGGGCGACATCAAAATTGTTCTCTGGAAGGTTCAGAAGAACCTTCTGGGAGACAGTTGATTTTCCGCATCCGATTTCTCCAGTCAGAACAATCGCACCTTTTCGCCGAACAATGGCATCATTAAGATCCTCACAAAGCGTCCTGTGAGACTCAGATTCAAAATAGTAGCGGGGATTGGGAACGTTTTCGAAAGGGAAATCGTTTAACCCCCAGTGCTCAAGATACATATAACCTTCTGCTCCATCATAGGCCATGATGTTTGCGTCATGGACTTTTAAGATAAAAATCACCTATTATTGGCGAGGCTATAACACTAGATGGATAAAGGCCATATGGCAATTTTCCATGTGTTATCAGCAGGAAAGAATGCATTGGTTAACGTGATGCTTGGTTTAAGTCTCGTAAATTCTTGACAAACAAGAGGTTATATAGTCTATTGCCTTCCTATATGAATGGTTTCACAAATAACAAGACTCTTTTCATGCTCTGCATCACCCTTTTGGTGATGTCAGCTTGCCGCAGTACGGTTCCCCAGCCAACCATGTCGCTGGAAAACACCCGATCTCCGCTACCCGCATTCAGTATGCATAATATTGGCCCTCAGAATCAGTTTGAGTCGCGTGCCATTCGTTTTGTTGACCTGAATCAGGATGGTCACATGGATATTCTTGTTGGCGGCCGCAATTCGGTTGATGGTTTCCGTGTGCAGTGGGGCGATGGTGCAGGACACTGGAGAATGCAGTCAGGTCCATCCACCAGTATGCAGCCGCGCTCATTTTCTGTGGCTGATGTCGATGCGGACTCAACGCTTGATGTTTTGATTTCCGGTGATGGAGATCAGAAAGGTCTGCAGGTTTGGAGCCTTGATTCTGATTCCGGAAGTTGGAAGCTTCACTCTTCACCCGTTGAAGCCGGTATTTTTCATTCAGCGAAATTTTCCGATATTAATCATGATGGCTGGCCGGACATTGTTGCCGCACGCACAGACAGTGAGCGTGACGGTGGAATTTATGTGCTGCTAAATAATGGTCAGGGTGGCTGGCAGGCCGGTATGGGGCCGATGGTTTCCGGGATATTTACCGATCTGGCCATTGCCGATGTAAATGGAGACGGAAACCCAGATATTGTCTCATCAAGGCGTGGCGGTTTGGGAGCCAGGATTGATGATGAATACTGGAGACAGATGGGCGGAGTGCAGATCTGGTATGGGGATGGTTCAGGCAGATGGGAGCCGGAGGTGCTTTCGGCCGATGCTGATGCCGAATCGGTTACCGTTGCTGATGTAAATGGCGATGGCAGACTTGATATAGTTGCGGGGCTCTATCAGCAGGGAATTTATCTCTGGCTGGGTGGAAAGAGCTGGAAAAAACAGCGTGTTAATCAGGAAGGGTCATGGTCTGATCTTAAAGTTGGTGATCTCGATGGTGATGGCAAGCGAGAACTTGTAGCCACTTCGAGTGATGGGCGGGGTGTTGGTGTCTGGAGTTGGCGTTCAGACTATTTTTCAAACTATTTTTCCAGTAGAGCAAAAATAACTCCTGACTATGGTGTATATCTTTCGTTGGATCTGGGTGATGTCTATAATCAGGGTCAGCTGGATATTGCAGCGGTCAGGGACGATGGCGGCTCAGAGGTGTGGTCTGGACTGAAGGCAAAGCCGGCCCCCAAACGTGAATTCAGGGGCAAAGCAGTTGGTGAAAAGCTCTCTGTTTTCTTTGATTCCGGCCTGGCAACAATCAATGAGGCATCCCAGGACTCTGTAGAGGCCTGGTTCTCCAGGTTTGACGTTCCTCCGACACAAATTCGTTTTGAGATAGAGGGAAGGGCCGATATCAGGCCGGTTCACTCTGATCTGTATCCCAACAATGCGGCTCTTTCACAGGCTCGTGCCGAGTCGGTTGCCGCATGGCTGATATCCAAAGGGGTGAGAAGAGAGGCTGTCACCATTGAAGCGGTTGGTGATGCTGATCCGCTTCCGCAGGGGCGTGACCCGGTGGCACTACAGCAAAACCGTAGGGTGTTTGTTCAGGCCTATGCTATCGAGTCGGTTCGGCTACCGGAAGTGATAAGCAGCAAAGTTCTAGATCTCTACCATATTGATGAAAACAGAGTGTTTAAGGTGATTGACGGAGTTCCCGGCTATAAAATTGGGCCTGGTGATCAGCTGGCCATGACATTCTGGCAGGGCGGAAAAAGTGAAGAGCATAAAGTGACCGTTCAGGTCGATGGCACTGTCTCTTTACCATACCAGGAGGCACTTAAGGTCTCCGGCCTGACACCTCGTGAAGTAGACAAATTCGTCACAACACTTCTTTCTCGCTATGAAAGGCGGCCTCGTGTGGATGTGCAGGTGCTGAAAGCAAAAAGTAAAATAGTCAGTATTTTTGGTGAGGTGCAGAGTTTGACACGGCAGCCAACGGGCCCTGGTAGATATTATATGTCAGGAAAGGAGAATCTGGTTGATTTGCTTTCCCGCGCAGGCGGTCCTGGCAAGGATGCCGACATGTCAAAGGTTCAGATTACCCGTGATGGAAAGACGATCACTTTGAATCTGGAGCGTGCTATTAAACAGGGCGACTGGACAGAAAATGCCATTGTCGATCATGGTGATACCATTTTTATTCCAT
>Ga0316192_10001474_pt1 | contig 17320 bp, 18 predicted proteins | sample MerIslwburrow_MG_FD_204931 | JGI IMG/M metagenome (GOLD analysis project Ga0316192, IMG submission 204931) | Coastal sediment microbial communities from Maine, United States - Merrow Island worm burrow | ecosystem: Environmental > Aquatic > Marine > Coastal > Sediment | place: USA: Maine...
CATTGTTCGTAAAGACCAGATTGAAGTTGGTGACCGAACTGTTGGTGCGCTCGGTGTTTACCCGCGGAAAACAGGTGCCGATTATGATTACGACGCGCTGAGCAAGAAGCTGTCGGAACTCAAAGAAAGCTACCCGGACAAAACCGACGCTTCCATATTGCTTGAGTCGGATATTCCGTACGACACGCTGGTCCAGGTGATGGACCGGGTTCGAATCGCAGAATCAATCGAAGAGGACCAGATCATCCGGAACGACCTGTTCCCGGACATTTCGATTGGCGATGCTCCTGTTTTGGATGGAGGGGCATAAGCTGTGATCAAGTCAGCACGCGCAAAACGAATGGAGCGCCGCCACGCTCGCGGCAAACAGGGCACTGCACTGAACCTGGTTTCGCTCATGGATATTTTCACGATCCTGGTTTTCTTCCTGCTCGTTAATTCGTCGGATGTTGAAGTACTTCCTAATGCCAAGGAAATTCAGTTGCCGGAATCCATTGCTGAAACAAAAGCAAAGGAATCGGTTGTTATTCTAATTGGCGAAGAATTCATCATCGTGCAGGGGACACCGATAGCAAATGTCGCCGAGGTGATGAATCGAAGCGGCAATGATATTCCGGAGCTCAGGCAGGCATTGCAGTCGCAAAACGACCGGGTGCTGCGTAAAGAAGCTCAGGACGATATTGCAGGCCGCGAAGTGACCATCATGGGCGACAAGGATATTCCTTATCGCTTGCTGAAAAAGGTCATGGCAACCTGCACCGCATCTGACTACGGGAAGATCTCACTTGCTGTACTGCAAAAGAGTTCGGACAACCTTGGAAAGATTACGGCGGCGACCAGGTAGGCGCGCAGGGATGAACAATATGAACAGGATTTCAGGTCAGGAGTAACAGTTGGACATTCCTTACTACAGAGAATATGAGCTGCCGTGGACGAAGAGTTCCGGGCAGGAAAGAAAATTCCGCCGTTTGCTGTTGCAGGTGCTTGGTGTGGTATTCCTGCTGGGCGTTATTTGGCCGTTCATTCCGACGCCGGATATAGATCCGAACGAGATCGAAGAGATTCCACCACGAATTGCACAGTTGCTGCTTGAACAGAAGCCACCACCGCCTCCGCCGCCGCCGGAGCCCGAGCCCGAGCCAGAGCCGGAGCCGGATCCTTTGGATGAGCCGGAGCCCGAGCAGGTTGCTGAAGCGGAGCCGGAGCCCGAGCCCGAGCCGGAACCCGAGCCACCACCTGATCTTGACAAAATTGCTCGAGAACAGGCACAGGCCGCGCTGCTGCCGTTTACAGACGACCTGATCGATCTTCGCGATAACGAGCTGGCCGACCAGGTAGCAGACGATCGTGAGTTGACCTCGTCCGTAAGTGAGGGTGTGCGGAACGAACGTTCGATGATCACCTCGAAAGCAGGTACTGCGAGCGGCGGCATCAATACTGCCAGCATGAGCCGCAATACCGGCGGCAGCGGTCTCGTTGCCCGATCAACCACGTCGATCGATAGTCCGGTTGATGCTGTTGGCCAGTCAGCTGGCGGCGCGCGACGAACGGGCACGAGTGGCAAGGCATCACGCAGCCGAGAAGAGATCGAGCTCATTTTCGACAAGAACAAAGGCGCGATTTTTGCTCTGTACAACCGGGCGTTACGAATGGACCCGACGCTTGAAGGCAAGCTCGTGCTGCGACTGACGATTGCGCCAAGCGGTGAGGTCACTTTCTGCGAAGTTGTGTCGAGCGAACTGCAGGATCCGGAACTCGAACGTAAACTGGTTCAGCGTGTTCGCCTGTTCCGCTTTGAAGCCAGGGATGTTGAAGCTATTACGACGACCAAACCGATCGATTTCTTCCCGGCGTAACAGCCACCGGTAGCGTCCGGCAGGTCAGGCACCAGCCTCAGCGGCGATCACGCTTTCCCGAATCCTGTCGATCTGGGGTGCCAGCCGTTGCCGGGCCGTGCGCCCAAGACAATGCTTGTCACGCGGGCATGCAGAGCTTCGCGGGCATATAATTGTTGCATCCTTGACCGCACCTTCCGCAACCCAACCGATATTCAGTATCTTGCTGACACTGTCAAGCTGTTTACGAGCCTCCACCGGAATCGCCGCCGCACCGCCACCCTGATTGCAGCTTGCTTCGATTTGGTCGATGGTTTTCGACGCATCGAATCCCTGCGCTGCGAGCGCCGGTGCCAGATCGATGCCAGCGCACATGACGTGTGGATTACCGGCTGCATCCTTGCTGCGTATGGACTGGCAACAATAGAGTCGTTTGTCGTCACCGTTTCGAAGCACTGATATTTGTGCAGACGGTGCCGATCCACGTTCATTGAGCATTCGGAATACCGCCCAGTGTTGGCACGGATCCAGTACCGTCGTCATATTCCCCCACGGAAGAGGGATGCCATTGCCGCGATAAACCGCTCGTAAATTGCCCGGCGGATACGCATCAAAATAATGCCAGTGTGGATACGGCGACACACTGGACATACGACGCATGACCAGCGTTGTCGTGAGGTCTACGTTTTTGCCGATATCGATCGCGTACGCGTGGCGCGCAAGATACTGACGAAATGCCGTTTTGGGTCCAAGCAAGGCTGCGGCGAAATAACTGCACTCGAAGTCGCGCCAGGCATAAAGGATGTCTTTCGCATCCATGTTCGGTGATTCCGCATCGTGTCGGCGGCCTGATACGCGTCCACCGGACACTTGCGGCGCCCTTGCCCCATCACCACCATGCAAAACAACATGCGCAATATGGTTAGCGAGGTCGTATTTGAGTCGTGCGGGCGACGACTTGAGCTCCTCATTCAGGTAAACGACGTTAGGTGATTCAAAAAAAGACCTGACGAGAGTATTCAGCGGCTTGTCGGCATCGCCCTTATCCCGGAATGACGATTCGTCAAACCAGTGTATTTTCATGCCGAGCTTCTTGGCAATATCGAAGACGTCTTCCGTGCGAAGCGGAAAGTTTTTCTGGCCGATCGATTCGGCGGCTCGTTCGAGATCGGGGAAGCGGTTTTGATGCGACTCCTGGTGAGCGCGAATCAGCAGGTGTGCGAATTGCCGGCCGGTTGTGCCGGTCTGCGACAACAACTCGGGGATCGCCGTCTGCAGTTGAGTGGTGGAAAACAGAAAACCTGGCTCCAGCGGCATGCCATCAATGGCGCTACTCGTTTGCAGGGGTTCGATTACTTCGTCTTCGACGGTCTCATCCAGGAACCAGTTGGAGTCTTTCTGGAATATCTCGGCAATTACGCCCATCAATTCTTCCGACGGAACGCGCTTGCCATTTTCGATCATCGACAAATAAGAGACGGACGGAGCTGCATCGCGATCGATCTGCATACACCGAACAGACAGGTCTTCCAGCGTCAGATTATTACGTTTTCTGAGGGATTTGATCTTGGTGCCCAGAAAATGTGCTTTTCGTAACAGACCCTTTGGTGCCGTCATAATGGTGCCTTTTGTGAAATTAACATTGTGAAATTTCTACTGTGAAATTATATAGCAACTAGGGATAGTATGCATCTGGGGCGAGAGATTTTCGCCCTTATTTGTGTGTATTTTTTATTTTCGGCACAGGAGTGGAAACCGTCATGCAGCGCCAGGACCAGATAAAGAAACTTGAATCCGAATGGGCGGACAGCCCGCGATGGAAAGGTGTTAAGCGCGACTACAGCGCCGAGGACGTTGTGAAGCTGCGCGGTTCAGTGCTGGTAGAGCACACGTTGGCGCGACTGGGAGCCGAAAAGCTCTGGCGCCTCGTGAACCAGGAGAGTCCTGTTTGTGCATTGGGCGCCCTGACCGGAAATCAGGCGATTCAGGAGATCCAGGCCGGTCTCAAGGCAATCTATTGTTCCGGATGGCAGGTAGCCGGCGACGGCAACAGTTCGGGCCAGATGTACCCGGATCAAAGCCTGTATCCCGTCGATTCCGTGCCGAAAATGGTCGAGCGAATTAACAACGCTTTTACCCGTACCGATGAAATCTACGCGCTAAATGGCGATAGCAGCGTCGACTGGTTTGCGCCGATCGTCGCTGACGCCGAAGCAGGATTTGGCGGAAACCTGAATGCGTTCGAACTGATGAAGCATATGATCCGGGCAGGTGCCGCAGGCGTTCATTTCGAAGATCAGCTGTCGTCAGCCAAGAAGTGCGGGCATATGGGCGGCAAGGTTCTCGTCCCAACCCAGGAAGCGGTTTCCAAATTGAGTGCTGCACGACTTGCAGCCGATGTACTCGGTGTTCCAACCGTCGTGCTGGCAAGAACGGACGCGGATGCTGCCAATTTGATCACGTCGAACACGGACGAACGCGATCTCGAGTTCATTACCGGGGAACGTACCGCAGAAGGATTTTTCCGTACCAACGCGGGAATGGACCAGGCAATCGCACGCGGGCTTGCTTATGCACCGTATTCCGACATGCTCTGGTGTGAAACATCGAAACCGGACCTGGCGCAGGCGCAAAAATTTGCCGATGCGATTCACGCGAAGTTTCCGGATCAGCTACTTGCCTACAATTGCTCTCCGTCGTTCAACTGGAGTGCGAACCTGGATGACGAGACGATGCTGCACTTCCGCGAAGAGCTCGGAAAGATGGGCTACAAATTCCAGTTTATTACGCTCGCCGGTTGGCATGCGTTGAATTCCAGCATGTTCAAACTGAGTCGTGCTTACAAAGCCGAGGGCATGTACGCCTACTCGAAGATGCAACAGGAAGAGTTTGCCGACGAGAAACATGGTTTCCGTGCCGCCAAGCACCAGTCGTTTGTGGGCGCCGGTTATTTTGACGCCGTACAAAATACGATCATGGCGGGTGCGTCATCGACGACAGCAATGGACGGCAGTACCGAAGAGGAACAGTTCGTCGCATAACAACGCCTGATTTCGGAATACCGTCATTTACCCGTGCTAAACTGCGGATGGTTTCTGAGCAAACCATCCGTAGTAAACGCGTTACAAATTTCTAGCCGGGACAATTACATTGAAACTCGCAAGCCTGAAATCAGGCGGCCGTGATGGCACGCTTATCGTCGTCAGTCGTGATCTCACCCGAGCGGTAGCCGTACCCGATATCGCGGATACGCTGCAGGAAGCGCTGGACGACTGGGACTCCCTGAGCCCGAGGCTCAACGATATAGCCGAGGCATTGGAGATCGGTGCAGTCGGCGGCGAATTTAATTTCAACCCTGCTGATTGTTCCGCGCCGTTGCCACGCGCCTATCACTGGGTGGACGGAAGTGCTTACGTCAATCACGTTGAGCTGGTGCGTAAAGCACGTGGTGCGGAGATGCCGGAAAGTTTCTGGCACGATCCCCTGGTCTACCAGGGCGGATCCGACGATTTCCTGGGGCCGAATGACGATATTGTCGTGCCCAGTGAAGAATTCGGCATCGATATGGAATCTGAAACCGCCGTAATAACCGGTGATGTACCCATGGGGACCAGCGCCAAAGATGCGGGCCGGTATATCAAATTGCTGATGATCGTAAACGACGTTTCGCTGCGAAATCTGATTCCCGGTGAGCTGGCCAAGGGTTTTGGTTTTTATCAAAGCAAACCGTCAACCGCGTTTTCTCCCGTTGCCGTCACACCGGACGAAATGGGTGATGCGTTTGGTGATGGCGTATTCAAATTGCCGCTAACAACCCATTTGAACGGCGAACTGTTCGGTGCACCCGACTGCGACGTTGATATGACATTCAATTTTCAACAACTGATTGAGCACGTCACCAAGACCAGGCGTCTGGGTGCAGGTGCCATTATCGGTTCAGGCACGATATCAAACTACGACCGTTCCAAAGGATCGAGTTGTCTCGCAGAAAAGCGCATGCTGGAGACAATTGAACACGGCAAGCCAGTGACTCCGTTCATGAGTTTTGGTGACCGAGTCAGCGTGGAAATGCTGAATGAAGATGGCGCCAGCATATTCGGTGCGATCGATCAAAAGGTCGCAAAAGGATAATCCTCTGTTAGCGGCATTGCTTCGATCGTAGTTTCCGTAGTCGTCGCAACTCATCCTCCATCTTCACGCCCTGCGAGGCGCGATAACCCTGCCGCATTTTTGACTCGATTCTTGCGATTTTTTGTCGTGTTTTCTCGCAGTCCTTTTTTGTGTCGTTCCGATGGGTGGCAGCCTGAACCGCTGTTCCATGTGACAATGACGCAGAAAGTACGATAATTCCGATCAGCTTCGATATCCGGCGTTTCATGCGAACTACTGTGCACTCAGCCCGCATCGCCGGCATTGCGAAAATCTCGACCATGTGGCCAGTTTTGCTGCAATAGCGGTGTCTTGTCTTGCATGCGGACGTCTTGGGCCGGATACTGTTCGAACGCCGTCAAAACGGCTAAATACGAATAACAAATAACAAGAAACTTGGGAGGCGCGCATGAAAGCGTATGTTGCTGAGTCCTTTGGGACTTTCTGGCTGGTTCTCGGAGGTTGCGGTAGCGCAGTATTGGCGGCGGCATTTCCAGAGGTCGGCATTGGCTTGCTGGGCGTCTCGCTCGCATTCGGGCTGACGGTGCTGACGATGGCATTTGCGATCGGGCACATATCAGGTTGTCATCTCAATCCAGCTGTATCAGTGGGCCTTTGGGCCGGCGGTCGATTTCCTGCCAACCAGCTATTGCCGTACATCATTGCGCAGGTCCTGGGTGGACTGGTCGCGGGCGGCGTGCTCTACATTATTGCGAGCGGTGCCGAGGGTTTCGATGTGGCGGCAGGTTTCGCATCGAACGGCTACGGTGAGCATTCTCCGGGCGGCTATACGATGCTGGCGGCGTTAGTTACCGAGGTGGTAATGACGATGATGTTCCTCGTCGTTATTCTGGGTGCGACAGACGATCGTGCACCTCCTGGTCTTGCGCCAATCGCGATCGGTCTTTGTCTTACGCTGATTCACCTGATCAGTATCCCGGTAACCAATACATCGGTGAACCCCGCGCGAAGCACGGGTGTTGCGTTATACGTCGGCGACTGGGCGGTCGGGCAGCTTTGGTTGTTCTGGATAGCACCGATTGTGGGTGCGGTATTAGGTGCTGTCGTTTACCGTTACATTGGTGGCACAAAAGACTAGTGAGGTGTTGCTTTGCGCCTCTCATTGAGCAGGCGCAAAGGGCAGCATAGATGAAAAAAGAAAAAGCGATTCAATATCCCGGCGAACGCGCCGATGTGTCATGGAATGGCAGGTTATGTATCCACATTGGCGAATGCGGTCGAGCGAAAGGTGAGTTATTCATCGGCGGGCGTAAACCGTGGTGCAATCCAGACCTCGCTACAGACGAGGAGGTACAGGACGTTATAACGCGATGCCCGACCGGCGCGCTGTCGGCGAAATTCGCGGATGATTCATATTCGGAGATCGCGGACGACGAGAATACGGTGCATGTTTCGTATAACGGTCCGCTTTTCGTTCGTGGAGATCTTGAAATCGAAGATGCACCGGAACATGTACCGGGACTCGGGTTTCGCGCTGCGCTGTGCCGATGCGGAAAATCAAAAAACAAACCGTTTTGTGACAACTCGCATATCGATGATGGATTCACTGACTATGGCGCGGTCGGGGAAACGGGCGAACCGGACGCATCGTCCGGTGGCGGACTTCGGATCAAACCGCTAACGGACGGTCCACTGTTACTCAACGGAAACGTCGAGATTATGAGCAGTACCGGTCGTCGATCGTGGCGCGGAGACAAGGTCGCGCTGTGCCGCTGCGGCAGTTCAAAAAACAAACCATTTTGCGATGGCCAGCACAAGAAAGTTGGCTTCAAAAGCGATTGAATAGCGGTCGGAATCGCGGCCGAGCGTATCAGCCCGCCGTCGCCTCACGAGGTTTTGCGCCGATCATTGGAGGTAATGCGAAAGTCCTGATACTCGGCAGCCTGCCCAGCCAGCAGTCATTGATTCAACAGGAATATTACGCAAACCCCCGCAATACCTTTTGGCGCATTATGAGTGAGATCGTCGCGTTCGGTAGCGGCAATGCCTACCAAGAGCGCTGTAAGTATCTGGTTAACAAAGGTATTGCCGTATGGGACGTGCTTGCGTCATCGGTGCGGCCCGGCAGCCTTGATTCGGCGATCGACATCGACAGCGCGCGGGCAAACGATTTTTCCGATTTGTTTGGGCGGCAGCCGGGAATTAAGCTGATCGGCTTTAACGGCATGAAGGCTCGCGATTTGTTTGATCGACTGGTTCTTCGGACGGTATCGCTTCCGGATGGATGTATGCTGGTTAACTTGCCGTCTACCAGCCCGGCGCACGCGGCAATGAACTACACAGATAAACTGGGTCACTGGTCGGTTATTGGTCAATTCATCGGTCGGGATGACTACGACGAAAGCGAATGAAAGGAGGTAGTGATGATTGGTTACGTTACATTGGGCTCGAATGACATTCCGAAAGCAGCCGAGTTCTACGATGCATTGCTCGCACTGCAGGGCGCAACGCGAATAATAGAAGATGAGCATTTCATCGCGTGGTCACCGGATCCCAAGTCTCCGGCTGTGTCGATCATCAAGCCGTTTGATGGCAATGAGGCGTCTGTTGGAAATGGAACAATGGTCGCGCTGATATTTAAAGGGACCGAACAAGTCGATGCATTTCACGCGAAAGCCCTTGAACTGGGCGGCACGGATGAGGGCGCGCCGGGCCCCAGGGGCAGTGGCGGTTTCTACGCTGCTTACTTCAGGGACCTGGATGGTAACAAGCTCTGCGCGTTTTGCTTCACAGACGCCAGCTAAAGCAACTTTACAGGACACGACGAGTCAAATTATCCATGACTGAAATCCAAAAAAGCAAATTTCGAAAACTAACCGCAGAACTGCCGCAGCTCATACTGCTGGTTGCACTGGTCATGGCCGCTCGTTCGACATTCGCGGATCATTATTACGTCCCGTCGGGGTCGATGGAATACACATTGATGCCGGGCGATCGAGTATTCGTTGACAAGTCTGCCTACGGCGTACGAATTCCGTTCACTGACGTTGATGTTGTCCGAAGAGATCCGGTAGGCCGCGGTGAAGTGGTCATTTTCGATTCCCCTAAAGATGGCACGCGACTCATAAAACGAATCGTTGCGGTTGGCGGCGACCGGGTTGAAATGCAAAAAGGGCTGTTACAGATAAATGGTTTGCCGCTTACGGACTCGAATGTCGAACTGACAGAGTGGTTCGGTGAACACATGGCCAAGCTGAACCTGAACCACGGCGGTGGTCCGGATATAGCGTCAAGTATTATTCCAGAAGGGATGGTTCTTGCAGTGGGGGACCATAGAGGCAGCAGCCTGGACGGCCGATACTTTGGCCTGGTGCACGAGTCGGCCATCTACGGCCGTGCGGTGGCGGTGTACTTTCGGCGCGGCGATGGATTCGTCTGGAAAGGCCTCTGATTAATTGGGGTCAGACTTCAGTTTTTTCGAAGTGATTCTTGGACCTGGGACAGTCTCGGCAAAAAACTGAAGTCTGACCCCAATTAATCACAAAGCGCTGTCGCCTGTTTCGCCGGTTCGAATTCTTAATGCCTGCTCGAGTTGGGTCACGAAGATCTTGCCGTCACCGACTTTACCTGTTCTCGCGCTGTTGACGATGGCTTCGGTAACCTCATCGACGCGATCGTCTGCCACTGCAACTTCAATTTTGGCTTTGGGAAGAAAATCCACCACGTATTCGGCACCGCGATAAAGCTCGGTGTGGCCACGCTGCCTGCCGAAGCCTTTTACTTCACTAACAGTCATGCCTTGCACACCCACTTCGCTCAATGCATTACGTACGTCATCGAGTCGAAAGGGTTTCACTATTGCGGTCACGAGCTTCATCTTGTCATTCCTTTGCAGTGAGCTGCCATCAGCTCATAAAAATACGGTTCCACCATCAACCATTAGCGTCTGGCCAGTGGTAAGTTTGCTGAGGTCGCTGCCAAGAAACAAGACCGAACCAACAATGTCTTCTGTCTCCAGTGGCCGTCGAATTGCCTGTTGTGCGGTTGTGACATCGACGATCTTGTCTTTCTTGTCCTTGAAAATTTCTCCAGTCGCATCCGTGTTGACGACATTCGGTGCGACGGAATTGACCCGAATGTTATAACGACCAAGCTCGCGTGCGAGGCCACGGGTCACGCCGATAACGGCCGCTTTGGATGCGGTGTAGTGCAGGCAGTTTGGTAGTCCGTAAACCGCGGCGAGCGAGCTGATGTTAATGATGGAGCCTGACATCTGGTCTTTCATCGCAGGAACGCAGGCTTTGGCGCACTGCCACAGGCCCTTGACGTTGACGTTCATTGCCGCATCCCATTCATCCTCGTCGAGCTTGTCGAACGGTGTCATCGAGAGGCTGCCATACAAAGCCGCATTGTTTACGAGAACGTCAATGCGACCAAACTTCTCCATCACGGCATCGGCCATTCGCTTCGTGCTGACACTATCGGTGACGTCGGTAATAGCCGCAAGGCCTTTGGCACCTTCGTCCTCGATGAGTTTCAGTGTTTCCGCGCAGTCCCTGACGTCGTTCACAGCAACGTTGGCGCCCAGCCTGGCAAACTGGCGTGCATATTCCTGGCCCAGCCCTCGGGCGGCACCAGTAATTACTACGGTTTTGTTTTCGAAATCCATGGAGATCCTGACGTTGCCCTGATGATCGTGGCGCAATCGTAACAACCCAGCACGGTCTTGTGTATAACCCCGTGCAATGCGATCAGAACGGCCGCCTCAAATAGTGAATTCGGGGCCCAATTCTCGATTCCGCATGATATGTTCTGACCATGATTCCGAAGCTCAATGAACCGGCGGGTCTGTGGTATTACGGTGGTGCTCTCGTATACGCTGTTGGCGGCTATGTGCTTGGCTGGATAGGACTTTTCAAGTCGAGTTGGCTAACAAATGCAGGGGCGACGCTATTGCTGGGTCATGCCATGATCATCGCGGCCTACCTGATTCACGAATGCGGCCACAACCTGATATTCAAGAGCATGAAGGACAACACCAAACTCGGTCGGGCGCTTAGCTGGCTTTGCGGTTCGTCATACGGCACCTACGAGGATATTCGTTACAAGCATTTTCGTCATCACGTCGATGTCGATGATGTCGTCTGGTTCGATTACGAAAAATTCTTTAAAGAACATCCATTCGCATTGCGAGTGACTCGGGCCCTCGAATGGTTCTACATTCCCGCCCACGATCTGATCATGCATTTCATCATGGTGTTTACGTCTTTCATCATCCCCCGACGCCGCGACCAGCGTCAGAGAAATGTCGAAGTAATACTGATCCGCGGCGGTCTTTTTGTTCTGGTATTTACGTTTTCTCCGAAAGCAGCATTTCTTTACGCAATCGCATATATGTTCATGATGACGGTGCTGAGATTCATGGATAGCCTGCAACACGACTACGGCTATCACCTGACGCTGTTCGACTTCGACAAGCCACCACGCAAAGGTGACTTCGAGTGGGAGCAGGAGCATACGTTCAGCAATCCACACACGCTGCGCTGGGACTGGCCAAACTGGCTGACACTCAATTTCGGGTTTCATAACGCGCATCATGACAACATGAAAACGCCCTGGTATCGATTGCCTGAGGCGCATAGAGAATTGTTCGGCGATGATCCGGCGGCGGTCATCCCGCTGGGGGCGCAGCTCAAAATGTTCCATCGAAATCGCGTCAGCCGGGTTATGGGTAATCATGAAGGCGACGAACCCTGGGGACACGATTTCCTGTTGGCGGCGCAACGGGCCGAAGCGTCCGGCGGCAATGCTGCGTCGTTCCTTACGTCTTTCTGACGTTCAGGCTGCCGATCGATATGCAAAAACTGGAAATTTACCAATCCCTCTGGGCGATGGAACTGCGTTCGCCCGTACATGCTGAGCGCAGCACCGACGAAAACTTCGCGATGGTTGCCGAGGCTGGTTTTGATGGTATGTGCATTGATTTCGGCGCGGATGAGATTGCTGACTTCCAGAAACTGAAAACGCATTTCAGGAATTACGATCTAGGCTGCATGGTCAACGCATTTCCGTACGTGGTTGACGATCTGAAACCCATCCTTGAGATGGCCGTGGACTTCAGCGCGTGCATGACCAATGTAATCGGTGGCGTCATGCCCATCACGGTCGAGGAAGTGATTCCGGTCATCTACCGATGGATGGAGGATGCCGAAAAGGCCGGCATGCCGTTGTTATTTGAAACGCACCGCGACGGTACCCTGAACGATCTCTATTACACGCTGCAACTCATTCAATCGGTTCCGGAAATGAGACTGTGTGCGGATCTGTCACATTTCGTCGTTGATCGCGAGTTCAGAGTGCCTATTCCGCCGGTGGACCAGGGATACATCGAGCAGATACTTGAGCGCTCGGATTGCTTCCAGGGGCGCATCGCCGGGAGAGAACAGATACAACTGCAGATAAACTTCCCGCAGCATCAGGACTGGGTGGGTATATTCAGGGGATGGTGGAAGCAGGGCATGCGGTCGTGGCGACAGCGCAATAAAGAGGATGCCACATTGAGGTTCCTGTGCGAGCTCGGACCGCCGCCCTATGCGATGACAGATGGAGACCGCCTGGAGCTTTCTGATCGCTGGCAAGAGGCGCTGCAGATCAAGGGATGGGTCGAGGATATCTGGACAGAGCTTGCAGGCGAAGAGCAGCCATAGTAAAGATCAGTCACAGCTTCGTATCGAAGCACGGCTGCCCTGGGGGGAGAGTTTGGTGGACAAAACAGAAATCGGGAAGATTGGCTGGATTGATATCACTGTGGACGACGCTACCGGGTTGCGGGACTTTTACGCAAGCGTTGTTGGCTGGCAGCCGGAAGGCCTGTCTATGGGGGACTACGAAGACTTCACTATGAATACGCCGCACGGCGCGTCGGCGGCATCCGGCATTTGCCATGCGCGCGGTAGCAACGCCGAATTACCCCGACAATGGCTCATTTACATCACCGTCGCCGACGTCGATGCCAGCGCCAAAGCGTGCACCGAGCAAGGCGGCAAGTTGCTTGTGGCGCCAAAGCCAATGGGCGACGCACGCTTTTGCGTTATTGAAGATCCGGCCGGTGCCGTCGCGGCGCTGTACCAGCCGGCTTAGCGACGCGATATGACAGACTTATTCAGCACAGCTGAGTGGCACGAAGCGGTGGCAGGAATCATCCGTGCCGACAATGATCAACATTCTGCAGCCGCCATGATCGACGCGATCAGCACGGTTGTGAGTCACGAGGGCACTTGTTTGCTGGCATTTCACAAGGACGCGAGCCCGGACGTTATTCATCACACGCTGGAACCGGCTGGTCGCAAACACTACCTGGAACGTTATATTGCCGGCCCATACTTGCTGGATCCTTTGTACCAACTGGCAATGCAGAAAAAAAAGCCCGGCCTCTGCCGTTTCCGCGATCAGTTGCCGGATCGATTCCGATCCAGCGAATACTACCGGCAATATTGTGAGCAAACACATTTGCTGGACGAGATGGACTACCTGACAACAATAAACGACAGAACCACTGTCGCTCTCGTTGTGGGCAAGCGCGACCGAACGTTCACCAAGGCCGAGCTGCAACGTCTCGAGCTGATTGCGCCGACCGTGCAGGCGAGCATTTCGCAAATCTGGAAACAATGGGACGCTCGTCAGGGAAGCACCGATAGCAGCGATGCCTTGCATCGCAAACTGATCGACTGTTTCGAAAAATTTGGCGAGTCCGTGTTGACAGAAAGGGAACGACAGACCAGCCAGTTATTGTTGCGCGGGCATTCATCAAAATCCATTGCGCGGGTACTGAAAATTGCACCGGGTACGGTGATGGTTCACAAGCGCAATCTGTTCGCAAAACTGGACATAAGTTCTCAGTATGAGCTGTTCTCCCTGTTCATCGACAAGCTCGGAGCCCGCTGAGCCTCACATCTGTCGACACTACCGTCGAATGGGTATTCAGGGATCCCGGTGAAACGGGGAAAATCAGCGACCTCGCTCTAGTATTGAGAACGCCATGTTTGATTTCGATTTTGGTCTCGGTGAAGACCTCGATTTGCTCCGTGAAACGGTCTGGAATTTCGCCAGCGACCGAATAGCACCACGGGCGGCAGAGATCGATGCGCAAAACAAGTTTCCCCGTGACCTGTGGCCGGAGCTGGGCTCAATGGGCTTGCTGGGTATTACTGCGGAGTCCGCGTATGGCGGCTCCGAAATGAGCTACCTGGCGCATGTTGTCGCGATGGAGGAAATCAGTCGGGCGTCCGCATCCGTTGGACTGTCGTACGGCGCTCACTCCAATCTTTGCGTCAACCAGCTCAAACGCTGGGGCACGGATGAGCAGAAGGCGAAGTATTTGCCGAGGCTGATATCCGGCGAGCACGTCGGTGCTCTGGCCATGAGCGAAGCCGGCGCGGGTTCCGACGTCATGGGTATGACAACGCGCGCCAAGAAGAACGGCGATTCCTGGGTTCTGAACGGTAGCAAGATGTGGATAACCAACGCCCCGGAGGCCGACGTCTCAATCATTTACGCGGTTACCGACACGACCGACAAAGGCCCGAAGTTGAGCGCCTTTATCGTCGAGCGAGGTACTCCGGGCTACTCGACAGGACAAAAATTCGACAAGCTGGGAATGCGAGGCTCCGATACAAGCGAAATCGTGTTGCAGGATTGCGTTGTGCCGCAAGAAAATTTGCTTGGTGATGTTAACCGCGGAGCAGCGATACTAATGAGTGGACTGGATTATGAGCGCGTCGTCCTGGCAGCCGGGCCCCTCGGCATTATGCGCGCCAGCTTCGACCTCGTGATGCCCTACGTGCATGACCGCAAACAATTTGGTCAGCCTATCGGCAGCTTCCAGTTAATGCAGGGCAAGATTGCCGACATGTATACGACCATGAACGCTTGCCGTGCCTACGTGTATGCTGTGGCGCGAGCATGTGACCGCGAGCAAACCACGCGCTTCGATGCAGCCGGATGCATATTGCTGGCGGCAGAGAAAGCGACCTGGATGGCAGGTGAGGCAATCCAGACTTTAGGCGGCAATGGGTATATAAATGAATACGATGCCGGGCGATTGTTTCGAGACGCGAAACTTTACGAAATAGGAGCGGGCACCAGCGAAATCAGACGCATGCTGATTGGCCGTGAATTGTTCGACGCTACCGGAGCATAAGCCCGCAATACGATATGCCAAAAATCGAAACAAAAATAAAACTCGACTCGAAAGATTTCGGGCAAAACGACAAGGCAAATCGCAAACTAGCTGACGAATTGCGTGAATTACAGGCAACGATTTCGGAAGGTGGCAGCCAGCGAGCAAGGGACAAGCACCTGGCTCGCGGCAAGTTACTGCCGAGAGATCGAATACGCTCTGTGGTTGATCGTGGCGCACCATTCCTGGAAATCGGGCAACTTGCCGCGCATGGCATGTATGACAACGAAGTCCCGTCAGCAGGAATAATTGCAGGCATAGGCCAGGTGAGCGACATCGATTGCATGATTGTCGCAAACGATGCGACGGTGAAAGGCGGCACTTACTACCCGCTGACCGTCAAGAAGCATTTGCGTGCACAGGAGATCGCTGAGCAAAATGGTCTGCCGTGTATCTACCTGGTCGATTCCGGCGGCGCATTTTTGCCGAAACAGGACGAAGTTTTTCCCGACCGCGATGACTTTGGCCGCATATTTTTTAACCAGGCGCGCCTGTCCGCGCAGGGCATTCCGCAAATTGCTGCCGTGCTGGGTTCCTGTACTGCCGGCGGAGCCTATGTGCCTGCGATGTGTGATGAAGCCATTATCGTAAAAAACCAGGGGACCATTTTTCTGGGCGGGCCTCCCCTGGTCAAGGCGGCGACGGGAGAAGTGGTTGACGCTGAAACGCTGGGTGGCGGCGATGTGCACTCGCGCATATCCGGTGTTACCGATTACCTGGCCAAAAATGATTCGGAAGCGCTGGTCAAGGTCCGGGAGATCATATCCAACCTGAACTGGCGCAAGGATATTCCGCTGGCGCTGAAAGAGCCCGTAGAACCGGCCTATCCGGCCGAGGAATTGTACGGCGTGGTTTCACGTGAGTTCCGTTATCCCTACGATATTCGCGAAATCATAGCGCGAATCGTTGACGGATCGGAATTCCAGGAGTTCAAGGCCTTGTACGGCCCGACGCTGGTCTGTGGGTTCGCGCACATGTATGGCTATCCGGTCGGGATTATTGCGAATAATGGCATCCTGTTCTCCGAGTCAGCGCAAAAAGGCGCGCATTTTATTCAGCTCTGCAATCGACGCGGCATACCGCTGGTGTTCCTGCAAAATATCACCGGCTTCATGGTCGGCAAGAAGTACGAGCATGGCGGCATAGCCAAAGATGGTGCCAAAATGGTCAACGCAGTAGCGAATGCAACGGTGCCAAAATTTACCGTCATTGTCGGCGGCTCTTTCGGTGCCGGGAATTACGCGATGTGTGGTCGCGCTTACAGCCCACGATTGATGTGGATGTGGCCGAATGCACGAATTTCCGTCATGGGTGGCGAACAGGCATCGCTGGTGCTGGCGACCGTTAAACGCGACGGGCTGCAAGCGCGCGGTGAAACATGGTCTGAGCGCGACGAAAAGAATTTCACCCGTGGAATTGCACGTCAGTACGAAAAACAGGGACACCCGTACTACGCTACCGCGCGTCTATGGGATGACGGAATCATCGACCCGGTAGATACCCGTCGAGTTCTCGGCCAGGCGATTTCTGCTTCGATGAATCGTCCGCGCGACGGCGAAGCGCCGTTCGGCATATTCCGTATGTAATTAGCGATCGAAGCATTCACTTGTTTCGAGGTATTATGCGTTGTCACGCGTTTGCCGCAGTTCTACACTGCCCAATTCCACCAGCCGGATGATTTGTTAACAGTATGGGATCACGCCAGGAAGAAAACTCGGGTACTCGAGATGTAAGCGCCGAGCACGAGATTGACGTTGGTCTGCTTGAGGATTACCTGCAGGAGCATGTGGACGGGTTTTCTGGACCACTGGCGATTAAGCAGTTCAAAGGCGGTCAATCGAACCCGACGTACCTGCTTGAAGCAGCGTCTGGGAAATACGTAATGCGCCGCAAACCACCTGGCAAGCTGCTGAAGTCTGCGCACGCGGTCGACAGGGAATTTCGTGTCATCAGTGCTCTTTACACGGCTGGCTTTCCCGTGCCGAGGCCGTACGTGTTGTGTGAGGATGAAAGTGTCGTCGGCACCGTATTTTTTGTTATGGATTTTGTGGACGGACGAATATTCTGGGAGCTGGATTTGCCTGCCTGCGATCCGGGTGAACGACAGGCCATATACGACAACGTCAATCAGACCATC
>Ga0316192_10001478_pt1 | contig 17304 bp, 7 predicted proteins | sample MerIslwburrow_MG_FD_204931 | JGI IMG/M metagenome (GOLD analysis project Ga0316192, IMG submission 204931) | Coastal sediment microbial communities from Maine, United States - Merrow Island worm burrow | ecosystem: Environmental > Aquatic > Marine > Coastal > Sediment | place: USA: Maine...
AGGGTCGCCTGGGTGGCCAGACCATACTGAGCGAGCAGCCACTTGGCCGCCATCAGCACGTCGACGTTGCCCATCTTCGACAGCCGGTCGCGGCTGCGCATCAGCTTGCGGAACCCGCCGAGGATCTTCGCCACCTCGTCGCGCGCCTTGTATGCCATGTGCGCCATCTGGTTGAGCAACAGCTGCTCCCGCTTGCCCTGGACAGCCTCGGCAGGGTCGCCCTTCTTCATCGCCTGCTCGGCCTTGCGAGCGGCTCGAGCCTCCTGTGCGGAGAAGCGGTCGGGGCGGATGTCCTTCACCTTGCGGCCGCCGAGCGCCTTGCGTGCTGCGTCCTTCGCGGCCGCGATCATCACGCGCGCCGGGCGCCCGCTGTTGTCGAGGAACTTGAGCTCCGTCGCTACGAACCGTGCGCGAGCCTCATTGTGTAGGGCACGGTCGATGGCTTCGTCGATAGCCTTCTTGTCGGTGAGCTCGCTGTGCTCGTCGAGCATGCGCTTCGTCGTGCGGAGCTCGAGCTCCTCGTCGATCGGCTTCGCGTGGAAGAAGTCGCGCAGCATCTCCTCGCCCGACCGGTAGCCGAGGATCTCGGCGAGCCCGTCGGCGGCGAGCCCGTTCTTGGACAGCACGCCCTTGCGCCCGGTGCCGAGCTTCTTCTTGATCTGCTCGCGCAGCTTCGCCGGCAGGTCGGCGAGCAGCGTGTCGACCTCGCTCTCGCGGATCTTGCCGGCGGCCTTCTCGCCGCGCAGCAGGCCCATCGCGATGTAGGTCGGGTCGTCGTCGAGCTCGGCCTGCACCTCCTTCTCGACCTTGCGGCGCATCTTGTCGGCCTCGCGCTGCTTCTGCTTGAGGATCCTCGAGCGCGCGTTGCGCAGCCACTTCAGCTGGCGCAGCGTCGCCGCGGTCAGGTCGGTGACGGCCTCCTCGTGGGCCTCCTCGATCACGGCCTGATACTCGAGCCACTGCTCCTCGGTGTAGCCGGCGGCCGTGAACTCCTCGATGGTCTGGAACACCGGGCGCATCGCTCGAGCAGACTCGGCCGACTCGACGGCCTGCTTGCTGGCGAGCATCCGGTCGAACACCATCCGCACCTCGGGCGTCAGACCCGGCAGGTTGGTGCCGAAGTTGTCGTAGTAGATCGCGTTCAGCTGGTCGCGGATGTTCTCGTAGGCCGCGAGCATGAACGTGCGGATCTTGGCGAACACCTTCTCGAGCTTGCTGCTCGGGGCCTTCCCGTCGAACAGGTAGACCTCGTAGTTGTAGGCCAGCGACTCGTGGTGCTTCTTCTGCTTGTCGAAGCCGAGCGCGTCCCAGTTGTTGAACCGCTCGTCGATGTCGGCTCCCTCGATGCCGAACCACTGCAGCAGGGTGTCGATGTCCCCTCGCACTCGGTCGGTCGCGACACCACGCGCGACCATGTCGAGCATGCTGAAGAACCAGAAGTGCGAGAGCTCGTGGAAGACCGTCGACGGAGTCGCGTGCTCCGCGTCGAGCAGGATTACGCGGAGGTCGGGGAGGAAGCGGCCGGCTCGCTGGGCTTCGACTTGTCGCTGCTCGACACCGGCAGCGGCGGCGGATCGGGCACCACCGGCAGCGGCGCCGCGTTCCTGCCCAGCAGCTTGCGCAGCAGCTGGTCGCCCTTGCTCACCTTCGGTGAACTCGACTGCGAGCTCTTCGAGTCTTGCTGTATTGACGCCATCTCTGAGATACCAGGGTTTGGAGTATTCGGGCGGGATCGGCCCCTTCTTCGGCGGGGTCAGTCGGAAGCCCTTCGGGATGACCTTCGCGCCGCGCTTCTTGACCCTGTCAAGGAAGGCGCGGAACTGGGCCACGGTGAACCGGTGAATGTTACCTTGTGGAACCTCGTAGAGGAAGTAGGCCTCGCCGCTTTCGTCGCGGCCGTAGCGGGCTCCATACTCGAAGGCGCTGTATTCGCCCTCCTTGGCGGTGACCTGGGCGATCGCCGTGTCGTGCCCCTTGGCATCCTCGAGCACCGCTCCGAGCGTGCCGTGGCTCGCCTCCTGCTGGCTGTCGGCTACCCACGACTCCCAGTGGAACCGGCCGATGCTCGCGTCCTGCGGGCGGCCGAGCTCGGCGTAGATCGCCTGGACCTTCGTCGCGAGCACGCGCTCGAGGGCCTCGTAGACCAGCAGTCCGCGCACGCCCATCGTGAGCTCGGTCAGCGAGGAGCCCGTGATCTTCACGCGCTTCTCCTTGCCCTTCACCATCCGCGACTCGTTGATGCCGTCGTAGAGGTTGTAGCCGTTGAATCGTCCGTCGTCCCATAGCTGTCGGACCTGCACGCGGTCGAGCACCATCACGTCGTCGAAGCCTGCGACCAGCAGCGTGAACGACACCACCTTGTTGTCGATGCCGACGCCCTCGCCGAACGTCTGGAACTCGCGCCGGATCTGCTTGCCCGTGATGCCTTCGGTCGCCATCAGGTCGTGCAGGTGCTGCAGGTGCGTCTTCCCATCGGCACGACGCTGGCCCATCTTGAGCAGGAACGATGCGCCGAACGCATTCAGGTTGTGCATCGAGCTCGAGCCCGGCTGCCCACTCCCCTTCGGCGCGGTGGTCGCGGTCCACTCGTGGTAGGCCTCGAGGTCTGCCTCGGTGAACTCTCCTCGAGCAGCCTTCTCGATCCACTCGGCGGCACCGTCGAACGAGTCGATGAACATCGACTCCTGCGTGTAGGGGCTGACGCCTCGCGACAGGAACGACCACAGGAACAGCTTGCCCGTGGTCGCCACGTCGATCTCACCAGCGAGGTAGGCGCGGCGGAACTCGGCCGCGTTGGCAAAGCCGTGGTTCGCATCGTCGAGTTGGCCCTTGCTGAGCACGCCCAGCTTCTTCGCCATCTTGTTGCCGACGAGGTCGCGGATGAAGGCGAACGGCGGGACCGGCACCTCCTGCGACCCGAAGGCCTCGGCCATCATGTTCGACCACGCGGCCGCGCTCTCGTGCGCGTTGGGGTGCGCCTCGAGGATGCCGTCGATCGCGTCGATCTGTCGCTGTGCGTTGGCGTTGTTGGTGCCGGCGAGGATCGGGCCCTTGTCCAGCTTCTTCCTGGTCGGGGCCTTCACGCGCAGCTTCTCCCAGAAGCCGAGCACGTTGCCCTCGGTCAGGTTCTTACCGCCAACCGTCAGGTCGCCCTTGGGCTTCTTGCCCTTCGCCGGCTTCAGCTGGTTGAGCTCCGGCCCGCGCGGCCGCCGAGTCTTCGTCTGCAGACGCGCGAGGCTCCGGCGCATCGTGTTGATGTCGTCGGCCCACTCCTCGAGGGACTGCACCGGCTTGCCCTCGTCGAGCGGCTTGCCGTCCTTGCCCAGGTTCTTCCGCCACGCGACCCAGATCGAGCCACCCGGCGACTCGCCGATCATCACGCCGCGCGCGTTGGGGAACGTCTCCGACCGCACCAGCGTGCCGGGTGCGGTTGTGGTGGTTGGGGTCGGCACGTCCTCGTCGACCAGCTGCTCGAGGTCGGGCGCCTCGATCGCCTCCGTGTCGGCGGCCATGTCGAGCGCGTCGAAGTCCTCCTCGGACAGCAGGTCGGTGCCCTGCTGCTGCTGCCACTGTGCCGGCGACAGGCCCTCTTCCGACGCCAGGATCAGCGCCATGTTGCGGTAGTAGCGAGCGGCAGTCTTCGCCTCGGCCGGCTTCCTGCCGGCAGCGATCATGCTCTCCTCGAACCGCTGCTCGATCAGGTCTGCCTGCTCCTTGTAGGCGCTGTCCTTCTCGCCGAACTTCTTCAGCAGCTGCTCGGCCTCGGTGGCCTGCGCGGCGCGCTCCTTGGCCGACACCTTCGCGGCCTCGGCCGGGCTGATGCCGCCTGGGTCGATGCGTGCGTGCGGAATCAGCGTCTTGCCGAAGTCAGTCGAGAGGAACTCCGCGCCGAACTCACTGGTCGGGATCTCGACCGAGCCGGTCTGCTCCGACTCCTTGAGTCGGGCCGCGATCTCCGGCGCGAACTCGGCCAGCTGCTGCACCGTCATGTCGGACTCGTCCAGCATCTTGGTGAAGTCCTCGAACGACACATGCACGGCCTCGGCATCGGTGCCCTCGGCCAGCTGCTCGAGGAAGCGTGCGAACAGCCGCCGGTTGCGCGGCCGCGTCTTCGACTTGTCGACTCCCTTGCCCAGGCTGCTGACCCACTTCTCGTCGTAGTCGGCAGTCTTCGCGCGCGCCATGTCGGTGCGCAGCTGCATCATCGGACCCGGCAGGCCGAGCAGCGCCATGCCTCGAAGGGTCTCGCCGATGATGTGCCCCATGCGCTCGAAGAACGGATCAGTCTCCTTGAGCGTGGTCTTGTCCTCCTGCTGCCAGCGTGCGATCGACTCGCCGACCACGTTGCTGATCTCCTGCATGACCTCGGTCGCGACCTCGGCCCCGATGCCCTTGGCGTAGGTGGTCGCGAAGCGGATAGCACCAGCCGTGCGCGTCGGCTTCGTCAGCATCTCCTTGGCGACCTGCCGCGTCATCAGCCGCTTGGCCTCGGCGCGGAACGGCGCGCTGAGCACGCCGGCCGAGATCGCCTCGAGCGCACCGTTGACGATGCCCACACCAGTCGACCAGCGTCGTGCGATCGCCGGGTCGATGCCCATCTCGATCATCGAGCCGTAGCTCGCGCCAGCTTCGCGCGCGGCCGAGCTCACAGAGAGCGTGCCGAAGAAGCCGGCCGAGAACATGCCGGGCACCGAGATGATCTCCTCTGGCAGCGCGACCTGCGGGCCAGCCTGACCGAGTGCGAGCGCGGTGCCGCCCATCGCGGCGCCAACACCGAGCGAGGTGAGCAGAGTCTCCTCCATGCCCGACCACGTCCGCATCGCGCCGTAGGTCAGGCTCTCGAAGAAGCCACCCACGTTCGAGCTCCCTGGCAGGTCGACCAGCTGCTCGCTGATCCCCTCGATCTCGCGCATGATGGCCGGCGTGCCGGAGCCCTGGCGCACCTGATCCCACAGCAGCGACTGCCGCTCCTCGAGTTTCGCAGCGTCGCGCTGCTGCCAGATGTTCTCGAGCCATGACAGCTGCTGCACGTCGTCGCTTGCGATGCGCGCGAACGTCGGGTCGAGCAGAGCCGAGATGGTCTGCTGGTTGCCGCCGGACGCGAACAGCGCCTCGACCTGCTTGCGCTGCCAGAGCTCGCGGGCCTTGCCGATGTTCGCCTCGAGGAGCTCGGGGGCGACGCCGAGGTCGATGCCCAGGCGCTGCGCCTCACCTGCGAGCTCGGGGTCGACCTTGCTCGCGGCGAGCAGCGCGCGCATCACGGCAGCGTCGCCCTGGCGCTGCGTCTCCTCGTCCTGCTCGAGCAGCAGCGAGAACGCCGGGTCGACCGGGCGCTCGTTCTGCGGACCCTGCGGGTCGACTTGGTTGACCGCGTCGTTCTGCGCGGCCGCAGCCATCGACGAGTGCATCAGGCTGGAGTAGCCAGGGTCGACACCCTGGGCCTTCTTCTTCGGATCCTGCAGCGACAGGTCGGGCAGCTGCGGGTTCTGCGATGGGGCTACGCCGAGCAGGTCGTCCTCGAGGGTCACTTGGCCTCCCCCCACTTGTAGTAGCGCGAGCCTTCCACCTGCCGCAGCTGCTCCCACTTCTCGGCGACCGTGCCCAGGTCGGCGTCGCGCGAGACGATGCCGAGCCGCGACCACATCGACTCGATCGCGGTGCGGTCGGCAGAGTCGGTGCCGGCGCCGTGAGTGACGAGCTCGCTGCGGATCTTCGAGCGCTGACTGCGCGGCACCAGCGACAGGCGGAACGTGTCTTGGATCATCTTCCGCGCGCTGGACGGGATGCTCGCGATCTGCACCTCAGTGCCGAACTTGGTCTCGACGTAGGCCTCCTGCTTCTGCGTCTTCGACAGACCGGACTGCCACATCCAGACCTTCGGGTCGATCGCCGAGAAGAGCTCCTCGTCGGGGACGTAGGCTCGTTGCATCGAGACCTCGCCGGCAATGCGCACCTTCTCCGCGGTCGGGAGCTCCTTGCCGCCCAGCGCTGCGCGCTCGACGTTCCAGCGTCGCTGCACCTCGGCCTTGTATTCGACCAGCCGCTCCGCTTCACCCGCGTTGGTCGGCTTCGGCCTGCCCTCGGGTGAACGTGCGGTGATGACCTCGCCGAGCAGAGCTTGCTCGAGCACCTGATCGTTGACGCCGTAGAAGTCGTCGTCGGGGATCGCCTTCGTCGAGACCTTGTTGGCGGCAGCGAGGAAACTCTGCGCCTCATTCCACTCGACCGGGCCGAGGTGGGCGTAGTAGCGGTTGAACAGCTGCGTCTGCTGCATGCCGTCGAAGGCACCGCTCTCGAAGTCCTCGAGCATCTGCCGGTAGACCACGGGGTCGGTCTTGCGAGCTCCCCGAGCAGCACCGATCTTCCTCGCCGAGTCTAGCGAGCCGAACCCGATCAGCCTGTCGCGGAGCTCCTGCGGGAAGGTCGGCGAGTCTGGGTCTGTCACGTCGGTGTTGCCCTCGAACCACTGCTCGGCTGCGAGCAGGGTCTCCTGTGCTTGTCCGTTCCACTGGTTGACCAGGATGCCGTGGGTCTCCTTGAGCCGGGCCATGGTCATGTCCCGCGTGCGAGCGTCGATCTCGCCCGCCTCGAACCGAGCTCGCAGCTTGGCCGCGCCCCTGGCCAGCATGGTCGTGGTGTCGACCTCGTTGGCAGAGGTGATGCCAGCGCCGGTCCCGCCCGGCGTGGCGCTGCGCTGGAGCTCGCCGGCCCAGGTCGTCAGGTCGGCGATGACGCCGTCGCCCAGGTCGATGTTGATCGGCTCAGGCTGGGAGAGCTCATCGACGATCTCGTTGGCGAGCTCGAAGGAGCGGTCGGCCTGGGTCGACGACAGCAGAGCCCCCTCGAGCTCGAACCGAGCGTCGGCTGCGAGGTGCTTCGGGTTGGTCTTCTCGAGCCACGCTCGAGCCTCCTTCGTCCGGCCCTGCTTCAGCATCCCGCGCACGATGCCGGAGTGGATCGTGGTGCGGACCTGGAGCACGCGCTCGCGCCTGAGCTCGGCCGACTCGCCCTTCATCTGCGACTCTTCCTCGGCCTGATCCACGGCCGTGTTCATGTGGACCTGCCACGTCGGGGTCTTCTCCCGGCGAGCCCGGTCCTCGGCCTGGGCCTGGGCGTAGGTCTTCCCGCGCAGCGAGCCGGGCTCCTGCTCTCCCTCAGGGGCCTGAGGCGCCCCAGGAGCGACTCTCTTGCCGGAGGTGCCAATACTCGTCTCGGGCCCTTGGAAGCCAGCAGCGCGGTCCTCCTCCTGCCCAGCGATCTCTGCGCCGTCCACCACGTCGATCGGGGTGTCGCCGCGGATCGCCGAGTCGATCGCGTCCCGCTGGGACTGGATCCCCATGGCCCTGGTCTGGCCCAGGCTCCACACCCGGCGCTGGGTGGCCTCGTGGCCGTAGACCTTGTTCTTGGCTCCCTCGAGGTGCCGGCGCGCGGCATCGCGGAACATGCCCTTCGACACCGAGGTGCCGAGGCCTTCCTCGATCTCGCGCCACCGCTTCTCGATCGAGCCGAGCGCCTTGGCCCGCTCGTAGCCGACGGCCGCCTTGCCCTCCTTGGTGAAGTAGCCGTCGCGCGGGTTCTCGAGGATCTCGGTCGAGTAGTCGGCCAGCTGGGTGTAGGCCTCCTTGGTGGCGGCCGTGTCGTGCTCGAGCCGGAGCTCCGAGGCGATGCCCATGGCAGCCGTGCCGGCCTGCAGGGCGGCCTGACCGAGCCCCTGCATCTGCTTGCCGAGCACGTCGCCGCTGACCTGTGGAGCCGGGCCTGCGCCGACGGTGGCGGTCGTGTTGGTCGACAGCCCTACCTGGGGGAGTGGGATTCTCACGTCGTGGTGTCTCCGTATCGCCGCTGTGAGCGTTGCCCGGCGACCCAGGCCTTGCCGACCTGCGCACCGCTACCGAGGATGGTCTGCAGCGATGCCATCCATGGCTGCGCGAGGTTGCCGCCGATGCGTGCGTTCGACGCCGCGGTCCCAGCCGCGATCGCTTGGTTGCGAAGCCCAGCCGCGCGGAGCCTCGAGTTGTTGGCGGCGCGCACACCGTTCGCGGTGATGGCGATCCGGTCGGCCTCCTTCGCGTAGGTGATCGAGGCCTGGACCTCCTTGGCCGAACCGACGCCAGCCTGCACGCCGCCTCGAGCCTGCGCCACGCGCACCGATGCCTGGATCTGCTTGTATTGCAGGTCGCTCCTGCCGGCCGCCTGATGCGACGCGCGGATCTGCTGCTGCGCGTCGAGCTCGGCGGCGCGCGCGTTGATGTTGGCCAGCGTCTTCTGGAGCTCGAGGTCGATGGCTTGCGACTTCGCTTGGTAGCGAACCGCGTCGACCTGATAGTAGGCGCCCACGACCGACGACGCCGCGCCAGCGATCGCGAGCACGTTGCCTGCCTGCCCCACGCCTTGCGCGAAGCTGGAGTAGCCGCCACCTGTTCCTGTTCCTACAACGGTCATCAGTTGCCTGAGGCTACCTCCAGTGTGAGTCCGAGCACAGTCAATGGCAGAGTGTCGGACTGCTCCACGACGATCTGGCCGTGGTCATTCCACGAGCCTGGGAGTGTGACCGACTGCAGCTTGGTCTGCAGCGTGCCGGCGGCCGGAGCTCGAGAGGGAACGAGTCGGCCGTCGAGCGGACCGATCGAGAACGCGCCGCTCTGGTAGACGCGAACGAACACCTTGGTGATGTTCTTCGTCATGCCCGACCCGAACGCAGAGTCGAGTTGCATGTAGAGCGGGACCGTCTCGAGCCTCGAGGTGAAGAGGAGCCCGACGTGGACCCGGCTTGCCGCCGTCGCCAGGGTGAGAACACCGGCCGCGCTGAACGTGCCAGTCCCAGCGATGCCGTCGGCGAGGATGCCAACAGCCCGGCTGGCGAGGTGCGGTGCGCGGATCGTCGTCGTCGCCGCGCCGCTGTATTCGACGCCGCTGTCGACGTAGTGCGCGTCGTCCAGATCCGGCGTGTCGCCGCCAAAGTGGTTCGCGAACCGCTCGAGGTAGCGCACGCCGTCGCGCAGCACGATCGCGTAGAGCGCGTCCTCGATCCCCTCGGGGATCGCCGCGATCGACTCGACGGTGCCGTCGGTGACGTGCTGCGCCCATGCCCCGACCTGCTCCTCGGGGACGTAGGTCAGCGAGAGCAGCTTGCCAGAGCTCGAGACGAACCAGACGGTCGGCACCGGGGCCTTCTGATAGGCGATGTCGGTGATCGTGAAGCCGTCGAAGAGATGCGGTGCGCGCAGGGACAGGTCGCCCGTGAGATAGCCTAGAACGTCTTGATTGTATCCGAGCTCACGAACGTGTCCCCCGCGCGCGGCCGCAAAGACCACGTTGTTGTTGACCAGGGCCGGCTGCGGGTAGCCGGACCCGACATAGCTCTGCGGCCGCACCGAGATCGAACTCGGAGTGATCGCGTCGCTGTTGATTGGAGTCAGTCGATACTCGATCGTGTTGCTGAGCATCAGCAGCTGCGACAGCGGTACGAGGTGTCGGATCGCACTGCCTTCTCGCGCCGCGACGCGGAAGTAGATGCGGTCGCTGTCGACGATCGGGATGGAGTAGCTCAGGTCGGCCTCGGTCCCACTCGCGGTGGCCCACACATCCTGCGGGCGGCCGCGGCTGCCGGCGAACATGCGGCGCCCCTCGAAGTAGGTGACCGAGCCGGGGAAGGCGCCGCCCTCGGCCCACACCTCGCCAGTCGGCGTGCCGGCCGAGATGTCATGGAAGACCTCCCCCTCGGCGTCGCTCGTCAGCTGGAACGAGCCGTCGCCGTTGTTGTGGACGTAGTAGGTCGTGCCATCCGAGATGTTCGTCGGCAGGACACCGTTGCCGTGGAACACCACCGGCTCGCGCTCGTTCAGAGTATGGCCGGGCCACAGCACCACGTTGTTGACTTGGTCCCAGGTGATGTAGCCAGTCAAGCGCAGCGAGGTGTCGACGCGAGGAGGTGAGATGCCGAGGTCGGGCCCGATGTTGTCGTCGCGGAAGGTGAGGTCTTCGGTCTCGCCGATGAACCCGAACAGCCCGTTGCTCTCCTTGTAGACCCGGTAGCGGAGCGCGTTCGGCACAGAGCTCCAGACGATGTCGGTGTGCGCCCCGGAGACCAGCAGGTTGTTGGTGACCTCGAGCCCCTCGCTCGGAGCCGACTCTTCACCGTCCGCGTCGACGGCCGTGATCTTGTAGGTGTTCTCGAGGTCGAAGATCGACTCGCAGAACTGGATCTCGAGGCCCCACCCGCTGCCGACGGCGAAGGTCACCAGCGCTCCACCGCTGTAGGTCTTGAGCTTGATCTTCGTGACGGATGGCACCGAGTGGATGATGTAGAACCCGTCGGCAACCGGCGGCGTGCCAAACGTCGCGTGGCAGTAGACCGGGTTGCCCTTCGCGAACGAGTGCTCCGAGTATGTGTCGAGCTCGTTTGGTGTGGTCACCGCGAGGCTCGTGTCGGCCTCCCCGGCGAAGGCCTCCTGCAGGTATGGCTTCTCGGGGATCGGGGCCTTGGCCTCGAACATGACGGGGTGGAGCTCCCACCGGGTGGCCGAGAGGCGTCGGAGCTCCGAGCACGGGTGGTCCTGGCTCGCCACCGTCAGGATGTCGTTGCTCTGTGCCGTCGTCAGCTGAGCGAGTTCGGCTTCGCTGTAGAAGTGCGGCACCTCGTAGTAGGAGTTGGTCAGAGCGTCGACCGACGTGCCGGCAGTCAGGATGTCGAGCGCCGGACCCGACGGCGTCTCACTGATCTGGATCGTGTTCGCCCCCGTCACGATCGCGTAGTAGACCTGCCCGAACGACGTGCCGCCCGGCGCAGCCGAGCCAGACAGAAGGACCACGTCGTTGTCGGCCAAGCCGTGAGCCGCACCGAAGTCGATCGTGTCGGTTGTCGGGTTGACCGTCACGCCGGCCGTGAAGTCGCCGGGGAGCCGGACCCAGAACTTGGCATCGGCCGGGCTGTGGTCGAGGTGGTCGAGGAAGTAGCTGAAGACCCAGTCGTCGGGGATCGGCGCGAGGCACCACGGTTCGCGGATGCAGTAGAAGTTGCCCGTCGCGCCGGCAGGCGTGCCCTCCCTCACGTCGCCTCGACGGTAGGCGTAGTGCCCTCGGCGATCGCCACACCCGTTGCTCCCGGTGTGGGCAAGGTAGCCACCAGCGAGCGCATCGCCCTTGGTCTCCGCGAGTCGGTAGGTCGTCGAGGTCAGGCTGGTCGTCGAGACGTAGTAGACGCGGTTGATCCGCATCGCGCCGAGGTTGACGTAGACGAACGCCGCCATGTAGCAGGTGCCTGTGCTCGCCACACCGACGCCCTGGACGTTGGGGCCCTGGAAGGTCTCACTGATCGTGATCGTGCCCGCGGCATTGTTGGTGACCCAGTAGAGCCGGTAGGGCTCGATGTTCGACGGCAGCACGCCGGGGCCGAGCGCCTCCTCGAACATGACCTGCTGCCCCCACGCCCCGAGACCGGGCGTGCCGGTGATCGTGATCGTCTGGTCGCTTCCCGCAGCGATGTTGTTGACGACCACCGTCGGCGATCCGCCGTCGGGGTTCATCGTCATCACGACCGGGTCGCCAGCGTTGAACCCGTGCGCGACACCCGAGGTCCACAGTCCGGTTGTCGGTGTCGCCGATCGCGCGACCAGCCAGTCTTCGGGCTGCTCATAGAGCAGCGTCCCGCCGTCAACGTGGAACCGGAAGTGGCCGATCTCGCGCGAGTCCACGATGGCTCGGCCCCCCTGCACCACGACCGACTGCGTCGGCGAGAACGAGAACGGGTAGATGTGCGACTCGTAGGTAGCGTCCTTGGTCGCCAGCACGATGTGCGTGCCCGGCCGGCGCAGAGCAGACCCCTGCGGCCGGCAGATGAGGTTCTGCGACAGCGCGCACCCGTTCATAAACCGGGCGTCGTCGGGGCGGCCGGACATCTGCGGCGACATCTCGCCGCCAGCGAACGACCGCTGAAATGCTCGAGGGTGTCGACTCATCGGCCATACCACTCGCCGGAGACGCCGCTGCCGTCATAGCCGGAGCCACGATGTGCGAGGTGGTCGGGGACAAACTCGAACGGGCCCTTGGCCGGCTTGCGCTGGTTGCCCTCGCTCGCGCTCGCCATCTTCACGTAGCTGGCAGCCTTCTGCAGGTTGGCGGCCGCGACTCGCTCGCCCTCCTTGCCCTTGATGATGGAGCCGGCGAGCTTCGACGCGAGGTAGGCCACGTAGGCCTCACTGAACGGAGCCGACCACTCGCTCGCATCGACGACGCGCTCGACATACTGCATGGTGGCCTGCTCCTGGTCGGTGAAGACGTAGCGGCCGCCGAAGGGCGAGCGCTCGATCTGAGACTTCTGCGGCTCGATCGAGGAAACGTCAACCAGGGGGAGCGTTGATGCGTCGACCGTTCCGGGCTCGAGGCTCGAGTTCCGCGCAAGACCGGTATTCCACGCGGCAACGAACTCGGCCGGGTAACCGGCATCGGTAGCCCAGCTGATGAGTTCGGCCTCAGTCGGAGGCTCCTCGATCGCATCGGGCGGCAGCACATGGATCGCGTTGAGCGCTTCGGGCGGCACGACGTAGCAGTGCCCGTATTGCGTGTAGAGCGTCTGCTGCGGCATCTTCACCTCGGTCAGCGCGACGCGCCGCATTGCGAACGACCACTGTCGGATCTGCAGCAGGGTGTCGCGACACTCTGGTCCGAACAGTTGGCACAGGCGCACCTGCTCGCTGCCGTCGCTCAGCGACTGGATGTCGGGCGCTTCCCCGATCGCAGCCAGCGCGCGGTTGTAGAGGTTGACGATGTCGGAGTCAGCGTTCGTCAGCGCAGACGAGCCGAAGCCCAGCGCGTGATCCACGAGCTCGGCCATGCGCTTCGCGGTGCGAGCTCCTCGAGCACACTCGCCGACGCCATGGAGATGGCTCGGCTCGAACGACTTGCGCGGTAGATCCTCGGTGTAGATCCAGTCGGAGAACTCGTCGCTGGCGGCGAGTTCAACGATGGCGTTGTTCACGAGCCCCTGGGCATCACCGGTAAACGTGAAAGCCGTGCTGTAGTAGATGTAGGTGCCCTCGAGCTCGTAGGCGACGTGCATGATCCGCGGCTGGATCCACGGCACCTGCGCGCCGTTCGTGTATGGCGAGTAGCCGAGTTCGTCGATCAGGTTGCGGGTTGCGGTCTTCAGGCCGTTGAGTGCGCGGCCATAGTGGAGTCGGCTGCCCCTATTCAGCGCGTCGGTCTCGCCCTGTGAGTAGAACCACGCCAGGAACTTGACCGGCTTCGTGTTGCCCTCGGCCTCCATGGCGTTGGCGACGCAGTAGCGCAGCATGGTGTCCATGCGGGACCACATCGACCCGGCGACGGACGGTGCCCAGGTGCCGGCGTCGCGGTGGTCATACCACCCAAGGATGCCGTCAAAGCCCTGTGGGTTGAGGACGTTGATCGGAGTGAGCCCGGCCGCGTTGATGCCCAAGTGGACGACGTTGATCCTCTTGCCGGTCGCCATCGACATGCGTGTCGCCACGATCAGCATGTCGCCGAACTGGTCGGGGTAGGCCACGCCAGTGATGTTTCGGGCGCGGTTCCTGATCGCCGCGCCCTGCGTCGAGAACGCGCACGGTTGAGGATCGTTGTTCGGGTAGGAGTAGCCCTCGCCCGGCGCGTAGCAGTAGGGGTTGTTGTTGTAGTGCGGCAACCACGCGGTCCACCGGCTGATCGTTCCGCCTGCGAAGTCGGGCGTGCCGTCACCCTGCCATGACAGCCCAGTGAACTGGTTTGCCGTGTTGTCGACGATGCGCGAGTAACTCACGCGAGGAACGCTGCCGCTATCGGTCCAGTCGACGCGCAGGTAGCCGTTGTAGAAGACCCCGACCGTCGTGCCCGTCGTGAAGTCAAAGGTCGTGGCGGCTGCGCCAGTGCAGGCCCCACCGAGGTGAACCTCACTGATGCCGAAGCTGTCGATGCCCTCGTTGAACGTCCACTCGAGAAGTGCGGCCGAGCGCTCGAACGTCGCAGCAGCCGGCGTCGTGAACCCTGGGCCCATAGTGACACTGCGGCCGCCGAGCGCGACAGTCGCCGTCGTGTCCGGGTAGGGGACGAGCTTCAATGTCGTGTCGTCCACGGTCGGCTGGTAGGGAGTCAGGACGCGCACCTGCGGCCTCGAGGCCCAGCGGTAGTCCTCGTAGGTCAGGATGCCGGACACAGTGCCGGCAGCGCCAGCCTTCTCCCACACGACCGTGATCGAGCTCGTGCCCACGCCGCCGAGGTTCGACACCACGCGCGCGTAGCCGACGAGCGGCGTTGTGGTCGTGCCGAGTCTTAGGTAGGCCCCGACCCACTGGTCGGCGGTGAGCGTCGTGCCGACCGCCAACGTCTCGGTGCCGGTGCCGGTGACAACAACGACGTTGGTCAGATCGAGGCCGGTCGGGTTGGCCTCATACTCGGAGAACAGCTGGAAGGTCTCGGCCTTCGAGCCCCAGGGTCGTGATGTGCTCTGGCCCGACCACCCGATGAAATACTCGTTGTCGTCCGAGAGGTCCGCGATGTGCTTCAGCATTGAGTCCTCACACGCCGCGGACCTGTCAGGCCCGGCTGCTACCCGCGGCGAGCAGCAGCCGGTTCGTTGTTACTCGTCGTCTTCGTCGAGCTCGTCGTCGCGGATAGCCGGGTCGGCCGCGTCGTGCGCGGCTCCCTCGGTCGTCCACTCCGGCGCGGGCTCTCCGTGCTTGCGGCCGCGGCGCTTCCGCTTCGGCTGGGCAGGCTCTTCGGCGAGCTCCATCGGTTCGTTCACCCCGAGAGGGAACGGACCATCGTGCAGGAACTCCTCGCCCTCCTCGCGGAGCTTCTGTCCATCGAACAGACGCTCCTTGGCTCGGACGAGTCTCGGTTCCGGTTTGGTCTTGGCTTTCGGCATGGCTACTTCACCTGCATCTTCGAGGCGTAGTGGTGGACCCCATCAGCAACGGGCTGGTTGGGGAGGATGCGCGTGCTGATCTTGCCAGCCGAGAAGTCGGTGGCAGTCCACAGCGCGGGGTTCGACGACTGGACTGCCGTCGTCGCGTTCATCGGCAGGTAGTAGATGGCACCCAGGTAGAGGTTGCCAGGGATCAGCCCGCCGGGCGGCGTCGCCTTGTCGTTGCGCACGCCACCGCTTCCGAGCCACGGCAAGCCATACACGCCGCCGGGGATCTTGCAGTAGTAGCGGTCGCCCTCGTAGAGGTTGGGCACCACCAGCGAGTCGCTCGGCTGCATGCCGAGCTCGACGGTCGTCGCGCTGAGCGGCCAGCCGACCGTGGCGATGATCGAGATGTTGGTGGCGAGGATCGGGGAGTCGGACACCGCGACCCCCATCACGAGATGCGGGATCGCATTCGCGGCCGCGTAGCCAGTGAATGCCGTCGTCACCTCGAACTCCATGACGAGTTCGGCGCCGAGGCCGATGTCCATCACGAGGTTCTCGAGGGTGCCGACCGGGATGGTGACGGAGCCCGGAACGTATGGGCTGGTGAGCGTTCCCGTCAGCACTTGCTGATCGGTCGAGAGCTCGATTGCTTTGTCTTGGATCGTCATAGTGTTCTCCAGGTGAGGCCGCCCCGAAGGGCGGCCGTGTTGGGGAGGTCAGGTGGCGCTAGCCGCCCGACTTGATCTCCGATCCGACGGGGAAGTGCCGCTGGCCTTGGCCGGCGTCACAGCAGAGCGCGAGGCTGTAGCGCCCCGTCGTGTCGATGTTGGTGCCGCCCGAGAGCAGCACACGCGGGACCAGGAACTTGCCCGGTGCCGCGACCACGGCCGTGCCCGTGCCGCCGCCGAGCGAGGTGCTCGGTTGGGCAGACGCGCCGACCGGCTGCAGGGTCTCGCCGGCATAGGTCGCGCGGAGGTTGCCAGCGCCATTGACGGCACCGGGGATCGAGCGACCGACGAACTGCGCACCGAGCTTCAGGAACTCGGACCAGACCTGCCCGGTGGTGACATGCACCATCGGGAAGAACTCGACCGTGCAGGTGCCGTTGTTCGTCAGCGTGAGCACCGTGCCCGCGAGTGCGAGCGCCAGCGTCGACGCCAGTCCGAACTTCGACGCGCTGATCGGCACGACGTAGTAGATCGTGTCGACGGCGATGCCGGTCGTGGTGGCCAGGGCCGAGAGGTAGACCGGCGTGCCAACCGGCAGACCGTGACCAGCGATCGTGACCGAGTCGTCGGATGCCGTGGTGACGGCAGCGGCGAGGTGGGTCAGTCGACCGGAGGTCGTGGCCGCGGTGAGCAGCGTCGGGTTGATGGGCAGCGAGACCAGCTGGAACTCGGCGTAGCTGTCGGGCCCCACCGTGAACGCAGTCGTGATCGTCACGTTGAGCTCGAGCTTGCTGACGGCCAGCTGGTCGATGCCTTGGCCGAGCGGGTTGTCCGCGCGGCTCATGTCGATGTAGTAGGGCGTGCCTGCGACGCCGGAGATCGTGTTGCCTCCGAGGCCGCCAGGAATCACCCCACCGTGGGGCACCGCTTCCGCGGTGGCCAGGATGATGTCGAGGTCGGTGAACATTGAGTTGTCCTCTGTGTGTGGGTGTAGCGGTCAGGTCGCGCTAGGCGACCTGGGCCTCGGTGTTGAGCAGCGCGTCGCACTGGCGGATCGGGATGCCCAGGAAGCTGAGCATGTTGGAAGGCACGCCGAACTCGCGGGCCGCGTCTTGGATCATCAGACCCGAGTTGGCGCCGCGCTCGAGCGCCGTGCGCATCAGCGCCGTGAAGACCGTGCGGTTCATGTAGAACACGCACCGGCCCATCGCGGTGTTGGGGAGTCGCGCGATCGCCTGCGCCATCAGGTGCAGGGTGTTCGTCACGACGCCAGCGGTCGGCGCGTAGATGCCGGTCAGCTTGTCGATCTGGTTGCCACCACTCGCGGCCGTGTCGACCTCGAGGTTCGCGATGCGAACGGCGTAGCGCCAGTCCTTGACGACGAGCCCGGTCTTCCACTGGAAGCGCTCGGCGAAGACCTCCATGCGCTTGCCGCTGCCGCCAGCGTCGTAGCTGGTCTGACGGCCGAGGTCTTCCTGCAGCAGGCCCGCGGTCGAGCCCTTCGGATAGACGCAGAACACGGTCTGGTCCGACCAGCAGACGAGCCACACGCTCGTGTTGGTGTTGCCGGATTGGCCGCCACCGTCGAGGATGTTCTGCGCGTTGCCGGCCGACAGGCTCGAGTAGCGCGGCGCGAGGCCGAGATACGCGCGCGGGTTGGTGGCCGGGTTCCCGTAGAACATCTCGGTCGCCTGCTTCTGGTTCATCGCCTCGATGAACATGCGAGCTTCGCCGAGACGGAACTCGGCCGTGTTCCCGTTGAGCATCGCGAGG
>Ga0316192_10001482_pt1 | contig 17271 bp, 18 predicted proteins | sample MerIslwburrow_MG_FD_204931 | JGI IMG/M metagenome (GOLD analysis project Ga0316192, IMG submission 204931) | Coastal sediment microbial communities from Maine, United States - Merrow Island worm burrow | ecosystem: Environmental > Aquatic > Marine > Coastal > Sediment | place: USA: Maine...
GATGAAGCTGAATCGAGCAAAGCGAAGATATCTCATGGGCTGGCCTGATAGCATCATCGGCGTTTGTCGCCCAGAAATTATCCGCGCCGACTAATCCGCAAACAAGGTCGGGACCTTGCTTGCGCTCGCGACGACCATCCTCGACGGCTCCACGAATCGAATGAACGTTGGCAGATGCCCGCGCGCGAGCTTGAGCTTGCCCTCCATCATCGCCTTCATGGGGTCGAGCCGCCCTTCGATCACATCTCGCCAGCGCGCGTAGGCCCCGACGATCACGAATGCTGCGTCGGACGGGTCGCTTTCACCTTCGACGAAACGCGCCCCCCGGCACGTACCCTGGTGAACGTCCAACACGATGCCCGCGTCTTCAGCCAGCCCCTGTTCAGGTGCGGCGCGCACGATCAGCGCGACGGCACCAAACCTCCACGGCTTGCCTGCTTCGCGATAGCCGCGATGATTGTTCAGCGCGACTTTCAGCGCCTGGGTCCACTCGGCGGAAGGAAAACGATGCAAGTAGCCAACTCCCTGCCCGGACTTGGAAGACGCAGCTCTTAGCCCGCCCGCGCAGCCGGCGCAAACTCGGCGTGCTACTACACACACTGTGCGTGCATTCCATTCCACCCTTCTGGATCGGCACGGGTTTCGTCATGCGTTCGCTACGCGTCATGGCGGCGTGAGCGCCGAACCCTACGACACCTTGAACCTCGGCTTGCACCTGGGCGACGACGATGCGGCCGTACAGGAGAATCTCCAACGCTTCGCGCGCGCCTTGGGCGTTCCCATCGACGATCTGTTCGAACAAGGGCAAGTGCATGGCGTGGCGGTCCGCGCCGTTTCTCGCGCCGACGCCCGAGCGAGCGTCGCCGATGCCGAGGGCGATGCATTGATCACGCGCGACCCTGGCGTCGCCGTTGCAGCGCGCACGGCGGATTGCGTTCCCGTCTTGGTGGCGCACGCACAGAGCGGCGACGTCGCCGCGATTCATGCTGGCTGGCGCGGTGCGGTGGCGGGTGTCGTGCCGAACGCACTCCGGGCTTTGGGGCACGACCCGGCTGAGCTCCTCGCGGTGATCGGTCCTCACATCCGCGCCTCCGCGTTCGAGGTCGGTGATGAGGTCGCCGCCGAGCTCTCACGCGTGGGCGGAGAGGGCGCGGTGCTCCGTCGCCAGGGCCAAAAGCCGCACGGCGATCTCGCCGTCTTGATCCGAGCACAGCTTGCCAAGCTCGGCGTTCCCGAGTCTTCGATCGATGACGTCGGGGGATGCACGCACGCGGATGCCGCGAACTTTTTTTCGCATCGCCGAGAGCGCGGCAAGACGGGGCGTCACTTGTCCGCGATCGTCGCAAACCGATCCTCTTCGTGCTAGCTCTGCCCCGTGTCGGAGTTCGCCAAAACGAAAGCCGGAGTGGACGCCTCGGAGAAGAAGACTCTGGGCGAAGGGCTCTTTCGCAAGTGCGAGGCGTGCGGCGACGCGGTCAAGAAGGAAGACTTCGCGCGCAACCACGAGGTGTGCCCGGCTTGCGGCGCCCACTTCCACCTGCCCGCGGAAGATTGGATTGCGCTTCTCGCCGATGATGGAAGCTGGAGCGCCCAGGACACGGACCTCGTCGCGGCCGACCCGCTAGCCTTCGTCGACACCAAGGCCTACCCGGATCGCGTCGAAGCCGCACGGCAGAATACAGGCGTCAACGATGCGATTCTCGCCGGTGAGGCCAGCATCGACGGCCGCCCGGTGCAGCTTGGCGTCTTCGTATTCCGCTTCATGGGCGGTTCCATGGGCGCGGTGGTTGGCGAGGTGGTCACGCGACTCATGGAGCGGGGCGCTGCTAAGCGGCAGCCGGTCGTGTTGCTCTCCTGCTCGGGCGGCGCGCGCATGCAAGAGGGCGCCCTTTCATTGATGCAGATGGCCAAGACCGTCGCGGCTCGCGGCAAGCTTCGCCAGGCGCGGGTACCGTTCATCAGCGTGCTTCTGAATCCGACGACCGGCGGTGTCGCGGCGAGCTTCGCGCTCCAAGGGGACGTCAACATCGCGGAGCCCGGTGCATTGATCGGATTCGCTGGACCGCGCGTCATCGAAGACACAATCCGGCAAACCCTCCCTGAGGGTTTCCAACGCGCCGAGTTCCTGCTCGAGCACGGCATGGTCGATTTGATCTCCACGCGGCACGAGATGCGCGACAAGATCGCGCGGCTCGTCGAGTATCTGTCCGGGTGAGTCGGTATCGAGAATCGCTCGCGTGGCTCTACGGACTGGAGTCGCGCGGCATCAAGCTCGGCCTCGAACGAATGCTCGCCGCCTCGCAGATGCGGGGTCACCCTGAGCGCGGACTGACGTACGTTCACGTCGCGGGCACCAACGGCAAGGGCAGCGTTGCCACCATGGTCGAGTCGGTCCTTCGGGCCCAAGGCTACAAGACCGGGCAGTTCGCCTCTCCGCACCTTCAGCGATACGTCGAGCGTGTGCGTATCGCGGGCCGACCCATTTCGGAGGCCGAGGCGGCCAAGCGCATCGACGCGCTCCGCTCCGATACCCGGCTCCCTCCGCTCTCGTTCTTCGAGTACACGACCTTGCTCGCGTTCGAGGCGTTTCGCGATGCGGCCTGCGACGTCGTCGTGCTCGAGGTCGGCCTCGGAGGGCGGCTCGACTCGACCAATATCGTCACGCCGGCGGTTTCGATCATCACCAACATCAGCTTGGAGCACCAGCGGATCCTCGGAGACACGCACGCGAAGATCGCCAAGGAGAAGGCGGGCGTCTTGAAGCCCGGCGTGACCGGCATCGTCGGTACGCGTCACAAGGCCGCTCGCCGCGCGATTGCGAACCGGGCCCGAGCAGTCGGCGCACCGCTTCGCTGGATCGACCGCGACTTCGAGGCGTCATGGACCGGCAAGACCCTCCGTGTTCGAGTCGGAGATCACGTCGACGAGCGACTCCGCCTCGGCCTTCGCGGACGGTATCAGGCCGACAATGCGGCTTGCGCCCTCGCGGCGTTGCGCGAGCTTCCAGCCGCGGGCCTCGAGGTATCGGACGAGGCCGTTCGAACGGGGCTCCGACGCGCGCGTTGGCCTGGCCGCCTCGAATGGTCCGCCGGCCACCCCTCGTTTCTTTTCGACGCCGCGCACAACGCCGCAGGCTGCGCCACCCTCGCTCGATATCTCGACGACCTCGATCCCCCCGGCAAGGTCGTGCTGCTCTTTGGGGCCATGCGCGACAAGGACCATCGCCAAATGCTCGCGGCATTCGATGGGCGGGTACACAAACGAATATACGCCGCCGCCGCGCTCGAGCGCTCGGAGGTGCCCGAGCGCTTGGCGAGGCTCCGAAAGGGCACGGTCGCGAGGAGCGTTCGGGACGCCGTTGCCCGGGCGAAGCGCGCCGCAGGGCCCGACGGCCTGGTGGTCGTGGCGGGCTCGATCTTCCTCGTTTCGGAGGCGCGCGCGCTCGTCAAGAACGCTCGAACGGACCCGCCGATCCCCTTGTAGGCGCGATCACGGCGAGCCCGTGCTATGAGGCCCCCGATGAGCGTCTTCTTGCAGGCCTGCCGGCGCGAGCCGACCCCCTACACACCCATCTGGATCATGCGCCAAGCGGGGCGCTACCAACCCGAGTATCGCGCCATTCGCGAGAAGGTGAGTTTCATCGAGCTCTGCAAGAGCCCGGACCTCGCTTGCGAAGTCACCGTGCGCGCGGTCGATCAGCTCGGGGTGGATGCCGGCATCATCTTCGCCGACATCCTGTTGATCCTGGAGCCGCTTCGAATCGGCTTCGAGTTCACCGACGATCACGGTCCGCGCATCATGAACCCGATTCGTGAAGCCGCGCAGGTCGACGCCATCCCGGAGCGCATCGACGCGGCGGGCTCGCTCTCGTACGTCATGGACGCGATCCGCACGACGCGAAAAGAGCTCGAGGTTCCGCTCATCGGCTTCGCGGGTGCTCCCTTCACCTTGGCATCCTATGCCATCGAAGGCGGCGGCTCGAAGAACTACCACGAAGCCAAGAAGCTGATGCTCGGCGACGAGGGCTTGTGGAACGCGTTCATGTCGAAGCTCTCGTCCGCGATCGCCGACTACCTCATCGCACAGATCGATGCCGGCGCGCAGGCTGTACAGCTCTTCGATAGCTGGGTCGGATGCCTATCGCCCGCGGACTACCGACGCTACGTCTTGCCCCACACCAAGGCCATCTTCGACAAGCTGCCGAAGGGTACGCCCGCAATTCACTTCGGCACCGGTAACCCCGAGCTCTACCCGGCCATGAAGGAAGCCGGCGGAGATGTGATCGGCATCGATTGGCGCACCTCGATCGACGCCGCCTGGTCTTCGCTCGGTCACGACGTCGGCATTCAGGGCAACATGGATCCCGCAGCGCTTCTCGCCTCGACCGACGTGCTCCGCGCGCGCGCCTCCGAGGTGCTGGACAGCGCCGCAGGGCGTCCCGGCCACATCTTCAACCTGGGGCACGGCATCATGCCGCAGGCGAAGGTCGACCAGGCGAGGGCTCTCGTCGACCACGTGCACGAAGCCAGCCAGCGCTAGTCTTTGCGCACGCCGATGAAGTGGAAGGTCAGCGCGAACGTGCCGGCCAGCTGCTGTCCGCTGATCCACTGGTTGACCGATCCGCTGGGCGCGTCGCCACGCATGCTCAAGCCGATGTAGGACCAGTCGAAGTTCGCCGCGAATGACATCCAACGGACGATCGGGATTCGAAGCCCCACGCCGAACGTCGTATCGAGGCCGCCGTTGCTCACGTTGGTGAGGCCCCACGCATTGCCGTCGAACATTCGGGCGAACCCGATATCGACGCGGAACATGATGTGCACGTAGGGGATACGAATGGTCGGCTGAAACTCCACGCCGGTCTTCAGAAGCTTGTAGTCGGTGTAGTTGGCCTGTCGGTAGTACCAGCCGAGGAAGAAGCCTCCGCCGAAACCGGTTCCAAGGGAGAAGCCCCATTGCGGTCCGCGCTTCTTCTCCGCGCCCCCGGTGGTGGTCCCGAGGCTGAACGCTCCGAACTGGTCCGGATCGTAAGCCGAGATACCGGCCACGCCTTCGATCCAAAGCCATCCTCTGACTTTCCTGTAATAAGGGCTTCGCTTCTCCTCGGGAGGCGAGGTCGCTGGCTCCGCCGTCGCGGCTGGCTCCGCCGTCGCGGCTGGCTCCGCCGTCGCGGCTGGCTCCGCCGTCGCGGCTGGCTCCGCCGTTGCAGCCGGCTCCAACCCTGTGGCGGACTCTTCTTGTGCCGCCGCGCTTACGCTACACAGCAGCAGCCCGGTGACTAGACAAACGATGTACTTCATCAGTTCTCTCCCCAGCTGGGCTCCGTGTCTTCCGCTTGGACGCGGTAGGAGCCCTCAAACCAATTCCCTGCGTCCACCAGCTTGCATCGAGCCCCGCAAAACGGGAAGTTCCTGGTGCGTTTGGCCAGCTCTTTCTTGCAAATCGGACAACGCGGCGCTTTCATCGGTGCGAAGATAATACATTGGAACGCACTCCTCGCCACAGCTATCTCGACCCCCTCGATGCCATCTGGCTGACGGTCGCCAAGCGCATCGGCTTTCGCGTCGAGCGCTCTCCCGAGGTGTATGCCTCGACCGATGGGCGTGGCGTCATGATCATTGGGACCCCGCAAACCCTCGACCGCGACGACTGCCTTGCCCAGATGATCCTGCACGAGCTCTGCCACTCGCTCGTCGAGGGAGCGCAGAGTTTGCGCGTCGCGGATTTCGGACTGGATAACGAGAGCGAGCGGGACGTCACCCGCGAGCATGCCTGTCTTCGGCTTCAAGCATGGCTCACCGACAAGTACGGTCTCCGACTCGCGCTCGCACCGACGACCGACTTCAGGACGTACTACGACGCGCTGCCCGACGACCCCCTCGCCAACGTCGACGATCCGGCGACGCCGATGGCCCGAGCAGGCGCCGCACGGAGCGAGGGGCCGCCCTGGGCGCCGCATCTCTTCGATGGCCTCCGCGCGACCGCGACGGTCATGCGAGCCGCGGAGGCGCTCGGCGCGGAGGATCCGGACACGGAGGCCCCACCCATCTGGATGGAATTGCACGAGGAATAGCCCCTCGTCGCTCAGGTCTGGGCTCGCCTGGCGTGGGCCGGGCCGCATGGTATAGCTCCGCCGCCTCAAACTGAGGCCGGGTCCCGTCTGGGTCTCGAAACCAATACACATCTCTCGGCTCGATCAAACGTTCCGGTGCCCCTCGTGGGTTGTTCGTTTGGGGAGATGGAAGCACAACCGAAAGGAGCAATGAGCAATGACGGAAACCACCCAAGAGACCCAGGAAGCGCCTGAATTGGCCGCCCTCGGACGCCCGGATGTCGCATCGGGCGACCTGCCGATCGGCCTGCGTGCCCTCATCGAGGCCGGTGTCCACTTTGGTCATCAGACCAAGCGTTGGAACCCCCGGATGCGCCCTTACATCTACGGCGCACGCAATGGCATTCACATCATCGACCTCGACCAGACGGCCGAGCTCTTCAAGCGTGCGTACAGCTTCGTTGCCGACGCGGTGAGTCGTGGAGGGCACGTGCTCTTCGTCGGCACCAAGCGGCAGGCTGCCGAGGTCGTCCGCGAGGAGGCCGAGCGTGCAGGTCAGTTCTTCGTCACGGGCCGTTGGCTCGGCGGAACGCTCACCAACTTCCGCACCATGAAGAGCGGCATCGATCGGCTTCGAAACATCGAGGCGCAGGTCGAAGACGGCACCATCGATTCCCTCCGCAAGAAGGAGGCGCTCTCGATTCGTCGCGAAGGCGAGAAGCTCGAGAAGTACCTCGGCGGCATCAAGAAGATGGACGGCCTTCCGTCGGTGCTTTTCGTCGTGGACCCGCACAACGAGCACATCGCGATCAACGAGGCGCGCAAGCTTCACATCCCGATCGTCGCGCTCACGGACACGAACTGCGACCCGGACCTGATCGACTTCGTGATTCCCGGCAACGACGACGCGATTCGCTCGATCAAGCTCATCACCTCGCGCATCGCCGATGCCTGCCTCGAGGGCGGCCATCAGCATCGTGACTTCCTCCAGCACGAGGGTGCGGCGGCGCCGGCCCCGTCCGGCGAGGGCGTGCACATCGAGTTTGCCCGCAAGCGTGGTTCCGCGCCTGCGGCTCCCGAAGGAACCAAATAATGGCCGACATCAGTGCAGCCCAGGTCAAGTCACTTCGAGATCGAACCGGAGCCGGTATGATGGCCTGCCGGGACGCGCTCCGTGAGACGGAGGGCGACGAGGATAAGGCGATCGAGATCATCCAGAAGAAGGGTCTCAGCAAGGTCGCCAAGAAGGCCGGCGCGATTGCCGGTGACGGCCTCGTGCACGCCTACATCCACGGCGCGGGCCGGGTAGGCGTCCTCCTCGAGGTGAACTGCCAGACCGATTTCGTCGCACGCGGCGACGATTTCCGGCAGTTCGTCGAGGATACGGCCATGCAGGTGGCGGCCGAGTCGCCCCTGTTCGTGAGCGAGAACGACATCCCCGAGAACGACATCCTCGCGCGGACGGCCATTTTCCGTGGCCAGATCGACGAGGAAGCGAAGGCGACCGGCAAAGAGAAGCCCGCCGCCGCCGTCGAGAAGATCGTCGAAGGCAAGCTCGCCAAGTGGAAGAAGGAGTCCTGCCTTCTCACGCAGCCGTCGATCATGCACGAGGACAAGACCATCCAGCAGCTCCTCGACGAGCTGACGGCCAAGCTCGGCGAGAAGCTCAGCATCCGCCGCTTCACCCGCTACGAGCTGGGCGAAGGCATCGAGAAAAAGAAGACAGACCTGGCCGCAGAGGTGACCGAAGCGCTAAAAGGAGCTTGAGTCATGACGAATGGGGCGAAGCTCACGCGGGTATTGCTGAAGCTCTCCGGGGAGGTGCTCTCGAGCGGTCCCTCCGGAACGAGCATCGACCCTGTCATGGTGAAGGCGATTAGCGAAGAGCTTGCCGAAGTTCAGGCCAGCGGCTGCCAGATCGGTTTGGTCATTGGCGGCGGCAACATTTTCCGTGGTCTCAAAGGAAGCGCGAGCGGCATGGACCGCACCGCTGCCGACCACATGGGGATGCTTGCCACGGTCGTGAACGGTATCGCGCTCCAGGATGGGCTCGAGAAGGCCGGCGTGGACACGCGCCTGATGAGCGCCCTCGAGATCAAAGCCATCTGCGAGCCCTACATCCGCCGCCGGGCAGTGCGCCATCTCGAGAAGAACCGCGTCGTCATTTTCGTGGCGGGCACCGGCAATCCGTATTTCTCGACCGACACGGCGGCGGCCCTGCGTGCGATGGAGATCCACGCGAGCGTCCTTTGCAAGGCCACCAAGGTGAAGGGCATCTACAACAAGGATCCCGTGCTTCACAAAGACGCGACGATGGTGCCCCGACTAAGCTACGACCAGTTCCTGATGGAGCGGGTCGGGGTCATGGATGCGACCGCCGTGGCGCTTTGCCGCGACAACGACCTTCCCATTCGTGTGTTCAAGCTCACCGAGCCAGGAAACATTAAACGGGTTGTCATGGGCGAAGACGTCGGTAGCCTTGTGACTGCCGAGGGTTGAACCCGCTCGATTCGAGGGACGATGCTTGCTGAAACACTTCAAGAGCTGAGTGAATCCATTGACAAGGCGCACGAGTCGCTCAAGCGCGACCTCGCTAAGATTCGAGCCGGGCGTGCGAATCCCGGCATTCTCGACGGGATCCGTATCGACTACTACGGCTCGCCGACTCCGCTGAAGCAGCTCGCGTCCATTTCCGTGCCCGAGCCCCGGATGATCATGTTGAAGCCTTTCGACCGCTCGCAGATGCAGGTCATCGAGAAGGCCATCATGGAGGCCCAGCTCGGTCTCAATCCCGGCAATGACGGCGAGGTGATTCGACTCCCGATGCCGCCCCTCACCGAGGAGCGACGCAAGGATTTGGTCAAAGTCGCGCGGAAGTCCGGCGAGGAGTGCAAGGTCGCGATTCGGAAAGTCCGGCACGACGCCAAAGACATGATCGACAGCCTTCAGAAGGAAGGCGAAGTCGGCGAAGACGACGCGGACCGTGCTCGTAAAGAGCTCGAAGAGGTCGTCAGAGCGGGCACGAGCAAGGTCGACACGATCGTCAGCAAAAAAGAAACTGACATTCTCGAGGTCTAGCCGACCGGCGTTCAGAACGGCCTTCCGAAGCCCACGTAGAACTGCGCCCCGCCGCCCTCGTCGAATCCGTATGCGAAGCCCAGCCGGAGCGACATCGGCTGGGTGTATCCGAGCGTGAAGTCGAAGTGGAGCTCGGCTCCGGTTCCCTTTTTCAAACTCGAGAGGTCGAGCGGGCCGAAGTAGGCGTCGCCTACGTCGAAGAACACGAGGCCCCACATTCGGTCGAAGAACACGGGCACCGTGCTGGGACCCCGCAGTACGCGGGTCAGCGGGAACCGATACTCCGTCTGCACGAGTTGGAAGCGGTTGCCGAATACCGAAAACGCTGGGTAGCCCCGGAGCGCGACCCCGCCCTGCTGCTCGAAGTTGATCAACTGGTCGAGGAACGAGGTTTCGGGGAAGCCGCCTAGAGAAAAGATGCCGCGCTGCCCCCGGCTGTCCCAGCCAGCGCCGCCCCCGTACCGAAAGGCCAATACGTGGTGCTGGGCCCAAGGCATCTCGATGAAGCGACGGATGAACCAGGAGGCGGCTAGGCTTTTGAAGCGGCTGCCAATGCCGGGGTGCGCGAAGGACAGCGATGCGCCGAGCGTCCGTCCCTCCGAGGGGTTGTAGTCGTAGAGGTGCCGCCGGGCGTCGCTATAGGTCCACGTGAGACGAATGTCTGCGTTGAGTCCGCTTGCCGGGAGGATGGGTGGCGGGAAGTTCGGGCTGAGTCGTCCTTCGAACGTCGAAAGGGAGCGTGCCCAACTCAGTCCGTAGCTCGCGCTGATGAAGTTGCTGTGAAACGAACGCGGGATGACTTGGGAGATGCCGAGCCGACCCCCGTACGAGTCCTCGACGTAGGGACGTTGCAGACCGTTGACGACGAACCCGCCTCTTGGCGTCACCCTGCGGAAGAACGACACGGACAGGTCCGGTGGCATTCGGCGAAGGGTGTAGCGTAGGTCGACGTTGACGTAGCCTTCTTCGAGGCTGATGCCGAGCCGTGCGAAGAAATCGTGGAACTCCGCGGCGTCGTTGCCACGCGTGAAGATGCCAAGCTGTTGGCCGAACGCGTCTTCCTCGAGGTCGAGGCCCCAGAATCGAGGGTAGAGAGTTCGAGCCCCCGCGTATCGCTTGGAGCGCGCAGCCACCAAGGAGTCCGAATCGCTCGGCGGGGGTCGATCGTCCACGTACGCAGGAGCGCGCCGGTTCGTCGCAGGATCGAGGTCGAGGACGTAGATGTCGAAGCCGCGGCTGGTGTACCCGATGTAGGCCAGCGTCGTACCGTCGGGCGATGGCGCGGGGGTATAGGCCCCCGAGACCAGGTTCGTGACCTGCCTGGTCCGGCCGGTCGCCGGGGCCCAGGCGTAGATGTTGGCGATGCCCGTTCGATCGCTCGAGAAGTAGAGAAGGCTCCCGTCGGGCGACCACGCAGGGCCGGTGTCCAAGGCGCGGTCATGCGTGACCTTCGTGATCTGCCCCGTCTCGAGGTCGATGACGTGGACGTCTCGGTAGCCTCCTTTTCGCCAGGCGCTGTACGCCACCTTCCTGCCGTCGGGCGAAAACCTCGGTGTGTACACCTGCTCGAAGCGCTCGCTCGGAACTAGCACTTCCTGAGTGCCGCTGATGTCTGCGAGATCTGCGATCCAAAGGCTCTGCGTCGACGCGGCGTTTCGCACGTAGACCAGTCGTTGCCCATCCGGGGAGATGTCGGGGTAGCGCAAGCGAAGACCGTTCGTGATCCGTTCGCGCTTCCATGGGCTCTTCGGCTCGTACCTGAAGAGGTCGTAGTAGCTGTAGACGTTGACCTCGTGAGCGTCGATCGATTCGAAATAGAGGTCACCGTTTGGGTGCACCGTCGGGTAGCTCTCCCCCCGGCTCCGGACGATTCGCTCCACACGGTCGTCGTCCGCGAGATCGAGCCGTCGGATCTGCGGGTCGCTTCGACCGTCGCTTGCGAAGTAGAGCAAGTGTTCGTCGTCCTCGTACCGCAAGCCTCGCACAGTCTCGCCCTTGAACGTGATGCGTCTACCTTCGACGAAGCCAGCCGCCCGAACTGACGCGTCGATCGCTCCATAGTGCTTCTGCAGGTCTTGAAGCCACTGCTTGTAGAGCGTGTCGAAGGTTTCGCCGGTGAGGCGCTTGGCCATTCGGTTGACGCTGAACGGGATCGCGCGGCGGCCGTACCACTCGGCCATCTCCAAGATGATGTCTTCCCCGTACCGATCGACGAGCCATTTCACGAAGCGCGATCCGTAGAGGTACCAGATGTCACCGTGTGGCCAGTAGTCGGTATTGTTGTTGAGCGTGTCGAAATGAAGGATGTTGTTTTCGAGCACCGCCATGCGCATGTACATCTCGTACAGCGAAGAGCGCAGACGGCCGCCGGCCGTTAGCTCGGTCTCGTAATAGGTCGCGATCCCCTCGATGATCCATCTCGGTTGAAGAAAGTTCGGCGCCCAGATCTTGCCGAAGATGTGGTTCACGATCCTCGGGAGTCCGCCGATGTTATCGAGGTGCAGGATGTGAGCGTGTTCGTGCGTGACCAGGATGGTGAGCCAGTCGTCGAAGTCACTCAGCACGGAGAGGTCGTCCGGCGCACTTACGAATAGCCGAATCACGTTGTACGGCAGAGGGGTCGCGTTCCCGTTCGCCGTGTCGACATCGTCGTTGAGCACGATCTGAACGCGCTTGCGCGGCTGATGCCCGAGCAGCGGCAGGAGCTTCTCGTGCGCCCGCTCCGCTATCGAAAGAACCCTTCGCGCGACCAAGCCGAGCGGCTCGGGGTAATTGACCTCAAAATGTTCGCTCTGGACGGTCCGCCAGCGCTTGCTGAGGTCCTTGCGCTGGGATTGGGCCGGAAACGCCGCCAAAAGCAGCAGCAGAGACGCCATCGCAGCCGCCGCGCGGGCCATTCCAGACCTTCTATCATGGGGTCTTGCCCAAGCCATAATCGACTGCTCACCCTCCTTATGGGCCAAAGGCTTGACCGGTGCCCACGCCAGTGCCTAGCCTTAACTCAGAGTGGGGGGATTGGTTTAGCTACAATGGGTGCCGAACGAGGGGAGTTGGTCATCGAGGATCTGGCGTTGCCGCTAGCGCTGCGTTTCATCTCTGGGAAATATCAGGGAGGGGAGTTTCCTCTTCCAGAGTCCGGAGAGATCGTCGTTGGGCGTTCGAGCGAGCTCGACATGGTCTTGGTCGAGGACATGGTCTCGCGCCGTCACGCGAAGATCTCCGTCGAGAACGGCGACATCTTTCTAGAAGACCTTGGCTCGACCAATGGCAGCTTCGTCAACGGCGAGAAGATCACGCGTACCCGGCTTGCAGAGGGGGACCGCATTCTCATCGGGACGAGCATCATCAAGGTAGTGGCCTCGGATGGCTCGGCGTCGGTGCAAGACGCGCAGGCGCAGATGAACGCAGCCGCCTCGAGTGTGCGACCGGCAGCGGCCGGCAGCACCATGACCGGATCGATTGCCGAGGTTGCGCTCCCCGATTTGCTCCAGTTGTTCTCCGCGTCGAAGAAGACCGGTGTTTTACAGATCACCACCACGAATGACGTTGGCTCGATCTATCTGGATGAAGGCATGGTTCGCTTCGCGGTCGTGAACGGCGACGAGTCGGTGCCGCCGGAGAAGGCGTTCTACAGAATCCTGGTTTGGGACACGGGCACGTTCGATCTCTTGCCGGAGGCCGAGCGCGAGTTCCCTGCCGAGATCAAGAGCAGCATTGAAGGCCTTCTCATGGAGGGTATGCGCCAGCTCGACGAGATGCGTCGACTTGGCGATGCGCTTCCCGCCTTGAAGTCCAAGATCGGCGTCGCGAGTCCGCTCCGGAAGCCGCTGCGCGACGCGTCGCCGGACGAGCTCGATGTCATTCAGCTCGCACTCAACCACGAGAGGCTCGTGGACATGATGAACTTCAGCGGCAAGCCCGACCCCGAAGTGGCGGACGTCGTCGTGGCGCTCCTCGAAAAAGGCTACCTGCAGAGCGAGTAGCGGACCCGGGCCTCGGACTAGGCTCGAAAGTAGCCACGCAGCGCCTTGTAGGCCCTCGTGAGCGATTCGGTCAGCTCCACCGCCGTTTCATGGCGCTCGGGGTGGGCACTGTGCTTGTCGGGGCTGTACCGGTCTCGCAGGCGCTTGTACGCGCGCTCGATTTCCGGCCACGTGGCGCCGGTGTCGAGCTCGAGGTTGGCCAAGTACTGCTTCACCCGCTGGATGCTCGGAACCTCGCGGGCTTCGGACTTTCCTTGCCGGCGCGCGCGTTCCGAGGCCAGCTCCTCGTCCGTCAGGTCCCCGAGCTTCTTGTTCGCGGGGCCGAATGGGCCGTCGCTCAGCCGGGTCATGTGCGCCCAGCGCCATGAAGCGTGAGCAGTCGCGCCAGAAGGTCCTCGGAGTACTTGGTGAGCTCCGTGAACGCGACGCCCATCCCTGGCGGATCCTGCTCCACACGAACGACTTTTCCGCTGCCCTCGATCGTCTCGACCTCGTCCATGATGACCGTGAACGTGAGTTGCACCTCAGTGCCGACGGGGAGGGGCTCCTTGCTTCGAATGAATACGCCCGTGCGAGACACGTTGGTCACGTACTCGTGCACGAACGCGTCAAACGACTCGAACTCCTTGTTGATCGTGACCCGCTTCTGTTCGCGCTTGTGGTCATCCATCGGAACTCAGCCTCCCGTCAGGTCGAACTGCTCCAAGTGATAGTCGTTTCGCGGGTTGAGCTCGATGCGCCTCTGAAAACGCCGCGCGGCCTCTTCGACCGACGCACGTTCCTCGCGTTCGAGCATGTCGCACACCGCGGGGTGGGCGCTGATCACGATCTTGTAGCCGGGTAGGGAATCGCGCTCGCGTCGCATCTGACGGAAGATCTCGTGGCAGACCGTTTCCTTGGACTGGAGCATCCCGGTGCCGTCGCAGAAGAAGCACGACTCGTAGAGCGTCCGTCCGAGCGACTGACGAGTACGCTTCCGCGTCATCTCCACGAGGCCGAGCTCGCTGATGCGAACGGCCGTGGTCTTGGCCTTGTCGTCCTTGAGGGCTTGAAGCAGCGCCTTGAACACCTTCTCGCGGTGGGCGTGGCGCTCCATGTCGATGAAGTCCAGCACGATGAGGCCGCCGATGTTGCGGAACAATAGCTGGTAGGTGATCTCCCGGACCGCCTCGAGGTTGGTCTGGAGGATGGTCTGCTCGACGTCACGGCCTTTGCCAGTGAAGCGGCCCGTATTGACGTCGATGGCGGTGAGCGCTTCGGCTTGGTCGAACACGAGATGCCCGCCCGAGGGAAGAGGGACCTTCCGCGATAGCGCGCGTGTGATCTCTTCTTCGATGCCGTACTCGTCGAACAGGGGCTCGTAGCCTTCGTAGAGGCTGACGTCGTTGGCGCGTTCCGGGAGGAACAGCGTCAGGAATTCCTTGAGTCGCAGATACTCGTCACGGTCGTCGATCACGATCTCGGTGACGTCTTCGGTGAAGAGGTCCCGGGCCGACTGAATCACGATATCCGGCTCTTCGTGCACGAGTGAGGGGAGCTTCTTCACCTTGTCTCGTGCCGCCTGAGTTTGCTCCCAGAGCTGCACGAGATAGCCGATGTCGGCCTTCAGTTTCTTCTTGGTCAAACCCTGCGCGAGCGTTCGGACGACCACCCCGCCTTGGGGTGGCTTCACCGAGTCGATCACCTCTTTGAGTCGCCGGCGTTCGCGATCGTTGCCGATCCGCTTCGAGACGCCGACGTGGTCGACGGTCGGCATGAAGACGACATAGCGCCCGGGAAGCGCGACGTGGCTCGTGACGCGGGCGCCCTTGGTTCCGATCGGTCCTTTCGAAACCTGGACCATGAGCTGCTGGCCCTCTTGCAGCAGATCGCGGATCGGCGTCTTGCGCGATGCGCGATTGCGCCGGCCCTTGGTGGCGCCTTTCTTGTCCTCGCCTTCTTCCTCCGTGCCCGGTTCGGCCAGGAGGTCTTCGACGTGAAGGAACGCCGCGCGATCGAGACCGACGTCGATGAACGCAGCCTGCATGCCCGGAAGCACGCGCGTGACGCGCCCCAAATAGATGTTGCCGACTGGAGAGCGGTGGTGGCGCCGTTCGACGTACAACTCACGCAGTACACCATCCGCGATTAGACCCACACGGGTCTCGCCAATGTCGACGTTGATTAGAAGGGTGTTCTTGCCCATGTCTTCGGAAGAGTCAGTTCTTCTCGAAGATCTGCTCGATCTCGGCCTGCGTGCTCTCTTCGCTCCTGGAGCGCGCGACCGCGATCTCCTTTACGACGAGGTTGCGGGCGGTCTCGAGCATCTTCTTCTCACCAAAGGAAAGCGACTTCTCCACCTGCAGGCGGTAGAGGTCACGCATCACCTCGGCAACGTCAAAGACCGAGCCGGTCTTGATCTTGTCCATGAAACCCCGGTATCGGCGGTTCCAGGTCTGATTGTCGAAGACCACGGGCTGCTCCTCGAGCAGCGAAAAGATCTCCTGGATATCGCTCTCCGAAATCGGTGGCCTGAGGCCTACCTTCTTGGCCTGCCCAACAGCGACCCGAATTCGGTCGTTGTTCTTCGCATCGAGTGGCCTCAGGACGTAGAATTCCATCGTGGTTGAGCCGATTTTCCTCTGCTCAATGGACACGACCTCGGTCACGCCTTGTTTTGGGTAGATGGCCTTGTCGCCAACCTTGAAATCGTATGTCCCCGCTTGCATCGGGACTCCTTCTGTAGACAAAAACGTAGCCTGCATCCGTTTTGGTGGACGCCGGCTGAATGGTGGGGGGCAGCGCAGTGATTATTTCCGACCTCGTCGTCGCACGTCGCGCTCTCCCCACCTCTTCAGTGCCGCTGGGCAGTGACCCAGCAGGGGCGAAACTTAGTCTCCGCCACTCTACCGGTCAATCCGAGCTCGGGGAGGTACGTGGGCACCAGGAGATCCGCGGGTGTCGAGTGCGATCACCCGAATAGGCCCCTGCTTACGTGCCTTCTTCAGCTTTCCAATCTGATCTAAAGTCCTCACCTTACTCAATGATTACAAGTACTTAAGAGCCGACATTGCAAAATATTTCGCTAAAAGAGCACAAAGTTATGTATAATTCATGTGCGGTTCCGCTTGACACGTGAAGTGACGTGACAATACGGTACGTGCACCTGCAATCTTGACCCACCTTGGAGGAGGTCGACATGGCTACTGCAAAGAAACGAACAGCTAAGAAGAAGCGGCCTGCGAAGAAGCGCACGGCCAAGAAGCGCACGACTAAGAAGGCTGCGCCGAAGAAGCGCACCACGAAGAAGCGTGCGACGAAGAAGGCAGCCAAGAAGCGCACGACGAAGAAGCGTGCGACGAAGAAGGCAGCCAAGAAGCGCACGACGAAGAAGCGTGCGACGAAGAAGGCAGCCAAGAAGCGAACGACGAAGAAGGCAGCCAAGAAGCGCACGACGAAGAAGCGCGCAACCAAGAAGCGCGCAACTAAGAAGCGCTCATCCGTGAAGAAGCGTGTAGCTAAGAAGCGAGCTTCTGTGAAAAAGAAGGTAGCTAAAAAGCGCGCTTCCGTGAAGAAGCGCGTTGCTAAGAAGCGCGCGACTCGCAAGAAGAAATAAGCTTCTAGGCGGTGGGCCCTCGGGCCGACCAAAGGGGTCACCTCGGGTGACCCCTTGCCTAAGGCCCTGGTTCGCCAAGGCCTTCGCGCAGTCTGCCGTGGAGACCCCTCAGATTACTGAGGGGGGTATTCGCCCGCTAGCGCCCCGGTCAATCGGCTGGGGCGTTGGTATTTAAGCGCGCTCTTAGTGTTTCTTTTCTGCACCGAGCAAGCGCGCCATGCGCTTCGGTTCAACTCGTACGGCGATCACCTTTTCGCGCTCGAGCGTCACCGATCCGATCGCGCTTCCCCTTGGCTTCCGGACGAAGCGGCGCGGTGTGTAGAGCACGTCGACGATGGGTTCACCGCGAAGTTCACTGAAGTGCGCGGCAAGCGTCGCTGCGTCGACGAGCGTCTCGGGGGAGCAGGACTTCCCTTTCGAGAGGCGCACCACGACATGCGCGCCCGTGACCCCTCGCGCATGGAGCCAAAGGTCGTGCGGACGCGCGACTCGAAGCGTGAGCCGATCGTTGTCGTTCGCGCCACGGCCGACCAGCACCGATGCGCCGTCCTCGCTGCAGAACT
>Ga0316192_10001483_pt1 | contig 17253 bp, 9 predicted proteins | sample MerIslwburrow_MG_FD_204931 | JGI IMG/M metagenome (GOLD analysis project Ga0316192, IMG submission 204931) | Coastal sediment microbial communities from Maine, United States - Merrow Island worm burrow | ecosystem: Environmental > Aquatic > Marine > Coastal > Sediment | place: USA: Maine...
CAATGATCGTCATCTCTTGATCCAAGCACAGCCTCCTCGATGAGGAGGACCGCTTGGGATCGGCACCTCGGCGCTCGGACATCTTCCCGGCACCGTGCGGCGTGGTGAGCGTACGATCAGTGGGTGTTCACTCGCCCCGTTGATCTCGATGATGCTGCCGTCGCGAGGCGGCTCTTGGCTTCCTGGGATGCCGCCGTGGACGAGATCGAGTACCAGGCCGTCGGCTTCGGCAGTCACCACTGGCTGGCTCGTCGAGGACCAGAGGCCTGGTTCGTCACCGTGGATGACCTCGATGCCCGACTCCTCGACGATGACGACGTTCGAGCCGCAGCACAGACGCGGCTGACCGCAGCACTGGCCACGGCGCGGACACTCCGGGACGCAGGGCACACCTGGGTCGTAGCCCCCGTCCGAAGCCTCGGCGGGAAGGTGATCGAGGCGATCGACGAACGATTTGTGTGTGCGCTCTACCCGTTTGTTGCGGGCCGCACCAGCTCGTGGGGCGCCTACAAAGACGCCGATCAGCGTCGAGCCGTGGTCGAGCTGCTCGCCAAACTCCACCGAGCCGATCCCGGGGTCGCACTCCCGGCGTTGGCCGACGATCACGTGATCCCGCGTCGGGACTCGCTCGAAGAGGCCATGAACGATGCCGGCGGCACGTGGACTGGTGGGCCATTCGCAGAGTCGGCGCGCAAGCTGCTGGCGCAGGATCTTCACGCCGTCGCAGCGGTGCTGGAACGCTACGACGAACTCGTAGAGACCGTGAGCCGCCGGGCATCGCCGGTCGTCACCCACGGCGAGCCCCATCGCGGCAACGTGATCGTGACTGAGGACGGGCCTGCCCTGATCGACTGGGATACCACACGGATCGCTCCTCCTGAGCGAGACCTCTGGAGCCTGATCGTCGAAGACCCAAAGATCCGTCAGTTCTATGAGGCGCGTGCCGAAACGACGCTCGATGACAGCGCGCTCAGGCTCTACGAGCTCTGGTGGGACCTGTGCGAGATCGCCCTGTTCATCCACGACTTCCGACAGCCGCATAGCCGCACTGACGACACCACAACCGCATGGAGTGGGCTCACTACCCACCTCGACCCATCCCGGTGGCATGACATCCTCGGATCATCGGACCGCACGTAGCCGCAGTGACTGCTCGTCGCGCGAAGCCGAGCATTTCGCCACTTCTGAGTGACCCAAGCGGCTTGCAGCGCCACAGCGGGCCATTGCGGCCCCGACCCCAGTGGCTCGCGCTGCACTTTCGGCGATGGCGGTCGGGTTGATCGAGTACATGGGCTGCGCGTAACAGCGGATCGGTCGACCCGCTCGACATCAGGTGGGGTCTGGGATTCGCGGGCTGTGGTGCGTGAGGCTGGTTTCAGTCGTGGTGTGAAGTCCGACCGCGGCGATGATCGCTCTTGTGCGATGATCGCATCTGTGCGATCATGACTGGTGTGGCTGAGGTCGAGGCACATGATGAAGTCGTCGAATGGTTCGACGAGCTCAGCCAACCGGAATGGGAGCGGACCCTGGTCGTGGTCGACCGGCTGGCCTCGCTCGGGTCGCGGGCAAGGATGCCGTTGTCGAGGAGTTTGGGTGAGGGCTTGTTCGAGGTTCGCTTCACCCTCGGCTCGACTGCTCGACGGATCACCTATCGGTTCACCAGTGACGGTCGGATTATCTTGTTGACGACGTTCCGCAAGCAACGAAACAACGAGCGGGCCGAGGTGGCTCGGGCCCGCAAGATCGCTCAGGAATGCGCCGAGCGCAATGCGTAGAAGGAGACGAACGATGGCCAACTACTCGCGGTGGGACGACATCAAGAAGTCCAAGGGCGAACCGTCTGCTGAGACGCGAGCCGGGATTGAGCAGGACCTCGATTTGGGGCAGCTCATCTATGACCTGCGAACCGAAGCCGGGTTGAGTCAGCGGGAGCTGGCGAAGCGGATGGGTACGACCCAGTCGGTGATCTCGCGGCTCGAGGAAGGCGGCGGGGCCAAGAACCGGATCGACACTCTCGCACGCGTGGCCACTGCGCTGGGCCGTCATCTCGTGCTGTCGTTCCCAGCCGAGGTTCCCGACAAGCTCACGGACGCAGTCCAGGTCGCCTGACAGCGCTCACCGGGTCGCGGTCACTGTGCGTGGCCGCATGCAGAGCTTCAGCTTCAGGGGCCAGCCGCCGATCGAGGTAACACAGAGGTAACAGCACAACCGCAAACAACGGGGCCCGGCGGGGAGCAACGGGGAACGGCAGCACATGGCGAAATGCCCTCTGACCTGGGACAATGGCCATAGTCGCAGGTCAGCCCGGGTCGACCGGAAACTAGCTCAACGTTCTCATAACCCGAAGGTCGCAGGTTCAAATCCTGCCCCCGCCACCACGAGAAAGCCCCGGAAACAATACGTTCTCCGGGGTTTCTCAGTTTTCGCCCAGAGGCCGAAAAGGCCATTCTTCTAACGGATGATCTGGCACGGAGTGGCATTCAGAGCCCAGTCAGAGGCGACGGGGCAGCCGCGACTCCGCCCGCCGCTCCACGACGTCGCTGGCCTCATCGCCCAAACGCCCCTCCCGTGGCTGTGGTGTGGACATCCCACATCAGGTGCATCTGGTGCCGGTCGCGGTCGTCAAGGCTTGGGCGTCCGACGTGCTGCCAACAGCGGTGGCGGTCAACATCGAAGGCAACCTCGTCGGTCATCTTCCCCGGCCGGCGGCCCGCGTCTACCGGCCGATCATCGAGGAGACGATCCAGCGCGCTGGTGTCGCTACCTGCCGAGCCGAGATCCGGGGAGGCTGGGAACGGGCCCATGGCGACATCGGACGCTTCGGCGTTGTCGTCACCCTGCCCCGCCCGCCGTCCGACCAGTGACACCAGGGGGCGCCGCCGTCAGCGCCACTCGAAGGCCAGCTCCACCACCTCGGGCTGGGTGCTGAGCCCCCGCGTCCACCGGGGAAGGGCGGGCCCGAGATCGAGGTCCATCCGGATGGTGACGGCCCCGGGCTTGGCCCGCCAGCCCTGCTCCTCTCCGTCGATGAGGAGAGCCCGGGTGCCGTCCCGGGAGGGGATCACAATCAGGTCGTCGACGGGGACGCCCCGATTTCGCCCGTAGGCGGCGGTGACCGTGAACCGCTCCCAGGGGAGGGGCTCAGGTGACTCGACCAGCAAGGCCAGGCGCTGCCGGCTGGCCGTCCGCAGCGAGCTCACCTCGACGACGGGCGGGTGGGGACGGTAGCCCAGGTCGAGCGCGCCCATGATGGTGTCGAACCAGCGGCCGTGGCCTTCCTGTTTGGCCTCGGTCGCTTCCCTGGCCTCGGCGATGGCCTGGTCGAGGGTGAGCCCCGACGCCACGTCGACCCCGCCCCGAGCCGCTTCCACGGCCAGGGCCAGCTCGCCCAGCTCCTCGCCGGCCTCCGCCACCTGCTGGGCGTAGTCGACCGGCTCGGCCACCTCCTCCTGGTAGGGGTGGCCCCGGTAGGTATCGAACAGGCCCACCAGCGACGGCGCCGCCGAGGTGGTGAAGGGCCAGCGATGCACCACCGTGTCAGGCCCGCCCCACACGAACAGGTTCCGGGCGGTAGCCAGCCCGTGATCGGCGGCCAGGACCCCGACCCGACCCGATCCGGTCACCCGCTGGCCCGGGGGCACGGTCAGGGCGGCCACCGGGGCGAAGTTGGCGGCCACCGTCACCGTGGCCCCGCCGACCGTCACGTCGAGGGCCAGGACGTCACCCGGTTGGTAGTCACCGTCGCTCCAGAGCACGTGATCGACGCCGCCGACCCGGGCGATGATCGATCTCGTCGTCGCCACCGGATCGAGTTCGAAGCGGTAGTGGTCGCCGTTCGGCCGGTGCCGGACGACGGCGGCCGCCGGCCCCGCGGCCGCCGACGCCCCCAGCTCGACCTGGAGCTGCACATCGCTCCACGCCTCCTGGAGGCCCACCGTCCGCAGGCCCCCGCCTTCGTCGTGCCAGTCGTCGGGCAGGGGATCGGACCGCTCGGCCTCGTACAGCCAGCAGGCGCCCACCAGCTCGGCCTCGTACCGGCTCTGGGGCGCCAGCCAGCCGCCGGGCCAGCGCGACACGGCAACCCGATCGACGGCGAGCCCGGTTGCCCCGTAGGTGTAGAGCCCGACCGTGCCCGATGGTTCGCCCGAGCCGGCCTCCTCGCCCCGCAGATCGCACAGTAGCTCACCCTCGAGCATGACCCGGAGCCGGTCCGGGGCCACCTGGATTCCGAGGTGGAGCCGGGGCCCCGCCGGCGAGGGCCCCCGACCCGACCACAGGACGGTGGCCACGCCGCCGACGATCTCCTCCACCCATCGCCGGCCGTTGGCGGCCATCCGGAAGCGGCAGAAGTTGGCGTCGTCGACCGAGCGGAACACCACGCCCACCTGACGGCTGGAGAACGACAGCTCCACCTCGATCTCGACCTCGGCCTCGTCGACACCGTCGGCCACCAGCACCGCCCCCGACCGGATGGCATCACCCGAACCGGCGGTGGTGACCGAGGCCGGCTGGACCAGCTCGTCGCCCAGCACCTGCCATTGGGCCCCGGCGGCGCCCAGGGTCGCCACCCACCGGTCGAGGGCATCGCTCGTGCTCCACTCCTCGAGCAGCACCGCCCCCACCGGGAGGAGCAGGCTGGGGCGGGGCCCCGGATCGATCGGCTCGCCCCGGCAGTCGGCCAGGCCGGCGGCGTAGGACAGCTGATGGGTCGAGAGGGTGAGGGTGGGCTGGCTGCTCCACCGGTTGGCCAGCCTCAGGGGTCGGCCCTCCTCATCGGTGACGAGGTCGCCGTTGCGGTCGCGAACCTGGAGGAACAGGTCGGCCCCGTACATGGCGTCGACCGAGAGAGCTTCGAAGCTGACCCCGATCCCGTACGAGCCGAACTGGGCCGGAGCGTCGGGGGCGGGAACCATGGCGCTGACATAGGGCTCGAGGGAGGCCAGGGGTCCACCGGCCGGGTAGGTGTCGTCGCCCGCTCCGACCTCCCAGGTCGGCGTCACCCCCGGGGGACCCCCGGTGTGGAAGTAGGCGTGGTGGGTCCAGGTCTGCTCGTCGCTGGTGGCCCCCCGGGTCCGTTCGCACCCCGTCTCCACCGTCAGGCGGTACCGGGTCTCGGGGCGCAGGATCGGCTGCTCCTGGCTCCAGGACAGAGCGAGCTGATCGAGGAAGGTGCCGCGATCGAGGTAGGTGCCGACGGCCGCCACCGAGGCCTCGGTGGTGGCGCACAGGTAGGCGATGTCGTAGGTCCGGCCCTGGATCTCGACCCACTCCCCGCCGGGGCACAGCAGGGCCACCTCGCCCCGATGATCCGGGGCCACCGTGGTGGAGGCGATGACCGAGCCCTGGCGCCAGACCCGGATCTCGACCGGATCGATGAAGACCTCGATGCACACCCTGACCTCGTTGATCGGCTCCGGCGGGCCGGCCCAGACGTGGGCGTTGACGTACTCGTCGGTGGCGAACGTGGCGTGCAGGGCCACCGTCGAATCGCACAGGGCCTCCCGCTCGATCACCTCGATCTCGGTGGGCCAGGGCAGCAGGATCTGGGTGCCGTCGCGGGTGAAGCCGCCGCTGAAACTGGCACCGAGGGGGAAGGCGTCGGCCCGGAGGCAGAGCTCGACCGGCTCCGGGGCGTCGCCGCAGGGCAGGGAGTGGGCGGCCAGCAGCGCATCGGCGTAGATCCGGGACCCGGCCCGGGAGAAGTCGAACGGGGTCAGGGCCCCGAGGGTCAGCCGGGTGTTGACCAGCCTCCCCTGATCGTCCTCCACCAGCTGCCACACCCCGCTCAGCTCGACATCGGCCGCCACCCAGCCGTCGGCCCCGTCGACCTTCGACCACTGCTCCAGCACCACCGAGCGCACGTCGTGCTCGATCCGGTGCTCACCCACCGTGAACGGACCCGGATGGTGATCGTTGGCCGGATCGAGCCCGGCCCCGTCGGCCACACTGCGCTCGAAGACCAGCACCGGTTGGGCGTCGACGGGTACCAGCGGCCCATCGGCGTCAGCCACCGAGCCCGACGATGACGCCGCCCCCTCCCAGGTCTCGGTCACCCGGTCGTGGACGAGGCTCACCCCGCCCCACGGATCGGTGAAGGGAGGCGTCGCCGGCTCCTCCCACGACAGCTCCACCCGGGCGTCGAGATCCTTGATCGGCGTTGGCAGCTTCACCACGATGCGGAGGGTGCCGGCCACCTCATAGCGGGACGGGGCCTGGCCACCGAGCGTGGCCTCGGCGGCGATGCCCAGCCCGATCCCGGCCACCGAGATCGAGTACTCGCCCCCCAGGGCCAGCTCACCCATGAACTGGATCGGCGACCACGACACCCCGGCCGAGGCCGTGATCCAGCTCGTCAACGTCACCCGCACCGGGCCGAACTTCCAGCTGTCACCGAACTGGACAGCGAAGCCGGTGATCAGCCCGTCGTTGTCGGCCACCAGGTAGGCGTCGCCGCTGAACAGGGCGATGACGTCGGCCCGGATCCGCTCCGATGGGGGCTCGGGCTCGCCCAGGTTCACCCGCCAGCGCGACGGATCGGTGAAGTCGAAGAACCCGCCGGCCGACCCGGCGATGTCGATGACCTTGGCCACGCTCCACTGGGCCCCGATGTCGAGGGTGAGCGTCCCCCCGGCCCCGTCGATCACCAGCAACGACGAGAACGTGCCCTCGGCCCCACCGGTCAGGTCGGGCTTGACGTTGAGGATGTCGGCCTGGCCCGACACCAACACGGTCGGCCCCGGCAGCAGCACGGCGATCACCGACTTGGTCGACACGGCCCATCCGGTGTCGAAGATGGTGCCGATCACCACCCCGGCCCCGACGGCGGTCACCCCCGCCTCGGGCTGCCACTTGGCCGGGTCGGTCAGGTCGAAGGGGGCAGGGGAGGTCGAGAACCACTCGTACCACTCGTCATCGACCACGGCCGGCCCCATGTCGAGGGCCAGCATCCCCCCGAAGCCGAACAGGGCCGTCCCCGTGGCCCACAGCGGGATCCCCACCGGGAGCTCGAGGAACACCGAGCCCATGAAGTAGCTGCCGGTGGCGGGGTTGCGGCCGATCACGACGGCGGCATCGACGCTGACCCCCAGCGAGGTGAGCTCGAGCTCGATGTCACCCCGAAAGGCACGGCCCCCGAAGCCATCGTCGCCCATGGCCACGGAACCGGCCAGGTGGAAGGCGTTGGGAACCGTCAGCTCGATCCCCACCCCCTCCAGGGTGAGGTCGGTCTGGCCGGCGTCGTTCCACCGCAGCCTCAGGCCCTCGGCCGAGACCCCGGCCGGGAGGATCTCGACCAGCCGGACACCCCCGGACAGGCCGAGCCAGCGCCACCCGTCGTCGTTGCCGAAGCCGAGCCGGGTGATCTCCAGGACGAAGCCGTACAGATCGACGGCGATCGGCGCCGACAGATCGAGCCATCCCCCGGCCAGCTCGACCCGCCCCGTTGAGTCGATCCGAAGCTCGTCGATGGCGATCTCGGGCCAGGCCACCGCCGGGGCTCCGATCTCGGGCAGGAGGGTTCCGGTCAGGACCACGGCCCAGGGGCCGTCGTCATCGGCTTCGAAACCGACGCCGGCCAGGCGGACATCGCCCAGGGGGTCGACGCCGACGGTCAGCAGGTCGCCGTCGGCGTCGGACAGGGCGGCGGCCAGGGTGCCGTCGGCCCCCACGGCCACGCTCACCTCGACGTCGGACTCCAGGAAGGGCAGGGTCAAGGTGCCGGCGATGGCGGCCGCCGTCGGGACGTTCTGGGCGAAGGCCAACTCGACGCTCTCCAGCCGGAACCCCAGCCCTCCGAGCTCGCCTTCGGGATCGTCGCCCGCTTGGGCGTCGGTGGCCCAGTCGAAGTTGACGCCCCCGGTGAAGCCTCCAGCACCGACATAGCAGTCGGCGCAGGTGATCCCCGACGGCAGGATCGCCCCCAGGGTGTCGGGCAGGTGGACCCGGACCCCGCTGAGGTGGAGGCCGCGGAACCCGGGCGGGGCGTCGGCCGGGAGCGCGGCCTGGTTGTCCATCCCCAGGTGGAGGGCGATCGAGGCCGCCTCAACCACCACGCCGGTGTCGCCGATCATCACCGGCGGCAGCGACAAGGAAGGGGCGCCGCCCCCGCCCTCGGTCACCTCGACCTCGCCGGTGGGGGCGATGATCACGTCCACGCCGACCAGGGGAACGTCGAGGACGGCATCGGTCTTCACCCACCGGTCACCCGACCAGAGGGCCGGGGTCAGGATCCCGCTGGGGACCCGGAGCGACACGTCGAGCCCGCCGAAGGTCAGGTGGGGGCCGGGCTCGGTCAGCACCACCGAGACCTCGAGCATGGTCGTGCCCCCGACCGAGCCGACAAAGAGCCCGAGATCGTCGCTGCCGGGGAGGGTGACGCCGACCTCGTCGTCGAAGGCCAGTTGGAGCCCGGCCCGGATGCCGTCGGCGTCCTGTCCCAGCTCGTAGTCGGCGATCCCGATCCGGTCGAGCACCCCATCGCCCCCGTAGGCGGCGCCGGGCGAGCCGTCGAGGGTGGCCAGCAGGAGGCGCAGGGGGATGAAGCGGGGCGAGGTCATAGGGCCAGGGTCCAGGCGATCGTCCCGGCACCGACGGCCGCGCCGCCCCCGGTGAGGGTGACGTCACCGACCAGGGTTCCGGGGTTGGCGGGGCCGGTGACGCTCAGGTGGAGCTCGATGCTGATGGTGCCGGCCGCGTCGGCGAAGGTGAGGCCGGCCACCAGGTTGTTGCCCGTGGTCGTGAGGGTGAGGGGCAATGACGGCACCCGCAGCTGAGCCGCCGTCAGGTTGGCGGCCAGGGCCGTCAGCTCCATCTCGATTCCCCCTGCCTTCCACGACAGGACGGCCTGGGCCCCGGTCAGATTGGCCGGCAGGGCCCCGACGGCGGCGGCCAGGGTGGCATCGGCCGACGTGATGACTGTGGGGCCACCGTTGACGGTGAGCTGCCGTTCCCGCCAGGCCAGCCCGTTGTTGTTGAGCTGGTCCTTGGGCGCACCCGGCTCGGAGATCACCTGACCGTCGACGACGAGGGTGGCCGAGTCGCTGCCGTCGCCCATGGCGGCGTCGTCGACGCCCCACGAGGCGATGTGACCGATGACGGTGGCCAGGTCGGCCCCCTGGTTGCCGGTCCACGACCCGTCCTCCTGGACCAGGAAGAACAGCAGGTTCTGGCTGCGGTGGACGCCGCAGATCACCTTGCCCACCAGTGACGCCTTTCCCAGCCACTTGGTGGCGATGGTGGGGCTGTAGTTGGCTGTGACCCCGACGTTCGCTCCGGTGGCGCTGGTGGCAGTGAAGGGCCGGCCGCCCTCGATGATGGGCAGCAGGGCTCCGGTGGCTTCGACGTAGGGCGGCTGGACCGACTGCGACGAGGGGTTGCCCCTCTTGACCTGGTAGGCCTTCTCCGTCCGCCCGGGCCACTTGCCGATGTGCCGGTGGCTACGGGTGCCCCCGATCGGGGGCTGGTTCACTCCGTGGTGGATGACTTCGCCCTTCCAGCCCCAGACAGGGATGAACCGGGTACCGCCGACCTTGTCGATGACCTGGCCGTTGATGATGGCCCGTAGGGGATCGGGGTGGGTGGAGGTGGTCCTGGTCACGGCCTGGCCGCTGAAGGTGCCCGCCGTCATCCCCGAGGTGGCGATGAAGGCTTCCAGGTCGTAGAAGGAGGCGTCGGCCACGGCCAGGTAGATGAGGGTGGCCGGGTCCTGGATGACGGCGATGCCCCGGTCGGGGCTCAGGTGCGAGGCCCGCAGGGTGGTGAACAGGTTGGCGGTGGAGAAGGCCAACGGTTGGACGGTCATGGCGCCGTCCTCAACACCGACAGGGCCGCCTCGTAGGCGGCGGCCAGGGCGTCGCCGAAGCCGTCGATGGTGGCCCCGACCTCCGACGGGGTGGCGGCCAGGCCGAGGGCGTCGAGCCGTTCGGTGATCAGGTGCCCCGACTCGTGCTCCCAGCCGGCCAGCTCGCTGGTCAGCTGGCCCGACAGCTCGTCGGTCAGGCCCCCGGCCGCCACCAGCTCCTGACCCACGAGCTCCAACTCCTCCAGCATGGCGAGCTGGGCCTGCATGACGGCGCCGGTGGCAGCCACGGCGTCCTCGGTGTAGTCGACGGCGGCGGCGTGGACGGTCCCGTCGACGATGAGGTCGGCGGGGCCGGGCGCCCCCGGTGGTGCCGTGCCGTAGAGGGTGGTTCCGGCGGCGTCGGCCCACAGATCGGCCAGGGCGGCCCCGCCGATGGTGATCACTGTGGCCGTGCTGAGGCCGGCGCCTCGATGGCGGACCCGTATCCCGCCCTCGACCGGGACCACGGCTGGGTGTAGGGGCCCTCGCAGGGCTTCGACGAGCGGGTGCTGGCTGAGGGCGGGCCCACCGCGGGAGCTGAGCAGGTCGATCAGGGCCGTCGTCTCGATCGGGTCGCCCTCGCCGTTCCAGGCGGACAGGGTCACCCGCCGGTAGCCGGAGGCATGGCCGCCGTCGATCGCCCCCAGCCCGAGCCCGGCCCCGGCCGGGACCAGCAGGGCCGCCGTACCGCTCTCGTAGTCGGTGAGCAGGGTGGTCCGCTCGGTGGCGTCGAGGTCGGCGTAGGCCGGGTCATCGGTGACGTGGGCCGTGGCGGCGGCCACGCACTCGGCCTCGTCGACTCCGCCCAGGACCAGCACCGCCGGCACCGCCCCCGGGGCACCGCCGGCCCGCAGGTCGGCGTAGTCCCACAGCCAGGTCTGGACCACGAGGGACGCCTCGGTCACCGGGGTCGTGCCGTCGGCTCCGACCGCCCCCAGCGGGGCATAGCGGACCCGGGCCCGGACCGGGGCGGCCAGGGCCGACACCTCGGGCTCCGGGTCCGACCAGATCGTGACCGTCGAGCCCTGGTCCTGGGCTTCGAGCCGGCCGGCCAGTGAAGCGTAGAACACTCCCTGATCCTGACCGGAGGGCACCGGGGCCAGCGGTGGGCTCACGGGGACGGCTTCGGTGCTCACAGCGTTCGCCTCGTCGCCAGGAGGTGGTCGAGGCCGGGCGCACCGGCGATCCCCATCTCGTTCCTGGCCACCAGCCGGTAGTGGTAGCTGCGGTAGGGGTCGGCCGTGGTGTCCTCGACCGTCGATGCCGCCGTCCAGGGCACGACCTGCACCCAGGTGGTCCCGGCCTGATCACGGCGCTCCACCGCCACCTCGGTGCCGGGCGTGAGCGACGACGGGTCCCAGGTCAACCGAGCGACCTCCTGGTCTCCGGTTCCAGCCCAGGCGGCGGTAGCGATGGTGGGCGGCGTCGGGGGCTGGATGGCCACGGCCCGGGCCGCCATCGCCGGGGACGGGGCCGACTCGATCCCGTGCTCGTCGACGGCGGTCACACAGTAGTGATGCTCCTCGCCACCGAGCAGCGGCCCATCGACCAGTGACCATGGCCCCGGTGCCGTCGTCGGAGCCGGCTCGGGGATGACCGTGGCCTGGGGGGTGCGGCGGCGGACGTCGGCCAGATCGTCCTCGGGGCCGCGATAGACCCGGAAACTGGCGATGGGAACGGCCGGGGCCGAGGTCCAGGTCAGCTCGATCGAGCGCTCGGCCGACAGCACCTTCTCCAGCCGGGGTGCGGCCGGCGGGGTGACAGGGGTGATCCAGATCGGGCCGAAGCACGAGCTCAGGGGTCCGGCCTGGCCGGCGGCGGACACGGCCGCCAGCCGCCACAGGTAGGCCCCGCGCCCCCGCCCGTCGATCTCGTCGACGTATGCGGTTCCGGGCACCGGGGTGGGGGTGACCGACTGGAAGGCGGGGATCGCTACATCGAGATCGCCGAGGGCGGCGATGGCGGCATCATCGAGGGTGAGATAGTGACGATCCCCCCACGCCAGCCACGCCGCTCGGACCTGGAGGGCGGCGGCGTCGCCCACGTACCCGGCGGCATCGGGGTCGATCTCGGCGAAGGGATCGACGGCGGGGTGGGTTTCGGCCAGCCAGGTGAGGGCTTCGGGGTCGTCGGGGAAGGGCTCGGTCCCGTAGGGAGGCAAGCGGAGGCGGCGGGCCTCCCGGTCGAGTAGGAACACCGACGAGATCGAGGCCCGGTGGACCCGGGTGGTATCGGTTCCGGTAGCGGGCGACCACGACACCTCGACCCGGGAGCGACCGAAGTAGTCGGCCGGTTCGGCCCAGGTCCGGGTGGTGGGGCCGGCCACGCTCGGGGTGTCGGGAAGGCGGCGATCGACGTGGGTCACGATGGCCGGCCCGCCCACGGCCGACTCTCGCCCCGGCTGTCCGCCCAGCCCACCCCGGTCGGGCTCGTCCCAGCGCTGATCGTCGGCCACCCCGGGGTCGCCATCACACGAGGTCACCCCGATGAGCGAGGTGGCGGTGGCCTCGTTCTCGCCCGGCTCCAGGCCTCCGAGCGGGAGCCACGCCTCGTAGCGCCGCCCGGGTCGATAGGTGGCCGCCGGCCCGACGGGCTGGAGCGGGGCGGCCCCGGGCTGGGGCTTGGTCGCCACCTCCACGATCAGCCGTCCGGTCGTGGTGTGGGCCCGAGCCGGCCACAGCCGGCCGTCGCACACCAGCACACCCGGGATGTCCGAGGGGGCCAGCGCGGCCGCGCCGACCCCGAGGGTCACCTCCAACCAGTCGCCGGTGAGCGGCGCCACCGCTTCCACCGGGCCCGACAGGTCGAGATCCTCACCCACGGGCACCACGGCCAGCCGGCGCTCGTAGCTCGCCGCCGCCAACAGGTCGAGCCAGGCCGAGGCCGTGGCCGGCACCCCGAGAGAGCAGGGCCCGATCTCGGGCTGCACCCGGGGCGCCTCGAGGTGGGCCACCGCCACCACCACCTCGGGACCGGTGCCGTGGGCGACGATGGGGAACCAGTCGTCGCCCACCTTGAGGTGCCGGCCGACGAGCTCGTCGGGGTCGAGCGACCAGGCCAACGTCGTGGCCAGCTTCGACTTGTCGGCCGTCCGCCCCAGGACGGCCGTGACCTCACCCTGGGCCACGTTGGCCGGGCCCTCCAGGTGGTAGAGGCGGAACGCCGGAGCGTGCTCGTCGTCCCACGGGTGCTGAACCCCGGCCCGGCCCGGCCACACCCAGGTCACGTGGAACCCGGGCCCGTGCTCGTCGGCCCAGGCCCGGTCGTCGGGGCTCAGGTGGGGATCGTCGGGGTCGAGCAGGCGGGCCGCCACGTCCTGGGGTGGAGGTGGGGTCGAGAGGCGGCTTACCTCGACGGTGACGTCGCCGCCGGCGGCCCCGACCCGACCGAACAGATCGATGCCTCGCACGGCGTAGCCGTACCAGCCGGCGACCAGGTCGTGCCGGTCGACGTGGTCGAACGGGGCTCCCTCCCATCCCGCCGGTCGGCGGTCGGGGGACAGGGGCCGGGCCTCCTCGGTGATCAGCTTGGGGCTCTCGCCGTTGAGGGTCAGGGGCACCTGGGGGGTCGAGGGGGCGTCGTGGTCGTCGCGGTAGTCCCGATCGACGAGGAGCTGGACGGGAGCGTTGGCCCGGACCCCGATGGCGCCGGCCAGCTGCCGGTCCCACGTGAGGCCGACGGCGACCCCGGGCACCACCCCCGAGACCGGGGTCGAACCGGTCGGGACCGGCACCACCTCGGCTCCCGTCATGGCGGTGACGGAGACGTCGGCCCCGGTGTCGAGGCCGTGACGATGGGAGATGTAGTGAAGCTCGCCGATGGTGCCGGCCTGCTCCCGGCAGATGATCTCGAACAGGGTGAACTCGGCCCCTTCGATCTCGATGCTGGTGATGCCGGGCCCATGGTCGACGCTGATCTCGTGCTCACCGGCGGTCAGGAGGTGGGGGCCGGCCACGAGGTCGCCCCGGTGGTAGGCGGCCAGGGTCACGTCGCCCTCGCAGCGGAGGCGCAGGGTCACGGCCGGAACCAGGGGCGACGAGGCCCCTGATCCCGAGGGGAAGATCCCCACCGGGGCCGGCAAGAGCAGGGGGCTCGACTGGAGCCCGGGCCGATCGTGACCGGCCCACAGGGCCGTCACCGGTACGAGGGATCGGGCACTGGCGATTTGTACCCCGCCTTGGTCGAGATAGTTCGACGTGGCGTCGGCGGCGTCGAGGTCGTCGAAGGTGACGTGACGCCCGGGCCAGCGCTGCGATCCCCAGTAGCCGACGACCTTGTAGTCAGAGAGCTGGCCGTCGACGGCCGACGCGTCGAGGTAGTGCAGGCCGAGGATGCGGGCCTGGATGGCGTTGACCGATGCCAGCTTGATCAGACCGAGCACGGGCATGCGCAGATCCGGGGTGGCGCCGGCGTGGTCGGCCTGCCCGGGCTCGTCGAGCACGACCGTGTCCTGCTCGTCGGTGGTGCCGACCAGGTCGTGCAGCAGGCCGTGGAGCTCCTGGGCGAAGCCCAGCTTGAACCGGTCGTAGGCGTCGGGTGGGAGTCCGAGCGGTAGCCGGGACACGGCCTCGGCCACATCGTCGGGGGCGAGGGGGTGGACGCCGGGCCACTCGGGCTGGCGGGTGACGGGGAGGTGGATCCGCTCGCCGTTGAGCTGGGTCCAACCGGTGTCCTCCTGCTGGTCGTGGTCGAGGTCGCAGCTCAGGCAGAGGAGGAGGTCGGTGCCGGTCACCGTGACGGCACTGATGCGGTCGGCGTACAGCGACAGGAGGAGGTGGTCGGGCTCGTCGGGATGGTCGACGGCTTCGGCCTCGTCGACCAGCATCGGCCCTTCGGCCCAGCGATACCAGGCTTGGCCGGTCACCGGTCGGGGGGTGTCGAACAACGTGATCTGCACCCGGCGCACCGGTGAGGCGTAGGTCATGGTCAGGGTCTGCTCGCCGGGCAGGAAGAGGCCGACCTCGCCCCCTTTGCACTTGCCCGCCTCCCAGGGCCCCGTCGAGCTCAGGGTCACACCGAAGATGGTGACGTGATCGGCGTGATGGTCGAACTCCTCGAACCCGATGCAGCCTTCGTCGCCCGGGAGGGTCTGGCGGCGGAACACGTCGAATCCCCCCGGGGGGAAGCCAAGGCGGTCGGCCAGGTGCCAGCGGAGATGGACGCCGGCTTCGAGGGGGGCGCCGTGCTGGGTGGCGTCACCGCCGGGGGTCCCGTGACCCACCATCGACAGCCACCGCGGCTCGCTCTCCGACATCTGCCCCCGTCCGTCCCTTCGGTCCCCGTCCCGACTGGCCTGATCGTAGTCCACCGGGTCGGTCCTGTAGCCGCGGGCGGGCACCTAGTGTCGGGGTCACCGGGTCCGGCGGGGACCCGATGACGAGAGGAGCCCCCATGCCGGATGCCATCGTTGAGATCAGGGACTACACGATCGAGGTCGAGTGGTTCGAGGCCTACCGCCGCTGGGCCCAGCGGTTGGCGGCACCCTGGTTGAAGGCGAATCTGGACGTCATCGACTTCTGGGTCGACGACGGTTTCGAGGCCGCCGTTTCGGGCTCGGCCCCGTTCGAGTCGCCCAATGGTCAGCCCAATGTCTGCTGGATCATCCGCTGGCCCAGCCGCACGAGCCGCGATGAGGGGTACGCCGCCTTCGCCGAGAACCCCGAGTGGCGGGAGTGTCAGCCTCAATCTCACGGCCCCAACGAGAAACACTCTGCTGATAGGCACCCCACCGGCACAGCACCTTTCCCCGCTCCGTCTGATCATCTGCCGCCCCATACTCAGCAACAATCTGGCGTTTCTCCGCCACGCTGAACACCCGACGACCCGCCGTGTCCACCCGAGTCTCTGCCACTGTTCCTGCCGTAACGCTCCTCCTCGAAGCTAATCCTACCGGCAGTAACCATTATGGCCTACTACGGATCGCCTCTCGCCTTCATGCCGATCGAACATAGAGTAGGCGGCGAGTGAAATTTTGGACTCGCCACGTTGCTCCGAACCCTGGTTGCGTGTTGAACCCCGCCAGGAGACTGAACGTGCAAAATCGGGTGATTGCCGTCGTCTTCGAGTTCGACTCGGAGTGGCTCAGAGGAGCGGTTACCGCCGTTGTCGCACTCGCCGTGCTGGCGGTTGCTTGGATACTCGGCCGTGGTGCGAGCCGAGCATTTGAGAACCCGCAGCAGAGCTACAACGCCCGCCGCATGATCCGTAGTGCGGCATGGATAGGCCTGCTGGTGGGTGATCGGACACTGACGCGGTGAAGCGTCGGCCACCAGCGGCGCCCGGTACCGGGACCGAGCACGCCCCGATGTCGGCGATCACCGACGCCGCCCGACGTCCGCGAGCGGTGTGGCGTTCACCTCGTGCCTACATGTTGGCCACGGTCGCGGGCATCGTCGGCCTCGGCAATATCTGGCGGTTCCCGTACATGGTCGGTCGCCACGGTGGCGGCAGCTTCCTGGTCGCCTACATCGTGTGCGTCGCGGTGATCGCCATGCCGCTCGCCGCCCTGGAGAGTGCCGCCGGCAGCCTCCTGAGACGCTCACCGGTCGGCTCGTTTCGCCGGGCGGCGGGTCCGCGAGGTGCAGTGATCGGGTGGGCTGTCATCGCGACCGCCGTTGCCATCCTCAGCTACTACCTGGTCGTCACCGGTTGGACGCTCGGCTACGCGGTCGATTCCTACCGAGGGTCGTTGCGCCCATTCCGAGAGTTCACCAGCGGGTACGCGTCGCTGTGGTGGTTCCTCCTGGTCGGTGTGGCGTGTTTCGTGGTTCTACTGCGGGGCGTAGCAGCGATCGAGCGGGCGAGCCTGCTGCTTGTGCCAGTGCTCGTCCTTGTCGTTGTCGGGCTTGCTGTGTACGCACAGTCGCTTGACGGCGCGCAGCAGGCCCGGACGTTCTACTTCGGAGTGTCTGCCAGCGCGCTAGCCGAGCCGGCGACATGGCAAGCCGCTGCCGGACAAGCGTTCTATTCGATCGGTGTTGGGCAGGGGGTGTTGATCACCTACGGGAGCTTTGTACCGGCCGGAACAAACCTCCTTCGCTCCACGGCGACGATTGCACTGACCAACTCCATCGTCTCGGTCGTCGCGGGAATCATGGTGTTGACCTTCGCGTTCAGCTTCGACATAGCGCCGACCACGGGAAGTGAACTGTCGTTCACGGCCTTTCCGCGGGCCTTCGCCGAGGTCCCCGGCGGTGCTGCCCTCGGGGCGGTCTTCTTCACGTTGCTCCTCCTGGCCGGCTTCACGTCGTGCCTAGGCGCATTCGTCGTGATCGTCTCCACCGTGCGCGACGAAGTCCGACTCCCGGCCCGTGCGGCAGCCGCGCTCTCCGTGTGCGGGGTCGTGGCCTTGGGGATTCCCTCGGCGTTGAGTTTCACCGACGCCAACCTCGAGGTGGGCGGCGAGCGCTTCCTCG